>Ga0163108_10000148_pt1 | contig 51977 bp, 37 predicted proteins | sample Fk1155metaG_FD_109644 | JGI IMG/M metagenome (GOLD analysis project Ga0163108, IMG submission 109644) | Marine microbial communities from the Central Pacific Ocean - Fk160115 155m metaG | ecosystem: Environmental > Aquatic > Marine > Oceanic > Photic zone | place: The Central Pacific Ocean...
CCTGCGACCCAGCTAGAGACAACGACGCATCCCCATGCGCCCCCGATCCAGTTGACGTCCGTCTGGGAATGTGAAAGTACCGACCAGGCGAACCAGTTGCTGGAAGGGGAAATCAGCGGATACGTCTACCAGCGGGATGGGCATCCCAATGCAGATATGTTTGCCGAGCAATGTCGCTTGCTGCACGGGGCCGAGTGCGTGGCAGTCACTTCTTCCGGGATGGCCGCCCTGGCTGCCGCCATCCTTTCCCAGGTCAGCCACGGAGATCACCTGCTGGTCAGCAACCAGTTGTATGGTCGCAGTGCCCAGTTGTTGACCTCGGAGGCTCAGCGTTACGGTGTCGAACATACGATGGTGGATCCTCACGATCTGGCGGCACTGGAATCGGCGTTCCAGGAGAATACGCGGATGCTGGTGGTGGAGACGATCACGAATCCCCAGCTGCGCGTGGCGGATCTGGCTCAGCTGGCTCAGCAGTGTCACCACCACGATTGCCTGTTGCTGGTTGATAATACGTTTGCCACACCAGCTCTCTGTCGACCGCTTGAACACGGCGCTGACCTGGTCATGGAGAGCGTCAGCAAAATGATGAATGGTCATAGTGACGTGATGCTGGGAATGCTGGCCGGCCCGTCACGACTCTGGGATCGTGTGCCCCAGGCTGTGGCTGCCTGGGGGCTGACCAGTAGTCCTCTCGATTGCTGGCTGGCCTTGCGGGGACTGGGAACCTTACCACTGCGATTGCGCCAGGCCTCCAGTAACGCGCAGGCAGCCGCTGAATTTCTTGCTGACCAGTCACAGCAGGTGGAGTCGATCCAGTACCCGGGTTTGCCGTCACACGCGGACCACGCCCTGGCCTGTCGGCAATTTGGAGACCAATTTGGTTCGATGGTGACATTCAACCTGGCAGGAGGTCAGCCTGCTGCAGACAGTTTCATCCAGGCAGCGGCCGGCTTTCCGTTCTGTCCGTCGCTGGGTGAATTATCGACGACGTTGAGTCATCCGGCATCGACCAGTCATCGCAAGCTCAACGAATCGGACCGTGCCCTGGTAGGCATTACCGGGGGAACCATTCGGTTGTCTGTAGGCGTGGAATCGCCTGAGTATATCCTGGAATCATTGGCGCAGTGTTTTTCGACGATGGAAAGCTCTTGATGTCAGGAATGCGGCGATTGGTAAATTCGGCTGGACGCAGCGCACGGACCTGATATAGTTGATGCGCAGTCGTTGATCGTAATCCCGGCGCGTGTTTGTAATCGGCGGAGAATGGTATGGCCAAAGAAGAAGCACTGGAAGTTGAAGGCACGGTAACACAGGCGCTGGCCAACACGCGCTTTCGCGTGCAGTTGGAAACCGGTTCGGAGGTCCTGGCCCACGTGGCGGGACGCATGAGAAAACACTTCATTCGCATCGTGCCGGGAGACAAGGTCCGAGTAGAACTGTCTCCTTATGATCTGACCAAGGGTCGGATTACATATCGAGAACGGTAGATCGGTCGAACAGGGAGCGTGATTTCCTTGCTGGAACCCCCTGTTGCAAGCGGACTTCTGTCGTCGTGGTGGCAGTGTAGATGCTATCACGGGAGCTGGAATCAACTAGCGAATTCCGCTTTGCGGTGATTACATCGCTGGTAAAAACGAGTTACAATAAATCAGTCCCATGGTTTTCGTGTGCCAGGCTTGTTGACAGAAACCTTTCTTTCACCCTGTCGGTACATGGACTGAGCCGCTGTCCTGAAACTGCATCCTGCAGTTGGCCATGATGGAAGGGCAGCATTTTCTGCATGATGCGAGGGACGTCCAGAAGCCGTCCAACCGGGAGTTCTTTTTTAACAAGACAAACGCCTTGGGCCAGCGGTATGGTGACGTTTTAATGAATCAGGCATTCGCCAATTTTCAGCGAAAAACATAATTAGGAGAAATCAGTCGTGAAACACGCAAAGCAATTCATCGTGATGATGGTGATGCTCACCATTGCAGTGGCCCCATGGTCTCAAAGCCATGCCCAAACTGCCACCAAGCCTGCTGCCATTATCAGCCTTTCCAGCATTGATGAACTGGTGGGTGATGCGAAGCACGTGGTCGCCGCTGTTGGCATCCCGGGCGTGGACGATCAGTTGACTGCCATGCTGGATCCTTTCACGGCAGGTATCGACCGATCCCGAGCCATTGGAGCCGTGGTGGCCCTGGGTGGTGATCTCGGTTTTACCGTCAAGGCTTTTATCCCCGTAAAGAATTTCAACCAGACCATCCAGTTGGTCGAAGCTCAGTTGGGCCCCGCGAAAGATGCCGGCAACGGTATCAAGGAATTTAATGGGCCGGTTAATATTTTCGTCAAGGAACAGGATGGCTGGGCACATATCAGCCAGGGCGTTGAGGGATTGGCCAGTTTGCCAAAGGATCCGTTGAAGCTGCTGGGCGGCCTTGATAAAAGTTACGATTTTGCCGTGCGTGCCAATATCCAGGCAATCCCGGCCTTGTTCCGTAATATGTTGATCAGCCAGATGAAGGCAGGTGTCGAGGCAACCCTCGAGCGTCAGCCTGGTGAAAGTGACGAAACTTATGAAGTGCGTCGCAAGGCAGTGCAAAACCAGGTCAAGCAAATGGAAAAGCTGGTCAACGAAGTTGAAGAGCTGACCATCGGCTGGAACTATGACCAAAAAGGTGCCGGTACTTATTTCGATATGGGTATCACCCCGGTGAAGGGATCGTCACTGGGCAAGGGATTTGCCGTCATGGCCGGTCTGAAATCAGACTTCGTTGGATTTCAGTCAGCGGATGCCGCCATACGGATGAATGTCACCAGCAAGGTGCTGCCGGAAGAGGCCGAGGAAACGAAGGTCATGCTCAATGGCCTCCGGCAACAGGCACTGACCGAGCTGGATAACGACAACAGTATTCCGCCCAACGTTCAGCAAATGCTCAAGGAAGTCCTGAGCGATGTCCTGGATGTCGGTTCGGAAACCTTGGAAGCCGGTACCATTGATGGCGGCATGGCAGTCTTCCTGCGAGATGGTTCGGTCCAGGTCGGTGGTGGATTCCATGTCGTGGGCGGCAAGAAACTGGAATCAGCGGTGAAGAAAATTATCAAGCTGGCCCAGGAGGAGGACGAATTCCCCGAGGAAGTTCAAGTTCGATTCGATACGGAAGTCTACAAGGGAATTAGCTTCCATACGATCAGCATACCTGTTCCGCCCCAGGAAGAGGCTCGCCAGATTTTCGGCGAAGAACTGCAGATTGCTTTGGGAACCAGTGATGGCAGCATCTATTTCGGCGTTGCCTCCAATAGTGTTTCCTTCCTCAAGGGAGTCATCGACAAGAATGGTTCGGCAGGCAGGAAAGATGTTCGTCCCATGGAGATGAGCATGGCCTTGTTGCCAATCCTGGAATTTGCTGCCAGCATCGAAGGTGCTGACAATCCCATCGTCAACGCCATGATTCGTCAGCTGAAAACAGCGTCTGGAAAAGATCATGTGTCACTGAGTGTTACCATGGAAAAGGAAACGAGCAGTGCGCTTTATCGGTTCCAGCTGGAAGAGGGAATCATCAAGGCCATTGGAGCAGGTGTACAGGCAGGTATCGCCGGCGGACTGGGATTCTAGTTCGAGATGTCACCTATCGATCTTGATTAAGACGGTGTCGGGTCCGCCAGGTCCGACACCGTTTTTTCTTTCCCAGGGGCAGGATAGAAGTGGCCGAACTGGTCTAGGGGTCGCCCTCGCACGTTTGCCCAAGGTTTGCTAGCACAAGAAAAGTCTCGGAGTAACTCCGGGACAGAGATGGACGCGTTTTCGGGACAAAGGTAAGGATAAATAGTTATGCACGAAATCATCTGCCCACACTGTGAAAAAGCATTCAAAATTGACGAGGCCGGGTACGCAGATATTCTCAAGCAGGTTCGCGATCACGAGTTCGAGCAGCAATTGCATGAACGGCTCGAGTTGGCCGAGCAGGACAAGCGGAACGCTGTTGAGCTAGCGACAACCAGGGTCACAAGTGAGTTGGAGAAGGCATCCGCAGCCAAGGATGCTGAGATCAAGGAACTGAGGGGTAGGCTTGATGCCGGTGAGGTCAATCAGAAACTCGCAGTGACGGAAGCTCTACGTCCCTTGGAAAAAGAACGCGACACGCTCGCGAACGAACTCAAGCAAGCAACGCATGACAAGCAGACTGCCTCCCAACTTGCCGAGGCGAAACTTGTGAATGAATTGCAGATAGCAGCCGCAAAGAATGACTCGGAAGTTCAGGGATTGAAGAGTGATCTTGAGCGAGCGCAGTTTGAGAAACAGCTCGCCGAGACGTCGCTCAAGGACAAGTACGAGACGCAGATAAAGGATCGCGAAGACGAGATAGATCGCCTCCGAGAGATGAAGGCTCGCCTGTCGACAAAGATGGTTGGCGAAACCCTCGAACAGCACTGCGAGACCGAGTTCAACCGCATTCGAGCGACGGCGTTTCCGACGGCCCATTTCGAGAAGGACAACGACGCGAGGACTGGCAGCAAGGGTGACTATATCTTTCGCGACTTAGTTGAGGCTGGTACGGAAATCGTCTCAATCATGTTCGAGATGAAGAACGAGAGCGATGAAACAGCTACTAAGAAGAAGAACGAAGACTTTCTCAAAGAGCTCGACAAGGACCGTACTGAGAAGGGCTGTGAATACGCAGTCCTCGTTTCACTTCTTGAGTCTGACAGCGAGCTTTATAACACTGGTATTGTCGATGTGTCGCACCGTTATCCGAAGATGTATGTCGTCCGCCCGCAATTCTTCATCCCGATCATTACGCTGCTGCGAAACGCCGCCCAGAACTCACTGAACTACAAAACTGAGCTCGCGATCGTGAAATCGCAAAACATAGACATCACGAACTTCGAAACCGATCTTGAGGCGTTTAAGACAGGCTTCGCTCGGAACTACGAACTGGCGTCCAAGAAATTTAAGAAGGCTATTGATGAGATCGACAAAACCATCGACCACCTTCAAAAGACCAAGGATGCGTTGCTCGGTTCTGAAAACAATCTTCGCCTTGCCAACAACAAAGCCGACGACCTGACCGTCAAAAAACTAACTAAGGGTAACCCCACAATGGCCACAAAGTTCGATGAGCTCAAGAACAACGATGCTTCCGATTCTGAATAAGCCGCTGCCCCCAATCTCTGATAGCTAAAAAAAGGACCCGCCATCCCAATGGGACAGCGGGCCTTCGGCTTCAGGGCCGGATGTTGCCGTCGTGAACGCTGCTCACGATCAGCACACCCGCTGCGATCATGAACGCCATCCAGCTCTCGAACATTGCTCCCACCAGTCCTGCGATGAGCAGAGCACCCAGAAAATAGGCACCGTTCAGTTTGTGTCTCGCCGTTTTATGGGATGTTGCCATACGAGGCTCCTTTCATGTCTGAGTCGCCCTGCCACGCCGCACACTGATTGCGGTACCCGCAACCAGGACACTGCATAGGCGATGGGGCAGGATAGAACCCGTGGTGGAGGGATCTTCTCAACGGCTGGATGATAAGTTACCGTGACATCTGCTGGTGATCGATGTAGTTAATCTTACGGAGCGATGCGGCAACATGACAACAGGGAACGTGGCAGCACAATTACGCAGTGACATCGTCGGTATTCCGGTTGCCGACCTGGCCGCCGAATTCGGTACGCCGACCTATATCTATGATGCCTCGATCATTTGTCAACGCGTAGAACAACTGCGGGCCTTTGACGTGATTCGCTTTGCACAAAAAGCCTGTTCAAATCTTGCCGTTGTTGACCTGGTTCGCCGACAGGGAGTCCGGGTCGATGCGGTCAGCGCTGGTGAAATCCATCGCGCACTCCAGGCCGGTTACCAGCCAGGCCAGGGCGATGAGCCTCCCGAGATCGTGTTTACCGCAGATCTTTTTGATCGACAAAGCCTGGACCTGGTCGTCGAACATGATATCCATGTCAACGTGGGTTCCCCTGACATGATTAGCCAGTACGGTGCGCGGGCACCAGGAAAATCGATTACGCTCAGGATTAACCCAGGATTTGGCCATGGCCACAGCCAGAAAACGAACACCGGGGGAGAACAATCCAAGCACGGCATCTGGTACGAGCAGGTTTCTGAGTGCCTGCAGCGAGCCGCCGAATTTGAACTCCAGGTGACCGGAGTCCATATGCATATCGGGTCCGGCACCGACCTGGAACATCTGGCCCAGGTGTCACAGGCCATGGAGAAGACGGTGGCAGAAGTTGGGAACACGGTGAAATCCATTAGTGCGGGTGGTGGTTTGCCGACTCCTTATCACCAGGATGATGAACCGATTGATATTGCCAGCTACTTTTCCATCTGGGATGACAGTCGCCAACGACTCCAGCAGCAACTGGGTCACGACCTGTCGCTGGAAATTGAGCCCGGAAGGTTCCTGACCGCCGAAAGCGGATTTTTGTTGACGGAAATCTGTAGCATCAAAACGATGGGAAATAATTGTTTTTACCTGGTAGATGCCGGCTTTAATAACCTGGCACGGCCCATTCTTTATGGGTCTTACCATCCCATGACGCTGGTGCCCGTCGATGCAGTGCCAACGGACTGCCAGGACGTCGTGGTGGGTGGTCCGCTCTGTGAATCGGGAGATATTTTTACCCAGGAAGAGGGAGGCTTCGTTAGCCCCAGGTCGCTCCCCGTTGCCCAGGTCGGCGATTACCTTGTGATCGAGTGTGCCGGAGCCTATGGGGCTGTCATGGGATCTAATTACAATTCGAAGCCGCTGGCCGCCGAAGTCCTGGTCCGGGACGGTGTTGCCCAGCTGATTCGCAGCCGTCAGTCCTTTGAAGATTTGCTGCGAGATGAGCAAATTCCCGGGCTAGGCACAGCCTGATAGCACTTGGCAGTCTCGCTGAGGGTGCTCTGATCTGGAAAATCTCTCCAGCCGAGGGCAAGGAGCGGTTGGCCGCCGGCCGATGACTAGACTATAATCACCTGTCCCGGTTTCCTCGATCTGTGTGGAAACGGACTATCGTAAATGCAGTCGCTTCCGGAAAGTTACGACCATGGGCAAAGACGGTCCACGAACCAAGGCACCCAAGAACCTGGCGATCATCAACGCCGACAATTGCACGGGCTGTGAATCCTGCCGCGAGGTATGTCCGGTCGATGATTGTATTCGTTTGATTGAACATTCGCTGGGCGTTAAGGGAGTTCAGTCCTGGTGTGAGATCGACCCGGAACGATGTACGGGTTGTAATGTTTGCATCCAGCTTCCCCAGAAAAAGACGAACCCACATACCCTGGTGGTCTGCCCCTGGAATGCGATCGAGTTGATACCGACCGAGAACGCAGCGCAAGTGATGGCCGATATTGGCGGCCCCCCCGATTACATCCGGGAAAACTGGGATCGATTGGTCGGTACCGCGCAGCACCTGGCTGAATTGAAAGCGGGGATCTGATCCGGAAAGTCCGGACTGGATTGACCAACACGCTCCGCGGTTTCAGCACTTCCTGTTCCAGCGCTTACTGTTCCAGCTTTTCCTGGCACGCTTTCAGGTAATCAATACTTTCTTTCGCCAGTGCTTTCACCCCAGGATCGTAGTCAAAAACTTCCACGCAGCACCAGCCGTCGTACTGAACGTCCTGCAGTGCCTTCAGGATCGGCACGAAGTCAATGTCCCCCATGCCGGGACCGCGACGGTTGGCATCGTTGGCGTGAAAATGGATCATGGGTTCCGCATGCTTGCGAATGATTTGATCAACAGGCGTTTCTTCCGTTGACATTGCCTTGACGTCCAGGTGCAGCCGGCAGGCGGGTGAATCAACCATTTCCACCAGCTGGACTCCCAGGTCGGCTGTCAGCAGGAAGTCCCCTTCCTCGGGACCCAGCGGCTCCACAGCCAGTCGGATGCCCAATTCCTGGAACGTTGGCATGCAACGTTGTAACACCTCGGTTGCATGGCCCATGGCTTCATCCATGGAGACGCCGGGCAGCAAGTTGCGCTGATGGGGTGAGCCGAGCACCATGATGTCGCCACCCAGGTCACTACAAAGTCGTCCCAGGTCTTCCAGGTAAGCGGTCGTCGCCTGTCGCACTTCTGCTTCCGGGGAGGTCAGGTAAAAACCCTCGGTAAATGCCAGCAACCAATGCAACCCGAGAATGGTCAGCCCGGCATCTTCTGCCTGGCGTCGTACGGTGGCACGTTGTTCGGGCGTGATCAGGCGAACATCCTTGTTGATCGTGAACGGTGCAATTTCCAGTCCGCGGTAACCACAGTCGTAGGCAAACTGGAACGCTTTCTCAAACGGCCAGTCTTGAAAAGTTTCATTGCAGATTGCGTATTTCATCATTCCAGACCTGGTAAAGACTTTTGACAGGATGATTCCGGAGCAAGGTCCTGGCTACTGGTAGTTTTACTGGTTTTCTTGCTGCTGGATTTTTTCAAGCGCTTGCCCTTGCGAGTGCTGGGTGCACTGATCAGCGGTTCCTCGGCTCCATCCAGGCCGTCTCCCGGCTGGATTTCGGCCAAACGCTGTTCCATATGGGTGACGTAGTTTTCCGAGAGTTCGTAGCCCAGGTATTGGCGTTCTAGTTTCTTGGCCGCGGCCAGGGTCGTGCCGCTGCCGGCAAATGGATCCAGCACGATCTCACCCGGTTGACTGCAAGCACGGATAATACGGCCCATCAGTTGCTCGGGCATCTGGCAGCCGTGAAAACCACTGCGTTCCTTGAAGGTGCCAGCTACCCGGGGGAAATACCAGGTATCTTCCTGGGAAGTGAAGCTGCCGGGAGTATCCTGGGGTCGCAGGATCCACGTGTCATCCGGAAGGCGGCCCTTGGGATTAGCCCGCTTGTCTCCGTAGACTAACTGCCGGGCCGAGGGAACGCGGATCTCATCGTTATTAAACGTGAACTGTTTGGGATCCTTGACCATGTGAAACAGGTGCGCGTGGGAACGACTGAACTTGTTCGTGCAATTGACGCCAAACGTGTAATACCAGATGACCCAGCTGCGACAGGTTAACTGGTGATCCTGTTGCATCATCACCTTGAGCTCGGCAGCGTATTCGTCACCGATGGCCAGCCAGAAGGTGCCGTCATCTTTCAAGACCCGAACGACCTGTTCAATCCACTGGGAGCACCACTGAAGATATTCATCCTGCTCGCGACGATCGTCGTAAACATCGTATTCGTAGCCGATATTGAAAGGCGGGTCGGCGAAAGCCAGGTCCACGATGCCCGCTTCCAGCCCCGCGAGGCCAGCCAGGCAGTCTTCCTGGTGAATGGTGTTTAACGTGACAGGCAAGGCTCGAATCCTTTCTTCGAATTGCCAGTGTTTGGTGCGCCTGGCCAAAAGTTAGCGGCCAACGGCGTTTATCGTACCACGAACATTAAGGGATACAAGCAAGCTGTTCGTGGACCGCCTATGGCGTGACCGCTTGTAAAGCGAGTCCGATAATGACCAGAATAGGGTATCCCGACATCCGGTCTATTTACAGCATGGAGTCATCCCTCATGAAATCACGTTCAAAGAAACAGCCAGCTCTTGATCGCCGACAGTTTCATCGTCGTACTGTCCTTGGTACAGCATCCCTGGTGGCTGCTGCAAATCTTGGTTTTGCGGCACCCAATAAAGCCAGCCGTTACGTGGACATGCATACTCACCTGGGGCAGACGTGGAATAGTACGGAAACATTGAGTGCCGAGCAGCTCTTGCGATGGATGGATGCCCATGACATCGCCCAGGCCGTGGTGTTGCCACTGGTTTCGCCAGAATCGTCGAGTTATCCACTGACAGCCGATTTTGTACTGGCCCAGACACGCGATCACCGGGATCGGCTGATCCCTTTCTGTTCCATCGATCCCAGGACTTCGTACAAGGGTGGACACCAGGGACTCGTGGCCATGCTGCGAAAGTATATCGACATGGGGGCCAAGGGATTTGGTGAACATAAGCCGGGAATCGCCTTCGATGATCCTCGTAACATGGCCGTGTTTGCCGCCTGTGCCGAGGTGGACTTGCCAGTCCTGTTTCACCTGGACAACCAGCGCAACACCGATAAGCCGGGCCTGCCGGGACTGGAGAAAGTGCTGCAACAGAATCCCAAATGCACGTTCATTGGACATGGACCCGGTTGGTGGGCATCCATTTCCGGGAACCTGGCGCAGAACGAGCTGGCAGGATATCCCAAGGGCAAGGTGTCGCCCGGTGGTGCCATTGATCGCTTGATGAGTAAGTATCCGAATATTTACGGAGACCTTTCGGCTGGTAGCGGTGCGAATTCTATTTCACGCGATCTCAAGTTTGGCCGAGAGTTCCTGATCCGACGTGCAGATCGCATCATGTTTGGTACGGATTTCCTCGCCCCCAAGCAACCGGTTCCGCAATTCGAGTTGTTTGAACAGCAATTGCAGTTACCGAAAGAGGTACAACAAAAGATCTATCGTGACAACGCTCGCCGTGTCCTGAAGCTGGGCTAATGAATACCTGGATAGCGATTTTACCCTGGCTTGCCGGCTTGCACCTGGTCCTGGTGATCCTTGTGATCCTGCGACTGGCCATGAACAGTCACTTGTTGAAAAATCTGAATGATGTGGTGCCAGCCGGTGATGAATCGTTACCCTCTCTGTCGATTGTCGTGGCTGCTCGTAACGAGGCACGGGATATTGAAGCGGCATTGCAGTCGTGGTTCCAGCTGGACTATCCCGGGATGGAATTGATCCTGGTCAACGATCGCTCGACGGATGAAACGGGCGCCATTCTCGATCGCATGACGGAGCAACAGTCGATCTTGCAGGTGGTCCACCTGGAAGAACTGCCAGCCGGCTGGCTGGGTAAGAATCATGCCCTGCAACTGGGTGCCAAACGCTCCCAATCGGACTACCTGCTGTTCACGGATGCGGACGTGATCATCCAGCCCAGTGCCTTGCGACGAGCCGTGGGTTACATGCAGCAAGAGCAGTTGGATCATCTCACCATTACGCCACAGGTGGCGATGCCAACGCGGTTACTGGAGGCATTCGTGACTGTGTTCACCAGCCTTTTCCTCCTCTATTTCCGTGCCTGGAAGGTTTCCGATCCGACGAGTGATGCCCACGTGGGAATTGGTGCGTTCAACCTGTTGCGCCGGGATGGCTATCAAGAATGTGGAATGCACCAATCCATCGCGATGCGACCTGATGATGATGTCAAGCTTGGAAAGATTATCAAGCAGCATGGATTGTCCCAGGCCCTCGTGGTTGGTTCGGACCACGTCTATGTGCGATGGTATGCCTCGCTGAAGGAATTGATGGTGGGGTTGGAGAAAAACGTATTGGCAGGCCTGGATTATCGACTCTGGATGGTATTTGTCCTGTCTTTTCTGCTGATCCTGGGAATGTTCGCTCCCTGGGTGGCTGTTTTCCTGACCAGTGGGATCACCCAGGTACTGTATGGGATGATCCTGGTGCTGTTACTAATCATCTTCTTACGCACCACCGTTGAATTACGGGTGCGCACGTCGTGTGTATTTTGGTTCCCAGTTGTGTTGCTGTTATTTAATTACATCATTTGGCGTGCTACGATTCTGACATACGTTCAGGGTGGGATTCGCTGGCGAGATACTTTCTATCCCCTCTCAGAACTCAAGAAGAACCAGGTGTAGAGACGCTGTTTTGGATTAACGTGATCAAGAAAATGGAGAAGCGATGAGCAATTACAAGCAATTACTGCAAGCCATGTTGATTTTAATCCTGCTGGGAACCAACCTGTTGACGGCCGGAGCTGCCGAATCCTGGCACGCGGGCTCAGCGAAAACCGTGATTACGCCTGAACAGTTTATCTGGATGTCTGGTTACGGCGGTCGAGACCATGTCGCTGAAGGTAAGTTGACGGACCTCTGGGCAAAGGCCCTGGTATTACGCGATCCGCTGGGCAACCGGTCCGTCCTGATCACGTTGGACCTGGTCGGGATTGACCGTACCCTGACGATGAAGATCACGAAATCCCTCGACCAGGCCTATGGATTCCAGCGACGCCAGGTTGCCATCTGTACTTCTCATACCCATACCGGGCCTGTCGTCGGAAAAAACCTGGGACCGTTGCACTACGAGCAGATCAACGCAGCCGAGCAAAAGAAAGTCGATCAGTACGCTGACCAGTTGCACGACAAGGTAGTGGCAGTGGTCGGTGATGCGATCAAGCAGGTGGTACCTAGCCAGTTGACCTGGGGTAGCGGGCATTGCGAGGTAGCCGTGAATCGGCGCACCAATAGTGAAAAGCAGGTACCGCAATTGCGCCAGCAGGGTTTGCTCAAGGGTCCCTTTGACCATGATGTCCCGGTCCTGGCGGTTCGAGACCTGGATGGCAAGCTGCAGACCGTGGTCTTTGGGTATGCCTGTCATGCTACCGTGTTGAGTTTTTACCAGTGGTCTGGGGACTATCCGGGATTTGCCCAAATGGCCATCGAGAAAGCGCATCCAGGCGTGGAAGCCATGTTCTTTGCCGGGTGTGGAGCAGATCAAAATCCCTTGCCGCGTCGTACCGTCGAGCTGGCCCAGGGGTACGGCAATCGATTGGCAGCGGCTGTCGAGGAAACACTGGCCGGTACACTGCGGCCCGTTCAGGGAACGTTGGCCACGTACTACCAGGAAGTAGCGCTGCCACTGGCAACGCTGCCCACGGTCGATGACATCAAGGCAAACCTGACATCCAAGAACCGGTATGAAGCGGCTCGGGCACGTTGGTTGCTCAGGGATATTGAGGCAGGACAGCCGCTACAAAAACACTATCCTTATCCGATTGCCACGTGGAAAATCGGGGATATGGTAGCACTGGTTGTCCTGGGTGGCGAGGTCGTGATTGATTATGCACTCAGTATCAAGGAGCTGGATAACCGGTCGGCCACGCATACGAATATCTGGGTCGCCGGATACAGTAACGATGTCATGGCCTATATCCCGTCGCGACGGGTGCTTCGTGAAGGTGGCTACGAGGGAGGCAGTTCCATGGTTTATTACGGGTTGCCCACGCTTTGGGCCCCGGAACTGGAAGCCCTGATTCTGAAGGCTGTCAGGAAACAACTGCGGAACTGAATGGCGTTAGTCGATTTCGAAGATTTCGTTGATCGCAGGATTACCATACTCCGCTCCACCGGTCAGGATCGTGACGTTGGGCAGGGGTTCGGTTTTTCCAGCCCCATGGGTATGTCCACAGAGGACGGTCAGCTGGCGCTCGGGATAGCGTGGCATCACTTCCAGGATGGCATCACCCATGGCCTGGCAGGTGAAATGAGGAGCCCATTCATCGTTGGATATTGCCCCATTGTACCAACAGGCTTCTCGCAGGGGTGGTACATGGGTGACGAGATAGACGTGGGCATGTTGCTCCAGGGCCAGGGGTAGCACGCGTCGCACGTGAGCTGCAGCCTGGTCTCCGAGGGTTTTTAGGGCGTCCCACCGCTGCCGCTTGTCGAAAGGGGCCAGTTCCTCGATCAATTGGTAATCATTCATCATCACCTCGGAACGTTCGTAATCCCCACTGCGACCATCGGCCCATCCATCATGGCCCACGACGGCGACCTGGTCAGACAGGGAAAACATGTCAGACAAGGTGAGGTAATGTAGCGAGGGATGTTCTTCACAGATCTGTTGGACCTGGTTGCGTACGGACGCGATGGCACCGAAATAGAAATCATGGTTGCCCAGCACGAAGTAAACAGGACAGGAGAGGCTGTCTGCCAGCCGAACCAGGTAGGGAATCACGTCAGTCGATTCACCAATATCGCCGCTGCACAACAGGACATCCGCCTGGGCGCGTTCCAGTCGTTCCAGGAACTCTTGCACGATATCGTCTTCGGCAAAGTTCAGGTGGATATCGGTGGTCCAGAGAATCCGACTCATGCTTTTCCACTCGACTTATGCGTCATCCTGGGATTGGTTGGACGGTAAACACGAATTCAGCAACTCAGTTTTGCCAGCTTCACCCGCCCGCTCCTGCACGTAACGGGGAACGGCATATCCTGGCAGGTTTGATTTCAAGTGTTCCATCAATGCTAATCCGCGGGCCACCGGGACCTTGAAGTGATGGGCCCCTCGGGTGGGATCCAGCTGGTGCAGGTAGTAAGGTATCATGCGGAGATTCACCAGCTGTTGCATGAGGTTGACCAGGGTCGTTTCGTGATCGTTGATACCTCGCAGCAACACGGCCTGGTTGAGCAGCGGGATGCCCGCATCGCTTAGTCGTCCCAGGCTGGCTGCTACCGATTCATCAATTTCTGCGGGATGGTTGCAGTGAATCACGAAGACCGGAGTGAGACGTGTTCCGGTCAGCCATTCCAGCAGGGCATCGTTGACCCGTTCGGGGATCATGATCGGTAAACGCGTGTGAATGCGAATTCGTTGCAGGTGCTTGATACCTGCCAGCCGGGCGGCAAGTTCGGCCAGCTGGGAATCCACCAGGGTCAGCGGATCACCACCGCTGAGGATAATTTCTTCAAGGGTTTCGTCCTCCTCGATGGCTCGCAGGGCTGGAGCCCACTGGTCGAGGGAGTGGGGTTGCTCCGAATACGGGTAGTGACGCCGGAAACAGTAACGACAATGAATGGCGCAGGCCCCGGTAACAATCATGAGCGCGCGACCCTGGTATTTGTGCAGCAATCCAGGCGCTAGCTGGGCTTCCTTGTCGCCGACCGGATCGGTTACAAACCCGGGTGGCGACTCGAATTCTTCCTGGAGCGGAAGAATTTGACGCAGCAGTGGGTCGACTGGGTTACCAGGTTCGATACGGTCGACATAGGGCAGAGGAGCGAACAGGGGAAAGAGCCTGGCAGCCTGTTCGGCACCGGATATCCACGAATTGGGCAATTGCAGATATTGGCAAAGCGTACGGGGATCGCGAATCGCTGTTTTTAAGATAGTTTGCCAGCGTACCGGGGCTTCTGGCTGGATATTTGGGCGCGAGCATTTCGAGCTGGCTTCGTGATCCGTCGTGGTTACCATGTCTCTCGAGTAATTACGGGTTTATTTGAACAAAATAAATCGGTACATTCGAACGAGTTCCCTGATCGATATGTGATGAGAGAACGATTTTAAATGAAGCATCCGCTGGAAAGAAAGAGCAAATTCCGCGCGATACCATACGTTCCAGTCGTAGCCTAACAGGAAAGAAACGCCGTGCCTTCATACAAGACCAATGATTTTCGTAAAGGGTTGAAAGTCCAGATCGACGGAGACCCATATCTCATGATCGAGAAGAATTTCGTCAAGCCAGGCAAGGGAAACGCCATGTACAAGTGCAAGTTACGAAACCTGATTCGTAACACCGTGCTGGACCGAACCTACAAGGGTGGTGAATCCCTGGAAGCCGCCGACGTGGAAGAAATCGACACGCAGTATCTTTACCGCCAGGGAGATACATTTGTCTTCATGGACAATTCAACTTATGAACAGTACGAATTGTCATCCGACCAGGTGGATGATAACTGGAAGTACCTCAAGGAAAACCTGCGTGTATCCATGATCATCTACAACGGTAATCCGATTACCATGAGTCCGCCAAACCACGTGGAGCTGAAAGTCGAATACTGTGAGCCGGGAGCCAAGGGAGATACCGCGACCAATGTGACCAAGCCAGTGAAAGTGGAAACGGGTGCCGAGTTTGTCTGCCCGGCGTTCATCGATATCGGTAACGTGGTCAAGATCGACACTCGCACGGGCTCGTATGTTGAACGTGTCAGCGTCAAGTAAAACCGGTTTACTCAATGGCCTACCTTGTGGCAATCAACGGGCTGGACGTGGGACGTGTCCTGGAACTGCAGGACGGCTGGAATTCGATCGGGCGCCAACCGGATTGCCAGGTTTTCTTGCAACTGGATTCCGTCAGCCGTCACCATGCTACGATTCGGATCGACGGTGAGCAGGCGCAACTGGAAGATCTTAGCAGCCGTAATGGCACCCTGGTCAACGCCCGTGGCGTGCAGGAACCAATGGAACTGGCAGATGGTGATGTGATCCAGTTCGGGCAGGTGGAATTTCGCTTCCAGCTTCAGGAACCCGCCGCTAGACCACTCCCCTCCGGAACACGCGTGATCGGTTCCGAGGCCACTGCAGCAGGACAGGATCGGAACGATTATGGTCCAGTGGCAACTCCGGATATGTTGCGCTTGCGGGCACAGCTGCTGGGCCGCCTGCGAGAGTTCTTTGCCGCGCAGGATTTCCTGGAAGTAGAAACGCCGCTTGCCTCGGCCGATACCACCGTGGAACGTCATATCGAACCAGTCCCGGTGACGATTCATGGCCGTTCGTTGTGGCTACAGACGTCGCCTGAGTTTGCCATGAAACGGTTGCTGACCAACGGTGTGCCTGCGATTTACCAGGTTACGCGGGCGTTTCGAGATGGAGAACTCGGCGCTTGCCATAACCCTGAATTCACAATCGTGGAATGGTACCGGACTCGAGACACCATGGAACAGGCCATGGATTTTCTCGGCAGCCTGTGCCAACACCTGCTGGCCACTCCCTTGCCTCGACAACTAAGTTACCGCGAGGCATTTCAACAATACCTGGACCTGGACCCGTTTACTGTTACCGATCGGATCCTTCTAAAACGGATCGCTGGGCTCGATGTCACGCCTCCCGATGATTGGCGAAAGATGGATCGTGATAGCTGGTTGAACCTGCTGTTGGCCGATTTCGTGGAACCACATCTGGGCATGGATGGCCCAACGATCCTCCACGGCTATCCACCCAGCCAGGCCGCCCTGGCGCAGGTTCGGCCTGGTTCACCGCCCGTGGCGGAACGCTTTGAACTCTATCTCAATGGTCTCGAGCTGGCCAACGGTTACCATGAGTTGCTGGACGCCCAGGAGTTACTGCGGCGCAGCCAGCGCAGTAACCAGGAGCGGCTAGGGGATGGAAACCAGGTGCTGCCAGAAAACAGCTACCTCCAGCAGGCCATGGAAGCCGGCTTGCCGGACTGCTGTGGCGTCGCACTTGGCTTTGACCGGCTCGTGATGCTGGCCGCCGGCGCGGACTCGATCGAACAGGTCTTGACCTTCCCGTTTGACAGGGCGTGAAGACCAGGATCAGTGCTTGGCCTGGCCGGTACCGTGAGCGCGATAATAGATCATGAAGCTGTAAGCATGGTCATTCTTTTCATCGGCCAGGTGATCCTGTTGATCTTGTAGTTGCCAGTCGTCGTCGGTGATTGGGGGGAAGTACGTGTCGCCCTCGACAGTGGCGTGAACCTGTGTTACGTAGAGCCTTTCCACCAGGGGCAGCGCCAGTTGGTAGATCTGGCTGCCACCAATAATGAAGATTTCATCATCATCGCCCGCCAGCGCCTGTGCTGCTTCCAGGTTTGCCGCAGTGAGTACGCCTTCCACGGACCAGTCGCTTTGCCGTGTGAGTACTATCGAGGTGCGGCCTGGCAGGAGTCGCCCGATCGAATCAAATGTCTTGCGCCCCATGACGATATGGTGTCCCATGGTCAAGGCCTTGAATCGTTTCAAATCTGCAGACAGGTGCCACGGCAATTGGCCGTCTCGACCAATGACATGGTTATCCGAGATCGCGACGATTAACGACAGCATGAAGCAGGTTCCGATATAAAACGTCAACGGTGAGTCGACCAGTAGACAGGCTAGATCGCGACGGGTGCCCGGATGTGGGGATGCGGATCATAGGCGTCGAGACAGAAGTCATCGTAGCTGAAATCAAAGATCGAACGCACATCGGAATTGATGTGCATGGTAGGCAGGGGGCGTGGCTCCCGACTTAATTGCAACTCCGTTTGTTCCAGGTGATTCTGGTAAAGGTGAGCATCACCCAGGGTGTGAACAAAGTCACCTACCTCAAGGCCGGTGGCCTGGGCCATCATCATGGTCAGCAACGCGTAGGAGGCAATATTAAAGGGTACCCCCAGGAACACATCGGCGCTCCGTTGGTACATCTGGCAGGAGAGCCGTCCCTCGGCAACGTAGAACTGGAACAGCAGGTGACAGGGCGGCAACGCCATCTTGGATAGTTGCCCGACGTTCCAGGCACTGACAATCATCCGTCGTGAATCAGGTTGGGTGCGAATCTGTTCCTGGACCTGGCTGATCTGGTCGATCGTGGAACCATCGTCGGCGGCCCAGCTGCGCCATTGGTGACCGTAAACAGGACCCAGGTTGCCTTCTTCGTCAGTCCATTCGTCCCAGATAGAGACCCCGTTTTCCTTAAGAAAGGCCGTGTTAGTATCACCCCTCAGAAACCAGAGTAATTCGTAGATAATGGATTTGAGATGGAGCTTCTTGGTGGTTAGCAGGGGAAATCCAGCGCTCAGGTCAAACCGCATCTGGTGTCCGAAAATACTGCGCGTACCCGTGCCAGTACGATCTTCCTTGGCGACTCCCTTCTCCAGGATCGTCTCCAGTAACTGCAGGTATGATTTCATCCTTGATTCCCTTCCACGTCAGTTCCTGGTGGCACTCCACGTCCAGTGTCGATCCGTTGTTGCCTGCACTTCCAGTGGATCGTATCCCAGCTGATCAATCAAGCCACGAATTTCTTCCAGGCTGAGCGCCGCCCGCAGCGAATCATCGAACATCTTTTGTTGATGCTCATTCGCGTCGCCTGCATAGGTCTGCACCAACTGTCGTACCTGTTCGTCCGATTCGGGTCGCAACAGGTCTCGAAAGAACAGCTTTCCCATCGGCTGCGTGACACGAATCGCCTCGGCCAGCACGGTCATGGGCTCCGGAATATGGTGGATGATGCTGTTGGACATGACCGCATCGAATCGATCATCCTCGTAAGGCAGTTGCTTGGCATCAACACAGTCGAGCATGATGCGATGGGTGAGCCCGTTGATTTCCAACTGGTAGCGAGCCAGGTCCAGCATGTGTACCGCCATGTCCACGGCCACCACGCGACAGAGGTCCGTTTGTTGGCAGAGCGAGACAGGGATCTGTGCCGTACCGGTCCCCAGGTCAAGGATTTCCCCGCCCACGTCCCCGGTTTCCAACAGGTCGGAGACGAAGACTTCGTTGACCGCATCGTGGTCCATCTCGTCGTAGTCACGAGCTTCCTCGATGCTGTCCATGACTTCCGGTTCCAGGATACGTTCCAGCGCCACGATGAGGTGTTCCTTCGTTGAGTAAGGTTGAATGATCAATCGTCGGTAGGATCTTCGACGTGCAGTGGTGGCGATGGATTCGCCTGTTCTACAAAGTCCCAGGCAACCAGGATGGCGGCCATGACCATGTATCCTCCCAGGTAGTTCCAGACGATTTGTTGATCCGAGAGTCGTAAATTGTGGATCAGGAATGTCGCATTACTGGCCAGCGGTGAATGAATGACCCCAAAAAAGGTACATCCGGCGGCGATCAAGTAGTAGATTGCAGCACGCATCAACTGCCGATCAATCATGGCGGCTAGTGCGGATGCCCAGATCAGGCTGGTAATGATGAAACCATTGGAAAGAACCCGCAGGTTTAACAGGGTTGCCTGTGTGGTATCGCCCAGTTGCCTTGCGTTTACGGCAGGGTCAGCCAGCAACTGTCCCGTGAATATTTGGACGAGATAGGCCATGGCCGGCAGGCAGGCAATGGCAATTGCGGCATAATGCTTGCGCGGCGTGGCCAGGAAACTTTGTGCCGTGATTTCCAGCCCTATGAAAATCAGGATCGGGAAAATAGCAGCCTTGGGAATAATGACATACAGGAAACCAAAATAGCCCAGTAACCCGGCGCTGCCGACGAACAGCGCGGTTGCCAGCGAATAAGCGGCCCGACCTCCCATCGCCTTGTAAGCAGGGTGTCCGATGTAAGGCGTGGTTTGAATCACGCCACCACAAAGCGCGGCAACCAGCGTGGCCAGGGCTTCCACGCCAATCACCTTACCGGTGTTGTATTCGTCACCCGCTGCTGCTGCACTTTCAGTACAGTCGATTCCACCGACTACCGTTCCCAGTGCAAAGGGCAGCACGACTGGCAGGTAGTGCAAGGAATCATCCAGCGCACTGATCCACTGGAATTGAAACACGTGAAACCATTGCGTAGGCAATAACGCATCGTGGGGATCGATACCATGCTCGGGCAGCTGTACCCAACCCAGGTAAGCCATTAGGTAGTAAATGCCGCCCCCGACCAACAGGGCCGCCAGGGCGCCGGGGATACGTAACGGAAAACGGACGTGGGCGATCAGGGTTGTCAGGATGATGGCCATGGCAGCCATGCCTGCCACGGGATAGGCAACGATTTCCATCAAGGGCATGAAAGCAATAATGACCAGCGCGATGGCAGTGAGTGAACCGAGTAGCCCGGCACGGGGAACCACGCGGCGAATCCAGTTGGAGCCGAGCGCACAAACACACTTGAACAAACCACTGATGAAAATCGAGCAAATCCCAATATGCCAGGTGTGAATCGCAGCTTGCTCGGGTGACATGGTGAGTTTAGCCGTGACAAAGGCCGGGCCCAGAACAAAGAAGACCATGCCAAAGGTGCTGGGAGTATCCAGTCCTAATGGCATGGCGGTCACGCTTTGAGAACCGGTGCGCCGTGCTAACCGAAAAGCCATCCAGAAGAAGAGTAGGTCTCCCACGACCACACCGATGGCCGTCCCCGGAACCATATGTTCGAGTGCAAATTTTGCAGGAAATGCAAAAACAACTGCTAGCAGGCTGACGGTTAACAAAAGATTGGCGACATTGTCTAACATCAAGCCAAAGAAGGCATTAACGTCGCCTGGTGCAGCCCATTGATAGCGCGATTTACTCACAGAGCGGTCCGTAGGCACGGATTTTGCGGATCACAGAAGCTGTGAGTGTAAATGGGTCATGGAACGCTGTCAATCATTCTATTTTACCGACTTTTATGGCAAATCGCCCAGGATTCTCCCTTGGTGGGGGGGTGTGGCTTGGGAGCAACCGGTTGGATGAGGCAGCTTCCCTGAACTTTATTGAACGGAGTTCGTATACAATGAGATGTATCATGCATAGAACACCTGGAAAACGCCCCGTTTCAGCAGCACAGATGAGCGATGAGGAGCTCCTGGTCTGCTATCGCGAAACCGGAGATCGAGATCTCTTTTCGCTGCTGGTCCAACGGTATGAGCGCGAGTTATATAGTTACCTGCGCAGGTACCTGGGTAATGCTGAAATGGCGGAGGATGTTTTCCAGGCGACATTTTTGAAGATTCATTTGAAAGGCGACCAGTTTGAAGAAGGTCGTCGTTTTCGTCCCTGGCTTTATACGATCGCCACACACCAGGCGATTGATGCACAGCGGCGCAATAAACGACATCGAAATGTCAGCCTGGATGCCGGCAATCGTACCCAGCATGGAGACGATACGGTCAAGCTGATGGACCTGTTGATTAGCCAGGATCCAAATCCATTTGATAATGTTGCTGAAATTGAACGAGCGCAATGGGTCGAAGAGGCGCTAGACCAACTCAGCGATCCCATGCGTAGCGTGGTGAACCTGGTTTATTACCAGGGAATGAAATATCGAGAAGCGGCAGAAGTCCTGTCGGTTCCCGTGGGAACAGTAAAAAGTCGCCTGCATGCGGCTATTTTGAAATTGAATGAAGTATGGCACCGTACCCACGTGCCTTAACGAACAGGTTTGAGAATTCATGCGTGAAAAGTTATTGGATTACCTGGTAGGTGGCTTGGATAGCCAGGAGTGCGAGCAGGTACGCAAGGCACTCGAGGAAAATCCGCTGCTGGAACAGGAACTGAACTTGCTGCAGCAGTCCTTGCAGCCGTTGGAATCTTGTCGTCATTATGAGCCTCCGGCTGATCTGAGGCAAAGAACACTGGACCATGTCATGGAGTCCGGGCAACCAAAAGCGATACCAGCTGGCCTGGATCGATCGATGTGGCATGGTTCCACACGTCATCCTGAAGCTCAGCTGGCTGGCGCCTCCGCCGCCACTTCTCGGTGGACCATCCTGGACGTGGTCGTCGCCAGTTCCATCCTGGTAACGGCATTCCTGTTGTTCTTTCCCCTGGTAATGAATAGTCGTTACGCCGCTCAACTGCGCGGATGCCAGCAGAACCTTCAGCAGCTGGGTGTTGCCTTGCATGAATACAGCGATTTGAACGAAGGATTTTTTCCCCATGAGATCGGGGATCACAAGGGAGCCGTCGCAGGAGCTTATGCGCCGGTTCTTTATAACAACCAATTTGTGAAACAACCGCGACTGTTCCTGTGTCCAGCGGTGCCAGATCAGGAGAAATGGGCCGGCTGGACGCCTCCCACACCACGTGCCCTGGACGAGGCAACGGAACAGGAACTGGTGAGTCTGCAGCGCCAGATGGGTGGGACGTATGGCTATAACCTGGGCTACTGGTCCAAGGGACGATATTTTCCACCTCGGAATCTGCGGCGCTCGTTCTATCCCATCATGGCAGATGTTCCCAGTCCCATGCTGTTGGGACGTCGTAGCAGTAATCATGGAGGAAATGGTCAGAATGTGCTCTTTGAAGATGGTCATGTGCAATACCTGTCGGACTCACAAATCAGTCCTCGCAAAGATGCCATTTTCTACAGTGACCGTGGCCGGGTAGAACCCGGGCGGCATCGCTATGATGCGGTGATTGGTGAAAGCGATCATCACCTGCAAAATAAGTAGGCTGATGATTAGCTAGCACCGTTTGCGCGGCACGGTCCTTCTCTTCGTTGCGGTCTGGTGGAAAGTCTTGGGCCTGGTGGTTTCTTCAAGGACCATTCCTCCTGCTTGTCCTTGCTAGCAGATCCCCCCGCACGTCCTGTTCAGGGGTCTTAATCCGCTGTTGCTCTGCCAACCTGTTTATTGGTACTCTCTGCCCGCGCCGATGGAATGCGCGGAGGTTCTCTGACGCATTCCGGGTGTGTTGATTCATGGCAAAGGACTTGCCATCCAGAGGTTATTTGTATTGGCTGCGCGAAACGTCGTAGGACGGTTCGTTGCCTACCAGAAGATATTTTCACCGGAAGCTTACCTTTTGTATTAGCCCGCGAGGTCATGACGATGAGAAGAGATGGTTTAGGGTACCAGCAGTTGACAAGAACAGCGCGTGGGTTCGCTTGGATGCTTGTAGCCGTCGTGCTCGGCATGCCATCGTTGGTTGTTGGCCAGGAGGCTGAGTGGATCTGGTGGGCAGACCATCCCAAGGCTGAGGTACCTGAAACAGTTTGCCACTTCCGAAAATCTTTCACAGCGAAGCAGCCCGAGAGTTGTCGGATTGAGATGGTGGCAGATGATGAGTTTGAACTGTTTGTGAACGGACGTCGTATCGGCCGGGGCAACAGCAGTAAGCGATTGGCCAGCTTTGACGTAAGTGCTCATATCAAACCAGGTCGTAATACGGTCGCTGTCTGGGTCAGTAATCGAACTGGTTCCACGGCAGCACTGGCAGCGCGTGTGATGGTCAAGGAACGTGAGAGTGGCTGGATCTCTCACTCGACGAACGACAGTTGGTTATCGAGTCTGAATGCGTTGCCACTATGGAATACAAGTGTTTATACGGATCGGCGCTGGAAAGCTTCTCAATCATTTGGCAAGCTGGGAGATACGGCTCCCTGGGATATCCAGGAAGGTGTCGCCACGGAGGAACGTGACCGTGCTGAGAGATTTCGAGTAAGCGAGGATTTCGAAGTCCGTCGCCTGATTGACGACGATTTGACGGGTTCCTTGATCGCCATGACCTTCAACGAGTTCGGTCATGCGATCTTGTCCCAGGAAAATGGTCCGCTGATGCTGGCCTACGACAGCAACGGTGATTTTCAACTGGACAAGGTGCGAACCTACTGCGAAAAGGTAACCAGCTGCCAGGGTATTTTGGCCCTGAATGGCGAGGTCTTTGTCACGGGCACGGGACCGGATGGATATGCGTTGTATCGACTCTCGGATGAAGACAACGATGGGGTCCTGGAGCGAGCGCGGACTCTCGTGAAGTTCCAGGAGCAAACGGGTGAGCATGGGGCCCACGGTATTGCGCTGGGACCCGATGGCATGTTGTACGTCGTGCTGGGAAATCATATTCAACCCAAGCGCGAATACGAGACATCGAGTCCTTACCAGAATCCTTACGAGGGTGACCTGGTCCAACCACGTTACGAGGATCCCGGCGGGCATGCGGTAGGTATCAAGGCACCGGGTGGTGTCGTGCTGCGCGTCACGATCGAAGGTAAGCAGCTCCAGCAGGTGTGTGGTGGTTTACGCAATGCCTACGATCTTGCGTTTACCGAGCAGGGTGATTTATTTGTTCATGATTCGGACATGGAATCGGATCGAGGATCGTTGTGGTATCGTCCGACCCAGCTTTACCATGTCACCGAGGGTGCAGAATTTGGCTGGCGCAGTGGCTGGTCCAAGTGGCCCGAGTATTTCGTCGACAACATGCCCGCACTCCTGGATACCGGTCGTGGTTCTCCCACGGGAGCCGTGACCTATAACCACGTGGCTTTTCCCGCGCGTTACCGAGGAGCGATGTTCCTGGCCGACTGGTCCGAGGGTCGGATCCTGGCCGTTAAAACGAAACAGAGTGGGTCCAGCTATATTGCTAACAGCGAGGTGTTCCTGGAAGGCTCACCGCTGAATGTCACGGACCTGGCGGTTGCTCCCGATGGTGACCTTTACTTTATCACCGGCGGTCGTAAGACCAGTGGAGGACTGTACCGCGTTCATTGGAAAGGTGATGTGAACAAGTCAGCGATGGATCTTGGCCAGGGGATCAGTGCTGCGATTCGACAACCCCAGTTGCACAGTGCCTGGGGCCGTCAGAGTATTGCTCAAATTCAAACCCAGCTGGGAGATCGTTGGGCACCCCTGCTGGTTAGCGTGGCTCGCAGTCCAGCGAATCCGGCCAACTATCGTACACGTGCGTTGGACTTGATGCAGTGGTTTGGCCCCTTGCCAACCCAGGAGCTTTTGGTGGAACTGGCCGCTACGAAAAACGAACAGGTCCGGGCCAAGGCCGCTTACCTGATGGGTCTTTATCCCACACCAGAAACCCAGGCTGCACTGGTACGCCTCATGGAGGACAAGGATGGATATGTCCGTCGACGTGCCTGCGAGGCGCTGTTGCGAGGAGGTCAGACGACTTCGTTCGATAAACTTGCTCCCCTGTTGGCCTCCCAGGATCGTGCAGAAGCCTGGGCTGCTCGCCGTTTGCTGGAACGCATGCCACCCCATGAGTGGAAAGAACAGATGTTGGCCAGCGAAGATCACAGCGTCCTGGTGCGAGGTGCACTGGCCCTGATGATCGCCGATCCCAATCGACAAAATGCAGCGGCCGTGCTTGATCAATTTAGCAAGGTGATGGCAGGCTTTGTCAGCGATCGAGATTTTATTGAAATGCTACGCGTGATGCAGGTCGCCATGATCCGAGGTGCGATTCAGCCGGAAGAAATGATTCCCCTGCGCAATCAGCTGGTGGAAGAATTCCCAGCAAGTGATCCTGTCATGAATCGCGAATTAATTCGCCTGCTGACCCATCTGCAGGCGTCGTCCATCATGGACCGTTACTTTGCCTACCTCGATTCCGACGTACCCAACGCGGACCGATTGCACCTGGCCCTGCATCTGCGATTCCTGGAATCAGGATGGACCGGTGATCGCCGCATGGCGTTGCTGCAGTTCCTGGAGAAAAGCCAGCGCAACAGCAAGGGAAATGCGGTACCGCTCTACGTGATGCATGCCACGCGCGATTTCTGCCGTTCCATGACAGCCGAGGAAAGTCGCCTGGTACTCTCCAAGGCCAGCGACTGGCCCAACGCCGCCCTCGGAGCCCTGTTCCAGGTTCCCAAAGAGTTAGATGCGGAATTGCTGGGTTACATCAAGGATATCGACCAGGCTATCGCCGATCGTAGTGGTGATACGATTACCCGATTGAAGGTAGGTATCATCGCAGTCCTCTCACGCAGTGGTGACCAGGAATCGATGAAATACCTGCATGAAATCTGGAAGCGTGAACCTGAATTGCGACAGCCTATTGCCCTCGGCCTGTCCCAGCAACCTGGTGGATCGAACTGGTCCTATCTCTTGCATAGCCTGGCGGTCGTGGAAGGGCAGGTTGCCCAGGAAGTACTTTCTCAACTCAAGACGGTCGACCAGCGACCCGTGCAGTCCCAGTATTATCGCCAGGTGATTCTCAATGGCCTGAAGCTGGATGCAAAAAATGCAGCTGTGGCAGTTGAGTTGCTGGAACACTGGACGGCTCAACAAACTCCCGAGGAGCATTCCGCAGAAGTCAGTGACCAGCTTGCCTACTGGCAGGGATGGTTCCAGGATCGCTTCCCCGGTAAGCCAGCAGCGAAACTGCCCGTGGCGCCGGAAGGAAGCAAGTGGACCTTCAGTAACCTGGCTGATTACCTGACCACCGGTGAGGGTGCCCATGGTAATGCCCAACGTGGTGCACTGGTTTTCGAGAAATCGCAATGCGTCAAATGTCACCGGTTCGGTGACAGTGGTGAAGTGATGGGACCGGACCTGAGTAATATTCGTAAGCGATTTACCAAGAAGGAAATTCTCGAGTCCATCGTGTTTCCATCCCATGTTATTTCGGATCAGTATCGTTCTCGGCAAATCGTGACAACCGATGGACGTATCTACGGCGGTCTCGTTGTTCCAGGTCCCGGTGAACAGTGGATTGTCTTGCAGGCCAACGGCAAGAAGATCACCGTCCCCAAGGGACAGGTGGAAACCGTGGAAAACAGCAAGCAGTCCGCGATGCCAGCCCAGTTGCTGGACAAGCTGACACTGGAAGAGATTACTGACCTGTTTGCTTACCTGGGTGTCCTGCCGAAAACGGCCGTGGCGCGTCGTCCCGAGTAATCGAGGTCGCGTAGGTAGCAAGTGACACTCGATCCGGTCGCTATCAATGCGCCTGCGGTAGCTGCTGCCCACCGGAAGTCCCGCCTGGCTTCATTCCGTTGGGAACCATTGGGCCCCAGCCTGCTGGTTGGTTTTCTTCGCGGCTGTCATCATCTACAATCGGGCTACAGGCCAGCGGTCCGGTGCCGTAGGACGACATCATTCTCCGGGGATCAAGCAGGAATCTATTTGTCATGGCAGCAAACAAACCACTTAGTGCTGACAATTATTGGCTTATGAAGTCCGAGCCTCACGCCTATTCGATCCAGGACCTGGCTGCTGAAAAAACCAAGACCACGCACTGGGATGGGGTGCGAAATTACCAGGCGCGTAATTTCATGCGTGACCAGATGAAGAAAGGGGATTTGGTGCTGTTCTACCACTCCAATGCCAAGCCGCCGGCCGTGGCTGGAGTTGCCCGTGTGGTCCGGGAAAGTTATCCCGATCACACTTCCTGGGATCCTAATGACAAGCACTACGATCCGAAATCGAGTGCAGAAAATCCGCGCTGGTTCATGGTCGATATCAAGCTGGTGGAGATCTTTGACGAGCCCATAGCATTGGAAACATTGCGAGGTATGAAAAAACTGGAAAAGATGGAATTGCTTCGCAAGGGTTCGCGACTTTCCGTACAGCCCGTGCGCAAGAACGAGTTCGATGTCATCCGGAAGCATGCCCATTCGAAGTAGTTTAGTGATAGGCGGCAAGCGTGGATCCTTTACGTTGGATAGATGACGAACTCAAGGGTCTCGATGACCAGCATCTGCGTCGTCATCGTCAGCAGCGAGCGGGACCCCAGGCGGCAGATCGCATCTTGATCGATGGTCGATCCCTGGGTAATTTTGCTTCCAATGATTACCTCGGCCTGGCCGCAGAAGCATTGCTCGACAGCGTACAGCAGGGACTCGAGACAGCTGGCTGGGGTAGTGGAGCCAGTCCGTTGATCGTGGGTTACGGTGACCTGCATGCGCAGCTGGAACAATCCCTGGCCCGGTTTGAAGGGTGCCAGGAAGCAATCCTGTTTCCATCCGGATACGCGGCGAACTCCGGGACGATTGTTGCCCTGGTCGGTCCCGGGGATGTCATTTTTAGTGATGCCAGGAACCATGCCAGTATCATTGACGGTTGTCGACTTTCGGGAGCAAAGATCGAGGTTTACCCGCATCTTGATACGGGGGACCTGCGGGACCGACTGGTCGCCTCAACCGCGTTTCGTCGGCGGCTGATTGTTACCGATACATTGTTCAGCATGGATGGCGACCTGGCTCCCCTGCCTGACCTGGCTGCGCTGGCGGCTGAACATGATGCCATCCTGATGGTGGACGAGGCGCATGCCACCGGGGTCCTGGGAGCAACCGGGCGCGGCGTATGCCAGCTCCAGCAGGTGGAAGAGGGTGTTCATGTTCGGGTGGGGACCCTGAGCAAGGGACTGGGTTCAGCCGGTGGTTTCGTGGCGGGTAGTGAACAACTGGTGCAATGGTTGGTGAATCGTGCTCGACCCTATATTTTTTCCACGGCCTCGCCACCGGCGCTGGCGGCAGCCGGACTGCGTGCCCTGCAGATCGTCGATGAACAACCCGAGCGACGTGAAGACCTCATGGAGCAGGCAGCCTGGCTTCATGATCAATTGATCGAGCAGGGTTGGCCGCTGGGAAGTTTGCAGAGCCAGATCTTCGCACTGCCGGTGGGCAGTCCGGAACGTGCCCTGGCTTGGTCAGAGCAACTGCGTGAGTCAGGATTCCTGGTGCCGGCGATCCGCCCCCCCTCGGTAGCCGAGGGAGCATCCTGCCTGCGACTAAGTCTTTGTTATGGCCATTCGCGTGAAGCGCTGGAGGGGTTGGTCCAGGAACTGGCACGGTTCGCTCCACTGTTGGACAGCGATTGACTGTCTTACTCGTGTCGCAGGGCCTCGATGGGATCCATCTGGGCTGCCCGCATGGCAGGGTAGACCCCGAACAGGATTCCCACGATCACGGAAATCCCGAATGCCAACGGGATAGAGAAGTCCACGATCTGGGGCTCCATATTCTGGACAATGTCAGGCAAGTCCTTCATTAAATCCGCATTGATTTCATTAATCGCCCAACGTATCCCAGTAATCACGTAAGGGCAGATCAATCCGCCGAGGATTCCCGTGACGCCGCCCATGGCGGAAAGGGCCACGGTTTCCACCAGGAACTGTCGAATAATGTCGCGCTGTCGTGCTCCCAGGGCACGGCGCACGCCGATCTCGCGTGTTCGTTCGGTAACGGTGGCTAACATGATATTCATGATGCCAATGCCACCCACGATCAGTGACACTCCCGCAATCATGCCCATGAACACCATGAACATCATTTTCGTGTTTTCGGCCTGTTCCAACAGGTCCAGGGGCACGACGACATCCATGTCTTCTTTTTCGTTATGTGCCTTCAGGGTCTCCTCGATATGGGCGGCTGTCGATTTGACGTTATCGAGCTCATCCACGATCACGGTGATTTGACTTAACTGGACGTAATCACGTGTAAATTGGCCAGCACGGGCAATACGATCGAGATCACCGATCCGGCTTCGCAGAGTGGTGATCGGAATATACATGTCGTTTTCAAACACCTGGGATGCGAGGGATCCACCGATGGCGGCACTGGCATTACGGTGTTTCATGACTCCGACGATCGTGTAGTAATCCTCGTGATCGGGCAGGTAGATGGAACGACCTATCGGGTCCTCGTAGCTAAAGAGTCGCTCGGCCACTTTTTGAGCGATCACGCAGTACGCCTTTTCTGCTTTCAGGTCAGCGGCTTCCAGGAATCGTCCGCGCTCCACCTCCAGGTGCGTGAGGTCCGAGTACTCGGGCGTGCATCCCACCAGGCGTCCATCAATGCGGTTATCACTGAAAAATAAGGGGCGCTGTAACTCGCGAATCTGGATGGCGTCCTTGACAGTGGGGATTCGCAGCAGTTTTTCACGGTCTTCTCGGGTTACGCCGTACGGCATGGGACCGGAATTCTCACTGGTGACCGTGGTGGAAGGTTTCACCGTGCGAATGATGATGTTGGTAGCCCCCAGGTCTGCGATTTGTTTCTGGGCCTCAATACTGATGCCTTCTCCGATGGCCAGCAGCCAAATTACGCTGGCAACCCCGATAAAGATTCCCAGGATGGTCAGGCTGGATTGCATTGGCTTGAGCATGAGGCTCTTGATACCAATGGCCAGTTCTGAAAATACGCGTATCATGCAGGTTACTCTCCACGGGGGGTTCAGATAAGAAGAGTGTCCGATGTACCATCCCGCGCCGTGTCGACAGCGATTTCACCATCGAAGAGTCGAATAATACGCTTCGTGTGTTTGGCTACCTCGTCTTCATGGGTGACGAGGATGATGGTCTTGCCCTGTTCATGCAGTTCCTGGAACAGGGACAGGATTTCATCCGTGGTCTTGGAATCGAGGTTTCCCGTCGGTTCGTCAGCCAGGATGAAGTAGGGATCGTTAATCAGGCTGCGGGCAATCGCCACGCGTTGCTGCTGACCACCCGACAGCTGATACGGTCGATGCTTGAGGCGATCGCCCAACCCAACCATTTCGGCCAATTCTCGGCAGCGCTGTCTGCCAGCTGCGTTAAGACGTCGGCAATAGGCCAGGGGGACCTCGATGTTTTCCAGCACGGTCAGTTGTTGGATTAGGTTATAGGACTGGAACACGAAGCCAATCTTGGCAGCTCGCATGCGGGAAAGTTCATCATCATCCATTCGTGAAACGTCGGACGTTCCCAGGAAAAGGGAACCACGCGTGGGACGATCCAGGCAACCCAGTACATTCAGCAAGGTGCTCTTGCCGGAGCCCGATGGTCCCATGACCGCCACGTAGTCGCCTTCTGGTATGTCGAACGTGACCCCGCGCAAGGCACGCACCGTTTCGCCCTTGAGGAAATATTCCTTGTGAAGCGATTGGACTCGGGCAGCAAAATTCAACGGGCACCTCCTGGTCGGCCGCCTCCACCGGATCGGCCACCACCTCCACTCATTGCAGCAGCTTCCTGCTTATCGATAAAGCCGTCCTTGTTTTTATCAAATTGCTTGAAAGCATCCGCAGGCATTCCCGGGGGGAGTTCGTCTTGCGAGACTTTACCATCTCCGTTCTTGTCAAGTCTTGCTATCATGCCACCGCCACCCCGAGGTTGTTGCCGACCATCCGAGGGACTGGCACCCGGTCTGCCTGCTTGCTGCTTGGGTGTCTCGACGGTCTCTCCCTTTTTGCCAATCGATTTCACATCAGCATCTTTAAGATTCTTCGGGATCACCAGGCTTTCCATGTGTGCCCGCAGGTTTTCCACCAGGATTTCATTTTCCTTGACTCCGGGGATGCCCGCAGCCTTGGCGGCCTCCGTATCGATGACGATCATTTTTTCATTGCTGGATCCGATCTTGATTTCCCGGGTGTCCAGTCCGGCCTGGGTCTGGACCAGGCAAAAGTAATGTCCGGCCACCTCGTGCAATGCCTGCACGGGGATTAGCAAGACTCCTTCTTTCCGTTCTACTAGGACCTTTACTTCGGCGGTCATCCCGGAACGAATGGTTTCCGGTGGGTTGATGATCTCGATGATCGTACCATACTCTTTGACCTGGGAACCCCACGATATGCTTGGTTCAGGAATCTGGTTGACCTTGATGACCTTTCCCTTGATCACCTGTCCCTGCAGGGCCCCGACATTAATCACGGCATCCTGGTCGGTCCGCACGTAACGAATACCACCCTCGTTGATTTTTGCCTTCACCTGCATAAGCTTAGGGTTGGGCAGGTCAATCACGTTCTGCCGGTAGCGTATTCGCGTGCCCGCCTCGATGACCGTTTCAGCTCGGGCGCTGCGTGAACTGAACGTGTTGCGATAAAGGACCTGTCCAGCGTCCGGTGCGTAGATATCACACTTGGTCAGGTTCAGCTCGATTTCATCGAGCTTGCTTTGTTCCTGCTGGAGAATCGCGGTCTTGGCATCCAGCTCCGCCTGGGCGGCCTTGATATCACTCTGGAAGCCAACTTCCATCTTCTTTTTCGTGATCTGTTTCAGCGTGTCCATGCGGCTTTGTGCCAGGGCCAGGTCAACCTCTGCCTGCTTGACAGCGAACAGATCTGCCTTGAGTTGTTCCGCGGTCAGGAAACCAAGCGCGGCCAGTCGTGAACTGAACTTGGCGGTATCCTTGGCGCGGCCATGCTTTTCCTGCTGGACGAGAATCTCGCTCTCGATCAACTGTTTTTCCTGGAGAAACGTACCCTTCTGGTACTCCTCGAGGCTAATGGTTGCCTGCGTGACCTTGTTGTCTGATGCCGTTACGTTACTTTGCGCTGATACGACAGTCTTGTTCTGATTATCTCGCGCATCCTGCAGCGATTTCTTGTTAAAGGTCACCAGGAGGTCACCCGATTTCACGGTGATTTCCTGGCTATCCTTGATCTGGGTTTCCAGGTTCGGGTTCAGCAGCTGCAATTCATCTAGCGTTATCTTGTGTTGATCAGCCAACTGCTGGGGAGTTTCGTTACCCCGTGTTTTTACGGTTTGTGGACCTTTCACGTAGGTTCCTTCTTCGACGATCCAGATAATCTCCGTGCCGCCACTGGTTGGGTCCTCTACCATGCAAAGAACCTCAACCTTGCCGGAACTTTCTACCTCACCCTGTTCCGTTACGACGTGCTCGAAATCCGCCTTGACGATCTGGAAGGGTATGATTTGGATTTCCTCGGGCTCGGTTGCCTGTTGAACCATGTACCAGGCACCCCCGCCCAGCAGGCTCAGGAGGATTAATGCAGCAATGATGAAAAAGGCCGCTTCACCATGGCGAGAATAATGAATCCTGGAAAGCTTGGTCATGACAGAAAATCCTTGTACGCAAAAAGGCTTTCGGTAAACCGACGGTTGGTCCAGTTGTGACATAAAACTGTCACCAGGGCAGTCGGCCTTTAGCTTCGGTAAGCAACGATATTTTAGTTGTTGGAGACGAGATTGTCATTGGCATCTGGCACCGTAAAGCGAAAGTTGTTACCGCTTCCGTCCGGCTTTACCTGTTTCTGTTAAACCCGATTGACCACCAGGAGTTTTCGTGAAAACTCCTGATTTTGATCCTTCCTGGACAAGATAATCTCTTGCCTTAAGGCCCCTGTGGGTTGTTGATCGCGGGATCAGCTGCGGGCAGATTGTCCTGGCCCGGTTGTGCGGCGGGGTTCGGGGGATCCGCCGCCTCATCCGCTGGCAGGGGGTTTGTTGGATAACCGTATTTCAGCCCGATTGGACCCGGATCGACCCAGGCGCCCTCGTCATCCAGTTCCATGGTTCCCAGGTTCAGGTCCAGCATGGCCCGTTGAACTTCGTAGTTCACCCAGACACTGAGAATGTCGTCCTGGGCATCCCGCAGCGCATCCAGCGACGAGATCAGGTTTTGGGCAGTCGTGGGCCCAAACGTACCCGCCTGTCCCAGCGCATTTTGACGAGGTGGTTCCTGCAGCTTGAGTCGCGCCGATTGCACCTGCTTGATTGCGACTCGCAGTGCCGTGCGCCGCAGTTCAAAGTTCACCTGGTTCAATTGAACCTGTCGCAGGGCCGCCCTCAGTCCGGATGCAATGGCATCTTCGTAACGGTAGTAACGCCGACGGGATTGCTGGTATTCGATCAGGGATTGACGGTAGGTGTTTCGTTCCTGCAGGCGGGTAATGGGTGCATCCCATCGCAGGGCAGCACGCAAATTACCGTTGGAGGCATCCAGGTTGAATGGATGATCGCTGACATTTCCAATGCCGCCACTAAAAACAACGTCCAGGTTGCTCTCCAGGCTGTCGGCATTGAATTCCACCAAGCGCCAGGCATCAACGAGTGAGGCTCGTGCATTCATCCAGTCGCGTCGGTATTCACGTGCGATTTCTAAGGCCCCCTCGGCTTCCATGTCCACGGGGACCAGGCTGATGCTTTCCGCACGCGCTTCTGCCTGGACCAGTGACAATTCCAACAGGTCTGCCGAGAGTTCGTTTAACAGGTCAGGGAAAACGGAAAAGATGCGTGTGTCCAGGACCGTTTGCAGGTCGCCCGGCTGGAGTTGGTCGCCTCGCTGTAACAACTGATCAATATCCTGGATCAACTGGTTCGTGGCCTTAGTGTTCGTGATGCGAGTCTTGATCCCACTGAGTGTTTCGGCCAGCAGGACAGGCAGATTGTCGAGCCCGTTGGTATTAAACAGTGACAGGTCGACCAGGCTGGCCGAGTCATCACCTGCAGCAGCTCGCTGCTGGAAGAGATTCGTGAGCTCCTTGCCTGCCTGGTGTCTGTCCGGCAGGTGGACGCGCAGTGTTTGAATATCGTTGGTTACCTGGGGAATGTTAACTTGTGCCGTTTGTTGACGAAGCTGATCGAGGCGTTTGGCCAGTATGCTCAGCTGTGTAAGGGCGGTTTTGAGTGCGGGATTCCACTGGCCCTGGGGCGCCTGGTTGTCCTCGGCCGTGGGCAGCACGCTGATGATAATCGCGCCCACCTGGTTCTGGAGTTGGAGAACCGAGTTTTGTAGTGGTATGAGTTGGGGATCGATCAGGTTAAACTGGTCGAGCGTGTTATCTTCGATGACCAGGTCAATCTGCGGAGGAATTCCCAGGTCTGATTTAAAGCGGTCCAGGCGGTCCTGGTAAGAGCGACGGAGTGTCAGCAGACTGGATACCGTGCTGTACAGGCGTTGCCGCAATTGTTCGACCTGGAAGAAATCAATACGTCCGGCATCCCGGAAAGCTTCCAGCTGGGAGAGGCTGCTGCGCAGAGCGGCCAGGCTGGCGTCCCCGTTCCGCAGGTTAAGCTGGGATTGCAGCAGGCCGATATATCCCGAGGCATTTTCTGGAGCCACTGATCCAAACGATCCCCCGAAAGAGCTGCCACCCACGCCGCCGAAGCCCCCGCTGCCCACGCCCGTAAAACCACCGAGACCGGAGCTGCCAAAAAATCCACCGCGACGTGTTGGACCCGGTTGTTCACCAAACCCGGTCATCAATTCGAGGTAATAGCCGCGGCGGAATCGTTCCATCTGCCGCACATTGGCCAGCAGGGTACGTTCCGACAACGTGAGCGTTTCCATGATGCGCTCGCGACCTGCCTGACGCAGTAACGGTTGAACGAGACTGAAGTCCAGGAGGGTTGATGAGGAGTAGTTGTCCGGACCACTGAATTGCCAGACGAGGCTGTTCGCCAGGCCGACGACCATCTCCGCACCCGTGGTAAAGGTTCGCCTCATGGTCATGTTGCGGGTACTCAAGTCCAGCGTGTTACTGGAGCCACTGCCTGACGTGGCAGGTCCCTGTGAGCGGTATTCCGATCCGTAACCCCCGAAGAACTGGGTATCGAAACGAAAACGCTCGGCGCTGACATCGAGTGCTGACAGGTAAAGAGTTTCCAGCTCTCGCTGGTAGCCCGTGTCATGTAACAATGCGAGCTGGAACGCCTCGGTACCTGATAGACGTAACTGGTTGTCTTCATCCAGGGGCAGCGTACGCATCCAGTCAGGATTTTGAACGTGTTCGGTGGAACCATTCAGATCCCAGCCAGGATAACCTGACTTTCCATCAACCCGATGCATCAAGTGGTGAGATTCGGGATCGTCAGGTGGAATGGGTGGGTGATCTGGATCGAAAGGATCAAACATCCGCGATTCGGGGGAGACCTCGATTCCGTAGTCCTGGAGTGCCCACCGCGGATCATAGGTTTTTTCCGCGAGCAGGTCGTAGGCTTCCTCGTCAGCTGCCTGGCGGTAATAGGCTCGATTACAACCGCCCCAGAGCAGGCAAGAAAGAATTCCAAGGGAAAACAGGCAACGCTGAATGGTCTCACACGCTCGATGTTGAACTTGGTGCATGCGGCGGGCCTTGTCGAATCTATTCCACGGTCAGGAAATAAGGGAGCGTGGTAGGTAGCCGGAGCTTTTGGCACCCGTGGTAAATCCACGCAAAGCATTGGAAGGGAGGCAGATAGTAGCGATTATGCCGGTCAAAAGAAACGTTGATTTAGCGTATTGGTGGAGTGAGATTCAGTTGAGGGATCGATTTGTCCGAAGTTAAATGAATATAAGAACTTACATCGACTAAAGGCCGTGAATAAAACTTGACACCCTATTCTTCCCAACTTATCATCGAGAAGTAACTAAGGTTGTTGGCGGCAGCACTGACCTTGAGTTGTGTTTTAGCCGATCTACTTAGTATGGATCCTCCCGATTTGCAGTAATTAAGCGAACGGAACTGATGCGATGGCCATTGGGGCAATTCTCATACTATTTTGTCTATTCGTCTTCTTGACGGTAATGTGCACAAAGACGTGGCGTTGGTTTCACGTGACGATGATTTTTTTCGTCTTCATCGCGTCTAACTTCCTGGTCACGATCGCTGCCGTTTCCCTGCGCACCCATTCCAGTTGGCAGAGAGATCACGATAAGAAGTCGAAGGCGCTGCAGTTGCTGAAGAGTGATTACGCGGCCATGTCACAGGGCAATCGTAGCGAGCAGGTCGTCAAGGATCCCATCGATCAGCGTGCTGACGACATCCCGCAAAACATGTTTGACGTGCGATCCAAGTTGACCCGCGTGATGATGGACCGTGGTCGTGTCTGGCGAGGTGCATCGGTTCAAAGCGTGGGCAAGGATGCCGACTGGCAAAAAGTCGAAATCAAGCTCGCTACTGTCGAGAATCCAAATCAAATCCAGGGTGCCGGCACGGTGCTTTATGCATTCAAGGAAGCCTTGGCTCCGAATGAGGTTGCTGTAGCCGATGAAGTTGACGAGATGGCGCTGGAAGATGATCCTGAGGCCGTGCCCGAGGCGCCACCAGCTCCCGTCAAGGTGCCCGTGGTCTACATGGGCGAGTTCCGCGTGGTGAATGCTGGTGCCGGTGATGTAACTCTTGGCTGGACTTATGCCCCGTCACGCATTCAGCGCATGCATATGAATTTTGCAGACAAGACGACCTGGGTGCTTTACGAGAAAATGCCGGTCGATGGCCACCAGCTGTTTTCCTTTCAGATGGTTAATGATGTCTCGCTGGATGACAAGGATCCCGGTGTTCCGGAGCGAAACGAGGAACGAGATATTCGTCCGCTGTTTGGCAAAATGGATTCCGCAGAAATCAAGCAGGTATTCCAGCTGGTTACGGGTGAAACGTTTAGTTTTAGCGAAGCCCAAGCCACCGGGATGTACCAGATGCTGGTGGGGCTTAGCTACCCTAACCTTGGTGGCCAGTGGGGTACGGAAAAGACGGGTTTTGGACAGTCGCTGCTTGATCATTATCCCAACAAGGATGCCCAGTCACAGTCGGCGTTCCTTGAGTCGGTCATGCGAAGCTACAAGCGTGATGGTTACCGTGCCGAGGAAAATCCTCCGGAGCCTGAAGAAGATGTTTGGGTCAAGGTGCGATTTGCCAAGGCCTTGAAGTTTAAGTCCGGCAACCGGGAACGTTCCGAGTTGCAGGTGGATGGAGCCCAGCCCGAGGCTGGTGTGGATCCGGCCTGGAAAGGCCTGGACCTTCCTTCCTTCGATACCCAGGGTCGTGCACTGGTTGGACGCCTGCGTCGAGGAGAACCGGTTGAGTTTAACGAGAAGCAGATTGCGGTGCTTCACAAGGGTGACCTGGGAGATGCCCTGGCTCACCTGGATCGATACAAGCAGTTGGAAACCGAAGGAATCGTCGAGCGACTTTTCGATATCTATGTGCGACCGTTGAACGATTACGAATATCGTTTTCACGATGCCTATCAAAACGAGATCTACCTCTTGCAACGAATCCAACGTTCGCAGCGAGAATGGATCTTGCTGGATGACGCACTCAAGAAAACCCAGGCCGAGATTGCCTATCGCACGGATGAAAAAACAAAGCTGGGGCAGGATCTTGGTAACCACCAGAAGGAAGAAGTGTTCGTCAAGCAGTACGTGGCGCAACTGGAAGCTCAGAAGGTGAAGTTACGGCAGGACTTGGCCAGGATTTTCCAGACGAACCAGGCTCTCGCCAAGCAGTTAACTGACATCAATCGGCGCCTGACCGAAGAAATTGATCGTCGCACCAACGCCGTGGGGCGTCGCCCCTGAGAAATCCGTTCTAGCGAGATTTCCGTGATGCCCTGGTTGTCCCCGGGGAAATCCCAGGCCTGGTAATTCTCTCTTTGCGTCCAGGGACTCTTGCCCGTACGATATCAACATTCATGCTTGATGGATCGAGGCGGTTGAAACAGCAGGTTCAAGGAGAGGATGGTTCGGGGCAGCTATGGGGATCTATGATCGTCAGTATTATCATAATGATGAATTACCCCGGCGGGGCGGATCGTCAGGACCCAGGATGATGACGACCCAGTTGATCATCATCACCATGGTCATCTATTTTGTCGTCGAATTCTTTTTTGCTGAGCCCGCGCGTCGAGTTTTTTGCCTGCGGGCCGACCTGTTCCGCAGTAACTGGCAGATCTGGCAGTTGCTCAGCTATGGATTCCTACATGCCGGGTTGGAAACTCGCAGCGGCATCTTTCACGTACTGTGGAACATGTATGGCTTGTTCCTGTTTGGACGCGATGTTGAGTTGCGCTATGGGCGGCAGGAATTATTGAGGTTTTACCTGGTGGCTATCGTTGTCAGTGGTGGAGCCTGGCTGCTGATCCAGGTGTTAACAAACCAGGGTGGGGCATCCCTGCAGGGAGCTTCTGGGGGAGTGACAGCGATCCTGGTTCTTTACTGCTTTAACTTTCCCCAGCGCCGATTGCTGTTGATGGGAATCTGGTCGGTCCCGGCGTGGGGACTTGGGCTGGGATATGTCCTGATTGATTTAATGGGGGCGTTGGGCAATAGCTCGAGCAACACAGCCTACGAGGCTCACCTGGCTGGTGCCGCGTTCGCCTTTGTGTATTTTTCCCGTCGCTGGAACCTGGGAAAATTTGGCACGTTACCCGGTAGCGGTCGTTTTAGACGGCAACCCAGGCTTAAGGTCCATCACCCGGATGCGGACGAGAAAAAAGATTTAGCTGCAGATAAAGTCCTGAAAAAGATCCGTCAACAGGGTGAAGCCAGCCTGTCCAAAAAGGAACGCCGTATCCTGGAGGACTACAGCCGACGGATGCGTGATAAGCACCAATCTTAAAACGATGGTCCCCCCTGCTGGGGAACTTCTATGCCGGTTCGACTTCCAGTAAAATGGAGACGGAGTGTAGGGCATGGTGAATCCAGATAACAATCATTCAAGACGCAGGTTTCTCCTTCAGGCTGGGGGCGGTGCAGGCGCGATCGCCCTGGCTGCGATGACCTCACCGGTGCAAGTTGCTGCCGGCACTTCCAACCCCCTGGCGCCGCGATCCACACATTTTAAACCGCGGGCCAAGCGAGTCATCTGGCTATTCATGCATGGTGGCCCCAGTCATGTGGACCTGTTGGATCCGAAGCCGGATTTACTGAAATATGCAGGACAACCTGTGCCGGAGAGTTTCGGACCGGTGATGACCCGCCGCGATGTCGCCCGTAATCCGCTCCTGCCTCCACTCAAACCGTTTCGACCGCGTGGTCAGTCCGGGTTGGAGATCAGTGATTTCCTGCCGCATACCAGTCGTCATGCAGACGATCTTTGTGTCATCCGGTCACTGCACGGAGATAGTGTCAATCACCCCCAGTCTGTTTACCAGATGAATACAGGCAGTGTATTGATGGGTAAACCGAGCGTGGGAAGCTGGATTGCCTATGGGCTCGGAACAGAGAACCAGGACATGCCTGCTTTCGTTGTCTTGCCCGATCCGGGCGGTGGTATTAAGGGGGGGCCACCAGCCTGGGGTAGTGGTAATTTGCCTGCATTTTACCAGGGGGTTACGATGCGGCCCGGTGCGACTCCCATCCTGGACTTACACCCCCAGGCGCAGGTTTCACCCGCCCAGCAACAACGCACCTTCGATCTTGTCCAGCAATGGAATCGAGAGCACGTTCGTCAACGGCAGGCGGACGATGAATTGTCAGCGCGCGTGGCGGCCTATGAACTGGCATTTCGCATGCAGGTATCGGCACCTGAAATGGTTGACCTGTCTCGGGAAACCGCGGAGACGCATGCGCTTTATGGACTTCATAATGCCAGCACGCGCGAGTTCGGACAACGCTGCTTGCTTGCTCGCCGGATGATTGAAAACGGAGTTCGTTTTGTCCAGCTGTATTCAGGTAACACGGGCGGTTGGGATGCCCACAAGGATGTGGCACAAAATCACGGCGATTATTGTCAGCGTACCGACCTGCCGGTGGCCGCATTGATTACTGATCTCAAGCGGCGTGGCCTTTGGGATGACACGCTGCTGATCTGGGGTGGTGAATTCGGTCGCATGCCGATGAGTGAAAAGGGGACCGGCCGGGATCATAATCCCTGGGGTTACAGTGCCTGGCTGGCGGGAGCTGGGATCCAGGGTGGTCGAGCTCATGGAGCCACGGATGCCATTGGCTTGCGTGCCGCCGAGGACAAGGTTCACGTGAGAGATTTTCATGCCACCATCCTGCATTTACTGGGTATCGATCACGAACGCCTGGCGTTCTTTCACAATGGCCTGGACCAGCGCCTGACCGGACCAGCAGAAGCACACGTCATTCACCAGATCACGGGTTAACGCAAGCGAGTTCGCTCATGTCTCGTTTTACTTCCTGGCACATTACAACGCTCGTGGTAGTAATGCTGTTGCTGGTAGGATCCTGCTGCTTCCCACCAAGCACGTGGTCCGTCGAGGAGGAGGATTACGAGGAAGAAAAAATTACCGTGGAAGATCGGGAGCACTGGTCGTTTCAGCCATTGAAGCGACCCGGTTTTCCGTCCGTGAAGAGAGTGGACTGGGTACGAAATCCGATCGATCGGTTTGTCCTGGCTCGGCTGGAAGCCGATGAACTGGAACCCCAACAGGAAGCGAACCGTCGGACCCTGGTTCGGCGACTCTGTCTGGATCTTACCGGGTTGCCTCCTACCCCTGCAGCGATTCACGCGTTTCAGCAAGACGTTTCTCTGGATGCCTACGAGCGACTGGTACAACAACAACTGGCATCGCCGCATTATGCCGAGCGACAGGCACAACACTGGCTGGACCTGGCACGGTTTGCTGAAACCGATGGATTTGAACAAGACAAGATTCGCAAGCACTCCTGGAAATACCGTGACTGGGTGATCCAGGCATGGAATCGAGACCTTCCGTATGACCAGTTTGTTCACTACCAGCTGGCCGCAGATGAACTGGCAACCCATGATTCGGCGGGCCGAACGGCCATGATGTTCTGCCTGTCCGGGCCAGATATGCCCGATATCAATTCGCAGGACGAGCGTCGTCACAGCCTGCTGAACGAGATGACCTCGACCGTGGGTGCGGTGTTCCTGGGTTTACAAATGGAATGTGCCCAATGTCACGATCACAAGTATGACCCGATTAGCCAGGCGGATTTTTATCGCCTGCGGGCAGTTTTTGAACCGGCAGTTCATCTCAAGCGATACGTTTCAGTCGATACGCTACAGGAAAAACCGGTTGCGCCTCCCGTTAGCCACCTGATGATTCGCGGAGATTTCCGCCGGCCGGGTCCGATCGTGCAGCCAGGATTTCCACGCATTGCCAACCCCGCCAGCATCCCGCTGGTTTCGCCGCCGTTGAAAGTTGGTAGCAGCGGACGTCGCGCAGCGCTGGCCACGTGGCTGACGGGCTCACAACAGCCACTGACTGCCCGCGTGATAGTGAATCGAATCTGGCAATCTCATTTTGGCCATGGGCTGTCCCGTACACCCAGCGATTTTGGCATGGTGGGACAGGAGCCATCACACCCCGCCTTACTCGATTACCTGGCCACGGAGTTAGTGAGCCGAAAGTGGAGTTTAAAGGAGCTGCATTACCTGGTGGTAACCAGTGCGACGTACCGACAGGCAGGTCGCGTGGCGGACCTGGCAGTGGTGCCGATGGCGCCCGGTTTGGCGCGGGAGCAGTTGCGCCGATCCCGAATGCTGGATCCGGAAAATATCCTGTTGGCTCACTTTCCCCGGCAGCGACTGGATGGAGAGACCATTCGTGACGCCATGCTGCTGAGTGCCGGAACCCTAGATACGGAGCAGGGAGGGGCGGGCGTACGGCCACCGATTGCCCAGGAACTGGTAAGCACGTTGAAAAAAAACCAATGGGAGGTAGAGCCGGATCGACGCCAACACTATCGTCGCAGTGTCTATGTGTTTGCGAGGCGCAATTTACGGTACCCGATTTTTGATTTGTTTGACCGACCGGATGCGAATGCCAGCTGTCCGCGCCGTAATCGTTCCACCACGGCTCCCCAGTCGCTGTTTCTTTTGAATTCACGTTTTTCATTACAAACTGCTCGCGAATTTGCCGGCAATGGGTTGGCACAAACCGACAACCGTTCACAGTTTGTGCAATGGGTTTTTCAGCGAGCGCTGGGACGGGATCCAGGTAGCGGGGAGTTGCAGCGCGCCCTCCAGTTCCTGGAGCAGCAGTCAACGCTGGTTCGCCAGGAGGGTCGTGTCGGAGAACGACTGGCTTTACCTCATCCGGTACCGGCCTTCATGGAACCCTATCTTGCAGCTGCCCACACGGATTTATGCCTGGCTATCTTTAATCTCAACGAGTTTATTTACGTGGATTAACAATCCATCGATAGCCCGTGGGTTGGCATCTCGAGATGACCGGTACCCGCTGCTTGCAATGGTCTGTTGACAAGGCTAGGGTGTTGTCAGCGACAGGTTTTTAAAAGAGGTATCCCTCAAGGAGCAAATCTAATGAATCGCGCTTACAATCGCCGTGATTTCCTGGGACAGACTGGTGCCGGGATGGTAGCAGCCGGCTATTTCGTGAATCCCGTGAAGGCACAGGATTCTACCTCTCCCAATGAACGATTGAATATTGCTGCTGTCGGTACGTCCGGACGGGCTGGTGCCAATATTCGGGAAGTGGCGAGCCAGAACGTTGTAGCGATTGCAGATATTGATGCACAATTCCTTGGCCAGGCTGGTAAACGTTATCCGGCTGCCAGGAAATACGAAGATTTCCGTATCATGCTGGAGAAGGAAGCGGATCGAATTGATGCCGTGGTCGTTGCCACGCCCGATCATACACATGCCCCCGCTGCTGCGATGGCACTGCGGTTGAAGAAACATGTTTATTGCGAGAAACCGTTGACGCATACCGTGCACGAGGCACGGGTCCTGTCGGAACTAGCCGCCAAGAATAACCTGGTCACCCAGATGGGTACGCAAATTCATGCCGGCGACAATTATCGTCGTGTCGTGGAGTTAGTCCAGGGTGGTGCCATTGGTGACATTCGTGAAGTTCATGTCTGGGCTGGTGCCAAGTATACGGGTGCCAAGTTCAATACGGGTAGTCCATTGCCGTCCCATGTGAACTGGGATCTATGGTTGGGTCCCGCGATGAAACGACCGTACAGCACCGGGGTGCATCCCTTCAAGTGGCGCAGCTTTTGGGATTACGGTACGGGTGCCCTCGGTGATTTTGGTTGCCATTACATGGACCTGGTCCACTGGGCCTTGAAGCTAAAGCATCCGACGCGCATCTCCGCAGAGGGCCCCCCGGTCGAGGACGTCAGTACGCCTGCCTGGACCATTGCCCATTACGAGTACCCGCGACGCGGTAAAATGCCGCCGGTCAAGCTAACCTGGTATGACAGCGGAAAGCGACCTGCCTTGTTGGCTCGCCTGAAAGACAGCAAGGGAAATCCCGTGACCAAGGGGAGCGGGCAATTGTTTGTTGGAAAGGAAGGGATGATCCTGTCTGATTACAGCAGCCACCGACTGTTCCCAGAAGAAAAATTCGCCGACTTCCAACCCCCCAAGCAGACCCTGGCGCCCTCGGTGGGTCATCACCGTGAGTGGATTGATGCCATCAAGACCGGTGGCACCACCACCTGTAATTTCGATTACTCGGGCGCTTTAACCGAGGCCGTCCTGCTGGGGACCGTTGCGTATCGTAGCGGTGAGACCATTGACTGGGATGGCAAGCAGTTCAAGGCGAACAATGCACCGGCTGCCCAGAAGCTACTGCACAAGGAATATCGCAAGGGCTGGACGCTGTAAGCGTCGCTGGTAGGGCACCTGATATTTCGCGTGTTCGGCGGTGGAGGAGTGCTATGCGTTCCTGATGGCTGGTCCTCGGTCACGGTTGGAGTCGTTCACATTGACACCCATGCCCGGTCTTTTCTATATTCTTGAAAAGGCTGGTTTACCGTGGTGCCAGAGTGAGTCCGTGGAACCTGCTGCTCGCCGAGTTATTGAACCTCGTTCGAATGACTCACCCAAGCCCCGCATTGGACATCTGTGATTTGATTACGACTTGAGTTGCGCCGTATGAATGTGTTGTTGTTTCGTTTTACTTTTTCCCAGTTGATCCGCCTTCTCGCGCTGGTGTTGATCCTGGAAACCCTCGTTGTGTATCCCGGTCGGATTCTCACGGCCGAGGAACCCACCGATATTCCAATTGCCAAGGACCTGCCGAAGGCTCGTTCGCTATCGGTTGCTCATCAACATTATCAACGATTGCATGACAGTCGAATTATGCTGGTTCGTGCGCGGGAAGAACACCAGCTTGCCAGTGAAGCGGAGGCGATTGAAAGTCACCAGCAGGAAGCGATTCTTGCCGCTGTCATACTCGTACAACGACAGGCAGAGCTGGATCGTGACCGGTATCTTAAAGGTGAATTTTTCATCGAGGAACAGCGACTGTTGGATCAGATCGCCATGGCCCGGAATCGTTTGACCCAGGCGGTTGAAAAAGCGGCTGCGTCCGAGCGGCTCGCTAACCAGGGGTTGCTGAACCAGAAGGAATTAACGGTTGATGAGGTTTCCCGCGAGCGGGCACAACGGGAACTGAAGAACAGGCAGCAGGCCTTACAGGTGTTGCGCGAGGTAACTTTCCAGCGTCGCAAGATTTTACTGGAGGGTGCGGTTCAACTGGCAAAGCAAACGGTGGTTGAGAGCCGTGGAAAAAAGGAAGCTGCGATCGTGCAGTTGCGCAGTCAGACGAAATACCAACAGCAGCTATTAGAGACATGGGAAGAAAGGGTTCGCCAGCTCCAGCAACAATGGAGCAAGACGGGCTTTCAGCGAATCGGTGAACCTGTTGCCTCGACGCAACGAGATATTCCTTTTGCAACGCCTCGCGGCGGGATGTTGGTAGTGCAGACGATGGCACGACCAGGAACGAAGGTGTCGCGCGGCGATACGCTGGCGACGTTTAAACCACAGGGACTCGAGGAAACCGTGGCAGTTCAAAAGCTCAAGTATCAGCAAGCAGTCAGTGAAGTGGACCGTACGGACCGCGAACGGACCTTGCAGCAGGATCGTTTTGAGCGGTCGATAACAGCTGCTCGCATCACAGCGAAAACGTCCAAATTGTCGATTGGAGAGTATCGTGTTGGCACCTACGAGGACCAGCGCCAAACGATCGTTCTTGCCTTACAAAAAGTGACGGAAGAACGAGATCGTGCGGTTCAGCAGCTTGCCTGGTCGCGCCGTGTCCGACAAAAAGGGTATGTAACGCCAGCCCAGGTTCAGAAAGATGAGTACCTCGTATTTGATCGCAATAGTGTTCGCAGCAGCCTGGTTCGAGAACTGGCAGTCCTGGAGCAACAGGATTATGTGCACCAGTTGGAGATGTTGCAGAAGCGCTACGAGGAAGCCGTCGTGCAAGTTGATCGCGTGACTGCCATTGGTGCTGCGCGCAGCCGACAGTCAGGTATTACCTTCACTGCTGCACAGGATATTTGTGAGTTGGAAAAGCAATACTTGGCGCTCTTGTCCAGTCAGTTGGCTGGTTACTCCATTCAGGCTCCCTGTAATGGCACAGTGAGATACCTGCCGGTCCCAGGGCCCCTGGCCAAGGTGAACAAGGTCATGAAGCCAGGAACTGTTGTTTCCGGCAATGTTCGATTTGCCATCCTCCGCAAAGACTAGCTGCACAGCTAGGGCGCCGGTTGCGGAGCGGGAATGGAACGATAATCAAGCGTTCCCTGCTTGTCCCAGATACCGTCTGGCTGGATTTGCATGCTGCCTGTGTCGCGGTACAACGAGAAGCGGGCGGTTTCATATTCAGACCAGGTTTCGATGAGTTCATCCTGGGCATCGAGGATGTTGTCCAGTGCTCGCGAGATATTGACGCCTCGACTCCCTGCACGACCTGCGGCATCAGGACGTTCGCCGAATTCAATTGCCTGGTCAAGTTCCTTGGCGGCTACGCGAAGTTGCCGTCGATTGATTTCAAAAACGCCTGCCAGGGCCCGGACACGTCTCAGGTGAGAACGGACATCAAGGATCACCTGGTCCTCGGCTGCCATGTAATTACGACGCGCACGTTGGTAGGAAATCTGGGTTGCGCGAAACTGGTTACGCGCCTGGCGGCGATCCAGCGGTGTTTGGAGTGCAAGCCCCAGTCGAAATTCGCTGTCCTGGGCGTTGAATTGAAGTGGCTTGTCGTTGCTAAAAAGAGGTGCGGTATTCAGGGATCCTTCCGCGACGATATCCAGTACCGCCTCCATCTTGTTGGCAGCGACCTCGACCTTCCTTCGCGCGTCAACAACATAACCACGTCGGTTCATCAGGTCCAGGCGTTCCCGGAGTGCTTCCTGCGTGATTTCTGCTTCGGTCGCTTCAACCGGAGGTAAGATAAGCAGTTCCACGCGTGTCGTGATGACCAGGCTGATCAGTTCACGCACGACTTGCAAGACGCCCCGTCGCATTTCACGTGCCTGGGGAAGCAGTGTCTGGATCTCCGCTTCCGTCAGTACGTTCTTGCCGGCGATTGCCTTCTGTGCCATGGCCAGTTGCTTTTCCAGCTGAGATAACTGCTTTTCCAACTCCAGGAATTGCAGTCGATCCTGTGAGACGTTGTCCTGGAGTGTCTTGGCGTCTTCCGGACTTAGCTTACTCAAACGGTAAGGCAGGGCCTGCTGCAATTGCTGTCGCTCTCTTCCCAGTTCCTGGAGTTGTTTTCTGACCCCATCCAGGAATTGATCCAGTTGCTCAATCGTTTGAATCAATCCACGAGGGGTCGTATCAATTCCGAGTCTTCCGAAACGATCTTCCATGTCCAATAATTCTGAATCCAGGAATTGAAAAGGTTCCAGTAAACGATCGGCGACCATGATGTCCATGTTGGGTGGCAGCCCCAGTTGAAGCTTGAATCGATCGAGCTCATCACGAAAGGCCGTGTCCAGGAACAGTAGTCGGCGCCGTGAGTTTTCGTAACTGCTCAATAACTGGGTCACGTCCAGCGAGGTCGCTCGACCCGCTTCGCCAAGGGCAACCAGGTTGCGAATCAGGTTGTCCAGGCTGCGAAGATTGGTGGATTGATTGCGTACACGCTGCAACATGTAGAGCAGCATGTAAAAGCCGACCGTTGGACTTCGTTCACTGCGAATCAGGTAAGCGAGTTCACCGCCACCAGAACTGCCCGGCAACGGCACCGCTCGAGACCCTGTTAAGACCATCACATAGAAGTTTTTACGGTAGCGGGCAAAATCACGAATCGCATACAAGACACGCCGCTCGGCCTCCGTTAACGATTCCAGCACGATCTCCCGACTTCCATACATGAGCAGGGGTTGTGTCAGGGAGTAGGCCAACCCACTGGCTGTCGTTCTGGGAGTGGAACCGGATAATAACCAGATCGTATTGTTGGTCAATTCGACGACCAATTGGGCGCCGCTGGGAAACAGGCGGCTCACACCCACCGAGCCGTCCTCAACCTGGAAGTTGCTTTGGTCGTTCGGCTGGTTCTGGTAGAAGAAATCCATCCCCGGTGCACCGAGGAATCCAGCGGGGCGGACATCGAATCGATATCGTTGGAAAGTAAGTTCCAGTGCAGCCAGGTAAGTGTTTTCTAGTTGTTGCTGGTAATCCCGACTGTGAATCAGGCCCATTTCTACCGCGGCGGCTGCCGTGAGTGACGTGATCGTGGGAAGTGGAGCACCCGTTTCTCGCAAGCGTTGGCCGCCGAAAAAGATGGGCCACTCAGGGTTTTCTACATGGGAGAGTTGTTGCAATTCCGACCAACGCTTGGGACCTCGCATCCCATACACCGAAGCCATGTAAGCCTGGGCCTCTGGATCATCCGGTGGTAGCGGAGGGTCGTCGGGATCGTAGGGATCAAAAAAACGACTCCGTGGATCAGGCGTGATATTGAATTGCGGGTCGAGCCATTTCTTGGACGGATTCTTCTCTTGCAGAATATGGTAAGCCTGTTGGTCGGATCGAAGACGATACTGCTTGCGGTGGCAGCCGCTGTTGACAATTGTTAACAAGAGAGCGCTGACCGCAGCTAGCAAACTCAGGCCGAACCATTTGCCCGATTTATTGCTAGCAATGGTCTCCGGTAATTGATTCATAATCTTCTAACAGCAAAAAATGCGCGGCAACTCTACTCCCTCTGTTTCGGCGGGATTTTCGATCAGCGTAAGTAGTTCTTGGCTCTCCCTTCCATAAAAGAGTGCTTATCAAACTAGGCAACTTCAGGTGTGCGGAATTGTTGCCCGTAAGCAGAAAACCTGGGCCCAGGAGTCGAATTCGTGGCGGTGGCAGACGAGGCTGCGAGCGACTGTTTGGAACCAGTCATTGTGCGGATTACGCTAGGCCAGGATATCGGTAATCACCTGGGCTTCACGGACACCCGTTAATCGTTCCTTGAGACCATTTCGGTCGTAGAACAGTTCTTCGTGATGCATGCCCAGTTGATGCAGAATGGTGGCATGCCAATCGGGTACACTTACACGTTTTTCGACGGCTGCAAATCCCAGCGGATCCGTTTCTCCGTAGCTGATTCCGCCACGGATACCCCCCCCGGCCATCCAGCTGACCATGGCATTCTTGTTATGGTCTCGACCGGCATTACTGACGTTCTTGTCCCCGGGTAGTTGTGCAATAGGCAGTCGGCCAAATTCACCACCCCAGACAACGAGCGTATCATCCAGCAGTCCGCGTTGTTTCAGATCCTTCAGTAATCCGGCAATGGGTTGATCGGTACGGTCGCAGGCTCCTTTGAGTCCTGCGGTCAGGCCCGTGTGGTTATCCCAGATTTGCCCATCGATGAATAATTGCACGAACCGGACACCCCGTTCAACGAGTCTTCGTGCGTAAAGGCATCGCCGTCCATACGAGTCGGTAGGCTCTTTGCCGATTCCGTAGAGGTCCAGGGTTTCCTTGGTTTCGCTGTTGAGCTCCAGGGCACTGGATGCTTCCAGTTGCATGCGGGCAGCCAGTTCATAGGTCGCAATACGTGCATTTAAATTCGGTTGCCCCTGCCGCTGATCGCGGTGGATTTTATCGAGCCCGGCCAGCAGTTGTCGTTCCACGCTGGTCACGGAATCCGGTTCGTCGAATTCCCGGGTCAGGTTCAGGACGGGAGATCCGGTACTGCGAAAACGGGTTCCCTGGTAGAGCGGAGGCAAGAAACCGGATTGCCAGTTTTGTGTGCGATTAATGGGAAGACCCTTTGGATCATCCAGCACGACGTAGGCGGGCAGGTTTTGATTTTCACTGCCCAGCCCGTAAGAAACCCAGGCGCCCAGTGTCGGTAGGCCCGGATTCATACGACCGCTCTGGATGATGAACAGGGCAGGTTCGTGTGTCAGGTTAAATGTGTACATGGATCGGATCACGGCGATATCGTCCACGCACGTGGCCAGGTGAGGCAGGGCGTCAGAAACCCAGGTCCCCGCGTTGCCGTGCTGGGCAAACTTGTACGGGGAACGCATGAGGGCTCCGGCGGCTGTTGGATTTTCCACTTCGCCAGCGATGTTTTCGAAATAGGATTCGCCGTGTCGCTTGTTGAGTTCAGGCTTAGGATCAAACAGGTCCATCTGGCTGGGACCGCCATTCATGAACAGGTGGATCACGGACTTGGCACGAGGTTCGGCAGAAGGCTGGCGAGGTTTCAGGTCGTAGGCTTCGCGATTTCCCGGAGTCGTTGTTTCATTGGCCTGTAGCGAGCGGGGGGAAAACAGGTCCTGTCCCAGTAGGGAAGTGAGCGCGGCGGCGTACAGTCCCTGACCGACCTGGTCGAACCATTGACGGCGGTTCGATGCAGGCGGCGTATCCTTCCGTGAAGGTATGGATTGAAGGCTCATTAGTCGCTCGTTTTATTGCAGGGGAAGCTAGTCGATGTAAATAAACGCGCCCAGGTTCATGAGTGCATGACAGAAATTTTCCAGTGCGCGCTGAGGAGCTTTCGCAGCCTGGTCCGGAAGCTCTTGTTTCCATTGATTAGTCAGCTGGTCGAGATAGCGCATGGAAAGTTGCATTTCCTGTTGGCCTGGCAATCGATTAAGAGCAAGCAGGTAGCTGTGCCGGATTTGTGCTTGCTGCTGGTTGCCCACCTCTTGCTGGACACGTTCCGCGAAGGAAACTGCTAAACCATGAATCATCTTGTTGTTGAGTAGGTGCAGAGCCTGGGGGGCCACCGTGGAATCCATGCGTTCCACGCAATTAGGATTCATCTGGGGGCGATCAAAGGTGCCCAGGATGGTCAGCGGCTGGGTTCGTCGCTGGATCACGTAGATACTTCTTCGCCAGCCTCCCTCGAGAGGCTTGGAAATCACGAGGCCATCGCCGCGCGCCTCGACGGGATCGGCAGGACCAAAAGAGGTTAATCGAAGTCGGCCGGAAACGGCGAGCAGGGCATCCCGTAACATCTCGGCGTCCATCCGTCGCAGCGGCATGCGCGAGAGCCAGGTGTTTTCTGGATCGTGTCGGAGATGGTCATCCGTCACCTTGCTTTGCTGACGATAAGTCGCAGAACTCATGATCATGCGGTGCAGATGCTTGATGCTCCAGCCTGATTCGATCAGTTCCCTGGCCAGCCAGTCCAGGAGTTCCGGATGGCTCGGTCGTGATCCGGCACGTCCGAAGTTATCCAGGGACTTGACGATACCATGCTGGAAATGATGTTTCCAAATGCGATTGGCGATAACACGGGACGTGAGTGGATGCTCCGGTTGCACCAGCCAGCGTGCCAGTTCCAGTCGTAGCCCGGTACCGGGTGCGTGCTTCGTAGATTGCTGTAGTGAAATGGTCGAGGAGCCACGAGTCAGCACGGCAGGAAAACCTGGCTGCACCGGCCGGCCCGGTGTCAGGTAATTGCCACGCCGAAGAATGTATGTTGGTGAAGGTTTGCCGCGATCCCAGAGAGCACGAATCAGTGGTTGTGTCTTCTCCCGGCCTTTTAAATCCTTGATTTCTGTCTGCGCTGCATCGTAGTATTTCTTGAAATCCGGACTGGAGTTCAGTAACTGATCACGGGTGATTTCAAGTGACTTGCCATATTTTTCCGCCAACTCCTTGAGCCGTGCATCTCGCTGCTTGACAGGTGTTTGCAGTAACCGCGCCAGGTCCGCTCGGACCGCTGCCGGCTGCTTAGCAATACGCTGCTTTTGTTGCTGTTGAATCTGTCGTAACTGTTCGGCCTCGATTCGCTGGTTAACCGTCGCGATGGCTTCCTGGATGGATTGTTGGTGCTTTTTCCAGGCGTCGCGTTCTGCGGTAGAGATGGCGGCAAGATATCGATCCTCGGAACCAGGGGTGCCTCCCTGGCGAGTTGGTTTGAGCCAGTCATTTTCGTCGATTGCACCCTTGAAGATGGCTGCCAGCCGATAGTAATCACGCTGGGGAATCGGGTCGAACTTATGACTGTGACAACGCGCGCATTTAATAGTCATGCCCATGATCGAGGAACTGAAGACTTCCAGCGTGTCGTCGATAATCTCCAGGCGATCCGGAACAAAATTGGTAATTCCGAAGTACGTGGCATCCGGAACCATGCGGAGGAAACCGGTTGCGACCAGGTTGTCGTGGGTCCGTTGGTCTACGCGGTCCGGGTTGGAATAGTCTGCTATTTCATCACCTGCCAGTTGTTCCATCACGAAACGACTGTACGGCTTGTCCGCGTTCCATGACTGGATCACGTAGTCTCGATAGCGATAGGCAAAAGGTCGAACTGAATCGCTATGTTGAATTCCCTCGCTGTCCGCGTATCCGGCCAGGTCCAGCCACAGGCCTCCCCAGCGTTCACCGTAACGCGGTGAAGCCAGCAAGTAATCCAGGAGTCGATCGTACGCATCGGGGGCGGTATCTGCCAGGAAGGCAGCGACTTCTTCCGGGGACGGCGGTAGGCCGAGCAGGTCATAGTAGGCACGTCGAACCAGTGTCTGTCGATCTTC
>Ga0163108_10000149_pt1 | contig 51791 bp, 41 predicted proteins | sample Fk1155metaG_FD_109644 | JGI IMG/M metagenome (GOLD analysis project Ga0163108, IMG submission 109644) | Marine microbial communities from the Central Pacific Ocean - Fk160115 155m metaG | ecosystem: Environmental > Aquatic > Marine > Oceanic > Photic zone | place: The Central Pacific Ocean...
CATTGAACGCCTTTGAATTTTCGGATGTTCGTCTTGGTGAGTTCTCCCAGTCCGCCTGGCTCTCCAAAGCCCGTGGTGTGGCAGGCCACACATTCCGGGTTTTGGGTCGCGTTCCGCTCCAGAAGCGCCCGCCATGAGCGCGCATGCCCCGTCAAAGTCCACCGTGCGAACTCGCTCGAATGGCAATTCACACATGTACCGGATGAGGCATACACTTTTTGGTGGGGTGTGATCTCTTCCGCGCGTTGTGCGGCCTGCTTGCGTCGGGTTTTTTGGTAGTCTTTCAACCGGTCTGCTACGGCCCCTTCTTGGTCCAGTTCTGCACTCAAAGGAATGGTGTTGACCAACCCCAGGTTTCGGCCTGCCCCGACTGTAGAAAGTGCGTCGTCTTCCCCCCTCCGAACAGCCGAAAGGCGGGCTCTCCATTCTGCTTTTTCAGGATGGAGGAGCAGCGGCTCGTTGGGGTCTGTTGCCAGCCGTGCATGAACGACCTGCATGTATCGCCCTCGATCTGGGGTTTCGATGATAGTTCGGCTTGTATTTGAATCCGGAGGATCGTTGTACACGGCCCCTTTTGTCGTAAAAAAAGCACTCAGGCCGGAGACACTCGCCATGAGTTCCCGGGCCTTTTCTTCGTTGATGTTGCCGACGCCAATGACCCAATCCACAGAGTCTGGAATGGTTTTGAGGGCGGCAGTTACCGCAATGTGTGGCTCCTCGAGCAGGAGACCACTTTCTTCGGGCGGGGCATTGCTAATGCCAATGACGGCGACTTCAAGACCTGCTTTCTTGAGGACAATGCTTGTCGGCAGCACATGCTTTCCAGCACTATTTTTCCATGTAGCGCTCACCATCGGTGGGCCCTTGTAGCGCTTTAATTCTTCCAACGAAAGGGCCATGAGATCGCTTGTGCCGGGAACCCAAACATCCACGCCGACCAACGAACTCATGCGCAGCATTTCCCGGGCCCGATCTTGTACATCGTCGATACGCCGCGTGGAAAACCCTTTGATGAGCATGTCTCCAGCATCGACATGGAAGACGGGCCCTGGACCCTCTTCTTTGAGGTTCTTTAGCAAAGTGTCTCGCCGCTCAAATCCTCCAAATGGCAAGGTCGGGCATCCACACGGTTCCAATTCTCCTCGAACTTCTCCCACCACCGCCAAGGTGAGATTTTTTGGTTCCTGTTCCACGGATCGGGGTATTTTTTTTGGTTTGATGGCTTCTGGAAGTGCAGGAAGATCTTCCGTTTTAACGCGACTTGGTGTGTCTGCAGTACGCCGTTCACACCCCGTCAGCGCGGTCAGTGTGGCCAGTAGCGCAACTGTAAAGAAGCTGTTTGGATGTGGAAGTGCCATTTACACAGGGAGTGTACTCAACCCACCATAGGAACAGAAAGCTTCTGTTTTCTTGGGCAAAGCATCAAGGAGGTATACATGCTGGGTTTGTGGTGGATGACTTTGGCTGCGATGGCGTTTCGTCCTGACCCTGCGGTGTACATTGGCACCGAACCCAGTCGGCTATTTCGTTTCCACAAAGAGCAGCAAGCGAAGCTGCGCCATGCGCCCCGTTGGCAGGGTTTTGTGCGGACCGATGGCGTGGGTTGGCAGGCCCGTTTCGATGAGCGCACTGGTGGTGTCGTCCGCGCTTGGGGTCCGGGTATACCCATGGGTGACCTGTCCGATCTTGCGTCCGTAGAGCACGCTGTCCGGCAATTCTTTTCGGCGCATGAGCAGCTTTTGGGTGTATCGCTGAATGCCTTGAAAATCGGGCGGTCCGGGCATGTGGCAGAAACAGATACTTGGTTGGTACAATTTGATGAGTGGGTCCCAGGCAGCGATATCCAGGTTTGGAGAGCGGGACTGAAGGTTCGAATCAAGCAAGGTCGCTTGGTCATGTTTGGGATCGATACGCATCCGAATGTCGGGTCGATGTCTGTCACGCCCACAATCGACTCAAAACGGGCTTCGAGCATCGCCATGGATTCGGGTCCGGCCGGCAACAGCAAGCACACGGATGAATCGATCCGATTGATGGTTCTTCCCGTGGACAATGGGCACTCTTTGGAGCCGGTTCTGGCGTGGGAGGTGCGTTCAAAGACCGAGCGTCCGAAGGGCCATTGGGTTTCGTTCGTGGATGCGCATACCGGCAACCTCATCAATGTTCACAATGAGGTTCGGTTTGGGTCCGGTGTGTTGTATGGAGAGCATGACGTACGAACCGTGAACGGTGAAATGGAGGTATCTCCCATGTTCGGCATGCGCCTGTCTACAGAAGAAGCGGTTTCCTTTAGCGACGAAGAGGGTGCATGGAGCCTCGATGTGGATGAGACGATTCAGGCAGACTTTTCAGGAGAGCACATTCGGATCCGAAACCGTGATGATGCCAACGCGAAAGTGGAGGCATCCGATGGCGAGGTCATTCTGACGAGTGCGGATGCGAGCCAAGCGGAATTGAGTGCATTTGCTTTTCAGAATCAAATTCGAGACTGGGCCATCCAATATGCTCCTGACCTGAGTTTGATCGATGGACGGATGAATGTGTACGTCAATATCGACGAAGTGTGCAATGCCTACTTTGATGGTGATTTGAACTTTATGAGGGCCGGGAGTGGTTGCAACAACACCGGCCGAATCGCCGATGTGAACTACCATGAGTGGGGTCACGGCTTTCATTACTATTCTCTGCAGTCGGGTGAATTCGATGGTGCGATGTCGGAAGGAATTGCCGATGTCGTTGCATTCTTGAATACCGGTGACTCCACAATTGCTCCCTTTTTCTTCGAGTCCGGGGAGGGCATCCGCAACGTCGAAAGGGACCGCGTCTATCCCGACGATTGGGTCAACGAGGTCCATGAGGATGGACTGATTTTTGGTGGTGCGGTTTGGGACCTGTGGAGTCTGCTGGAAGAAGAGATGGGAGAAGATCAGGCCTACGAAACGGTCAACCACTTGTTGGTTCAAGCGGTGAAGGCGGGGCCCACCACACCAGAAGCCTTCGATGAATTCATTTTGGCGGATGATGACAATGGTGACTTGGGGGATGGAACACCCAATTCATGCACCATTATTGAAGCTTTCGCGCGGCATGGGCTTGGCCCCGGTGGTGATGGAGGCTTGTACCACTTGATTCACGATCCCGTCGGCAACCAGGCCGCCAACCAGGCGATCCCACTCGCTGTGGAAGCGGTGAACATGGCGCCGGAGTGCACCGATGCTTCGATACAGGATGCCGAGGTGGTTTTTAGTACCGATGGTGGTGATTCATGGCAAAGCGTTTCCTTGGCCGGTGATGAAGACAACATGGAGGGGACCCTCCCAGCTCAGCCCGAAGGAACGGTGGTTTCTTATTATTTCTCGGCAGACACGGGAGAAGAACGAACGGCCCAGACGCCTCGGGGCGGAAAAATCAATCCATTCACCTTTTTTGTTGGTGAACTGACGGAACTGTATTGCGAGGATTTTGAGTCCGGTGATGGCGGGTATACCCATTCACTTGTCTCAGGGGACTGGGAAGAGGGTGCGGATGACTGGCAATGGGGAACACCCATTGGGATGGGCCGAGATCCTGATTTCGCCTTTTCTGGTGAACATGTCTGGGGGAACGACCTCGGCGGCGGGCAATACAATGGTGAGTACCAGAACGATAAACACAATCGATTGCAGTCCTCTTTGATCGATGTGTTTGGTCAAACAGAACTCGTGCTGAAATACCGCCGATGGCTCAACGTGGAGGATGGTTTTTACGATCAGGCAAACATCCTTGCGAATGGCACTGTCGTGTGGACGAATCACGCGACATCCCAATCGAACGGTGATGAGCACCATCAGGATGACCAATGGATCGAACATGTTGTACCCATTTCACTGGCCAAGGGTGAAGACCTGACCTTGGGGTGGGAGATATCCAGCGATCGTGGTCTTTCGATGGGCGGCTGGAACATTGATGACGTGTGTATTTATGGCGTGGGCTCCTTCGATCCGGACAGCCAGTCAGGCGACGATGACGATGGGAATGCGCCTCAAGTGGGCTTTCCGCGCGGTGATGGATGGGTTGTTGAGGGTGAAAAGGTAGGATGCACCTGTAGCAATGGAGGACGTATGGGCCAGATGGGATGGTTTGGCTTGCTTCTCACAGGTCTGTTGGCGGCGGTACGGCGCCGGGAGAGATAGAATCGCGGGGTGTTCACCGCTTGGATGATATTTTTGCTGGGTTCGCCAGCTTTGGCCGGACCGCTTCCGCCCGACTACCGCACGGTTTTGGATGCGGAGTATGGTCGCACCTTGTCTGCATTAAACAGTGCAGGTCGGTACCGTGAAGCCATTCAGGTGGGCGGCAGAGTACAGCGGGCCGTGGATCGTTTTCCACAGGTGTCATACGAGATCGGCTACGCCCACTACCAACTGGGGGAACTGGTTGCTGCAGTTCGCAATTACGATGCTGCTTTGCTCCGAGAACCTGAGTTGACCATGGCACTGTATGACCGCGGCGAGATTCACCTTCTTGAAGGCCGAAAGGAGGCTGCGAAGGAAGATTTCTTGGTTGTTGTTGAACAAACACCCAAACATTGGGCCGGACATTTTCGTTTGGCCCATTTGGCTGGACTGGACGCCGATCCCGAACAGTTTGAACTTCACTTGATGGGTGCCTTGAAGGTGGGATTCAATTTGGAGTCTGTGGTGGGAGATCCGGATTGGGTCGCATTTACACGAGGCCCTGCTCTTCATTCTGTGTTGAGAAAGATCATCGTCCTGTATGGTGATGATGAATTGTTGAAGTGGCTTGGAGAACACCCATGATTCTCACCCTCATCGGTATGGTCATTGGTGCCGCACATGCTGCGCCGCGTGGACTCGCTGTGGGTGCACAATTGGGTGAGCCTGTGGCAGCCACCATCGCGTATCGATGGACCCCTGACATGACGGTTCAACTGTCCCAAGGCTGGAGTTTTGGGCAGAAGAGAATGCATACGAGCCTTGATTACCTGTATACATTCGCGGAGATACCTGCCGATGAAGGGATGGGACTCCGTTATCCAGTGTACGTGGGCGCTGGCCTTCGTCTTCGGGCCTTTGGTGGTGGCAACAGCCCAAGCGATGATCCCCAGAATTTCGGACTCCGTTTTCCTGTGGGTGCTGCAGTGTCGCCCGATCACATTCCCATTGAAGTGTATTTTGAGATGGCCCCTGTGTGGGTGATGGCCCCGCGCTCACAGGGTGGCTTTGATGGTGGCATTGGCGGACGGTTGTTTTTCTGAGTTCGCCACAAAAAAAGCCCGCCGGTAAGGGCGGGCTTTTTGCGAACAAGCACGATTCTAGTGCATGTGTCCTTCGTGACCATCGGCATCATCAGCCTGCTCTGCGACCAATGCCTCGGTCGTAAGAAGCAAACCAGATACCGATGCAGCATTTTGCAGTGCGGACCGGGTGACCTTCGTGGGGTCGATGACACCAGCGGCGATCAGGTCTTCGTAGGTGTCTGTGCGGGCGTTGTAGCCGTAGCCGGCATCACCCGTGCGGACATTTTCGAGCACGATGGAAGGCTCTCCACCGGCATTGGACACGATCTGACGAAGAGGGGCTTCGATGGCTGACTTGATGATGTTCACACCGAACTGCTGCGCGTCGGACAGGGTCAAAGAGTCAAGCACGGAAGCGGCACGAATGAGTGCTACGCCACCGCCGGGAAGAATGCCTTCTTCGACGGCAGCACGGGTTGAGTGAAGAGCATCTTCAACGCGTGCTTTGCGCTCCTTCATTTCGATTTCAGTCGCAGCGCCGACCTGAATCAAAGCCACTCCACCGGACAACTTGGCGAGACGCTCTTGAAGCTTTTCGCGGTCGTAATCGGATGTGGTGTTTTCGATTTGGGTGCGGATTTGTTTCATCCGTGCTTCGATCGCATCGCTTTCGCCAGCACCATCGATGATGGTGGCGTTGTCCTTGGTGATGACCACGCGCTTGGCGGTTCCAAGATCTTCGAGGTCCAAGCTTTCGAGCTTGAGGCCCAACTCTTCTGCGATCAATTTGCCGCCTGTGAGTACAGACAAGTCTTCCAGCATTTGCTTGCGGCGGTCGCCGAAGCCAGGTGCTTTGACGGCTGCACACTGAAGCGTATTGCGCAGCTTGTTCACGACCAAAGCTGCAAGGGCTTCGCCTTCAACATCTTCTGCAATGACCAAGATGGGCTTGCGGGTGTTCACCAGTTTCTCCAAAAGCTTCATGAATTCGCGAAGGCTGGAGATCTTCTTTTCGTGGATGATGATGTATGGATCTTCCAACACGACTTCCATGCGTTCGGAGTCGGTCACGAAGTATGGGCTCAGGTATCCGCGATCGAACTGCATACCATCGACGACCTTCAATTCGGTCTCGAGGCCCTTGTTCTCTTCGACGGTGATGACACCTTCTTTGCCGACCTTGTCCATCGCTTCAGCGATCATTGCGCCGATGCCTTCATCACCATTTGCGCTGACGGTACCGACTTGTGCGATTTCCTTGGCATCTGCGATGGGGTTGGAAAGGTTGCCCAATTCTGTAACGATGGCGTCGACAGCTTTGTCGATGCCCCGCTTGAGTTCCATTGGGCTGTGGCCAGCAGCCACAAGCTTGAGGCCATTCTGGTAGATGCTTTGCGCCAGGATGGTCGCGGTGGTCGTTCCGTCACCAGCAGTGTCGGATGTCTTTGAAGCGACTTCCTTCACCATCTGTGCGCCCATGTTCGAGAATTTGTCCTCGAGTTCGATCTCTTTTGCGACTGTGACGCCATCTTTGGTGACCACAGGAGCGCCCCATGATTTCTCGATAACGACGTTGCGACCTTTGGGGCCGAGGGTGACTTTTACCGCGTTGGCAAGGGTATCGACTCCGTCGAGTACCTTGTTCCGGGCATCTACATCAAACAAAATTTCTTTGGCAGCCATGGCTGTCTTCTCCTTGGTTTTTTCAGATCGCTACTTGCGTCTGAACTGAAAATTGGGGGAAACTAGTCCTCGATGATTCCGAGGATGTCATCTTCACGAAGGATGAGGCGATCAGCGCCGTCCACCTTAATTTCTGTTCCGGCGTACTTCCCGAACAGGACACGGTCTCCGACTTTGACTGTGAGTGGCTTGACCTCACCCTTTTCGCCTACCCGTCCGTTCCCGATTGCGAGAACACGTCCTTCAGCAGGTTTTTCTTTGGCTGTTTCAGGCAGAAACAGGCCAGATGCGGTTTTGGAGGGTTCTTCTGTTCGCTCGATAAGAACGCGGTCAAACAATGGACGGATCATGATTTCTCTACCTTATGGTTGGGCCTGTACGACCAGCAAAGTTTCCAGGGATTGGGGTTCGCCTGCCCCCCGGCACAACGAAAATTCGTTCCACATGCGCGCACGAGCCGCGCGTGAATGGCGGGACGTGTATCGCGGGTTTTTTGACAGTCAAGTAAAGGTGGTCGGATTGATGCCGATGAAGACAGAGGAGATGTCGCCCGTTGGACAGCAGTAAGCAGGAGAATTTGAAGGCCGACACTTGTTCATAGGAGAAACAATGAGCCAACCATTACTGAGCCAAGAAGAGAACCTTTTTGATTTCTTTCATGAAGCGGTCGGAAGTGCCGTTGATAGTTCAGGTACCGTGGTGAGCGAAGACGGTGTCTACTATTTGTCCAACTTGTTGGTGGAACGCGGAAGGACCCCGGAAGTGCCCCAACCAGAGACCTTGGTTGAATTGCGTATTCAAGCCCAAGAGCGGGGTGGTGCAGCATCGGTTCAGACGTGGCGAGAATTGGGGGATCGGGCCCTGTATACATCCGGCTTTTTTCGCCCGAGCTTGAATCGGCAGAATGTCAGTTTGGATTACTATTTGTCGATGGGCGCTGCTGCCTACGATCAGTTGTCCACGGTGATGCGTTGGACGGGATCGGGCGGTGGATTCGAAGATATATATGAGGAACTTGCGCACCAATTCCAGGAGTGTTCGGCGGTTCTGCAGCGTGTGCGGGATCAGGTTCGGGCCCACACACATGCCGATATTTTGAAGCTCTATGAGCAATGGGTCGCTTATCCGGATCGAATCACTGCGGAAAAGCTTACTGAACTCGGGGTGACCCCCATGCGTCCAGGCGAAGAGTCTTGATGTTGAAGCAAATACAAGACCATCTGGAGTCGATTTACCGCATAGAAGCGCCCGATGTTGTGCAGTTTCAAATCGATCGTGAGCAATTGATCGAGGTGGCTGGAGAAGAACTCCGCGATGCGGAAGAATGGGTCTTGGTCCGCGAATGCGAAGGCGGTTTGGATATTGCCGTATTTGTGGATGAGGCTCATTTGGCAGCCTTGGAGGAAATCGAGTGCATTTCAAAAGCACCGGCAGCAGCTTTTCAGGCCTTTTGTGCGGCCACGGAAGGCGTGAGCCATTTCCTGATGTTGTTTGAACGATCGCGGCGCCAAGAACCTGTGCGGATGCTTGAATTGGAAGCACAGGCCGAAGTCGACAAATATGTGAGCGCCAGTTTTCATCAGCCGGACCGATCGAACGAATGGTGGCAGAAACTTTTTCGAGAGGTCAACCTAGCGGAGGGTTTGGACCCGGAAGAATGTTCTCGGTATTTGGAGGCTGGGCGGCTTGCTGCTGGCTTTTGCGCCTCGCTTGATACCCAACCCCATGTGGCGGCCTCATTGCGCTATTTGCGCGGGTTTTGGCGTGCTTCAGGCGCCCAGCGCCTTGAAACGATGAGGAAAATGGCGGGATAATTCGAAGGACAGGCGATCTGTGCCCCGAATGAGGCCTTGACTGTCCCCCTCTGACCCGATAGCCGGCGGTGTTCTAAGTGCTACGCGTATTCGCGCGTACGCGAGTTGTGCATTGATACATGGAGGCCCCATGGCCCGGATTACGGTCGAAGACTGCCTGGAAAACATTCCCAATCGCTTTTCCCTCATTTTGGTCGCTGCAGAGCGGACCAAACAGCTTCTTAAGGGCGAGCAATGCCTGATTGAAGATGATCGCACCAACAAGGAAGTGGTTACTGCGCTGCGCGAGATTGCTGCCAACCGCGTCCAGGTGGACTTGTCGGACTTCGATGAGAACGAAGTGCTTCACTCTATCGATAGCGGAGCGGTTGTAGCGGATGCGTTGCCTCCAGCACTCGACGATACACTTCCCCCAGCTGCGGATGACCTTCTTCCCCCAGCTGCGGATGACCTTCTTCCCCCAGCTGCGGATGACCTTCTTCCTCCGCCAGCAGATGACCTTCTTCCCCCGCCTGCCGACGAAGTCGCAGCAGAGGCTTAAGGAATAGACATGAACGACAACAAGTTGATGGATGTACGTACCGTTCAGCGGAACATCAAGGCTGGCAAGGTCAGCAAGGAAGAGTACGCGAAGTTTCTCGAAGGACTCGAGGATTGCGCGGACATGGCCGACGAAACGGAGACCCCTATGGTTCTTCATGGTGTAGAGGCCGAAGAAGAGGCCGTAGAAGCCTAAGGCCCTGCCTCGATAAGGAGGCCACATGGCCCGGACCATTCGCGCCCCTCGTGGCAACAAATTGCGTTGTCGCGGTTGGGGTCAAGAGGCAGCGTATCGCATGCTGTGCAACAACCTCGATCCCGAGGTTGCAGAAAACCCAGACGAACTGGTGGTGTACGGCGGTACAGGAAAGGCGGCCCGCAACTGGGACGCGCTGGAAGCGATTCTGCGTTGCCTGGAGTCATTGGCAGACGATGAAACCCTTCTGGTTCAATCGGGCAAGCCGGTGGGGGTGGTTCGTACCCATACCAATGCACCCCGTGTATTGATCGCCAACTCCAATCTTGTGGGCAAATGGGCCAACTGGGATCATTTTCGCGAGTTGGAGAAAAAGGGACTCATGATGTACGGGCAGATGACGGCTGGGTCATGGATCTACATCGGCACCCAGGGCATCTTGCAGGGAACCTATGAAACCTTCGCGGAGGCGGGTCGCTGCCATTTTGGTACGGATGACCTGACTGGGCGACTGGTCGTCACCGGCGGCCTTGGCGGAATGGGCGGAGCACAACCGCTTGCGGCGACCATGAACAATGGGACCTTTTTGGGCTTTGACGTCGATCCGGATCGTGTCGCTCGTCGGAAAGAGCATCGGTATTTGGATGAGATTGCGGACTCCATTGATGATGGAATTGACCGTGCCATTCGCTATCGGGAACAAGGGATTGGCAAGTCGATTGGTGTCGTTGCCAATGCAGCCGATGGCCTGGAGAGGTTGCTCGAACGGGACATCGTTCCTGATTTGCTGACGGACCAGACATCGGCCCATGATCCCTTGAATGGATACGTGCCACGGAACATGACCCTAGAAGAGGCGGCCGAACTCCGGACCTCCGATACCGAACGGTATATTCAGCTGAGTCGGGCAACCATGGCGGATCATGTGCGCGCGATGTTGGCTCTTCAATCTCGTGGTGCCAACACCTTCGACTATGGCAACAATCTTCGTGCGGAGGCTGAGGAAGGTGGAGTCAGCAACGCTTTTGACTTCCCAGGATTCGTTCCGGCATACATTCGCCCCCTCTTTTGCGAGGGGAAGGGCCCATTCCGCTGGGTAGCTTTGTCGGGAGATCCCGAGGATATCTACAAAACGGATCAAGTCATTGCGGACTTGTTTCCAGAAGATCTCTCGCTTTCCCGGTGGCTAAAAATGGCGCGTGAGCGGGTCCATTTCCAAGGCCTGCCAAGCCGAATTTGTTGGCTTGGCTATGGCGAACGGGCGAAGGCGGGCCTCGCTTTCAACGAATTGGTGCGGACCGGACAAGTATCGGCGCCCATCGTGATCGGGCGAGATCACTTGGATTGTGGCTCGGTGGCTTCGCCAAACCGTGAAACGGAAGGCATGAAGGATGGTTCAGACGCGGTTGCGGATTGGCCGATTCTGAATGCACTCGTCAATGCGGTGAACGGTGCAAGTTGGGTCAGTTTTCACCATGGTGGTGGGGTCGGCATGGGCTACAGCCTTCATGCGGGCCAGGTCATTGTTGCGGATGGTACGGACGAGGCAGCTTCAAGGCTTGAGCGTGTGCTTACCGGAGATCCTGCCATGGGCGTTTTTCGTCACGTTGATGCCGGATACGAGCGTGCAGAGCAGATCGCCAACGAACGTGGCGTGCGAATTCCTGGATTCAATTGCTGAAGTTGCGCAGAAGTCGATTTTTTAAAATCGGGGGCTACTTATCCTCGATGATCTCGAGCACATAACGGCGCTTTTTCTTGCCACCGATGGCATGCACAAGCCGTCGGATTGCATCGGCGTGAACACCACGTTTTCCGATCACTTTGCCCACGTCACTCGGTGCAACATGAAGTTCCAAAACGCATGACTGCGTCCCTTGTATCTCCACGCACTTCACCTGGTCGGGGTTATCGACCAGTGCCTTGACGATTTCCTCTATCAGATCCCGCACTTCCATCTACTGCTGCTCCTAGCCGATCCCAGAACGCTATCGTGCCCCGAAATCTCACCCTCTACAGAAGACAGCATCGTTCAGGGGCATCATTCCGTCAACTCCCGACCACAAAACACCCCAGTTGAAAACCGCCTTCCATATTTTTTTCTACATAAAATGAAAGATTTTTCGGTTTCGATCGTTTTTGTGGGGAATACTTTTTTCCGAAGGAGGGTTGTAGCCCGTGTCAGACGACAGGAGAGAGAACATGCCCGCAAGCTTGCGCTTGGTTTCACCGGATAATGCGTCCAGTTGGTCCGAAGAGGACATCAAACAACTGGCCGGAAACAATCCCCGTACGGCCATGGAAATGGTCATCCAAAAATTTCGGGAACCGTTGTATTTTCATGCCCGGTACATCGTGAAGGATCATCAAGAGGCGTATGATTTGGTGCAAGAGGTGTTTATCAAGGCCATGCGCGAGCAACGATTGTTCGACGATGACTTTAAGATCAAAGCTTGGCTATTTCGCGTCACCACCAACTTGTGCTTCAACCAAGTACGGAACCGGAAACGCCGTGGCGTACTTTTGGACACGATGATGAAGCCGGAAGCCTTGGGCGCCGACCAATTTCAGCATGTTTTCGAAGGAGAGCAGCGAGAGGAAATGCTGGCGGCTTTGGACTCATTAAGCGAGGACCACCGAGAAATTTTGGTCCTTCGGTATTATGATGATCTCTCATACGCGGAGATAGCAGACGTGCTTCAGGTAAAACTTGGAACTGTGATGTCGAGATTGTCGCGGGCCCGCATGCGCCTGATGGATGTCATGAAGCCCAGCGAACTGGCGAACTGAGGGGTTTTCATGGATTGCGTCATCGTAAGTTCGCGCATTGCAGCCTTCCTTGATGGAGAACTGGCCCCTTCCGAAGTGGAACAGTTTTCAATTCATATAGAACGTTGTGATCCTTGTTCACAGATTGTGATTCGTCTGGAAGCCCAGCGCTTTATGCCGTTGAACAATCAAGAGCGCTCCTCCATCTGTTCCGCCGCTGGTTTCTGGGGAGAGATGGATGTCTCCTTGGGTACCCAAATGGACGAAATGGTGCGGGTTCGTTCCGTTGTTGTGGGCCCTTGGTACGGCCGCAAGGTCGGCTTGCCTGCTCCGATGTTGGCTGCTTATGCCGCTGCGATGCTCTTGGTGATCGCCTGGGGTATGCAGCAGAGGGAGCGCGCTCTTTCCGCAGAAGTCTCGGCGGATCATTTGGGACAACAGCTGGAGCAAGAGCGGCGCCTCGCCGCGCAGCCTGCTCCACAGCAGCAAGGAAGCAGCGCTTCGGGACAGTACAAGGTGGTGAACTATACTCCCCAGAGCGGGACGTTTTAGTTCCCGCATGTGGTGTTTGATCGTTGCACTTGTTGTTGTGCCCCGTGCTCAGGCTCAGGAGGGCATCACTGGGCTTGAGGAAGCGCTGTCAGAGATCCAGAACCGTTTTCCGGCGGACGTCGCTTCAGATAGCCTGTACAAGGCTGCCCTCGAGGGTGTTGCACAGCACCTGGGGACCGTCATGGGGATTGAGGACAACCGTGTTCTCACTCAGGCTGAGTATGCGGCGCATGAGGCGTGGATGCAGGGGAGAAGAAAAGGTTTCGGCGCCGACTTTTCCATTCTCGCTGGGCGCGGACTTCTCATCACCGAGGTGTTTGATGAAGGACCCGCTTCGCAGGGTGGCCTGCAAGCGGGCGATCTCGTTGTTTCGATGAACGAACACCCGTTCAACGGTCTCCGCCGCGAAGCAATTCACTATTTGGTTCGCCGCTCACACAAGACGTCCACTGTGTTTGATGTTCGCCGCAAAGATGGCTCCATTCGCCGCGTGACGGTCGAGCGTGGTCGGTATGATTTGCCACCGATTCGTGGAACCGAGCGTGATGGGGAAACACCCGTGGCTCGAATTCCCTTCTTTGGTAAGGGAACCGCAGAGGCACTCAAGGTTTTTCTGGCAAAGGCAGAAGAAGCATCAGCGGTTGTGATCGACCTTCGAGACAATGAGGGCGGGGTCTTGGCCGAGGTCGTTGCGGCAGCGGATTTGTTCCTCGATCCGGGTGCTGTTGTGGTGCACAAAGGCCGAGACTTGGATGAAATGGAACCCATTTCTTCCGCGGAAGCACCAGTATGGCTGCGCAATGTTGTGGTTCTGATCAACCAGGGCACACGGGGTGTAGCAGAGGCGTTTGCAGCATCTTTGGCAGACAATGGCCGGTGTGTGTTGGTTGGGACCCGCAGCGGTGGACGCGCGGTCGACACCAGCGTGTATCCGGCCGGTCGAGGCTTTGTACTTCAGGTGGCGGACACCTATTTGGCGGCCCCGAGCGGCACCAGCTGGTCTGAACGGGGAATAGCGCCGAATGTGGTGGTGGAGTCCGCAGGCCTTTCCATGCCCGCTGGACCGCTGGTTACCCCACCCGATTTACAGCGTGAAACGGCCATTCGATTGATTTCTAATGGAACTGCCCATTGATCGAGGTTGGGTTGGCTCATTAGAGAGGGTCTGGAGGCCCTTTGGACCAGACCACGGAAACAGGACGAGCGATCGATGCCATTCGGACACGGATGGCTGCGAACGACACAGGTTGCTGGGCCATTCATGCCCCAGGTCGGGGCTCATGTCGTGTCTTTGTCGTGGAAGGTGAACTGATTGCTGCCCATGCTCCGTCGGATGCAGACTCGGTTTTGAATCGTTTGGTTGCACGCGGGCGCGTGGCTTCAGAGCAGGGTGCAAAACTTCGGGATGCTGCCCGACCATCACCGATTAAATTTTCTGCATTGCGAAAAATTGGAGATGAATCGCTCATCGAACGGCTGATGAGTGGTCGGTTTCGGGACAATATGATCTTCCATCTTTTTGATGCGGCGAGGTTTTCTTTCGAAACGATGGATACGGTCCGTGTCCCTTTCCTGCAGGTGGGGCACGACAGTGCAGGGCTGTTGCGAGAACTTGAAGTCGTTCACGAACAAGTGTCGCCTTGGATCGATGTACAACGCGAAAGGGTACTCACATGGGGCAACCACAGTCCAGGTTCTCCCCAACAGAGACATATTCAGGCCTTGTGTTCTGCGGGCCTGCGCTTGGACCATCTGGTGAGAGCCAGCCCATTTTTTCCGGCCCAAACGTTGGTATTGGTTTCTCAGATGGTGGACTCAGGCTCACTGTTGTCGGCTGACATCGATGCGGATGATGGTCCTCGTCCGGGTGCGATCAGTCACGCCATCCGTACAGCAGCAGAGCAAAAAGCCCGCCGGAGGGAAGTTTCGGCTGCCCGCGAAGGTGCAGATGTGGCTGTGGCACCCATGGGCAAACAAGACACTCTCGCTCCTTTTGTTGATCGCGAACGTCAATCCAGAGCCGATGGAAAGGGTGCATTTTCAGGCGACCTCGATCGGGTGGCTGTGCCCCCATTGCAGGTGGAAAGCAAAACCAAGGTACCCGGTTTGCGGCATGCCGCACCGGCATTGAGCAGCAAAGACATCGTGAGCCGAATCGGCGTGTGCAATGAGGTATTATCGGCCATGGTAGTGGCCTGGAATGATCAACATGGTTCTGGCGAAGGCCGTCAGATGGCGCAGTTGCTCATCGATGGCGCCCCCATGGATTACGCCCCCCTCTTTCGCATGGCGATGGTGGATGCAAAGGGACGAATGGGTGCATCGAGCATCCTGAAGAACATTGAACGTCGGCCAGAATCTGAGCGCAGAGATTTGGTCACCAAAGGTTTGTCGGATCTGATCGATCGTACATTGGGGCGGTGTGCAGAAGGGTTGGATGAAGCACGGTTGGAGCAAATGTTGAATCAGATTGCGGGCTACAGACAAAGGTTGGGCTGGTGAGCATGCTTTCTTTGTTTGTATTCGCGGCAGCATTTGCCAATCCAATCGTAGAAGAAGTGCCATTGGATGTGGGTGTCTTGCCCGCCGAGGTGGAGGAGGTGGTTCGCGCCTCGGCTCATTTGCCGCTGCCGGAGCGGATGGCTGCCATCAGCGCCCCTTTTCTGGACCTGCCTTATTTGGTGGATGGGCACGGTGAGGGCATGGGTCCCGATACGGATCCGCCAGCGCGGTACGATGCATTTGATTGCGTCACTTTTCTGGAAGAGGTGCTGGCGCTCTCGTTTGCTGCTGACCCCTTGAGTGCCCCTCTCTTTCGAAATGCGCTTCGGTATGCGGATGGGGTTCCGGAATACAGCCGGCGGCATCATTTTATGTTGGCAGAATGGATACCCGCGAACGTTGAGGCGGGTTTCGTTCAAGACATTACGGCGTCCTTGGGTGAAACCCATCGCATCGAGAAGGTGGTGGAGAAGAAAACATGGACCAACTGGCAAGGCACACGCCAATTTAAGCATGAACTCAGCCAGTTGCCTGTGGGCACGTATGGGCTCAACGTGATGTCTTTGGATGCGGCTGAGGAGGCCATCGACTCCTTCCCTCCGGGTGCCATCATCTTGACTGTGCGGCAGCCCCATGATTGGAAGCCCATCATCATTTCTCATGTGGGCTTCATCATTCCGACGGCAGAAGACATTCCCACCACCATGCGGCATGCCACCAAGATGGCGGGACAAAAGGTACGGGACCATTACCTGGCTTGGTACATCGAGCGGCTGCGGTGGTTTCCCCGGGCTGTAGAGGGGATCAGCGTATTGATGCCCATTGACCAAGGCCCAAGGCAGTCACGATTGGAAGCAGGAAAGTAGGGCTTCCTTATTGCCGTCCCATTCATCGGCCATGGCCTCTACACCGGGCCGCAAAAGTGCGCGGGAAGGAGCGTCGAGTTGGGTCGTTAGCCACGCCGCGGCGCCCGTTGGATCATCGTTGATCTTCTCTACGAGTTGAGGAACCACTTCCTGGCTCCAGTGTACTTTTTCCTGAATGCTGACCATGTCGTTGATGTTCATCGCCCAGTGAGGGAGTGAAATATCGATTCGGGCCAGCATCTCCTCACAGAAGGCATTGGCCAACCGTTTTGCTTCAAGGGCAACCCTGGTTCGTACCCCTGACAACTGGTCGAGGTCTTGGGCCGATGACATGGTCTCGACATAGATTTTGGCTTTGGGCTCGGTCCCGCTGGGTCGCAAAATGATGCGTGCGTTGTCTTCCAGTTCGTACACGAGCATGTTTCGGCTGTCCCGATCGGTTTCCGAGCGGATGGGTCCCCATGGTCCATCGGTGTCCTGGCGGTCAAACCATTGAATGACCTTACGATCACCGATTTGGGTGGGTGGTGATGTCCGATAGGACACCATGATGTCATTGATTTGGCTCCGACCTACCGCACCTTTCATGACGGTGCTGGTGGTGTGGTTGTGGAACACACCATGCTGCAACAGAGCATCTTGGAGAGTATCGATGAGGGTTCTGCCATCTTGGGCTTCTCGGCTCGCCAATTCCGCCAAGAGGAGGGCCCCGCCCGCTGCATCCTTGTCTCTCAGTTGGGTGTGTACCAGCACGCCGTGGCTTTCTTCGACGCCCACAGCAAAGCGTTCGATTGGGCCGTCGGCTCCCCGAAAACGGCCTTTTCTTTCCAGCAGAAAGAGCGCTTCACCGATGTATTTGAAGCCGACGAGCAAATCATCAATGACCTGTGCGCCCTTTGTTTCTGCAATTCGAGAAACCAAACTCGATGTGACCTCTGTTTTGAATACCAGTGGTTCCGGATGCGGATGCTGTTCGAGCGCTGCCTGACAAACCAATGCGGCGATCTCGTTGCCGGTAAGGGGAACCCATTTGTCTTGGTGCAGCACCCCTACACCCAACCTGTCTGCATCTGGATCGCATGCCATGACCAATGGTGCACCGATGGTGTTGGCGGTCGCAATGGCTGCATCGAGGGTCGCTGGTTGTTCAGGATTGGGTATCCGAAAAGGTACGGATGGGAAGGTACCGTCGTGTTCTGCCTGGGTTGGCTCGATTGTGCATGGAAATCCGGCGGCTTTAAGGGCTTCCGCCACGGTTGTGTTTCCAGTTCCATGAAGTGGCGAGAAGACCACCGCTGCCGTTCTGTGCTCGCGCGCACGAATCACATCCAAGTTGGCTTGCAAGTAGTCGGCATGGACGCTTGGTGGGATTTCACGAATCAAGCCATTTGCCACTGCCCGGTCCAATGACATGCGTTCGATCCGTTTTGCATCGTTGACCCGGGTTCCCATTTCTTCATCAAAGGGCGGGACCATTTGGCCACCATGATGGTGGTAAAACTTGCTGCCATTGTCGTCCGGCGGGTTGTGTGAAGCCGATATGACCAACCCGCCATCCGATTCGAGGGCACGAACGGCGAACGAAAGTTCTGGTGTGCTCAGTACAGACCCTTCCGTGGGCAGGTAAACGGTGATTTCATGTGCAGCATAGATTTCGGCCGCGATTTCGGCGAAGTTCCGGCTGGTAATGCCGTTGATGGGGGTCGGGATTCCCGGCTCAAGGGTTCCGTTGATGTCGGAGAATTGTCGAACGTCGTATCCAATTACAACCGACAGACCGCTTTCTCCCCGCGATTGCTTCAGCCACTCCGCATGTCCTTGAATTGATGTAGACAAGGTCCAGGGGTTGAAACAATTGGGTCCAATTCCCACCCGGCCCCTCCGTCCACCTGTACCAAAAGGAAGAACCCTGTAGAACCCATCCAAGAGGTCTGGCCATCGTTTTCGTTCCACCATGGAAACAATTTGCGCGCGATACACGATGAAGCGGGGCTCATCCACCCAGGCCTGCAGGTGTTGAATGGCCTGTTCCTGAAGACTTGGCGAGACCGATAGGCTCGCAAAACCAACGCGGACGGCATCCAGGAGTGTGGCGCTTTCCATCGGGGTGTTCTCCGGGGGGCCGCCACCCTACCATTGGTGGCGGGAAAAGAATTGTTCCACGTGGAACACAAGATCATTCGATGAACTGAACGGCCATCAATCGGGTGTTTTCACCACCCTCTTGTGCCGCGGGTTTCTCGATGCTGCAAGCCACACAATCCTCTACACACGAACGCCAAATTGTGGATGCCCAAGGTCGATCATCGCTGAGTGAAACCGTCTCCGTATGGCCGATTTTTTCTTCCGCTACAATGGCGTTTACTGTCACTTGGAAGGGCCCATCTCCGGATAGACCAGGGATGGCGATGCGACCATCTCCGATGGGCGTTTCGTACACCAAAGTGTCCTCGATACAGACACGAATCCAATCTGTATCCACGAGTGGCGCATCGAGGATGTCCAACTGCAAGTCTGCTGCTTTTCGATCGCCAGCACCACAGCCGATGGTGGCGATCGAAAGAGCGATCAGTCCGCGACGTATTCTGCAGTCACCAAGGTCCACGGGTAGTTCTCTCCCTGGGGCTGGAACAGGCTGGCTCCATAGCGCGTTGCCCAGTGCCAAGTTCCCACGAAAGGGGGTGGGTCTGGTTCTGTGGATTCGATCACGACTTTCATGCAGTCCCAATCATTTCGCCAATCGTTGGGGCATCCTTCCATGGTTTCGAAGGTGGTTGTGTAGTCAAAGCCACCTGCAGATGATTGAACGGCGTCACCTGGTGCCATCTGGAATTCCGTCAAGTGAAGGGGTGGGCTGAACTCCACCCATTGGCCTGTGATGACGTCTCCGGCAGCACCGGTGTCGTTCCCATCGGATCCATCGTCGCCACCGTCTTCGAGCATGTATCCGTGAATTTCCACGCCATCTGTCGAGTCTGATGACCACTTGATGGAATACATCAATCGGTAGGGATCGTCCTGTGCATACCGCAGGGTGTGAATCCGCTTTGAGCCCATGGCGGCGGGGTTGGGAAGCTTCTCTACTTTCATCAAGTAGTCTTTTTCCTGATGTTTATAGAGCCATTCCCTTTCTGCACCATCCAATGGAAAGTGTTCATAGGTTCGGTAGCCCGCGTATTGGTAATCGGGTGTTCCACAGGCAGTGAATGTCAGGGCGATGAGGGCTTTGCGCATCTTTTCTCCTGGATGTTCGGCAAATTAGCATGGCACACCATGACCTGCGAGCGTGGAGACACGTGATACACACCAAACAAGGAGGAATCATGACGGATTGTGTGATTGCCATCGACCAAGGAACGACTGGAACCACTGCTTTATTGCTCGATCAAAATGTGTCTGTGATCGCATCGGCGAACGTGGAATTTCCGAACCACTATCCTGAACCAGGGCACGTAGAGCACGATGTTTCAGAGATTTGGACCAGCATCGAGTCTGCGGTCAACAAAGCGATCGAAAAGGCTGGAGATGTCAACATTGTGGCCATTGGGATCACGAATCAACGAGAAACGAGCCTGTTTTGGGATGCGGCGACCGGTGAACCGATTCACCGCGCCTTGGTTTGGCAAGATCGCCGCACCGCGGATTATTGCGCCGAACTCAAAGCGGCGGGCCATGAAGAGATGGTGCGCGGACGAACGGGTTTGGTTTTGGATCCATATTTTTCGGGAACCAAGGCCAAGTGGTTGTTGGACCATGTACCTGGCGCCCGGGAGCGGGCGGCGAAGGGTGAGATTCTGTTTGGAACCATCGATGCGTGGTTGGCGTGGAAACTCTGTGGTGTACATGCGACCGATCCTTCGAATGCTTGCCGGACGCTCTTTTTCAACATTCACGACATGGACTGGGACCCAATTTTGCTCGATTTGTTCGATGTTCCCGCTGCATGCCTTCCCCGGATTTGTGACAACGCAGAAGTCTTGGGACGGACCGAAGGAATAGGTTTCTTGCCCGACGGGATTCCAGTGGCTGGCATGGCGGGCGACCAACAGGCGGCGCTCTTTGGTCAGGCTTGCTTCAACAAGGGGGATGCGAAGTCCACCTACGGAACCGGTGCCTTCATTTTGATGAACACCGGTACACAGGCCGTGTCGAATCACAGTGGTTTGCTGACGACGGTGGGATGGAGAATCGGTGGTGAAACCACCTATGCCTTGGAAGGGAGCGCATTTATTGCGGGTGCTGCGGTCCAATGGCTTCGCGATGGTTTGGGCATCATCGATTCGGCAGAGGAAATAGAGGCCTTGGCAGCATCTGTTCCCGATTCAGGTGGCGTTGTCTTTGTCCCTGCCTTGGCGGGATTGGGTGCTCCACATTGGCGGCCGGACGCACGCGGTCTGTTCACGGGCATCACGGGTGGAACCACAAAGGCCCACATTGCCCGGGCCGTTCTGGAGGGCATCGCCCTACAAATCGCGGATATTTTGGGTGCGATGGAATCCGATGCTGGAATCGCGCTCTCTGAACTAAAAGTGGACGGAGGCGCCGCTCGGAATGACCTCTTGATGCAGTATCAATCGGATATTTTGCGGACCCGGTGTGTCCGCCCAACGGTGCTTGAAACCACGGCTTTGGGCTCTGCGTTCCTCGCTGGGCTCGGTGTGGGCTTTTGGGATAGCCCATCCAAAGTGAGAGAAACTTGGCAGGTCGATTCCACATTCGAGCCCAACATGTTGGATGATGAAGTAGAGGGTCACCTCGCCGCTTGGGCCGCGGCGATCGCCAAGGCCTGAGTAGAGGTGGTTCCCGGGGAGGTTCGGGGACATGATCAAGGTTGCGGACGAGAAGGAATTGCTCACAGCTGTGGAGTCTATTCCCCTGTTTCCGCTTCCCGGTATGGTCTTCATTCCCTACACCGTACTGCCTCTGCACGTGTTTGAGCCGCGGTACCGAGACCTTGTTGATGATGCCATGGCGGGCGATCGCTATTTGGCTGTGCCACGCCTGCAGCCGGGTTGGGAAAACAACTACGAGGCATCGCCAGCGGTGTTTCAGGTGGCCGGTTTTGGAAAGATTCTTCGTTATGAGCCATTGGCAGACGGCCGCGCCAACATCGTTTTGTTGGGCTTGGGTCGGATGCGAATCCGGAACGAGATGCTTCCCGACAGTTTGTACCGCGTTGCCGAGGGTTGTTTGCTGGCGGACGAATTGCCGGAGCGTGGCATCTCGGCGATTGTTGGCCGCGTGGCTCGGCTGCGCATGATGTTGGCCCAAATCGTCGGTGGGCGGCCACAGTTGGCAGAACGTGTTGCGCCCATGATGCACAAAGAGATGGACCCCATTCCTTTTGTAAATTCGTTGGCCCATCTGGTGTTGCCCGATGTGGACGCACGCCAACGGTATTTGGAAATCGACAAGGTAGAAGACCGCCTGGAACTCGTGGAAACGCTGCTGGCGGGTGCGGTGACAGCGGCTGTTGCCCAAGCTTGAGCGTCGGTCGATTAGCCAAACATTGATAGTTGTTGTGTGGGCGGCTGGTACGCGCGGGGTGCGCCTGGGATGGGGTTTCCTGTCAGCCAGCCATCGATCATTTTGAGCATATAGGCTTTGTCTTCATCCGAATCGACGTAATGGATTTGGCTGGTGTCGATCACATAGACGGGCGCCACTTTGTAGCTGGCCCACAGTGTGTAGTACCGGTCCCGGAGTGAATCGAGGTATTCGGCGCCAATTACGTCTTCGCCTTCTCGGCTTCTGCGCGCAATCCGACTCCGCACAACTTCAGTGGGAGAATCGAGAAAAAGAACAAAGTCGGGCTGTTCGATCGAGCCTTGGAGCAAGCCACTGAACCGGTCGTAAAGATCCTTTTCATGTCCATGCAGGGTCTCTTCAGCGAAGAGGCGGTCTTTCTCCCATAAGTAGTCGCTGACGATCAGGTCGCTGAACAAATCCAGTTGGCGAAGGTTCATCTGCTGGGAAAATCGACTGGCCAAATAGAACATTTGTGCAGGGAAAGCGAATCGCTCACGATCGCCGTAAAACGAAGCCAAGAAGGGGTTGTCTTCGCAGGGCTCCAGAACGAGGCGAGCTTGTCGTTCGTTTTCCAAAATTCTGCACAGGGAGGTCTTCCCCACACCGATCAAGCCTTCTATGGCTACAAACTTCGCCAAATTGGACCCCGCTTCATCTCTGATATCGGCCCGACTCGTTGTCTGCTTGGAAAATTCTTGGTGCTTTGCAGATTGATGAGAAAAACTTTGAATGGGATGTTTTCAATTCGATTGAAAACACAGGGCGATTTTTAGGTGCCCGATTCGCCGCCCGTGCCGTCTCCCGTGGTGGCAGGGTCTTCCGAGGAGGAAGAATCGTCACCTTCATCTGTTGCTCCACTGCCCGCTTCTTCACCCGATCCGGTGCTTTCACCCTCTTCAGGGGATGAGCCTGTGCTTTCGCCGGCCTCACCGTCGCTGGAAGTGCCCCCTTCCTCTGTGCTTCCACCAGCTCCGTCGGTATCCCCGCCGGACGGGTCATCGGTGCTTCCTTCCTCTGCAGGAGGTTCTCCGGTATCCGTGCTTGCGGGAACATCTCCAGTGTCCGTCTCTGTGGTGCCAGTGTCGGCCGAACTACCGCCTGTGTCTTCTTCTTCCTCACCCACGGGTGTAGGGACACAGACATCCACATCTTCAGGGGCACCCTCTGGGAAAAGTTCTGCACACCCAGCAACTTCGATTTTTTGGTTCGTGAATTGCAGGTTTTCGAAGCGGTCGACATTGTCCATGGCGAGGGTCAGCGTTTCAGCCACTGTGGCATTGGAGATTTCGATCTGGTATTCGACATCCCCTTCTGTACATTGGCCGTAACTGAAGACCATGATTTGGTAGGTGCCTGGACCGCCTTCGACCGTGCCCGCAGGACACAGGTAGTGGGGTGGTGGGTAGGTGCAGTCAAAGCCGTCATCTGCGTACAGGGTCACGCAACCGTCAGGGTCGTTCACCAAGAGTGCTGGATCGAAGGTTTTGTCCGCATCCAGGGTGTCGATCAGGACTTGAAATTCGTCGTCTCCATCTTCCAGTACGACTTCCCATACGTCGGCTTGCCATCCATCACAGGGTACCGCTCCGGTTTGCGAAGTATCGCTTGAAAATGCTTCGGTGGCTTGGTCTGTGAGTTCTTCTCCACAGTCATCCAGCATGGCGAAGTCATCCCAGCTTGCGACGGTGTTCTCGAACTGAAAAGTCCAGTTGAGTGTGTTTCCTTCTCGGGAAAATGTCGCGTCTTTGGTGATGCCCTCGTAGTACATCTGCCACCATAGGGGCCCCTCGATGCTGATGGCTTCAGAGGTCTCCGTGGCTTCGTAATACATACTGAAACCGACATGAACGGAGTTGGACACGAGCACATCGACATCATCTTGTTCGACGTAGGCCTCGTCGGCATGGGCAAGAATCAAGTCTTGGCGTACACCATCACTGACGAAGGACAGCAAGGAGTTGAGTTCGCACGTCTCAGCATCGCCCCGTTCGAGTACGATTTCTGGCTCAATCGAGAAGGCGTAATCGCATCCTTCACATTCACCGACAAAACTCGACCCGTTCAGGGAAATTGTGGAATCGCAGGCGGTCACCATGTTGTTCGTAGACAGGTACTCAATTTGTCCGACCAGTTCCCAGTCGGAATAGGCTGGCGGTCCCGCATCGGCGTCGTTGTCGGCGTCGTTGTCGGCGTCGTTGTCGGTTTCATCCGGCGTGGGTGAGCCCGCATCTTGATCGTTGAGCGCATCTGGAAGCCCTGTGTCGGCCCCTTTCCCGCTTTGGGTACATCCTGCGAAGACAAGATGAATGGCCAAGAAACTTCGAATCACGGACTATCCCCTTTCAGCAGTACCTTGGTGCGGTATACCACGCTGCTAGGGGATTGGCTGGATACGTTAGTGTGTTCCGCATGAAAGCGATCTTCTGCTTTGTTGTGTGTGGCTTGTTGGCTGCATGTGATTCAGAGCCCCCCAAGGTTGAGCCTGCTCAGTCACCCGATGTGTTGGTGGTGGTGCTGGATACTGTGCGTCCGGACAAACTCTCGACCTATGGCTATGACAACCCCACCAGCCCACAATTGGATCAGGTTGCCGCTGCGGGTGTCACCTTTGATGATGTGACCTCTCCTTCACCATGGACTTGGCCAAGCCACGCTTCGCTGTTCACAGGAAAAGGCCCTTGGGAGCATGGTGCGCACGCTTCCACGAGTGAAAAGGGCATTGGTCTCGCAGGTGGTCATTGGGGCTTGCTGCCCATGCGGACGGACCTTCCGACATTGGCCGAACAGTTTTCTTCTGCGGGTTACCGAACCCTGAGTTTGGCTTCGAACCGTTTCCTCGACCCGAAGATGGGGTTGACCCGCGGTTTTGAGACTGCAGAAACCATGCACGATCACGCGTTGACCAAACGGGCTGTTTCGGAAATCGGCGGGAAGGATGAACGTCCCTTGTTTATGTTCGTCAATATCTTGTTGGCCCACGCCCCTTGGGAGGTGTATCCGGCACCATGGTCCAAGCGATACATGGAACGCCTGAAGTCGGAAAAAACGGCCCCAGAGTGGGCCCACGGATACCTGATGAAGAGCACGCCGGGTATCGATTTTTATGAAACGGCACCGGGTACGGATCGTGGCGGATACCGGAGGCTGATGTCCGGAGATTTGAGCATTCCCGCCGAAGACATGGTCATGATCGAAGACTTGTACACCGGTGGGATTACGGCCGCAGACTACCTGCTCCATCAAATATTGATGCGTTGGACCAGCGTGTACCCGGATGGAATCGTTGTCGTGACTTCTGACCATGGCGAGTACTTGGGAGAACATGGGTTGTGGGACCATGGAAAAACGGTCTACAGCCAAGTTGTACAGGTTCCCTTGGTCATCGCCGCCCCCGGGAGACTTCCGACCAAGACGCGTGTTGCAACACCGGTTCAACTTCACGACCTGTATGACACACTCTTGGATTTGGCGGACCTTTCAGACGATACACCAAATTCTTTGGTCCCCATCATTAAAGGCAAGGTCCGGTCCGGACCGATTCTGGCCAAGGCCTATGCCAGTCGTGCGTGGAAGAAAGGCTTTGGGGGGCGCTTTGCACACGATTGGACCTTGTACCGAGAGAAAGGTTGGGCTTTGGTGTCCAGCAGTGGCGGTGACCGCGAGTTGTTCAATGTTCGGAAGGATCCCGGAATGAAAAACGAGCTTGCAGCTTCCGAACCTGAGCGTGTCTCCACCATGTCGAAACAGTCGGATTTGGCCTTCCCTGAGTCAGCATCGGGGGACACAGAGGTTGAGATGTCTGCGGAGATGGTCGAAGAACTCAAGGCGCTCGGATATCTCGAAGACTAAGTGTTGCTTGTTTCGTCGTCTTCATTTTCAAACTGTCGGAACAGCCAATGAAGAAAGCGGAAAGGCCAACGGCCTTCTTCTGGCGTGAAACGCACAACCAATCGTCCACCTTCCGAGTCCGTAGCTCCGGGTACGGGTGCGAGACTGAATCGCTCTCCATCGCGGGAAACCAACTCGACGATGCGTTCGCGAGAGACCGGGGAACTGGGGTCGAAATCCAAGTCGACGCGCACTTTCTTCCAGCGAATGTGGGAAATGCCGAGATCCCGTGCACGCACCTTTGCTTCGGCGGCCCATCCGAGATTCAACACCTCTTCGGGTGGCTCACCATGGCGGTCTTCCCAGTCGCTGAGCACATTGCGCACGGCGGCTGTGGTTCGACACATCGCCAATGTTCTGTAGGCCGATAGGCGATCTTCCAAGTCCTCGATCCACGATTCTGGCAGCAACATAGGGACAGGAACTTCGATCTCTGGATCCAAACGTTTCCGATTGAGATCACCGCGCGCATTGGCGATTGCTTCTTCGAGGAGCTCGACGTAGGTATCGAAACCCACCGCCTGAATGTGTCCGTGTTGTGCTTCGCCGAGCAGTGTGCCCGATCCCCGAACTTCCATGTCTCGGGTGGCGATGGCAAACCCACTACCGAGGTCAGAATGCTCTTGGAGGGCCCGCAGGCGCAGCATTGCGGTTTGGGTCAGGGGTGTATCTTTGGGAATCAGCAGCGTGCACCGTGCACGAACATGGCTGCGTCCGACCCGCCCACGAAGCTGGTAGAGCTGGGCCATGCCCAATTCATCGGCGCGGTTCACGATCATGGTGTTCACGCTCGGGATATCGACGCCGGATTCAATGATGGTCGAGCACACCAACATGTGGTGCTGGCGCCGAATAAAGCCAACCAAGACACGTTCAAGTTGCTTTTTGTCCATCTGGCCGTGTCCCACAGCGATGTTGACCTCTGGAAGCAAGGTCCGGAGCCGTGCCGCCATGGATTCAATGCTGGCCACACGGTTGTGTACGAAAAAGACCTGCCCGCCTCGACCCAATTCGGCCATCACATCTTCTCTGATCCTGGCTTCATCAAATCGTGTGACACGGGTTTGAACGGCCCGACGATCGGCTGGAGGCGTGGTGATCAAGCTGACCTTTCGCAAGCCAGATAGTGCCATGTGTAGCGTGCGCGGGATGGGTGTTGCACTCATTGCAAGATAGTGAACGGGTCCGGTGGGTTGCGTGGAGGTCAGCTGTTTGAGTTTGTGCTTTTGGCGCACACCAAAGCGATGTTCCTCATCGACCACGACCAAGCCGAGGTGCGAGAACCTCAAATCGCGGGTCAGCAAAGAGGTGGTGCCAATCAGAATATCCACCGTGCCTTTGGCGGTGTCTTCTATGACTTGTTTTCGCTCTGCGGGTGTACGGAAGGCGCTCAGCATCTCGATGCGAACCGGTGTGCCATCAAAGCGCTTGCGGAAGGATTCTAGATGCTGAAATGCCAATACGGTGGTCGGACAGAGAATGGTGACCTGGTGTCCCGAAAGGACCACCCGCATTGCGGCCCGCATGGCCACCTCGGTTTTTCCAAAGCCGACATCCCCGACGACCAGCCTGTCCATGGGGGTGGGGGTCGCCAGATCGGACAGCACTTCTTCGATGGCCGCCGCCTGATCGGGTGTCTCCACGAAAGGAAAGGTCTCGCAGAATTGCTGAAATTCAGGTGGCTCACCAATGTAGGGTTCGGCCTCCACGGTGGCCCGCTGTGCATACAGATCGAGCAGATCGTGGGCCATGCGAAGAACGCGGTCCCTGACCTTTGATTTTCGTTTTTCCCAACTCTCGCCACCCAATTTGTCGAGCTTGGGATTGGATTCACCCACAGCGCGAAAGCGGTACAACTCATCGAGTCGGGTCACGGGTAAATAGAGGCGATCTCCACCCCGATACTGCACTTCTGCGTATTCCTGCAGGCGCCCATCGAGATCGATTCTCTTGAGCCGTTCAAATCGGCCAACACCATGGCGAACATGAACGACCAGATCGCCGACCTTCAGTTCATTCACACTCCCAAGGGTCGCTTCTTTCAGTGTTTTTCTGGGGACCTGTGAACGGCGTTTTGCACCAAAGAGTTCGTCCGCTGTGACGATCGCCATTGCCGCAGGCTCACAATGAAACCCACGGGGAAGATCCCCGATCCACAGACTTAGTTTTCCCGCACCAGTGAATTCACCGACCGCTTCTTTTTCGACTTGGAGGCCGTGTGGACCAATCAGCGCTTTGAGGCGCTCTCCACGGGTCTGAGAGTCCACCACCAGGGCCACCCGCCACCCATCTTCCAACCATGCGTGGAGTCGCCCAATCGTGGGTGCCAAGTCACCTTTTCCAACGTAGAGGCCCTGGTTTGATTGGGCCCGATAGTCGTTGGGTTTGTGTGCATCTTCCACGGCCAGCCCAGCTATCGATTGACCTTCGTTGAGCGCTGCACGCGCGTCATCCAAGGGTGCATACCGATCGGTGGGTCGAACGGGTGGACGGTCGACCAGGCTTCTTGTTGCCCATCTGTCGGCCACGGATCCTGCGAAAGAAGTCAGCCGGCTTCGTACTTCTTCTGGATCGATCACAACACAGCGTTCGGCGGGTTCCCACAGGGGCACCAATGGCCACATGGCCCCCAAGTAGTCTTCGGCGCCTGGAAACCACAGGCCTTGTCGGAGATCTTGTAGGGCACTCCGTCGCGTGGTTTGGCCCCCGCCCATTTCATCGATCATTTCCTGTGTGTGTCCACTCAGTCGCCGAAGGGCCTCTTCTGTTGGCACGGCCTCCCGGGCTGGCGGAATGATGACCGATGGGATTTCTTGGTCGCTTCTTTGGGCCTGGGGATCGAGCCTGCGAATGGACTCGACCTCGTCATCAAAGAACTCGATTCGGACTGGATATGGGCTTGCAATGGGCCACAGATCGATGACCGCTCCGCGGGTGGACACCGTGCCGGGCTCCTCGACCCGCGCAACGGCGTGGTATCCGTGCTGAATCCAGGCTTGAACCATTCTGTCCCGCTCGAACTCATCGCCGGCTTGGATTCGCTGGGTCAATGCAGCGTAGCTCTGTGCGTCGAGAACTTTGTGGAGCATTCCCCTGGCACTGGTGACGATGACGCCAGGCTGGCCCGAATGCAGGAGTTTCAATGCAGTCAGCCTTTGGCGCACAATCTCCGGATGGGGCGAGAGGCCTTCATAGGGTCGGACGTCATCTGGAGGCAGAACACAGACGGGTATCCGCCCTTGGACATGAAAAATTAGCTCATTTGCAATGAGGGTGGCTTCGGCGGGAGTGGGTGCCACCACCAAAGTGGATCGATCGACCCGTTGTGCGATCGCCCATGCCGCTGCACCCGATGGCAGTCCAGCGAGACGCGATTCTTTGGGCCAAGCCTCTTGCAGCTGAAGGAGGTTGGTAGTCAACGGTTAGCTGCGGGGTTGGGTTCGATCTTCGTAGAATTGATAGAACACCATCGTGACCCAAATGTTCATCACATAGGTGGCACCCATCAACAGTGCGAGCACAGGAAAACCCTTCTGTATGGCGGCCAATTCGGCGAAGCCCACCACTTGGTTGATGACCAACCAAATGAAGACAAGGGCAAAAATGCGACCCCGGCGACCTTTGGTGAGTTTGCTCGATCGTTCAAGCGGCCATTTTTCATCTTCGAGACACAAGACCGAATCAACGAATGCGTACTGGAGTAGGAATAGGATTCCGGGGACCAGTACGATCATGCCGACTTGGATCGTGAGCCAGGCAGCAGCATGCCATTTCACGATGCGGGTGTACCGGGCCAACGCAAAGTTGAGGGCTTTGCCCAAGCCTACTTTGCCACCGTGGCTGTGCGTTCGGGCCGTATAGATGGACATCGCTGCGACGATGGGGCCCAAGAGAATCTCGACCACAAGAATGACGCCCCACCAGCCAAACATCAATGCGATCAGGTCAGACTGGTTTACACCTGTCGGGCCCGAAAGGGCATTGGGTGCCACCAAGTTCATGACGAGGATGTCCACTGCGGCCACCAATAGCCCCAGCACGCCTGCGAGGGGCAGAACGATGTGGAGGTTGGAGAAGACCGCTCCAGTGGCCCGGATAGCGACGGAAAGTGTGGACTGGTTTTTTGCCATACGGCCGTCTAACACCTGAACAAGACTTCTGACTGCCCATGAACCTTGTGTTGGATCAGGATCGCATGGTCGTGGGTTTTGGTCATCGCATATGGACCGGTTGCGGTCGCTGTGTGTGGCTCTGGACCTGCCAATAGCGCTTTCCCAAAATTTCGTTCAGCCCTCCCATATTGGCGATCCGTTTCGGAATCGGGTATCGGAAAGAAGTAATCGAGGCGGTGGAATTTGAGTGATTCGGATGTAATTAGCATTGCGAGCCATTTGTCTGCGCTTCCCGATCTAGCATTGACTCCCCAGCAAATGGAGACCGTGCGGCTCATCATTCACGGCAATTCCGTGATCGACTGGAACCGCTCGAATTTTGAAACCCGTGAAGATGTAGATCGTTTTCTTCGGCTTCATTTGTTGGACTCAGAAGATCCGGAAGATCAACGCAGGCTACGGTTCGTGTATGGCGAATCCGTCAACTACTTGGAAGAGCATTTGGGTTTGCATTTTCCGGAAGACTTGCGGAACCCGGAAGATGTGCGCGATGTGTTCATCGTTGCCAGCCAGACCGGTGGGTTTCGCCGCCGCCAGATTCAAGCGTGCGTGATCTTGAAGTTGATGCACGTCATCAATCACCTCGAAACCGCTGAGTTGAAGCACCAAACGCCACTCAGTGAGGCAGAGCTGCTGGACTTGGCCGAACGGCGCATTGTTGCGGCAGCCGACCAGATGCGCCGCAGTGGCTTTCCGTTGGTTGCGTTCTATGGGAGCCGCAAGACCCGGAACTCGGTGATCACCAAATTGCTGGCCAAGAAAGAAAATACGGCGGCCACGATTTTCGACAAATTGCGGTTCCGCATCGTCACCGAAAAGCAAGAACATGTTCTACCTGCCATCGCTTGGTTGACCGAGAACCTCTTTCCGTTCAACTACTTGATTCCTGGAGAGAGCTACAACAACTTGGTGCATCTCTCAGAGATCCTGCAGCGTCCAGAATTTCAGAATGTGTCGATGCAGGGTGAAAGTGATGGTGATGCAGAGCTCCATCCGGAAGAAAATCCGTTTTCGGGTGCCAGTTACCGCATGGTCAACTTCATCGTCGACTTTCCGGTGCGTGTCGATCACTTGGTCAACGTCCGCTACGGCGCGCTTCTTGGAAGAACGGCCATGGTTTTGGTTGAATTCCAGGTCTTGGACAAGGAAACAGCCCGAAAGAATGAAGAGGGTGAAAACGCTCACCGGCTCTACAAGCAGCGACAAAAAGGCATCGTCAGTTCTCGTTTGAAGAAGGGCGCTCGCTACAAGAAAAAATAAAGCCTTACTGTAGCGTGCTGCGAATCTTCTCCATTTCGTGGCTTACATACAGTTCTTGGGCGTACGTGCCGCTCGTTTTCGGATCGGCATAGCTCCATTCGTACCTGTTTTTCCACGCCTTGTTGTCATGCACCACAAAGGCGCCCGCACCCATTCCAACCAGCTGATCTCCTCGAAGAAACAAGAGAACTTCGTGGCCTTCGATCAGTTGTGTTTGTCCATAAACCAGCAGGTCATGGTCTTTTAGCTGAGCGCCGGGCAGTCGAACCTCGATCACCGGGGCAGCATCTCCACGAAGGGTCTCCGATACGCGAATTGTGGTGACGGTCCAGGAGGTGTCTTTGTCCTTTTCTGTGCGGTTGTCGAGGACTTCTCCAACGACCACCCGGTCGGCTTCGTGTGCAAGCGAGTCCAGCTGCATGGTGGGCCCCGCGACGGCGGTAAGAATGCACAATACCAAGGTCATCATGACAGGTTCTCCCTCGATCGAAGACAAACGATAAGCGGCACGAGAAGGGCCCAGATCCATGGTGCAGAAGTGCGGGGGCTTGTGGAGCATCCCGCCGACTCTTCGGTGTCTGTGGCTCCGTATAGGTAGACCGCTGCGGCAACATCATCCTCATGCAAATCCCTTTTCTGTACCTCTCCGGCGGGAGAGGACGGGTACATGGTTGCCGGTGCGATTTCGGGACTGTGATCGATGCCCAACGCATGACCAATCTCATGAGAGAGGGTGTTCAACAGGTCGTTGGCATCTTCTCGCCCATCAATGGCCCAGGTGTGATCGGTAGCGTTGACTGCGAGGTCAAATCCGATGATCTCGCCTTGGGGCGTAGACCACACATAGGTCAGCGCCAACAAGGATGGATCTTGGTTCCAATTCTCATCAAAATAGACTGCATTCACGCCGTCGCTGTGGTCTGGCGTGCGCGCTGTGGTTTTGGCGCCCTGTTCAAAATTGAGTTTTCCGTTCAGTGGCGATGCCCAGTTTCGTGTGGCCGCAGCCATCAATGTATCGATGGCCGCTTCTGATAAACCGTGTTTGCCTGAACCGTTCACACGGTAGGAAATTTCAGGGGTTTGCCATGCCAGTTCTTGCCCGGAGGGATCCATTCGAACCTCCCAGGCGTTGGCATCGGTGGCAAATAGGGCGAAAAATAGAAACATGCAGGGGCCTCGGGCAGGAGATCGGATCCGATGATGAAACACTTGAGGCTTGGCGGCTTACATTGCATCATCAACCAACACAGTTTGAAGATTTATGCAGTCGGTGACCCACGATATTCGCTTGCTGAGTGATGCCCTCACTTCGGTCGAGCAAGACGCAAAAGGGCTACGGTGGGCCAAGGATCGCCCATGGAAGTGTGCGTCTCATATTTGGGAAGAACGCGATCTTCCTGTGATCGATCTGCATGACTTGAGCGCCGGACTGACCAAGAAGCTGCTCAAGAATGTAGAGCCAATCGCAACTGAACTTGCATCTGGCGGGGTTGTGTTTGTCACGGGTGTGGGTCGTCATTCTGTGGGGCTTCCCGTTTTGCGGAGGGTGGTCTCTGGGTTTTTGATTCGGCTCGAGCGAGAACGTGGATGGAGGCAGCGAGATGTGGGGGGTGGGCGTCTATTGCTGGTTGTAGACGAGCACCAAATCCCAGAATTTTGGCGGTCGCAGACCCCCTCCATGGCGATTTGGTTTTTTTCCTTCTTCGTCGTGGCGCTGGTGTGGGCGCTACAGGGTCCCGCTTTGCTTGCTGTGCTCGCCGTGGTTGGGTTTTTTGTTGTACGGGCGATTCGCCGATCGGCGGATTGAAAGGCAAGCATCACCCTTTGCTCAGGTTTTGTGTTCGATGGCCTGGGGTTGAGGCAGGCTTTGTATTTGCGCATTGGCGATCCCGTATTTCTTTCTGCTTTCGGGAAAGAGAGGAAGGGACCGGGCGGGCCTTTTTGGATGGTTGGGGAGGGCTTTTGAGCAGGCTGCTGCAGCCCGTGCAATAATCGCACTCAAGTAGAAGAGGTGGGTAATGCGCTTGACTTGGCTGGTTCTTATGGGCACCGGCTGCGCATTCATTTCAGATAAGCATGAAGCGTGGCGATTGGATCCGGATGAAGATGGGGTGGATATCTCGTCGGATTGCGATGACAGCGATGGCGATCTTGGTCTGCCCGTTGAGTGGTACCTCGATCAGGATGAGGATGGTTTTGGCGCGGTAGAAGACATGAAACGCCAGTGCAAGAAGCCTCCAGGCTATGTCCGAAATGCGGACGATTGTAATGACACAAATCCCGATGTGTACCCTTCTGCCGAGGAAGTGTGCGATTTGATCGACAACAACTGTGACGAGCAGATCGATGAAGGGACCACCAAAATTTATGCGTTTACGGACTCCGATGGGGATGGGTATGGAGATCCCGCGACCGAAATGCTCGTGTGCACCTTTGCGGACGGTCAGGTGGAAAATGGGGAGGATTGTGATGATACCGACCCGGCATGGCAGATTGCGCAGCCGATCGAAGAATTCTACAACGGTTTGGATGACAACTGCGATGCATCGGATCTGGATGGTGATCAAGATGCGGATGGGTTTTGGTTGGCTGACTACGGGGCCCGCGTCCTAGAAAATGGCGGAGAGCCCATGCTGGTCGATCCCGCCAAGGAGGGGGACTGCAAGGACGATGATGCATCTGTACACCCCGGTGCGATCGACGAACCGTATGACGGTATCGATACCGATTGTGCGGGCGACGATGATTTTGACCAGGATGGCGATGGGTATGTACCGGACGAATTTGTAGGCCTTGTCACCGAAGGGATGGAGGACACAGACTTGCTCCCAGGTGGCGATTGCAATGACTACATGGACACGGTTCACCCCGAGGCCAGCGAAGATTGCTCCACCACATACGATGATGATTGCGATGGCGTTTCTTCTGCGGTGGATGCCCCAGACTGTGTCGATTTTTTCAAGGATTACGATGGCGACGGCTATGGGGGCGAAGAGAGCCGATGTCAGTGCGAGCCGGATTTTGAGTATCAACTGGACACCAGCGACGACTGCAATGACTTTGATCCGGACATTCACCCGGAAGCATTTGATGAGCCTTACGATGGCGTAGACGCGGATTGTGCGGGCGATGATGACTTTGATGAGGATGACGACGGTTTTGTGGCCGATGAGCATGTGGGTATGCCGACGCTTGGGGTCGATGGAACGGGTTTGTTGCCCGGTGGCGACTGCGATGATTTGGATGTGCTGGTGCACGCCGGGGCTGAAGAGACCTGCGAAACAGTGTGGGATGACGACTGTGATGGCACGAACAACGCCGAGGGGGCGGCGGGATGCACGGACTTTTTCACCGACTTTGATGGGGATGGATACGGTGATGATGCCCTCACCGGATGCTGGTGCCACCCGACAACGGAATACACAACGGCCCTGTCCGGTGATTGCCATGACAGCAATCCCCTGGTGAACCCCAATGCCATCGATGTTCCCTATGATGCGGTGGATACGGATTGTGCCGAAGACGATGACTTCGATGCCGACGGTGATGGCTATGTGCGCTTGGGTTTTGAAGACACACCCACATTGATGTTCGAAGGGGGATCGGCCACGGAAATACCAAGCTTGCTGCCGGGTGGTGATTGTGACGACGCGGAGCCACTGATTTTTCCTGGCGCAGAAGAAATTTGCGACGCCTTGGACAACGATTGTGACGACGAAATCGATGAAGAGGGTGCCGTGGGTGCGCTCGTTTTGTATTTGGATGAAGATGAGGATGGGTATGGGGTGGAGTCCTCAACCATCATGGCGTGTTCATCCGAACTGTATGCTGCTGTTGCAGGGGATTGCGACGACGCGGATGGAAGCATCTTTCCCGGCGCAGAAGAAACGTGTGACAACGTGGACGATGATTGTGATGGTGACTTGGTGGGTTCATTCTTGGATTCCGATCTCGATGGAGAGCCCGACTGCATGGATCCGCCCATGATGGCGGAACTTGCCACGGTCTTGTTTCAAGGGGTTTCGAGCACCGCCACAGGCAGCAGCCTTCACATTGACGAAATGGGTCGGTTGGCTATTGGCGCTCCGCTGGCGAGCGAAGAGAAGTCGCGGGTTTATGTTCTTTCAGAACTGGGAACTGGAATGGTGAGTCTGGAGACAGAGACCGCGTTGCTATCACCCAATCGAGACGATTTGACGACCGGAGAAGTGGATTTTGTGCCCACAGGATTTGGTCGACAAATCGTCTCCATGCCTGATCTGGTTGGCGATGGCACGGCCTTGGTTGTTTCTGCCCCCTACGATTCTGGCTTTATGGTTCTCGAGAATCCGGACATAGGACGCGCCGTGACCTGGCCCACGACCTCGGCAGAGGTGGAAACGTGGGTATTGGAGGATTCGGTTCCTGGAACCACGGCTGGAAATTGTGGTTCCTCCATGGCTTCAGGGCTGTTTTCCATTGGGGAGGGCTCTGTCGCTGGGCCGGGTGTGGCGGTAGGCTGCCCAAGTGAATTCCCCGCTGTTTATGTGGTTGGTCAAGATTCATGGACGGCATCTGTGGACAACCTGCTGAGCGATGGGGCGCGTTTGGGTACCGAGTCTGAAGTGGTGGAGAGTTTTGGGGAAACGCTGGCGATAGGCGACTTTAATGCCGATGGTAGGGATGATGTTGTCGTGGGTGCACCGCGTGGAGATTTCGAATGTACGCCGGGAAATTGTGGTTCTGTTCATGTATTTTTTGGTCCCCACGAGGATGAAACGCCCATCTCCCGGTCGGACATGACCATTTTGGGTGGTTCCCGGAACGATATGTTGGGACACCACATACTCGGTGGGAACGATCTGGATGGCGACGGTGTCGATGATTTGTTGGTGGCATCGGATCGGGGATGGAGCCGTGAAGCCGATCCAAAGAGGGGTAGCCTGCTGCTATATGTTGGCCCTGTGCTTGCATCGACCAGTGTCGATTCCTTGGCTGAAGAGGATGCGTATCTTGAACTCAAAGGGACGGATCTGGATGCTTACTTCGGGGCTGCCGTGGGTGTGGTTCCTGACATCGACGGAGATTTGTCTCCCGAGTTGATTATCGGTGCACCCCGTTCATCCGCAGCAGGGACGCTGGGAGGCGCTGTTTATGGCCTGATGGGCCCCTGGGAACCGGGAACGTATGATGCTCCTCCCATTGCCCGTGCACTTTATGGGACCTCTCTGGAGGCATTGGGTGGTACCATAGTTGTGGGTGATGTGGGTTCCGATGGCATCCTGGATGTGATTGTCGGGTCGTCCGGCTCTTCGAAGGTGTATGGCCTGCATGTCGAGGATTGGCTGTTGGACTAGTTGCGTGTTTGCAGCCATTCAACGATGCGTGCCGCATATTCGGTCAATATGGCGGGGGATGGATGTGCCTGTTGGTAGTCCCCCGACCGGCCCGGAATGTTCAGGTCGAGCCACCGTGCTTGGGGTACAGCCAAGTGAAGGGGACCGATTTCACTGCCCCGTGACGGGGACAGCACATAAAGAACCTCTACCCCGCGTGTGGCCGCTTCCTTTTCGAGTTCGGCGACGGCCGCGCGATCTGCACGGTCTGCGTATGTGGTGTCTGGGTCTGTATTCGCCCGATGCCAGGCAGCGTACGTTCGATACAGTGCAGATGTCATCAGCAACCGTTGGTGCGGTTTTTCACCGAGGATTTCGGGCGGAAAGTTTTCCAAATACAGGTATGGGTTTTCTTTGAAGTACCTGGATTTGTCCGCGTATTGATGTTGGGGTCCACCCATGAATGCCCGGCGACCTGTGTTGGTGATCATGATGATGATCCGGTCGGGGTCCAAGGTGCCGATCATTTCTTTGGCCAAGTGTGCCGATTGGGCGGTGTTGTATGCACACACCCCAAAATTCCAGACTTCATGTGTGTGGCCCAGCAGCGTGTCCATCATGCCTGGTGTTGTGTGTTCGTTGCTGACGCCGGCGCCGTACAGCGTGGAACCCCCAAATACCAGGGTGCGTTCTCTGTCTGTTGGCTTCTCTTTGGTGTATTCGGGTGACCGTGCTCCCCATTGATTGACGGAGACGGTTCGAAGACCCCATGGCCCCTCCCCCCCCAAACGCGAGCCTGGCTTGAGGCCATAGAGAAGTTCGGCATCGTCCACCGGTTGATGGACCTCGATTTCCACAGTTTGGTAGTACAGCACCCGATTCATGGTGCTTGCGTCAATGCCGAGTGAACCAACAGTGAAGTCGGCGATCAGGATGGAAAGAATCACCAGCAAAAGTTGAACCAGCCAAAACCGACCTTGTTTTAGGCTCATGGTCGAGATCCACCCAGCGCTTGCGCCGATGCCAAACATGAACACCCAGTGGATTTGGGTATATGCCTGGCTCTGTTCTGTGGTGAAGGCGGCTGGATCAGCGAGGCCAAGCAGATATCGACTTGCCCAAACAAAAAACAAAGCCGCAGCAAAGCCCATAGTCCCTGCGAGCCACTGTCGGGCGCGCGATTTGGGGATGGATACAGCGATCATGCTGGAAAAAACCAAACCGCTCATCCCGCCGTAATGGGGGTTCTTGGGGAACCACCCTTCGCTGACGATCCACGCGTCGATGGCATTGGCGGGAAGCGTCATCAAGAGCGCGCCCAGTCCTGCCCCGAACAACCATAAAATTCGGCTCATTGTTGGGTACCCAATGTCCAAACGACCAATGTGTCATCGGCCCTGGATGGTTCTCCAAACCATGTTCGGAGTGTGCGGATGGTTTGTTCTCGGTCGATGTCCACACCCGCTTGTCTCAACACGTCGAAGCCCGCTCGCCAGACCACAAGGTATTCGAAGCCCGCTTGGATTGCTTGGGCCTGTTCATCGGTGCTGGGGCTTTCGGATTCGACTCCGCGAGACAGGTCCCAAAGGGAGTCGAAAATATCCATTTGATAGCAGTCTTCAGGACGTTCATTTGCCTTGAGTGCAGCGATGAAGTCATGGTGCGACTCACTGCGGTTGCGGCCGTGTATCAATTGATCGGGTGCGGTTGCGTGCCCAAGTCCCAGTGGGAACTCGATCAGCGCGCCCGAAGACTCGGAAGTCCCGAGTTGTTCGAAGAATGGGTGTGGGTTCCATTCGGCCGAAAGGATCTGCATCCCGCCTTGGTCCCGCACGTGTAGAAACCCAATCACCGCAATGCCGATTGCTGTGGCAGGAAGAGCAAGCTGTTTCGACCAATTTCGTGCCCAGTGTTGCAATCCCGTTCCAACGGCCATGGCCATGGTGAAAACCACCATTGGAAAAACACGGCAAGGGTGGAAGAACTGAATGGAAAACGGAAATACCTTGTTGAGCCACCAGGTCGGCAAAGGGACACCCCGGCCCGCGATGGTCATCCACTCGACTTCCGGTCGAACACTGATTGCTGCCATGGGTCCGAGGCTGAGCAGGTAAAAGCCGGTGGCAGCCAATAGCCAGCGTCTGTGTCGTGGTCCGCCGACTGGAATCAGCAGCAAGGCTGCGATGGTGAGGACCACAGGAAAGGCTGCGCGGCGCGGTAAATCTTCGTTCTCATCGGCCCCAAAAATGTACCCAAGATCGATGCTTTCACGTTGTTCTCGCACCACGGCAGGGTCTGTGATTTTCGGGGCCATGGCCGCGGGCATGGGGCGCCGTTCACCCAAGAGACGCTTGAGGTAGGGCGCCGAAAAGGAGAGTCCGATCAAGACCACCATGGTGCTGGCAATGATCATTCTTCGCCGTCCAACACCCGGACTGGGCCGGATGCTGAAAACGGCCAATGTGCCCGCCGCAAAGAACGCGGCCAACAGGGCGTAGAGGACGTAGTGTTGAATCGCCAAGGCTGCCGCAAATCCGGCGACGACGATCCAAATGAGCGCGGAACGGCCACGGGCTGTGATGGATTTCAACCAGCTTCCGATGAAAAGAGGCAGCGTGAACACCAATGCGCTGGGTGGCTTTCCGTTGGCCAGTTCATGCAGGCTCAGGCTGTTGAAACCGAACAATATGGCCACCATCAATGCCATACATCGCCCAAGACCCAACCAGCGGGCAGCCAGCCAAGCAGCAAAACCCCCCAGAACAGGAATCAGGGTCACCCAAATATTGAAGCCCGCAGGGAAGGAGAGGTATTGAAAGAACGGGGCTGCCATCAAGGCGTCGACATGTTGTGGAAAATTGCTTCCGAGGGCTTGGCCAGTCGGTGCGCAGATCACATCGGGTGTCAACAGATCGGCGCCGCGGCTTTGTGCGATGGAAGTCCACCAATAAAACCAGAGTGTTCCGTTCACATCGGAAGGGGTGGTGGCATTGCCGCCTCCCACAATGATGCTGTGCATCTTTGTCCAGCCGTCCCCCATGACACCGATGCTCAGGCCGAACAACAGCATGAATGGCAGCACACCGTCCAAGATTGCGGCTTTCCACCAATGTTTGGGGTGCCACGCGATCATGGGTTCCCTGCTTCCGGTCTTCCAGCATTCCGGTTGGGGTTTGTGGGGGCGTCTTTGGTGAGCGCTGTGGTGTTGGGGGATGCTCCATTCAACATGGATTGACCCAATTGTTCGCTCGAGGCTTGATCGGTGAACACAGCGATCCAGCCCGAACCGATGGCCGATAGGTCTTCAGGGTCACCAAGTTCACGCGGAACGCTCATGTCGTACCCGTACAGCAAGGTCCAACCGGCAGCCGCAGCATGTTTGGGTGTGACGGCATCGGGACCGAAAAACTCAGGTATCGATGTGAGCACCAATACGCGGGCTGTGCTGGCTGGCGCTGTGGACAGTTGTTTTTTGCACAATTTGTCTCGCTCTGAGCCATTCTTGGGTCGAATTAATCGTGGATCGGTGGGGCGATACAAACCCATGGCGATGGGCGTGCAGTCGTAGATGGGAACATCGTCTTGGACGTGTTCATCCAGGTAGGCGCCCACCAGGCGGTACCCTTTTCCCATCAGTTGGCGGGAATCCGGAGGGAGGCGGAAGAAAGCATTTTCGACCACGTTTTCATCCAGACTTCCGGCGATCAAAGGCGCGCGAATAAACAGGGCCACAGCCATGCTTATTCCGAGTGTGATGCTGCACAGTTTGGTGGCCAGTTTCCACAATGGACCGCTGTTTCGAGACGCGATGTGCGCGGCACCCACCGCGGCGACTCCAACCAATACATAGAGCGTTGGGGCCGCATGGAAGACGTAGCGCAAGTTGAATTTCAAACTGAGCGATCCGAAGCAGGATGCGATCGGAACCAACAAGACACCCGCTTTCCACCATCCTGCTGGCAAGCCAAACCTTCGCCGAACAGGTGTGGCCGGTGTGAAGACGGTCCACAACCACCCGATTGCGGCCAACGGAAAGAGGATCGAACCGATACCAGGGGCAAGTATAGAAGCCTGTTTGATGTTGTGCGATAGGCGAACCGCGGTTGGGGGAATGGTGGTTTTGCGCACAACCTCCCAGCGGGGGTGTGGGCCATCTTGCGGAAATGCTGCCACCACATTCGAGTTGGGTGGACTCAGCATCACGCCACTCGCCGCCTCGACTTCACCACCCCGCAAAAAGTCGGGGAGGTATGGAGAGAGGGGGGAAGGTGAACGGAGAGATGGTTGGGTGGTTTCTTCCCATTCGTATGGGATCTCGTAGTTGACCTCTTCACGGTGATGCATCACCAACACGTTCAGTGGTGTGAACTCGACCGGGTACTTCACCAACAGGCCGACAGCGATGGCAATGGGTCCAAGCATGGCGAACGTACGTTTGATTCGTGCGCCTTGGGGATCCAAAAACAGGGACATCGTCAGCAGTCCCACCATGGGAATGTTGAAGGTAAAGTTCTTTACTTGGGTGAGGGTCAAGATGGCCATGATCAAGCCGGCGACCAGAAAACTCCGCACACCTGGATGAAACAAGGCCCAGGAAACGGCCAGAACCGTGCTTGTCGCCACCAAGTTGTACAGCGGGTACGAGGACACTTCGTGGGCATAGGGGTAGAAAAGTGCCGTGCCCAAGAGCATGAAGCCTGCTGCGATGCCAGCACTTTTTCCACCCCAAAGACGCGCAAGCAAGAACATGGGGAGTTGCACCAGGCTCATGGACATGATGCTTACACCCACGGTCGCGCGGATTGTATCTCCTCCAAAGAGGGGTGAAATCGCTGCAGAAATGATGCCGTACAAGGGTCGCTTGTCGACCATATACAGGTCCCATCGCCCGCTTTGTGCTGCGACTGCCGTGCTTAAGAAGGCGTAATTGTCATGACCAATCGCTTGGTTTTCGGGATTGTAGAAGTCTCGGTACAGGTCCAATACCCAGTACTGAAGAAAGACAAAACCAAAGGCGACAACCCAATCGATGGGTTCGATCCTGAAGCGATGGGGTGTGGTTGGGCCGGAGGGAGAAATGAGCCTCGACCATTGCCGTGGCAACTTATTTTGAACGAAGGGAAAAAGGAGAATGAACAGTCCCCGCACCACCCAGATGCCCAGCAGGCTGAGCAACAATGCCAACATCGGAGGCCACACGCCGCCGAGGGGTGCGTGCGATGGTCGCCACGGGGGGAAGAATGATGCTGCGCCGCCAGTCGCCCAGACACACAGGCTGAAGACCACCGCCGGAATCAGCAGGTGGGCAAGGACACGGGTACGGTTCAGAGGGTGCTTCATCATTCGTCGGGTTCGACGTCGGGTGACGGTCCAAGCATAATCGGCGAATGGAGCAAAGCGTGCGCGAATCGACCAGCTCATGGCCCAAGCGGACCCTTGCGGTCGTGTTGTTGGTGCACTTGGGTCTGGCCATCCAACAGTTGGTATGGCGCGTTGGCTTCCCTCCACGTACCAATCACTTTGGCTTCAAGAATGTTCTGGAACTGCGTCGACTATTTGAAGGGTACATACCCACATGGCCGTTGGTACATCCGGGGCGAACGACGCACTATTACCCGAAAATCGAAGAGATAGACTGGTGGAATCCGTTTGTTTTGTTCCAGGAATTGGCGGCAGGAAAACTGCGCCCATTGTTCCAGAATCACAGCGATGTGATTTATTGGGTCGAAATCCCACACCCCTTCTTTTTGGCGACCCTGTGGGGCAACCTCACGGAATGGACGCTGTGGGCCATACCCCTGGTGTTTACCGGGTACTTCCTTCTTCTGTTGGTGAGTTTGTATGGAATCGGCAGCGCAGTCGACGATGAATGGACGGGGGTTTCCGCAGCAGCTGTAGCCGGCGGTTTCCCCGTGTTGTTTGGTTTTGGGCGATTCATTCACGACACGCTTCCCATCGCCGCCTTGTGCACCTTTATGGTGTGGATGGCTCTTTCGTCGGATGGATTTCGGCGGTGGCGGCGGTGTGTGTTGTTCGGTTTGGCCGGTTGGTCGATGCTGCGGTCGGGCGAGAGTTTTTACGGGTCCGTGCTTGGCATGCTGGTCATTTTGGGGCCGGTATTGATCGAGGTTGGGCATGCGTTCCGTGCGGGCTTGGATCGCCAACGCGTTGTGGGTTTGTTGCTGGTGGTGGGAATTCCGATTGCGACATTTGATTGGTGGTGGTTTGGTCCCGCGATGGACTATTTGGACGATGAGGATCCATTTGGTGACATCGCCATGGCGCCCACCATTGCGCCATGGATTGAATTGAAGTGGCATCAGACGCTCAAGCAAGGTGCATACGTTGTGACGCTAATCAACGATTTGGTCCGTCCATGGATGATGTTCTGGGTGGGTTTGGGCGCACTCTTTTTGGTTCGATCCCCCGTGCGCCGAAAATGGGGTTTTGCCATCATGTTTTTGGCACCATTCCTCTTGTTGAGTTGGATGACCCGAAAATCCAATTGGTACATCGTTCCTGTCGCGCCCGGTTTGGCATTGCTCGCTGTGGTCGGCTTGCGGGGTTTGCCAGGGAAGCTTGGGCGGGGTGCTGTGGCGGCCGCAGGCATCGCTGGGATGGTTTCGGTGCTCTTTTACAGCTTGGCGCCGGACAATACGCGCCGGGCGGTTCCCCAATGGGTTGACCGCCCCTTTCGGTCGGCTGTCATCATGCGAGAGGTCGAACTGGTTCCGCTCAAGATGTATGCGGGCCGGAGTATCATTTCTGGGGCGGAAGAGGTGGTCCGTACACTGGATCGCGTTCAGCCACAGGATGGGAATCAACGGCTATTGGCCTTGTTTTGCGAGGATCAGTTTTGGGCGTGGGCATTCAAGTACATCGTGGAAATGAGGCGCCCAGATGTCCATGTTGTGAGCTTGATACACATGAATCTGTTGGAACACTATGCCGCCGAGTTGGATGCGGATGAGTTCAGCTATTTGGTTCACCTTGGAGACCATGGTGTCGAACCGTGGGTAACCGAGAGTGGCACAGGCCTCCCTGCTGGCATGCGGGCGCCCACCAACGAAGGTGCCTTCCATTTCCAACGTTTCAACCGGGAACTGCAGCGCCGCCGCATGATGCCGACACCGATGGCCAGGGGTGCCCTCTATACGCTTCGCTAAGGGGGAGAGCCTCGATGGCCGCAGAAGCGTGGTGGTTCTTTGCCTGAGCGTTTCCACAGCGACACGCAGTTTTCCCCATCTCCTTTCGCCTCGACGAGTTCAAAGCCTCTTTTCATCAACCCAGGCGGCGGTTTTTGGCTGCATTCATTGGATTCGGCCAAGACCCACCCGACACTGTCTGGATGTTCTAGTTGTGGCCAACCGGAGAACGAAATGCAGGGGTCTTTTACGGCGATGGACAGGTGAATATCGGAGGGGTCGCCTTGCCCCATGTACAGGACATGGTTGGGGCACTCGCACGAGTCTCCTTCGATGTTTTTGGTGATCAAGGTGATCGCTTTGTGGTGATCGGTGTGTCCGCGGGGGCCCAAATTCAAGGGCACAATTCCCTGGAATAGATGTTTTTGTGGTCCAGCCTCACCGGTCCAGTGTACCCGGGCCAATTGCTTCGGAAACGTAGAGGTGGGAAGCGAACGGGACGAAAATTGGGCCCACCCCACAACCAATGCTCCGATGCCGATCGTTCGACCAATCCATTTGGGTCGGAAGGCCGCCAGCCCTGCCGCAAGAATTAGAACGATGACCGGATACACAATGGCTGCGTAGTAGAAGTTCTTTTTGCCAACCATGGATAGGGCGACGAGTGGAAGAAGCAGCCAAGCGCTCAACATCCATCGGCCTTGGCCTCTCCGGAGAAATGCCGGGACAGCGGCCAGAAAAGGAACAACTAGCCACGGTGTGAAGTCATCGGAGTACATCCTCATGGGGTATGCCGTGATGGCTTCCCAGCTCAGGCGCGAAGCCCCTTCGACGTATTCTCGGTTCCCCATTTCATCTTGGAAGTATGCGAAATCCACCAATGGAAATGCGTACTGCACCATGAAGAGGGCCATGATTCCTGCCAACGACAGGCTGCCCAATGCACTTTTTATTCGGTTCTCGGAGATGAGCCCCTGAATGCTGATGCCCACAGCAATGGAGCCGATGGCTGCCATGAAGAGCAAATTATCGGTCTCTCGGGCGCTTAGAATGCTGCCCAGGGCCGCGACGACGGCAAAACCAAGCGTGGCTTTCAGGCGGGAAAACCCCATGCTTCGAAGGCCAAACCACGCGCCAAGAACCAACAAAAAATGCTGATGAATCATGGCATCCCACCGCCTGGCCATAAAAGCCACGGCTGGCACCATGGGGAAGATCGCGGCGGCGAGGAGGCCTCCAAAATTGTCGGTGAGTTTGCGGCCCAGGTCGAACAAGAGGACTTGGGTCAGCAATACCACCAACAGATTGAGCCACAACAAGAAGTCGGGATTTGCGCCCACGACCTTGTGTGCAGCGAGCGCTGGCCACACGAGCAATCCCATGGATCTTCGGTAGGTGGACCAAGGGTAGCCAAGCTGGTCGGTTCCATCGGCCTTGAGAATATCGAAGACGGGTGCGGTGAAACTGCAGCACACCCCATCCCCGATTCCGCCATCGGCCTGAATCCACAATGCGCTCACCCAAACTTGGGCTGCGACCAGCAAAAGGAGGGCGATGGGAGCAAGAATGTGGCGCAGGCTGGTCGTCATGGGTTGGCTGTTGCGATTGGCTCAGTGTAGCGTGTGCTTCGAGGTCTGCCTTGTTTAGAAAACTGCTATTTGCGCTTGTGGCGACAGTCTTGGGTTTGGTGGCCCTGGAAATGTTGGCCTATGGGGTGGAGTCAATTTGGCCGATGAAGCCACTGCGTCCACTTCCTGCTCCTGGCCAAGCGGAGTGTATGCCGGAGTGTATGCCCGATGTTGCGGGTTTACCCCAGCAGCCCACAGGTTTGCCCAGAGGCATACCGATGGCGCCACACGGTCGGCGCGCATGGGCGCTTGCGCCAAATACAGAGATGGTTGAGACCAATGTTCGGGTCCGGGTGAATGACCTTGCATTGCGTGGTCCGGCTCTCCAGAAAAAGACGGCCGATGAAGTTCGGATTCTCACCTTGGGCGACTCCTCGGTGTTTGGTTTTGGTGTTGAAGAGAATGCTGTATTCGGTGCTGTAGCAGCCACAAAGCTGAGCGATGCATGGGGCAAAACGGTGGTCTCTGTCAACGGCGGCACACCTGGCTACACCTCGGTTCAAGCCCTGCACACCTTGCAGGATGTGGGCCGTGTGGTGGAGCCGGATTTCGTGGTGATTGCGGCCTTGTGGAGCGATCTATTTCAAACGGAAACACCGATAGAGCGGTCGGGTGGGCAGAAACACCCATCGGCATTTTATCGACTATCGGTGCGTGCCTTGGCTCCGTATCTTCCGGCCGCAACAGTGGGCTGGATCCAAGGAGATGTCGGTGCCGAAGCACCAGGGCGGGCGGCCCGTGTCGGGCTTGAACGGTACGAGAAGACCCTTGGTGAATTGATTCATGCATCGAAATCGATGGGGGCAGTTCCTGTAATTTTGCTGCTCCCTGCACCAGTGGATCTCGATCCATCACCCCTGCCGGCACTCATTGAATCCTACCGTTCTGTGTTGCGCTCGAGCGGTGAAGATAGGGGTTTGGTTGTGGTGGATGCGCCAAAGGTTTTTCGTAGAAAGTCCGCGGGAAACCAGGACTTTTATGATCAGGTTCATCCATCAACTTCCGGCCATGCCCGTATTGGTGAAGCGCTCGCCGCCGCTTTGAAGGGCATCGAAATCACGCAGTAACTGCGGTTGTGGGCTGGCTCGTGTACGCTAAGGGCGTGCGTTTCTACTTCTTACCAATCGTGATCACCCTGGGTTGTTCTGACTACCAAGTGGTGAAGCAAACATTTTCCGAGTCCTTTCATCAGCCAGATCGAAAGGAAGGGATCGATATTCTGTGGGTGGTCGATGATTCCGCCACCATGTATGAAGAGCACGATTTGCTCATGAATTCCGCCGACGCGTTCATCGGTTTTGTATCGAACACCACCGTCGACTATCGATTGGCTGTTGTGAATACGGACTTTGAGGTGGGCGCGGGTCAGATACAGGGTCCTGTGTTGACGCCTGATTCCAGCCGCATGGTGGACACATTTATTGCCCAGATCGATATGGACCGTGCAGGCAGCCGGAATGAACGGGGTTTTGATGCGGCCATCGTGGGTGCAGACCCGGCGAGCAATCAAGACTTTGCGCGGGTCAAAGCAGATCTGGAATTGGTGATATTTTCCGATGAAGATGACCACTCCTCTGTGGACACAGCAACCTTTATCGACACCTTGAAATCACAGCGGGATGACGCTCAAGTCAAGGTTCATGCTGTTGTGGGTGACCCACCAGCAGGGTGTGTTTCGGCATTGGCTGCGGCCGATGTGGGGTCTCGATATCTGGAAGTTCAAGCGAGCACAGAGGGCAGAAGGGAGTCGATTTGTACACTCGACTACGGTGCCATGTTGGCCCGAGTCGCGCTTGATGTCATCGGTTTACAGACCTCCTTTGTTTTGGAAAAAGTCCCTGAAGTGCCCACCATTGAATTGTTGGTGGACGGATTGGAGATTCATCAGCGTGAACGCGATGGCTGGATGTACAATCCCGGAGACAACTCCATTCAATTTGATGGATTTGCTGTTCCTTCTCCTGGTTCTGTTGTCGTTGTGACGTACTCGGAGTGGTATGGGCCGACCTATGAGCGCGAGGAGGACACGGGACTGTGAAGTGGCTAATTTTGTCTTTGTTGGCGTTGCCTGCATGTTCGAGTAGTGACGGCGGTGATGACGAGGAAACGGTGATTCAATCGGATGTTGAATCGATTCGGGTTGAGCCGGCGTCCATCACACTTTCCACCGACGGAACAACGGCCGGCAAGGTGAAATTCAAGGCGTATGCGACGACCGACTCGGGTGAGGAAGTTGAGACCGATATGGTGAGTTGGTCGGTATCGAACTTGTCTGCTGGTGAAATCAATACCCGCGGAAAATTCGAGAGTTCGACTTTGAACGGTGGAGTGACGACGGTGACCGCGACCCATGTGGGGATCGAAGGCACAGCGGTGGTCACAGTGGTGTACGAACAAGATGTCTTGGAAGGGGAACTTCCATCTTCATTGGTGGATGCCTTTGATTCTGCCACCCCGACCGATTCGGATCTACCCGCCATCGCTTACCCAGAAGACGGAGTCACGGTGCCGCGCAACTTGGAAGGGTTGGCGTTTACCTGGGACAAGCCGGAAGCCGCCAACATCACCCGACTTCGTATGCAGTCGGGGATTACCGACATGAGCATCTACACCGAAGGGGACACCTGGTACTCGAGTTCAGATGTATGGGCCACGATTGCGGCTTCGAACACTGAGGGAACGGTGGATGTTTCGGTGGAGTCCGGCGTTTGGGATGGAAGTACGCTCAGCGATGTGCGGCGTGGTCCTTTCTTCACTTTGACGGTGAACCGACTCGATGCCCGCGGTTCCGTACTGTATTGGGTTGCACGTTCGGAAACGGACGATGGTGGACAGCCGGGTGGTGACATCATGCGCATCCCATTCGGCTCAACGGAGGCGGAGGCCTTTTGGACTTTTGAGGATGCAGGCCAATGTGTGGGTTGCCACACTTTGGTTGAGGCCGGCGAAAAGATGGTGGTCACCCACCAAGGCGTGAACGGCAATTTCTCCATCATCGATGTGTCAGACCCAGACCTGCCCGAGACGTGGCTGGGTACGGAAGAAACGCGCCGTGCGACTTTTCATGCAGCCAGTCCGGATGGTGAGTTCTTGCTCACGGTCGCGGATGGAAAGGCCGGCTTGTATTCGTTGTTTACCGGGTCATTCATCATGGAGGTCGATACGGGGGGCGCCCAAGTGTCTCACCCGGACTGGTCTCCTGCTGGGGACAGCGTTCTTTTGGTTCGCGTCACATCCACATCCATGAACGACATGAATTTTGAGGGTGGAGAAATCATCCGCATGTCGTGGAATGGAAATAGTTTTGGGACGCCGGAGGTGTTGGTCCCAGCCACCGCAGACCGAAACAACTATTATCCGGCCTTTTCACCCGATGGGGAATGGATTGCGTACAACCGTTCGAGTCGCACGGAGATCACGCGTGCCGATGGCACCGTTGAGGTGTCCTCTACCTCCTACGCCAATCCGTCAGCGGAATTGTGGTTGATGGCCAAGGACGGCACTTTTCAAACGAGATTGGACATTGCCAACGGAGAGGGAGAACTTCAAAACTCTTTTCCACGTTGGGGTCCTCTTCCTGACGACGACGTATTGTGGCTGGCATTCAGTTCGGTTCGACCCTACCCGGTGGAACCCAACTTCGAGCGCTATCTGAGGTGGCTTCCACAGATTTGGGTCACGGCCATTGAGCCTGAAAAGATATTGGACGGTGAAGATCCTTCGGCCGCTCCCTTTTGGCTGCCTGCCCAAGACAGTCAGTCGGACAATCACCTGGCGATATGGTGGTCCAAATGATGGGTCGGTTTGTCGTGTTGGCCACCGTTGTTTTTGGATGTGCAAAACAGATGCCGACGGCAGATCCGGAAGACATCACGATCAACGATTACCACGGGTTTGCAGCGGAAGCTTCCTGGACATTTCGAGACGATGGGGTCGAGGATGAGGCGCCGGATGAGTCTGCGCTGTTGCGTGCGCGGTACACCGGTGAAGGTGTGGTCGATCTTCGTCGGGGAACCCGCTGGGCGGATGCTGACCCCACCGCAGAGGTTGTTTTCCGCCTCGACAATGACTTCAGCATCGTTGCTTGGACACTGGGGCCCTATTCGGGAACCGGAGACCTGACCCTCGGCAATGAAGCGCCCTTGGATGGGCAGTCGGTTCGAACGGGTGGTTGGTTGTGCAGTACAGTTCGCCGCACGGAAGTTGAGACCTACTATGCATTTTTCGATGATGTGGTCCAATTTCAATGTGAGGGTGAAGGGGGCCCGGAGGGCAACTGGACCTTCGCCAAGGATGTTGGCTTGGTTTCTTATGAAGGGCCCGCCTACAGTTTGAATCTGGTGGCGCCCTGGTAGCGGTACCCCTCAACGCATGATGCGTCTTAGGGATTGGACGAGTCGGTCGATGTCTGCAGCGCCCATGGCTGGATGGTTGGGCAGATACAGCACCTCATCGTCGAAGTCCTTTTTGTCACCGAACCATTCCATGTAGTCGGTGCGGGTATCGAAACCATGTTTTCGCAAACGGTGTTCAAGGCTGCGGGCATCGCGGACCCGAACCGCCACAGCGTTGAAACTATTTTCTGCTGTTTCATCAAACTGTGGAAGCTGCAGACCATGCACGCCGTGGAGGCCGCGGATCAGCCGCAAAGCATTGGATCTGCGGATTTCATTTCGTCGGTCCAGTTCCGACAGTTCCAGGCAGCCAAGATCCCCTTGAATATCGCTGAGGCGTCGAATCTCTTTGTTCGGATCGAAGGCAGCTCGCGTTTCGTAAAACATGGCGTCTAGTTTTGTGGGTGCCAAGGTTTGGAGACCCAGTGTGATCGGATGCATCAATCCCTGAAAACCCAAGGGTGTGGTGAGAAACCAGCGTTGAATTCCTGAACGAAAAAGGCTCTGAATTTTGCCATCGGCTGTTGGGCTAGAGGTCGCCATGCGCTGGTTGATTCGCCGCATGACATCTGCCCGGTGGGTCACCAGCAGGCCCCCACCAAATGTTTGTAGGTTCTTTCCACTGACCAAGGAAAAGACCCCCACATCCCCAATCGCCCCTGCACGGTGTGTCCCCCACCGTGCACCGGTTGCTTGGCTCGCATCTTCCACGAGGGGCACACCTGCGGTTGCACAGACTGCTTGGAGTCCCGCCATATCGGCAAGCTGCCCGAAAGGGTGGATGACCACCACCGCATCTGCTCCATCCAAGTGCTTTTGGATTTTGCGTGGATCGAGTGCAAAGGTGTTGGGGTTGATGGGAGCGAAACGCGGCGTGTAGCCCATTCCCTCGACGACCTTCACCAACGAGAAAAAACAATATCGCGGCAATACGATGGTCGCTGAGTCCGGCAAACCAAGACCCAATAGGGCCAAGTAGAGCGCTGCGCGCCCACTTTCGATTGCCATCGCGTGGGCGGAACCAAAATAGCGACAGGCCGCCGCCTCGAACTGCTCTCGTCCTTGGTTTTCGCTGAAGTTTCCGAGCGCACCTTGGACGACGAGGCGCAGTTCTGCGCTGGTCAGGTTGACGTTATGGCGAGGGATGGCGTGCAGCATCCACCTTCTTCTCTTTGGCTTTTTGTGTCGGTCGCTGTCCAGCAGCCGATGTTCCGACGCGTCCGCGGTTCCCCAAGAGGTATTTTAGGCTCATTGCGGCCAACTGCCATTCGGTGGGATCGCTGATTCGATAAATGGCCCTGCGGCGCAGATACTTTAGAAAACGCCGCGGGGAAAAGTAGTATTCGAGATAGAATTGGCGCTGGAGCTTTTCGAGCGTGTCGGAGTCGACTTTGCTGAGGTTCACATGCTGGGTTTCGTAGTGGTTCAACTCACTCAGATCCGCAACCTGGTCCCGAACCATTTCATAGGATTGAGACCCTGGGTACGGTGTGTGGAACGCCATTTGAACCATGTCGGACCCAATCATTCTTGCAAATGAGAACGTTTCCTCCATCTCATCTCTTGTTTCGCTGGGGTGACCCACCATGTAATAAGTGGTGAGTGTCAGGCCGGCCTTTTGGCAGTTCCTGGCCGCTTCCAACAACTGGTCGCGTGTCGAGTTCTTTCGGATGATCTTTAGAATCCGATCGACGCCTGATTCGATTCCCATTTTTACGCCCACACATCCAGCGCGTTTCATCAACTTCAACAGGTCGAGATCGATCAGGTCTCCCCGTGTTTGGATTGTCCAATGGATTTTGTGGTTGTGTTTGATGAGTCCGTGGCAAATGTCCACCACCCGTTCGCGGTCTAGGCTGAACACATCATCGATGGTGTAGAAGGCATCAATTCCGTGGTCCAAGTGCAGGCGCAGCATGTCGTCCACGACCCGTTCAGCGGAGTGTCCCCGAAACTTGCGGCCATAGGTTTGGCGAAGCGTGGCGGAACAAAACGTGCACGGAAATGGGCACCCCCTGCTGGTCAGCAGGTAGCCCCACCGCACGTTGCCAAACTTTGGAACATGGATGGAGCGCATTCGATACCGCTCGAGGTGGAGTCCGGTTGGGTCGATGGGTGGCAGCGCATCACAGTCGTTGATTTCTCTCTTCTTTCCAGTTCGGAGGATTTCTCCACTTTTGCTCAACACAGCACTGCCATCGACAGCTCTCTCGCCACGGCAAGCGAGCAGATCGGCAACCGAGCCTGGGTACTCGCCGAGCAGAACACCTGAAATGGGTGATCCTGGGTACAAAAGGTC
>Ga0163108_10000150_pt1 | contig 51741 bp, 42 predicted proteins | sample Fk1155metaG_FD_109644 | JGI IMG/M metagenome (GOLD analysis project Ga0163108, IMG submission 109644) | Marine microbial communities from the Central Pacific Ocean - Fk160115 155m metaG | ecosystem: Environmental > Aquatic > Marine > Oceanic > Photic zone | place: The Central Pacific Ocean...
AAGCTGACACACGAGATGAAGCTGGCCTATATCGGCCGTCGCACGATCAGCCAATACGGCTGTTACGGCTGCCACGATATCCCCGGCTTCGACACTGCCCGACCGATCGGGACCAAGCTCGAGGACTGGGGCCGCAAGGACCGGAGCAAGCTGGCCCTGGAACACATCGAGGAGTTTCTGCACCACCACGGCGAAGCCGACGGCTCGAGCACGCGTGAGCGAGTCGACCAGGAAATGAAACGAGCCCGGGCCCACGCGTTCAGCGACCAGGGACTGTTCGCGAGTCCCGAAGAAGAACAGGCCGCAACCCGTGGAGCCTTCTTCTACGGCAACCTGCTCAAACACGGCCGCGAAGGCTTCCTCTGGCAAAAACTCCGCGATCCCCGCAGCTACGATTTCAAGAAGATCGAAACAAAGGGATACGACGAACGACTGAGAATGCCCAAGTTCACGTTCGACACCGACCCGACCCGCAACGAGGAGGCGATCGAGGCGATCGCGACGTTCATCCTGGGCCTGGTTGCCGAACCTCCCCCGGTCAAGTACGTCTACACGCCAGGACCCCAGGTCGCCGATCGACTCGAAGGCGAACGCTTGCTGCAGAAGTACAACTGTGGCGGTTGCCACATGCTCGAGGCGCCCGAGATCCGGGTCCGCTCGACCGTCGACGGCCTGCCCTCGGCCGACCTGGCCGCCACCGACCATCCCTCGGGGCGGGACCTGCTGTTGAAAATCCGACCGGCACGCCAGATCGACCTGGTCGCCGACAAGAACGGGCAGGTCGAATTCTCGTTCCACGGACTCTCGGTCAACCGGCCCGATCCCGACGACACCGATCTGGATCCTGACGAGCGCGAGTACTCCTACAACCTCTGGGAACCGATCGAACTCCGCGTGACCACGACCGACAAGGACGGCAATCCCAGGACCGAGATCCGGACCGTGCTGCCCTCGGCACGGTTGCTGGTAGCCGAGGCGGATCTGCTCGAAGAAAAACCGGCACGTGGCGGACAGTTTGCCGAATGGCTGATGCAGGACATCTTCTCCCGGGACAAGGATCCCAACCGCGATCTCGCCTGGCAGGCCTCGCCACCTCCGCTGATCGCCGAGGGCATCAAGGTGCAAACGCCCTGGCTGTACCGCTTCCTGAAGAACCCCAACAAGTTGCGGTACACGACCAGGCTGAGAATGCCGCGGTTCAACATGGACGAGGATGAGGCGCGGGCGCTGGCCAACTACTTCGCCGCCGCCGACAACGCCGGCTACCCCTACCAGCCGGTGCCCCAGCGACAACCCGATTATCTCGCTCTCCGCAACGAGGAATTCAAGTCGGCTGCCGGGCACGACTACCTGACCGAGTCGTGGCGACTGCTCAATGCCCCGCTGTGCATCAAGTGCCACTCGCTGGGCGGTCGACCATTCAAGGCGGTCGATCCGAAAAAGGACATCCGGGGACCCGATCTTGACCTGACCCGCGACCGGTTGCAGCCGGACTGGGTCCGTGTCTGGCTGTCCAATCCCAAATGGTTCACCCCCTACACCTCGATGCCCCAGCCGTTCGCTCGCAACCAGAAGCTCTTCCCCGAACATTTTTCTGGCGACAGCCTCAAGCAGACAATCTCGGTCCGCGATGCCCTGATGAATTACAACCGTCTGATGCACGACATCGGCAAGTACGAGCCACCCGCAAAGCCCAAACCGGCCGCGGGTCAGCAGAAAGCGGCCAAGCCATGAGCATCACGTCCCGATCATTGGCAACGTTTGCCCTCGCCTGCTGCGGCCTTGGCCTGGTCGCCGGCTGTGGGGGCGGAGCGTCGGCGAAGCCGGAAATCGTCTACAAGTCCAGCGGCAGCGACCAGGCTGGTGGAAACGGAAGTGCCGTGCCGGTTGCCGCGATCGACGGCACCGGCACATTCACCGGGACGGTCCAATTGACCGGGACGGCACCGCCACCGGACGTGATCGTTGCCAAGGGAACAGCCAAACGCGACGGAGAGGTCTGTGCCGCAACGGTGGCCATCGTCGACCAGTCACTGGAGATTGGCGAGAGCAACGGAATTGCCAACATCTTCATCTTCCTCGACAAGGCGCCGCCGGGTGCCCAGGTCCCGGCTGTTCCGACCGGGCCGGCGGTCTTCGACCAGAAAGGCTGTGTCTTCATCCCGCACGCGATGGTCACCCGCACCAACCAGCAGGTTCTCGTCAAGAGCGGTGATGCGATCGGTCACAACACGCATACCTTTCCCAAGCGAAGTCGCGTCTTCAACCAGCTCATCCAGGCCAATGACCGCAAAGGGTTTCCACTGATCTACAACAGGGCCGAACGTGAACCCTTCCCGGTCAAGTGCGACATGCACTCCTGGATGCAAGCCTACCACCTGGCGATCGATCACCCCTGGGGCACCACGACCAATGCCAAGGGGGAATTCAAGATCGAAGGTGTTCCCGCCACGTCCTTGACGTTTCGAGTCTGGCACGAAAGAGCGGGGGGGAAAGGCGGTTTCCTGGAACGTGCCTTGAAGATCACCGTCAAGAAGGACGAGACCGTCACACAGGACCTGAAATTTGCGTTGAGTGACTTTGGACAGTAAAGACAACCATCGACCGTTCCCGAGGCCCGTCGGTGTTCCGACAGAGGACAGCAAGTTGAGTATCCGTCGCCACCTCCTGCCGTACCTGGTGCTGGTGCTGATGGTCGCCGGCTGCGCCGACCAATCCGCTAAGTTCAGCTCCGACCGTCGGATCGAAGAACTCGAGTCCGCCAGTACCGATGCCGCAAACAACCTCACCACCACCCTGCTGGAGCATTTCGGGACTCCCAACCGGCTGGTTTCCTGGAGCGCACTGCCGATCGACTACGGGACAGTCAGTGGGACGGTGCTCTCGGCCAGCGGCGACCAACTGCGACTTTCGCTGGAGACCAAACCTCCGGCCGGACTGGCCAACGTCGCGGTCGTCTTCGGTGAAAACAACCCCGGTCCGCGGCTCGCAGTCTCCTACGATTCGGACTCCCGAATGCTGACACTGGCACCCGGCACCAAGTCCGACACTCTGCCGCCACCTGGCACCCGGGTTCGCCTGATCGGACACCGGTTACAGCAGGGACGCCAGTCGTTCATGCAGCACTGCATGCACTGCCACGGTGTCGCCGGCGACGGCTTTGGCCCGACGGCCCGCTACATCCGCAACCACAAGTTCAACCCGATGCCGCGAGACTTTCGCCGGGGGTTGTTCAAGTTCACCTCGACCAAGGACGGAATTTACGCGAGCCGTGACGACCTGAAACGGACCGTCAAGCTCGGGCTGTCCGGAACCTACATGCCATCGTTCCTGCTGCTGTCGGACGCCGAACTGGATGCCGTCGTTGAATACGTTCGCTTCCTGGCAATTCGTGGCGAGACCGAGCGGAGACTGCTCGCTCACTTCCAGCCGTTGATCGACGCCAAGACGCCACAGGATCGGCAACCTCTCGAACAGGAACTCAACGGGGCAGGTTTCACCGAGGCGTTCAACGACGCCGTCTCCCTGGTTGCCGAGAACTGGCAGGCGGCCGAGGAGTCCGACAACGTGGTCCTGCCGACTGTCGCCCGTGTTCCCGACGGTTTCGAGTCCCGCAAGAAAGGTCGCGACCTGTTCATCGGCACCAAGATCAACTGTGCGAAGTGCCACGGTCCCCGCGGCCGCGGCAACGGCAGTTTTCTCAATGAAATCCAGGAGAACCCGGAAACCAAGAAGAAATATTCCGAGCCGGGCCTCTTCGACAACTGGGAGAACAAGGTGTCTCCGCGGGACCTGACCGCCGGGATTTACCGCGGTGGTCGCCGCCCCCTGGACCTCTTCCGTCGCGTGACCACCGGCGTGAAGGGCACGCCGATGCCCGGCTTTGCCGCGTTGAAGGAGGAGGACCGCTGGCACATCGTCAACTACATTCTCAGTATCCCCATCGCCGGGGTGTTCCCGGAAAAAAAGCACGACCACCCCGACGGTGACGATCACAAGGCGGACAAGCCGGCATCAGCACCGACGAAGTCCACCAAGGGATCCGGATCCCCGAGCAAGGACAAGTAACGACCGTGAGCAGAATCTTCTGGTGCCTGTTCTTTACCGCCTGGCCGATCCTCGGGATTGTCGTCAGCGTGATCTCCCCCCAGATGAACTGGGGCTTTCCCGACAACCGGGAATCGGCCACTCCGCTGGGTGAGAGAATCGATGACCTGTTCTACCTGATCCTGTGTATCGTGACGATCGCCTTCATCGGCACCATGGTCGTGCTGGCCTACGTGCTCTGGAAAGCCTCGAAGAACGAGGACGAGAAGGGCTGGTTCAGCCACGGCAGTCACAACCTCGAGGTCATCTGGACCATCGTTCCCGCCGGCATCCTGCTGTTCATCGCGCTGTACCAGATGGATGTCTGGGCCATCTACCGCGTCCGTGACTACGACCTCAAGCAGCAAAACAGCCCCCGGCTGAATAACCTTGTCGCCGAGGTGATCGCCCGCCAGTTCGAATGGCGGATCCGCTACCCGGCCCCCGGAACGGTCTTCAAGTCAAAGAAGCAGATCGACGACTGGTTGGCCAAGCCCCAGGCCGGGGATCTCTACACGGTCAATCATCTGCACGTGCCGCTGAACAAGGAAACGCTGATCTATCTCAAGTCCGGTGACGTGCAGCACTCGTTCTTCGTGCCCGAAATGCGGGTCAAGCAGGACGCGATTCCCGGGCAGAACATCGACATCTGGTTCACCGTCAACCGGGCCGGTGATTTCGACCTGACCTGCGCCGAGTTGTGCGGCTGGGGTCACTACAAGATGCGTGGTCGCGTAACGGCGATCGAAGATTTCAGCGGTTTCCTGCAGAAGTTGAAGGCCGAGCAGGATTTTGACGGCATCAGCAAGTCGGCCGGCGAAATTGCCGCGACCGGTCAGACGCAGGAGGTCACACGGTGAGTACTCAAAATCCCGCCGATGCCGTCCAAGTCAACAGCGATGGGACAGTTGCCCAACACGCCGACCACCACGGGCACCCCGAGTTGACGTTCCTCCAGAAGTACATCTTCTCGACCGACCACAAGGTGATCGGCGTCCAGTTCCTGCTCACCACGCTGTTGATGCTGCTGGTCGGCGGTTCACTGGCCCTGGGTGTTCGCTGGCAACTGGCCTGGCCCTGGCAGAGCATGCCTTTCTTCGGCCAGCGGTTCGCCGCCGAGGGCGGACAGATCTCGCCCGAGTTCTACACGATGCTCTTCACGATGCACGCCACGGTGATGATCTTCCTGGTGATCATCCCGGTGCTGGCCGGGGCGTTCGGCAACTTCCTGATCCCGCTGATGATCGGCGCCGACGACATGGCCTTTCCCCGGCTGAACATGCTCAGCTACTGGTTCATGTGGCCGGCGATCATCTGTTTTGGAATGAGCATGCATTTCGGAGGAGGACCGGCCGGCGGCTGGACCAGCTACCCGCTGCTGACCGCGTTGCCCGAGGCGGCGCCAGGATCGGGGGTGGCCCAGACATTCTGGCTGCTGGCGGTGACCTTCATCGGTGTCTCCTCGATGATGGGTTCAGTCAACTACCTGACAACGATCATTAACATGCGGGCCCCCGGCATGACGCTCTTCCGCATGCCGTTGACGATCTGGGGAATGTTCATCACGGCCATCCTGCAGGCGTTTGCACTGCCGGTGCTCACGGCGGCCGGGTTCATGCTGGTCTTTGACCGCGGTCTTGCCGGACTCTCCGGCGACATTCACACCTGCTTCTTCACACCCTCGGAAATCGTTGTCAACAACGCCGCCCCGACCGTCGGCGGTGGCCAGCCACTGCTGTGGCAGCACCTCTTCTGGTTCTACTCGCACCCGGCCGTCTACATCATGCTGCTGCCGGCCATGGGCATGGTCTCCGACATGCTGGCGACGATGTGCCGCAAGCCGATCTTCGGTTACAAGCCGATGGCCTACTCGATGGCGGCAATCGCCGGGCTGGGCTTCATCGTCTGGGGCCACCACATGTACACCAGCGGGATGAACCCGGCACTGGGCATGACCTTCATGACCTCGACGATCATGATCGCGCTGCCCTCGGCGATCAAAACCTTCAACTGGCTGGGCACGATCTGGGGGGGCAAGATCCGTTTCAACACGGTCACGCTCAACTGCATCGCGTTCGTCAGCCTATTTGTCGTCGGTGGACTTTCGGGCCTGTTCATGGCGGCGGTTCCCGTCGACATCTACATCCACGACACCTACTTCATCGTTGCCCATTTCCACTACGTCCTCTTCGGGGCGACGCTGTTTGGGGTCTTCGGGGCCATCTTCTTCTGGTTTCCCAAGATGTTTGGCCGAATGATGAACGAGCGACTCGGCAAGCTGCACTTCTTCCTGACGTTCCTGGGCGCCAATGGTGCGTTTTTCCCCATGCACATGCTCGGGGTCGCCGGGATGCCGCGACGCTATGCCGATCCCTACATTCACCCGTACCTGGAACACCTGATGCCGATGAACCAGTTCATGACGGTTTCGGCCATCGTGATGGGACTGGCACAGCTGCTGCTGATCGGAAACTGGATCTACAGTATTTTCTGGGGCCCGAAAGTCGGCCGAAACCCCTGGAACGCCAACGGGCTTGAATGGGTCGCCCCCTCGCCACCGCCGCACGGCAACTTCGAAGAAGTACCGACCGTCTACCGTGGCCCTTACGAGTATTCCTCGCCGCTGGTCGAGGGTCGTGACTTCCTGCCACAAACAGAAGTGCTGGCACCGTCGGCATCGGCGGACACCGACGACGACCACTGACCCACCGCGATTTCCCTACCACCGCACCGGTCTCATGACTTCCACCCCCGCACCAACCACCTGGCTGCACCGAATCGCCGTCGCCACGTGCTGCGCGGCGCTGCTGCCGATCATCATCGGGGCCATCGTGACCACGATGAAATGGGGGATGGCAATCCACGGCTGGCCGGGTTCGGACGGTCACGGCATGTTCAGTTATCCGTGGTTCTCCTCGGCAATCGACAAGTTCACCGAACACGGACACCGCCTGGCGGGAATTGTCATCGGCTGTTTCAGCATCCTGCTGGCCGCCTGGGCCTGGAAGACCGAATCACGACGCTGGGTCGCCTGGACCGGCGTGGGCGTCCTGGCCGGGGTGATCGTGCAGGGCCTGCTCGGAGGCGGCCGGGTGCTGGCCAACGATCCGCGCATGGCACTGCTGCACGGCCAGTTTGCCGCCGGCGTGCTGGCCCTGATGGGAACCATGGCCCTGGTCACCGGACGTGGCTGGCGCGAATCAACCAACCGGTTGCCCGCAACCATCACTCCTCGATTGAAAGCCCTGGCGCTGACCCTGCCGGCGGTCCTGCTTGTCCAGTCCGCCCTCGGCGGCTGGATTCGTCATCTCGGCGGCGGCCTCTTCGAACACGTCGGCTTTGCCCTTGTCGTACTGGTTGTTGCGGTGGCCACGACCGTCGTCGCTTTCGGTCACGGTTCGAACTGGCTGAAGGCCAATGCCCGCCTGCTGCTGGTCGTGATCCTGGCACAACTCGCGTTGGGCGTTGCCGCCTGGATCAGCCGCTTCGGGTGGCCGCAGACCGGTTACGTCGCCGTCCAGGGAGCCCCGCTGCAGGTCGTGCTGCGAACCGGACACGCCGTCACCGGCCTGTTGTTGTTCGTCATCGCCGTGACCCTGGCATTGCGTGTTGCCCGCCTGGACTGGCTGGCACGGCGTGAACTTGTCGCCACAGTTTCGATCCAGGGAGGACCGGCATGAATTCGCTGGGACCGGTTTCTCCCGACTTCAATACCGCCTCGGTCGCACTGCCGCAACGGCGCGTGTTGTCGACCCGGCTGGTCGATTACGCCCAGCTCGCCAAGCCGCGAATTGCGGTCATGGCCCTGGTCACCGTGGTGGTTGGTTACACGCTTGCCGCCGGTGACGGCTGGCAGTGGCTCCGACTGGTCAATGCCCTGGTCGGAATCGGGCTGGCCGCGGTCGCCTCGGGCGCCCTGAACCAGTACCTCGAACGTCATTCCGACCGGCTGATGTCGCGGACCGCCGATCGGCCCCTGCCGGCAGATCGGCTGGCAGCCACCGAGGTCGGGCTGGTCGGGCTGGTGTCGGCCATCGCCGGCCTGACCTGGCTTGTCGTGCTGGTCAACCCGGCCACGGCAATCGCGACCGCCGTCACGCTGGTGCTCTACCTGGCCGTCTACACCCCACTCAAACAACACTCGTCACTGGCCACCGCCGTCGGTGCGATCCCCGGAGCGCTGCCACCGGTGCTGGGATGGCTGGCCGCTGGCGGCACGCTTGACGCCGGGGCCCTGGCACTGTTTGGCATCCTCTTTCTCTGGCAGTTTCCTCACTTCCTGGCCATCGCCTGGCTCTACCGCGACGATTACGCGGCCGCCGGGATGAAAATGCTGCCACGGGCGGCACGGCGGCCTGGACTGACCGGGATGCTTGGCGTCATCTACACCCTGGCCCTGATCGTCGTCTCGTCCTGGCCCAGCCAACTGGGCCTGGCCGGTGACGGTTACCTGGTCGCGGCATTCGTGCTGGGTGCCGGTTACCTCGTGGCCGCCCTCCGGTTCCAGTTTGCCGAGTCGGACCGGACGGCCCGGGGCGTACTCTACACCAGCCTTGTCTACCTTCCCCTGCTCCTGGGCGCCCTGACCTGGGATCACCTCCAGATGTTGCGCTGAAGCGCCTGGAAAACCACCGATGTCACACACCTCGCACACCACCACCGCCCCGCTGAAGATGGGCCTCGCCCTGCCCAACTCCAAGCTCTGCATGTGGCTGTTCCTGGGCACCGAGATCATGTTCTTCACCGCCCTGATCGGAACCTACCTCGTTCTGAGAATGTCGGCGAGGCTCCCGGGCGGAGAATCGGCGTGGCCGTCCAACGACATGACCCACATCATCACCTGGGCCGGCGCGCTCAATACGTTCGTCCTGATCGGGTCCAGTTACCTGGTCGTGCGGTCCCACGAGCGGTTGGGACGCGGCGAATTCCAGAAGGGCCTCAACGACCTGTGTCTTGTCTTTCTGTGTGCCGTGCTGTTCCTGGGCATCAAGGGCGTGGAGTATCACGGCAAGTGGGTCCGCGACATCCTGCCGGGACGAATCGCCGAGACTCCCCAGGCGGCCGTGCAAAAGGCCGTCAGACAAATCGGCCTGGCCGCCGCCGCCGACCCGACGTTGGCCGGGGTCCACCTGGGATTGGAGAACCGGCTGCGAGACGAAAAGCTGAGCCTCGAGCAGATGGAAACCGAGCTCGAGCAGTTGGTCCGGCACGAAGGCTATGGTGCCCTGGTACAACAGCAGGTTTCGATGGCCACGATTTTCAAGGACCGTACCCGGGATGAGAACGACGAGCTGGTGCCACTTTCCCAGGATCACCACGCCGCCTACTACATTCCCTACGGCAACATCTTCGCATCGTGCTACTTCACGATGACCGGTTTCCATGCGATCCACGTGATCGTCGGCATGATCATCTTCTTCTTCCCGATCAAGAAGGGGCTGATGAAAGGCCTCGAGCATGGGGATGCACAGTACGTTGAAAATGCCGGCCTGTACTGGCACTTTGTCGACCTGGTCTGGATCTTCCTGTTCCCGCTGATCTATATCGTCAAGTTCTGATCGACCGCGCAGCAACCAACCCGGAGCCGGCCTCATGGCTGACGAACACACCCCCGGACATGACGAACACTCGCACGACGCCATCTTCCTGAAGGTGTTCCTGGTGCTGTGCGGTTGTACGGTTCTCTCGTTTGCCGCTGACTTCCTGCCGAATCTGCACGTCGGTGATGGCGTTGTCGGGACGATTGTCCTGGCGATCGCCGTGGCGAAGGCCCTGTGCGTGATGCTGTTCTTCATGCACCTGAAGTGGGAACAGAACTGGAAGTTCGTCGTACTGGCTCCCACGGTGATCCTCTCGGTCGGACTTTGCCTGGCCCTGGTCCCCGATATCGGCTTGCACTATTACAGCGTGCAATCGACCGAGACCAGGGAGGCGGCAACAGCTGCAGCTGCGGCTTCGGCTGCGGCACACGCGGACAACGGGCAAGCCGAGAAAGACGGTCGCTGACCGATGCCTGCCTGGGTCGCCTCGCTTCCGGCAGTCAACGCCGGCCTCAACGGTCTGGCCCTGTTGTTGCTGCTTGGCGGTTGGGTCCTGGTCCGCCGTGGTCATCATGACGCGCACAGGCGAACCATGCTTCTTGCGTTCGCCACCTCGGTTCTCTTCCTGGTCTGTTACCTGGGTCACCACGCCGCGCGGTATCACTACATCGGCGACGGACACGTGCGGTTTGCAGGAACCGGAACGATCCGGACCGTCTATCTTGCGATCCTGGCCAGCCATGTTGTGCTGGCGGCCGCGGTGCCGGTGCTGGCAATCGTGACGATCCGACGCGGGCTGCGACAGGATTGGGAAAACCATCGCAGGATCGCGAAGATCACCTTTCCGGTCTGGCTGTACGTTTCGCTGACCGGCGTTATCATCTACGTGATGCTCTTTCACTGGAACGTCGGCTGACCCAACCGATCGATCAACTGATCCGGCCGCTCGAATGCCCTCTCGCCTGCTTGTTTGCCTGGCCCTTGTTTTCGGTACCTGGAGCATGTCTCCGGCGGTGCCGATGGCCCGCGCCTGTCCGATGTGCAAGGCCGGCCTCGGAGACGACGATGCCAAGCCGCGGGCCTACATGGTCAGCATTCTCTTCATGCTGACGGTCCCCGCCTGCCTGTTCAGTGGCCTGGGGTACGGACTCTGGCGGCTCAACCGGCAGGAATCCGACCGCCTGGAAGCCGCCGGCCAGGACCTCTCACAACACTAGGCCTCAGGGTTGGTGATGCGAGTCGGGATCGGCGTGGCCCTCTTCCCACCCGTCCTCGGCAAATCCTGCGCTGTCGAAGATGCAGTCCATCGCCAGCCACACTGAGCGGGCGTGCCGGAACATCAGCACTGGCCCGCCGACAAACACGGCCACCAGAGGAAACAGCAGTTGCCGGTTGGAGAATTCCATGCCGAAGTGCAACGCCGGGTACAACAACAGCAGCAGCAACCCGGTCCAGGCATAGTTGATGTAGGCCGAACCCAGGAAGTACCCCCGCGCCCGTTCGTACTTCAGGCCACACCCGTCGCAGCACTCGTGCATCGAAAACCAGCGGCGGGCCTCGTGAAACAACCGGCCATCACCGCAGCGGGGACATCTCAACCGCCAGGCGCGTCCCACGATCGTACTCACCCGTCCCCGACTCACAACACCGCCCTCGTGATCACAACCAGATCCGACTGCTATACTCGACGCCGATCCCCGAGTCCATGCTCGACGCGTCCCTTCCGTGCCGCTGTGAAGAGAGGTTACCAGATGATCGACACCGTCCGTAACGGGTCCGCCGCGATGTTGCTGTGCTGCCTGCTGGGCGTTCCCGCCACCGCCGCAAACCGCAACGTCGTACTGTTTGTCGTCGATGACCAGGGAGACCAGGCCGGCTGCTTCGGCAACAAGCTGATCCGGACACCGTCGCTGGATTCGCTGGCTGCGGCCGGCACGCGATTCACCCGGGCCTACTGCACCACGGCCAGTTGCAGCGCCAGTCGCAGCGTGCTGATGACCGGACTCTACAATCACGCCACCGGTCACTACGGACACGCCCATGGTTACAACCATTTCAGCACCTACAGCGGAGTGGCAACGCTGCCGGTGCTGCTGGCCGAGGCCGGTTACCGGACGTGTTCGATCGGCAAGTACCACCTGGCCCCCAGGCAGACCTACCATTTCCAGGACTACCGCAACGCCGGTGTCCAGGGAAACCGCAACGCGGTACGAATGGCCAACAACGCCCGCGAGTGGATTGCCGAGAACGACTCGAAACCGTTCTTCCTTTACTTTTGTACCTCCGACCCGCACCGGGGCGGGGGGCCCGATGGATTCTCCAACTTCAACGACACGCCCGATCGTTACCCGGGCGTCACTCCCGTCCGCTACGACCCCGAAAAGATCGTCGTACCTCCCTGGTTACCCGATCAACCCGAAGTCCGACGTGAACTGGCCGAGTACTACCAGGCCATCTCGAGACTCGACCAGGGTCTTGGCGTCCTCTTGAAAGCACTCAAGGAGACCGGCCACTGGGACGACACGTTGATCGTGTTTCTTTCCGACAACGGCCCTCCTTTCCCCGGTGCCAAGACCACGCTCTACGAACCCGGCATGAACCTGCCGCTGATCGTCCGCAGCCCGGACCAGAAAACCAGCGGAGGAACCACCGATGCACGGGTCAACTGGGCCGACATCACGCCGACGATCCTTGATTTCTGCCGGGTCACACCCCGGCCGCGACCCCCGTTCGGTCGCGGTCCCAACGGCGAGCCTCCTCGAAAACCGGGGAAACCTCGACCGGTCAGCTTTCACGGCCGTTCGTTTCTCTCCACCCTCGACACGCCGCATCCGAAGGGATTCGACGAAATTCACGCGTCACACACGTTTCACGAGGTCACGATGTACTACCCCATGCGGGTGATCATCTCGGGTCGCTACAAGTACATCTTCAACATCGCCCACCAGTTGCCCTACCCGTTCGCCTCGGACCTGTTCGCCTCACCCACCTGGCAGGGAGTACTCCGCCGCAAGGACGTGCTCTTTGGCAAGCGAACCGTCTACTCGTACCTGCATCGACCACGGCACGAACTCTACGACCTGGTGGCCGATCCCGACGAGATCACCAACATGGCCTATCAACCGGCTCAGCAGGAACGCCTGAAAGCCCTGCAGGAAAAACTCAAGACCTGGCAACGACGGACCCGGGATCCATGGATCCTCAAGTGGCGGTACGAGTGATCTTGGACCCGAACCGGCCTCAGCGAAGGTTGAGCGGATCAACATCGATTACCGATTCGACTGACGGGTGCTTCGGCAACCTGTCCGCCGCATCGTTCCAGAGATCCCGGATCTGGCCGAACTCGGCGGAGGCCAGTTGCAGGTGGTAGCGGTAGTAGTTCTTGACGCGTGAGATCGGGGCCGGGGCCGGTCCAAGAATTCGAACGGCCGGAGGGTCGCCCTGCGATTCCCTGAGTATGCCGGCAACGCCGCGAGCCGTCTCGGCAACCGCCGTCTCGTCCGGGCTCCTGAGAATCACCCGGGCCAGGGAACAGAACGGGGGGGTCTGGGTCGATCGACGGTGAGACAGTTCGTGGGCCACGAACCCGATGTAATCGTGCCCACAGGCCAGGCGAATTGCCGGATCGTCGGGACAGGCTGATTGCACCAGGACCCGCCCGCCGCGGTCACTACGGCCGGTCCTCCCGGCAACCTGGGCAATCAGTTGAAACGTCCGTTCAGAAGCCCGGATATCGGGTTGATGCAGCATCGTGTCGGCATCGACGACGCCGACGAGCGTGACGTTGGGGAAGTCGAATCCCTTGGCGATCATCTGTGTTCCCAGCAGGATCTGGGCGTCCCCGTTGCGGAATTCTTCAAGTGCCCGATCGTGGCTGCCGTGTCGCCGCATCGAATCACTGTCCATCCGAAGTACGCGGGCCTCGGGAAACCGCTTCTGGACCTCCTGTTCGAGTTTCTGTGTACCGATCCCCAGCAGTTTCAGGCCTCGCTGACCGCAACCAGGACATTCCCGGGGTGGTGGCGACTGAAAATCACATACGTGACACACGACTGCCTGGCGGTCACGGTGCCAGGTCAGGGTGATGTCGCAGGCATCACAGCGAATTCCCTGGCCACAACCGCGGCACCAGACGGCCGGCGAGTGACCTCGCAGGTTCAGGAACAGGATGGCCTGGCCCTTGTCATCGAGTGCCTGCTGCAGCGCGGTTTCGAGCGCCCGTCCGATCGCCACCCCGCCCCGGAAGCGACGGTCGTTGCGGGTGTCGACGAGTGAAACCGGGGGCAGCGGACGATCGTCGATGCGGCTGGGCAGCGACAGCAGTTCGTCGGAACCTTCCGCCGCCGACACCCAGCTCTCCAGCGACGGTGTCGCCGATCCCAGGATCAGTGGCACATCCGCCAGCTCGGCTCGTCGTCGGGCCACGCCCCGGGCATGGTATCTCGGAACACTCTCCTGCTTGAACGTCGTCTCGTGCTCCTCGTCGATCACGACCAGTCCCAGGTGGGGTGCCGGCGCAAAAATCGCACTGCGAGCACCGACGATCACCTGCACCTCGCCGCGGGCAATCCGCTGCCAGTGCCAGTGGCGTTCGGCGTCACCCAGGTGACTGTGGAGCACGGCGACCGAGTCGAACCGGCTGCGGAAGCGGCGGATCGTCTGGGGTGTCAGGCTGATTTCGGGCACGAGCACGATCGCCTGACGGCCGTAACCGACCACCTCACGAATCGCCTGAATATAGACCTCGGTCTTGCCGCTGCCGGTCACCCCGTGCAGCAGGATCGTCTGATGCCGTTTCTGGCGAAGGTGTTCGACGATCGAATCGAGTGCGCGTTGCTGGTCGTCGTTGAGAACCAGGTCGTCCTCGCGAACAGGATCAGCCGTTCCATCGATCTCGGCCGGATCGATCCTGCGTTGGACGACCTCGAGCAGCCCCTTCTTCTGCAACCCTTCGACCGGCGTCTTGCCGCACTCGGCCACGCGGGTCAGTTCCTCGATCCGCAACTCCTTGCCGGCTTCCCGCAACGCGTCGACGACCGCCTGTTGTTTCCTGGGCAGCACGGCCTCACCTTGCCTCTGCTCGAAGTCGTCCGGCAGCGAGAAGAAGCGGACCTGTCGGGTTCCGGCCTGCTTCTTGACACCCGCCGGAACGACACTCTCCAGGACCTGGCCCCAGCCGCACAGGTAGCGGTCGGCAATCCAGCGTGTCAGGTCCAGCATCGCGGCATCGACAATCGGATGATCATCAACAATCGAGTCGATCGATTTCAGCCGGCGGATCGACTCGGGAGGGCGTTCCAGCCCGACACAGAACCCGATCGTCTGCTGGTTGCCACGCCCGAACGAGACGCGAACACGCTGGCCGGCCACCAGTTGACCTCGCAGAGAGTCCGGTACCAGGTAGTGGTAGGCGGTGTTGAGTGGCCGGTTGAAAACCACCTGCGCAGCCACCCGGTCAGCCCGGGAGGCCTCTTCCCAGCGGGCCGCCGGGTCGTCATCGATCCGGTCAGCCGGCAGGTCAAACAGCCGCTGCTGGCGCGAGCGGGTCACGATGGGGTGCCTTTCCTTCCGAGCGTATGGCAACAGCGATAGGATTCTAGCAGCTTGTTACTCGACAACCACTTGGGACCATGGCAATGCGACTGGGAGTTTTCGGGGGCACATTCAACCCCGTACACCTCGGGCATCTGGTGCTGGCACGCGAATGCCGCGACCAGCTCGGACTCGACGAGGTCTGGCTGGTTCCCTGTGGAACCCCGCCTCACAAGAAACCCGCAGACCTCGCCGACCCGCTGGCTCGCAAGGAGATGTTGCTGCTGGCCACCGCAGGCGATCCGTCGCTGGTTGTCAGCGATATCGAGATCCAGCGACCGGGAGTCTCATACACCGTCGACACACTCGAGACGATCGCGGCCGGGGATCCGGATCGGGAGTTGTTTCTGCTGCTGGGTGCCGACGCGGTCGATGATCTGGTCAACTGGCATCGACCCGAGCGGATCTGTGAGCTGGCAACACTGGTCGCAGTCAACCGGGGTGAGAAGGCCTCGATCACCGCTCTGCCGGGTGCCCGGGTCGAGGCCGTGACCATCCCCGGCATCGCGTTGTCCTCGAGCGATCTCAGGCAGAGGATCCTCGCAGGTCGCAGCCTGAGGTACCTGATGCCTCGCGCGGTCGAAATCTACCTTCAAGAACACGACGTCTATGCCGGCGATGATCCCACCCCACACCGACCGGACGATATTTCCTGAAACTGATCAAAGCGGGAACAAGATCCTCGGCCCGTCGGCGAAGAACATGGGACGTTTTGCCCAGACGATGAAGAGGTGACGAAACGGCGAGAGACGGAATTTGACCGACCTTTTCTCGACTCCGTATACTCGATGATGTCTTGACGCACCCTGGTGAGTGACACCGATGATTCGAAACGGTCTGCTGGCGATGATTCTCTGTTTTCCGGTGACGGTGGCCGCCCGGGCGCAGGACGGTCCGGCCAAGCCGATCGGCCAGTTCCTGACCGTCCACAGCCCGATTGACGATTCGGTCACCAGCCGGATCCGCAACGTGGCCCTGGACCTGGTGGGAAAATCCGAACGCGACAACCGGCCGGCGATCCTTGTTCTGGAGATCACTCCGGGCGCAAGCCCGTTTCACCATGTCCAGGGGCTGGCCACGCTGTTGAGTTCGGTGAGGCTTGCGGAAATACGGACGGTGGCGTGGGTCCCCGAAACGGTGACCGGTAACAAGGTGGTCGTGGCACTGGCGTGTGACGAAATCATACTGCACCCGGACGCGGAACTCGGCGACATCAGCCTCGGAGAACCTCTCGAAGATCCACAACGGCAGTTCGTGCAGTCACTGGTCGAGAAGCGGCGAAACGCCAAGGTCAACTGGGCGCTCGCCCGTGGAATGCTCGATCGCAACGCCGAGGTGATCAAGGTCACGATCAAGGGACAGGACACCCCAGCCGAATCCCGGATTCTCAGCGTCAAGGACCTGCCCCGGATCCGTGACAACAACCCGGGTGCGACAATCAAGGTGGACACGATCAAGGAGGCCGGTGGTCGGGGTGCCTTCTCGGGGGAACAGGCCCGGGCACTGGACATCCTGGTGGTACAGACTGCCCAGGCCCGTGCCGAAGTCGCGGCAATCTACGGTCTGCCACGACGCGCGATGCGCGAGGAGCGAATCACGGGCACCGAACCGGTCGCGCGGCTGATCAAGATCACCAACATGATCGAGCCGACGCTGCAGGCATTCTTCAACCGCCAGATTCAACGAGCGATTGTCGAGAAGGCCAACCTGCTGATCTTCGAGATTGATTCTCCCGGTGGCATGCTGACGGTGGCCGAGACAATGGCCAATGACATCGCGTCACTGGAGGAACGCAACATTCGCACCGTGGCCTGGATACCACGCGAGGCGATCAGTGGAGCCGCCATCATCGCGCTGGGCTGTGACGAAATTTACATGGCCCCCGGGGCACGGATCGGAGACGCCGCACCGATCGAAATGAAGCCGGGCATGCCATTTGAACGAGCCCCGGAAAAGGTGCTCAGCTACACCCGCGAAGTGCTCCGAACACTCGCGGAAAAAAAAGGGCGACCGCCGGGAATCGCCGAGGCGATGGCTGACAAGGACCTGGAGGTCTTCCAGGTGGTCAACCGCGAGACCGGTGACACGGAGTTCAAGACCGAGGCCGAGTTGCACGGGGCCGCTGCCCAGTTTGGAGACAAGCAACCCGTCCCCGAAACCCGGGCCGACAACCTGCTGACGGTCAACGGACGGCGAGCCCACGAGCTGTCGTTGGCCGAACCACCGGTTTCGGGAATCGAAGAACTCAAGCAGCGACTCGGATTGTCTCCAGGGGTCGTCCTGCGAGCAGTCGAACGGACCTGGGTCGACAACCTCGCCATCGGGCTCAGCGGCAGCGAGGCCGCGTTCCTGCTGTTCTTCTTCGGGTCGATCCTGGTCTACCTCGAGTTGTACACGATGACCGGCCTGTGCGGCATCGGGGCCTCGCTGTGCTTCGCGTTGTTTTTCTGGGCCCGCTGGGGCCAGACAGCGGGCTGGCTCGAGGTCGTACTGTTCATGCTGGGGCTGGCGTTGATCGCCCTGGAGATATTCCTGATCCCGGGATTCGGCGTCTTCGGGCTCTCGGGAGGACTGCTCGTCTTCGTCTCGCTGATCATGGCCTCGGAGACAATGTCCGGGTCCATCGGCATCGAAGGACTGGCGAGATTCGAGCGTCCGACGCTCACCCTGATCGGATCACTGGCCACGGTCGTCGTCGTCGCCGCGGTGATCAGCCGCTACCTGCCCAGCCTGCCACTGCTGAAGCACATCGTGCTCGAACCACCAAGCCAGGAAGAGCTCGCCTTCGACCCTCGACTGGCCGGCACGGTCGAATCCACCGCGTTACTCGAAAGTGACCACAGCCTGGTCGGCCAGTCCGGATCTGCCGTATCGGTGCTCCGGCCCGCCGGAAAGGCACGGTTTGGTGAGAACCTGGTGGATGTCATCAGCGACGGCCCTTTCATCAACCCAGGAACGACCATCGAAGTCGTTCGGATTGAAGGTAACCGCGTGATCGTGCGTCAGTCGTGATAACTGGCGATCCCGGTGACGACCCGTGCCGTTGCAACTTCAGACGGTGCTGCTAAAGTAAGCTGGTTGGATGGAGTTGGCTCGCTGGCAATGGTTGCCGACGGGATGGGGAGGATCCCCGTTACCAGAAGAGTTTAGCCTCGATGACGGTACGTGGATGTCGATTACCCAGCAACGCAAAATTGAACTGATACAGGAGTTCCGGCGCGGTGAGGCAGATACAGGATCGGCCGAGCTGCAGATTGCCGTATTGACCGAGCGGATCAAGAATCTGACCGAGCACCTCAAGAGCCACGGCAAGGATCATGCCAGCCGCCGTGGATTGCTTGGTCAGGTCAGCCGCCGCCGCCGGTTACTCGACTACCTGGATCGAACGGATCATCAGAAATATCGCGAGTTGATCGAACGGTTGGGAATTCGCAAGTAGTGCAGACGGTTCGGACGTGTGAACCGACTGCCCGATCAGCCTCCGGGGGCTCCCGGGGTGGCGATGGAAAACGTAGATGGTAGGGAACAGGTTGTGAAGACAGTTGTTTCGCGTGAAATTGGAGGACATACGCTCAGCCTGGAAACAGGAGAACTGGCCAAGCAGGCCAGTGGCGCAGTCCTGGTTCGTTATGCCGATACGGTCGTGTTCGTCGCCTCACAGGACGGACCTCCACGGCGTGGCATTGACTTCTTTCCACTGACGGTCGACTACCGCGAACGCTTCGCGTCGGCCGGGAAGTTCCCCGGCGGGTTCCTGAAGCGAGAGGGTCGGCCGACGACCAGGGAAATCCTCACCGCGCGGCTGACCGACCGCCCGATCCGTCCCATGTTCCCCAAGGGGTACAAGGACGAGATCCAGGTCATGGCCAACGTGCTGGCAGTCGATCCCGAACACGACCCCGACGTCCATGCCATCATCGGCGCCAGCGCCGCGCTGATGATCTCCGCGTCCATCCCCTTCCAGGGACCACTCGCCGCCGTCCGGGTCGGCAAGGTCGATGGTCAACTCGTCATCTTCCCCACGCTGGAACAGACTGCCGAGGGAACTCTTGACCTGATCGTCGCCGGCAACCTCGAGAGCGTATTGATGATCGAGGGCTTTGCCAAACAGATGCCCGAGGACGAGATGCTCGAGGCGATCCTTTTCGCCCAGAAACACATCGTCTCGATCTGCGATTTGCAGATGGAGTTGGTCGGAGAGGTTGGTGTCGAGAAGGCCGAGTACGAAGGTCCGGGTGAGAATCCGCTGTTGAGCGCGATGCAAGGCGATGGCTTCGAGCGGCTGAAGACCGCCATGCAAAGCACCGTCAAGGTCGAACGTCACGAGCAGACCAGGGCCCTGAAGGATGAACTGATCGAGAAGTACTTCCCCGATGACGCCGAGGAAACCGCCGATGGGGCCACCCGGGGAGATTTCAAGGAGGCCTTCCACGATCTCGAACAACTCGTCGTCCGCGACCTGATCCTCAATGACAAGACGCGGCTGGATGGCCGCAGCATGGGCGACCTGCGGGCCATCAACTGCAGTGTTGACCTGCTGCCCCGGGTCCACGGTTCGGCGGTCTTCACCCGCGGTGAAACCCAGTCAGTCTGCACGATCACCCTGGGTACCCCCCGCGACACCCAGCGGGTCGACGGCCCGGTCGAGGAATACGAAAAACGGTTCATGCTCGACTACAACTTCCCGCCCTATTCGGTGGGTGAGTGCCGCATGATCCGAGGACCCGGTCGCCGGGAAATCGGACACGGGGCACTGGCCGAGCGCAGCGTGCACTCGATCCTGCCCGACGCCGAGGCGTTCCCCTACACGATCCGGGCGATCTCGGACATCACCGAGTCGAACGGGTCCAGCTCGATGGCGAGCGTCTGCAGCACGACCCTGGGCCTGATGGCCGCCGGCGTGCCGATCCTGCAACCGGTCGCCGGCATCTCGATCGGAGTCGTCGCCGAACCTGACGGTCGCTTCGAACTGCTGACCGATATCATCGGCGACGAGGATCACTTCGGCGACATGGACTTCAAGATCGCCGGCAGCCAGATCGGGATCACCGGAATCCAGCTCGACCTGAAAATCAAGGGGATTTCCGAGGAGATCATCACCGCGACACTGGCGCAGGCCAAGGACGCGCGACTGAACATCCTCCGCTCGATGCTCGAAACTCTCGGTCAACCCCGCGAGGACATCTCCGAGCACGCTCCACGACTGGAGCGGACCCAGATCGACCCCGAGAAGATCGGCCTGTTGATCGGTCCCGGTGGAAAGACCATCCGGGCCATCCAGGACGAGACCTCGACCCAGATCGACATCCAGGAAGATGGCACCGTCACGGTCGCCTCCAGTGATGGCGCCGCCGCGCAGGCCGCCCTGGCCCGGATCGAGGCACTGACCGAGGATGTCAAGGTGGGCCGGATCTACAACGGGACCGTCTCCTCGGTCAAGGACTTCGGCGTGTTCGTCGAAATCGCCCCCGGCAAGGACGGCCTTTGCCACATCAGCGAACTCGCCGATGGCTTCGTCAAGTCGGTCGCTGACGTCTGCAGCATCGGTGACGCGATGCAGGTAAAAGTGATCGCCGTCGACGAGCAGAATCGAGTCAAGCTGTCGCGACGCGCGGTGCTGGCCGAACAGGCCTCCGATGAGGATCAGGCGGCAGAAAGCGGCCAGGCGACGGAGGTGGCAACAACCGACGACGGTGGAGACGACAGCGAGGGGTAACGACGATCGAAGCGCAAGAACGTCGGCAACTGCTGTCCCGCTACGCGGAAATCGCCGAGCTGGCCGGTGGGCTGGCCCACGAGATCCGTAATCCGCTCTCGACGATCTCCATGAACCTCGATCTTCTCGTCGAGGACCTTGCGTCCTCGGATGCCCCCCGCGATCGGCGGACGCTCGACAAACTGCACACCGTGCAGTCCGAGTGTCGTCATCTCGAGGAGATCCTCGACGCCTTCCTGCAATTTGCCCGCGTCGGAGAACTTGACCTCGTTCCCACCGACCTGAATTCGGTTGTCAGCCGCTTTCTTGACTTCTACCGGCCCCAGGCCGACGACACCAAGATCGAAATCAGCCCCCATCTGCAACCCGGCCTTCCCGCCGTCGCTGCCGACGAACCGCTGTTGCGACAGATGTTGATGAACCTTTGCCGCAACGCCGCCGACGCGATGCCTGGCGGCGGCCGACTCGAGATCCAGACCACCGTCGTCGATAATCGGGTTGCGCTGGTCGTGATCGACAACGGCCGAGGGATGGACGACGCGGCCCGGTCACGGATGTTTGACACGTTTTTCTCGACACGACCATCCGGCAGTGGTCTCGGGCTGCCAACGGTCCGTAAAATCGTGCAGGCCCATCTCGGAACGATCGACTGTGAGAGCGAACCGGGCCAGGGCACAAAGTTCACGATCCTGCTGCCGATCGAAACCGAAACCTCCTCATGAACGATCCCGCACAGGTTGATCCGCAACCAACCGGCAACGAGCAGCCCGGACCTCCGATCCGCGTGCTGGTCATCGACGACGACGAACCCCATGCCCAGGCGGTCGCCGAGAGTCTCGAGCGGGTCGGTTACGACTGTGTCACCGCGCACTGTGGCGAGGAGGGAGCCCAACGGATCGAAAGCGACAACTATGACGTCGTGGTGACTGACCTGATGATGGACGATCTCGATGGGCTCGCCCTGCTGCAGAAAACCAAGGACGAGTTGCCCAATGCCGAGGTCATTCTGTTGACCGGGCACGCCTCGGTCCAGTCGGCCCTGGCCGCCGGCCAGGCCGGTGCGTCGATGTACCTCACCAAGCCGCTCGACATCAACGAGTTGCGAGCCGCCGTCAAGAAAGCCTCGACCCGCCTCCGGTTGCTTCGACGCAACGCCGAGCTCTCGAGACGACTCGACGAAAAATTCGGTTTCGAGGGTGTGATCGGCAACAGCCCGACAATGAACCGTGTCATCGAACAACTCAAACACGTCGCCCCGACCGGCAGCACGGTGCTGATCCAGGGCGAAAGCGGGACCGGCAAGGAACTCGTTGCCCGTGCTCTGCACCAGAACAGTGATCGCAAGACCAAGCCGTTTGTCCCGCTCAACATCTCGGCATTGCCCGAGAGTATCCTCGAGAGCGAGTTGTTCGGGCACGAGGCCGGTGCATTCACCGGTGCCATCGGCCGCCGCGTCGGCAAGTTCGAGTTCGCCAACGGGGGGACACTGTTCCTGGACGAGGTCGGCGAGATGCCGACCGAGACACAGATCAAGCTGCTGAGGGTTCTCGAGGATCACAAGGTGGCGCGAATCGGGGCGAACGAGGAGATCAAGATCAACGTCCGGGTGGTCGCGGCCACCAATGCGGATCTCGAATCCGCCGTCCGTGAAAAACGGTTTCGCGAAGACCTCTACTACCGACTCGCGGTCGTCACGATTGATCTGCCGCCGCTCCGGGAACGACGGCCTGATATTCCACTGCTGGTCGACCACTTCCGTAAGGAGTTTGCCGAATCGCACGGCCGCGATGTTCCCGATGTCTCGCGAGCGGCCCGGCAAGCATTGATCGCACATGGCTGGCCGGGCAACATCCGTCAACTCCGCAATACCGTCGAACGAATGCTCGTCCTCGACAGCGATGGCCTGCTCGATGTCGACGACCTGCCGGATGATATCCTGCCAACAACCGAGACCGATCGAGAGGCGGGGCTGGGTCCTACCGGCCCCGACGGCCTCGTCGGTCGACCACTGACGGACGTCGAACGTTACTACATCGAACGGGCACTGCAACTGGTTGACGGCAAGCGCGAGGACGCCGCCGCACTTCTAGGTATTGGCGAACGCACGCTTTACCGTAAAATCAAGGAATACGGGCTCAAGCAGTGACCCGCGGTCCCCGATGCTCCAGAACCCGAGGACAACACCGGCGACAACCGGTTTTCTTTTTTTCTCGCGGAACCCCGGATTCCTGACGGTGTTTACTCCTCGCCGCTTCCACAGTGGGCCTGCCTGTTTGCTGGAGAGACCAATGTCACACAGCCGAACGATTGCATTGCTGGCGGTCTCGTTGCTTGCACTTCCGATCGCCGGGTCCGCTGACCAATTGGGGGCGGCCGATCCCGCGCCGGCAGCCGACGTGGCCACCAGGATCGACCGGTTGATCGACGCGGAACTCACGGCAACCAACGCCACCCCGTCTCCTGTCACTTCCGACTTCGACTTTCTCCGTCGCATCACGCTCGATCTTTCCGGCCGGTTGCCGAGCCCGCGTGCCATCACGCTCTTTGGCCTCAATCCCGACTCGGACAAGCGGGTCCGGCTCGTGTCCCAGCTGCTCGAATCATCCGACTTCTCGAGGGTCCAGGCGAAGTACTGGCGAGACGTCATTTTCTCGCGGGCAACCGAAGTGCGGTCGCGACTGATGCTGCCGGCCTTCGAGCAGTGGATGACACAACAGTTCGAGGAACGACGGGGCTGGAACGAAATCGCCACATCGCTCCTGACGGCCTCGGGCGATGTTCGTGAAAACGGCGCCACGGCGCTGATTTTCGCCCAGGGAGGCAGTGCTGCCGAGCTCGCTGCCGAGACCTCAAGAATCTTTCTCGGGATCCAGATCCAGTGCGCCAATTGCCACGACCACCCCACCGATCGCTGGAATCGCACCCAGTTTCATCAGCTCGCAGCCTTCTTTCCTCGCGTTCGCGTTCGGCCGATTCGAGACTCTTCGCCACGATCGTTCGAGGTGGTCTCGCTGGACGTCAATCCACGGTCCCGTCGGAGCAACCCATTTCAAGACAGCGGACGGATTTTCCGTCAGCTCGACCGCAACCGGGACGGCCGGTTGGTCAAGCGGGAGGTGGTCAACTCGAGGCTGAATCGCGTCTTTGACCGCCTGCTTGAACAGGGCGACAAGAACAAGGATCGCGGACTCAGTCTCGCAGAACTCCGCGCGCTGCCGCAGCCCGGCAACGCCAACAACCGCCGGCTCGACATCGAACACTTCATGCCCGACCTGGAGAATCCGGCCTCACGCGGTACCCAGATGAAACCGGTCTTTTTTGCCACCCGTGGCCAGACTGCCGAGGAGCTCAGCGACGTGAAACGCCGCCAGCTCCTTGCCGACTATGTCACATCGTCCTCGAACCCCTGGTTCGCCCGGTCGATGGTCAACCGCACCTGGTCGGTCCTGCTCGGCGAGGGCTTCTCGATGCCGATCGACGACCTGGGTCCCGAACGCGAGGTGACTCACCCGGACGCCTTCAAACTGCTGTGTCGTGACTTCGTCGACAACGACTACGACATCCGACGACTTGTCCAGGTCATCACCGGGACTCAAGCCTACCAACGCCAGATCCGTGACCGTGACGTCGCCGACAGTGCCCCGCCGTTTGCCGCAACATCTCCAACCCGGCTCCGCGCCGACCAACTCTACGATTCGCTGCTCGCCGTGTTCGGGTCGGATGTGTCCCGCAGAAGCCGTGGTTCCAGAAGTTCCTCGGGCAGCACACAGTCTCGCCGCAGGCGCTCCCCCCAGGGACGAAATCTTGTCCTGTCGCTGTTCGGATTCGATCCGTCGACGCCGCCGGAGGATATTGCCGGCACCGTTCCCCAGGCATTGTTCATGATGAACTCGCCGCTGATCAACGCGATGATTCGTGCCGCTGGCAACACCAGGCTGGCCCGGATTCTCGAGCGATTCCCCGACAATGATGAAGCCGTCTCGGAAGTCTACCTGCTGGTTCTTTCGCGAGAACCCACAGCAAACGAGTTGAAGATCTGTCGCGAGTACCTTGCCGAGGTCGGTGATCGCGGTGAAGCGTTTGAAGACCTGATGTGGAGCCTCGTCAATTCCAGCGAGTTCCTTTCTCGAAGATAACCCTGTACCCACCCCGCGGGCCGATGGGGAGTCCTTAGACAATGACCAGTTCATCACGCGTCACTCTGGAAACACTGTCGCGGCGCCGCCTGCTGCAAGCCGTTCCCGCTACGGCGATTGCCGCGGGAAGCGTCGGCCTGAGCGACGTGGTCAGCCTCCGGGCTGACCAACTCCGCAAACAGGGCCGATCCGTGATCCTGCTGTGGATGCAGGGAGGTCCCAGCCAATTCGAGACATTTGATCCGAAACCGGGAACGACCAACGGCGGCCCCACGACGGCCATTTCGACAGCGGTCCCCGGAGTACAGATCGCCTCCACCTGGACACAAACCGCCAAGGTGCTCGACAAGCTCGCGATCATCCGCTCGATGACCAACAAGGAAGGGAACCATCAGCGGGCCACCTACCAGTTGCACACCGGCTACGTGCCCGCCGGCAGTGTCAAGCACCCCTCGCTGGGGGCCAACATTGCCAAGCAACTGTCCGACCCCGCGTTCGAGCTGCCGGCGGTGGTCTCGACCAACCGCACCAATGGCGCCGGTTTCCTTGGTGTCGATTACGAACCGTTCGTCGTTGGCAATCCCGGCCAGCTACCACAAAACGTCGCCACGACGGTTCCGGTTTCACGTTATCGTCGACGGCTGGGATTGCTGGGCCGGCTCGACGGAGAATTCGCAGGCCGTGGAGGCCGGGTCGTCGCCGGCGACCATCAACGGCTGTACAAGAAATCCTCGAGAATGGTGCTCAGCCGCAACGTCACCGCGTTTGACATTTCCGGCGAGCCGGATTCGCTGAAACAGCGTTACGGCGACAACGCCTTCGGCCGGGGTTGCCTGCTGGCACGCCGACTCGTGGAATCCGGCGTGACGTTCGTCGAGGTTCATTCGCGGGGATGGGACACCCACCAGGACAACTTCGATCGAACCACCACGCTGGCCGGACAGGTTGATCCCGCACTGGGCACGCTCATCGATGATCTCGACAGTCGAGGACTTCTCGAAAAGACACTTGTCATCTGGATGGGCGAATTCGGCCGATCGCCACGGGTCAATCCACAAACCGGACGAGGTCACTATCCCCGTGCATTTTCAGTGGCCCTGTCCGGCGGCGGAGTTCGCGGTGGCCAGGTGATCGGTGCCACCACTGAAGACGGCTCGGCAGTTGCCGGCGACCCCGTCTCTGTCCCTGACCTGTTCTGCTCGATCTGCCACTCGCTGAACATCGACCCCCGCATCGAACGCCTCAGCCCGCTGGGTCGACCGATGAAGATCGTCGATGGAGGCCAGGTCGTCGAACAGCTGTTCGCCTGACCGGTCGGTTCAATCCTCGTCCTCGGTCGCCGAGAACGACCGGGTGCGAAAGAACTTCATCGTCTGGGTAACCACCGTCTTGCGAGTTGCCAGTCGCGGGCCCAACGAACGCAGGTAGTTCCACAGTCCGGTGACGACGTAAGGCCGGCGTTTCTCCAGCGCGTCGATCGCTTCCTTGACGACCTGGCGAGCCGTCTGGGATCTCTGTTTCTTCAACCAACCGGGCACACCGGCCACGTCAAAAAACTCGGTCTCGGTCGTCCCCGGACACAATCCCATCACCGTCACGCCGCGGTCCCGGGCCTCGGCCCACAAGGCCTCGCTGAAATGCAGTACGAAAGCCTTCGTCGCGGCATAGACGGGCATGTAGGCCACCGGTTGGAAGCTGACAACACTGGCGACATTGATGATCGCACCGTGCTCACGTGCCAGCATGTCGGGCAGCACACGATAGGTCAGCTCGGTCAGGGCCGAAACATTCAGCGAGACCATTTTCAACATCGAATCGACGTCGGTCCCTTCGATCTCGCCGACGAACCCGAATCCGGCATTGTTGACCAGCAATTCGAGTTCGATGTTCCTGTCGGCAATCCGCCCAAGCAATTCCGGTACCGCCGCGGGTTCGCACAGATCCATCGGCACGATCTCCGTCTGGACCATGTGCTGCGTCCGCAGCTCGTCGGCGAGTTCTTCGAGCAGAGACTCGCGGCGGGCAGTCAGCACCAGGTGCATGCCGTTACCGGCAAGCACCCGAGCAAACTCGGCACCGATCCCGCTCGAGGCCCCGGTGACCAAGGCCCATCGCTCCGTGTATGCTTCCAGCATAACAGGCTCTCCCAGCCAGCCCGTGTGGAACCCGCCTCTCAGCCCGTCAATGGCTGCGAATCGTAACACAAACCGATTGAAATGAAACCCCGCCGGGATCGTGGACTGGCCGCCTCGAGGGGAATTGGTCCGTGCGAGTTGTTAGAGTTGGCCGCATCATGTCCGATTCCTACCCCGTACTCACGCGCCGGCAGGCCCGCGACGTCGATCTTCGCGCAATGCGTGACTACGGCCTGTCGGGCCTGGTGCTGATGGAGAACGCCGGGCGGGGCTGTGCCACGTTACTGGAACGGCTCGGAATCAACGGCCCGGTCTGTGTCTGCAGTGGAAAGGGAAACAACGGCGGCGACGGCTACGTGGTCGCCCGGTATCTCGACAACGGTGGCCACCAGGTCCGGGTGGCCTCGGCCGTTGATCCCGACACGCTCACTGGCGATGCCGCCGTCAACCACGGGGTGTTTTCCGCCTCCGGGGGCACGGTCTCGGTCATCGATCCTGCCGGCTGGGACCGAGAACTCAAGGGGGCCGACTGGATCGTCGATGCACTGCTGGGCACAGGAACCCAGGGAGACGTCCGCTCGCCGTTCACCGAAGCCATCGACGCGATCAATCGCACCTCGTCCCCGGTCCTGGCAATCGATTTGCCCAGCGGAATCGACTGCGACACGGGTGCCGTGTTGGGAACTGCTGTCCAGGCACGACACACCGCCACCTTCGTGGCGGCCAAACAGGGTTTCCAGGCAAGAGGACTTCAAGACTGGACCGGCGAAGTCCACGTTATCGACATCGGAATTCCCCGATCCTTGCGCGAGGAAGTGCTGGGATGATGCACCGATTCCACGCCGAGGATTTGCAGGGCGACGAGTTGCTGCTGCGTGGACGTGAGGCACACCACCTCACCGACGTGCTGCGACAAGGTCCCGGCACCGAGGTCGAACTCTTTGACGGACGGGGAACACGGGCAGTCGCCGAGGTAATTTCGTCGGGAAAACGTGAAACGGTCCTGACAATCACCGCCCGTTTCCCCGATCCGTCGACCGACGGCCCCGAACTGGTCCTGGCCACCGCAATTCCCAAGGGTGATCGATTCCGATCGCTGGTGGAAAAGACGACCGAACTCGGGATCGATCGACTGATCCCGCTGAGGACCGATCGCAGCGTGGTCCACCCTGGAAAGGGAAAGTGTCAGAAGATGAACCACGCCGTCATTGCCGCCTGCAAGCAGTGCGGCCGCAACCGACTGATGGCGATTGAACCGGTCACCGCCTGGCGGGAGATGTTGGCCATCGACAACGCGGCGTTGATCATCGCACACCCCGGGGAATCGCCCGCCGCTGAGACTCTCGATCAAGTGCTCAGCGACCCTCCCGGCTCGCTGGTTTTTTGTGTGGGGCCCGAGGGAGGCTGGTCCGAAACCGAACTCCAGGCAGCCGGTAACGCGGGGGCTGTGCGGGTCAGCCTGGGGCCACACGTGCTGCGAATCGAAACCGCGGCCATCGCCCTGGCCGCCCTGGTCACCAGTCGCCTGTGACCGCAGCAGCAGCCGCAAGCCAGCCTATACCGCGTAGGTCAAGAAACCCCGCACCACCGCCAGAAACGCTTCTGGTTCATCGGCGGCAATCGAGTGGGCGCTGTTGGCAAAGACCTTCAGATGGGCCCGCGGGATTTTCTCGGCAATCTCCCGAGAATGATCGGGAGCACAGATCCAGTCACGAGCACCGGCAAGCACCAGCGTCGGACAGGTGATCGATGCCAGGCGGTCGGTGTAGTCGAAGGTACGGAGAAATTCCGAGAACCCGAGATTGAGCTGTTCAAAGTTTCGTCGCCCACGCGACCACGACCGTTCAGATTTCTCGGCATCGTACTTTGTCGAGTACATCGGCCCCATCTCAGTGTAGTACTCCTTCAGTTGTTCCAGTGATTCAAACGATCCCGCCCACAGCCGTTCACACACAGCCTGTTGTCGGGGTGTCCCCCGCTCGGCGACAATCCGCCTGGCATCGTCAAGAAACCGATGACTGGCCGCGGTGGCGCAGAGCACGAGATGAGACACGCGGTCGGGATAGCGGATCGCATAACCGATCGCGACCATTCCGCCGTAGGATGATCCCAGCACACAGATCTGGTCGAGTCCAAGATAATCGCGCAACGCGTCCAGATCGTCGATGTTCTCCTCGAGCGTATAGCTCTGTGGATCCGCCGCCGCGCTGCGACCTGAACCGCGGTGGTCGACGTAGACCAACTGGGCCACGTCGGTCAACCCGTTGACGGTCGACTTGAAACCGACATGGTCTCCACCGGGTCCACCGTGCAACAGGAAAAGAACCGGCCGCTGGACCATCCGGTCGCCATCGGGCACCAGGCCGGCCCCGTCGACATCAAAGTAGATCTCGGTTCCACGCACCCGGGCTTTCATCGCAATCACTCTCCTGGTGAGTCGTCGAACCGGTGAGTCGGAACCGGGCGTCCTGGCCGGAAACTCTGCGTCTGCCGAAACTCGGCCACCGCGCCGCGGGCACCAACAGCCGCGTTCACTTCCTTGTGAACCACTTCCTTGAGCCACTCCGGATCACAGGCCACCCGGGCATTGACGATCAGGTCTATCGTCTTCACCTGGCAATTCGAAGACAAAGACAACTCGGGGGCGTTCTCGCTGGAAACAAGGTTGGCCACCCCGAAGAACCCCTCCCACAATCCGATCACCTTCAGATGAGCCGTTTCGGCATCCCGTTCACCCAGGATCTCACCCAGCCGGGTGACCACGTCGAGCAACAGGTCATCAAGATCGAAAGACTCGTCGGCAGCCACGTGGAGGCTGCTGTTGAGCCAGCCCAGTTCCGCTTCGCCCTCGGCATACGTGTCGTAGTCGATATCGAGAACCCGTCGACCAAAATCACCGTCCTGGTCGAGCAAGGCGACCAGTTGATCGACTCCTTCACCGGTCCTGGCCGACATTCTGATGACCGGCACGCCCGGACACCTGCGGCTGACCAGTTCCACGAGTTCCTCGACCTGCTCGTCGGAAAGTTCATCGATGCGGTTGACCAGGATGGCATCGGCTTCTTCGAGTTGTTTGACCAGGATGTAGGCGGCCTTGGGTGAAAACCCCGAACCCGTCTCGCCTCGCAATACCCGCCGGCCATGGCTGGGCTTGAGGATCACAGTGTAGGGAGCAATCTGGAACCGTGCTTCGAACAGCCGCTTGATAGGCTGGATCACGGTGGCAACCAGGTCGGTACAGCTTCCCACCGGCTCGGCCAGGATCACGTCAGGCCGCTGATCCTCTCCCAGGGCCTCGATCGTGCTCATCAACTCGTCGAAGTTGCAACAAAAGCAGGCCCCGGCGACTTCGCCAACGTCGAAACCCTGTGAACGGAAGGTGTTGGTATCGACCAGGTCGCTGGCCTGGTCGTTGGTGACCACACCGACGTTTTTTCCCTGGTCGGAATAGTGGCGAGCCAGTCGTGCCAGCGTGGTCGTCTTGCCTGCCCCCAGAAATCCACCAACCATGATGTATCGGATCGTGTGCATCATGACTCCACGGCAGGCTGTCGAGATGGCCGGCTAGACATTCACACCGCTTGTCATCGTCCACGCAAGCTGCGACAAGGAAAGTTGCAGTTCGACAAGCGTTCCGACCAGAACGCTCCATCCTAGACAATTCCGCCATCGCGACCAATCAAGTCTCACTCCGGCAACATCCCATGACCGGTGACAAGGCCTCTCGAGACGACCGTCCCGCTGTCCTGGGGGGAACTTCGCTCCGCCCCGAAGGGGCTCCCGGTTGGCCGCCCGGGGATCCGTCGATCGTCGACGTTCTGCACCAGGCGGCGATCGACGGCAGTTGGGGACGCTATCACGGTCCACACACCACGACCCTCTCGGAACACCTGGCCCGTCTCCACGGCCTCGAACATGTCGTTCTCTGCGCCAGCGGTACGGCCGCCGTCGAACTGGCTCTCCGGGGACTGAAAATCGGTCCTGGCGACGAGGTGCTGCTGGCCGCCTACGACTTCCGGGGCAATATTCAGGATGTCCTCTGCGTGGGAGCGACCCCGGTCCTGGTCGACATCCGTCCGGACAATTGGAATCTCGACGTCTCTCTTGTCGAAGCAGCGATCACCGATGCCACCCGCGCCCTGCTCGTTTCACACCTTCACGGTGGCCTGGTTGACATGCCCGTGCTGCGGGATCTCGCCGATGCGCGGGGGCTGCCGATCATCGAAGACGCCTGCCAGGTTCCAGGAGCCCGTGTTTGCGGTCGGACCGCCGGGACCTGGGGTGACGTCGCCGTGCTTTCCTTCGGCGGCAGCAAGTTGCTTTCGGCCGGTCGCGGCGGTGCGTTGCTGACCAATGACGGGGGGGTTGTGCAACGGGTGAAGCTGTACACGCAGCGAGGCAACGAGGCCTACCCGCTTTCCGAACTGCAGGCCGCCTTGCTCGTTCCCCAGCTCGATGCCCTCTCCGAAAGCAACCAGCGTCGCAGCCTTGCCGCCGACCGACTGATCGAAGGCCTCGCCGGTTGCCCGGGACTGCAACCGTTTACCAACCCCGTCCTGGACGATTCTCAGCCGGGCTACTACAAGCTCGGCCTGCAATTCAAGCCCGCCGACTGCGCGAATCTCTCGCGGGACGCCTTCGCCAAGGCGGTCCGCTGTGAAGGCGTGGCGATCGATCCCGGCTTCCGGTCACTCCACAAGTCACACGCCCGACGACGATTCACCGCACCCCACAAGTTGCCTCATGCCGACCAGGCCGACAGCAACGTCCTCGTGCTGCATCACCCCGTCCTGCTCGGCAGCGACGAGGATCTTCAACAGGTCCTTACCGCCGTCGTCCGTGTCGCTGACCACGCGGAAGAAATCGGCCAACTGCTGGGTTTTGCCTGTTGAGCTGATCGGCGGACGATCAATCGCCGTGCAGTTTCCGGAGCCGGCCCGAGGTTCTCATCATCAACTGCATCCGCTCGAACTCATCAAGCCATTCCCCGGTCACCCGCTGCAGAAGTGACCGCCCGTCATCGGCAGTCGGGCCGGACGGAGAGGCATCGACACCGGCGGTCATGGCGCGGTACTTCGCCAGTGTCCGATCGCCGAAAATTCCACAGAGAAAATCATCCTCGCTGAGAAAAACGACAACCGGAACGCGATGACCACCGTTGACCGACAATCGCTCGGTCAACTCGGGGTTCTCATCGCGATCGAGGTAGCGGACCTGGATCGCCGGGTTGGCCTCGGTAAACCGCTCGAAAATCGGGCACTGATTGACACAGTCACCACACCACGCACCGGCCAGCACGATCACTTTCATCTCGCGGACAAATCCCGACAGCACGGCGAGTTGTTGTTCGTCGAGCGTGATTTCCTCGTAGACCTTCTGCCACCGATCACGGTGTTCGGGCGTTCCGTGCTGATCGAGGAAGTCCCGGTAATCAAACCCCTTCCGAAATTCGTCTGCAAGACAGCTCATCGAAGTATCTCCTGGAGTGTTGCCGGCGGGAACGACCAACATAGGCACCGATACCGTTCCGGGCAACACGCCGCAAAGGCACCGCGGCGGACATCGAAAACGTCAGAGCACTCGCTGTGACTGCGGCACAGAAATCACCTAGGATGGAGTCTTGTTTCTTTACCCGGTCAACGGAAACTCCATCGTGGACGTTGTTGAAATCCTGAAGGCGCTCGTGTCGATTCCCAGCGTCAATCCGATGGGACGCGACCTTTCGGGTCCGGAGTACTTCGAGACCCGGGTCAGCGAATGGCTCTGCGGGTTCTTTGCCGAACGCGAAATCCCTCACGAGCGGATCGAGGTCGTTGAGGGTCGGGCAAACGTCATCGCCCGGGTCGACGCCGGCCCCGACCGGCCGACTGTGATCCTCGACGCCCACCAGGACACGGTGCCCGTCGATGGCATGACGATCGAACCGTTCGACCCGATTGTCCGTGACGGGCGGCTTTACGGTCGCGGTGCCTGTGACGTCAAAGGGGGCATGGCGGCAATGCTGCATGCGGTCGCCCGCCTCGCCGCCGAACGCCCTGCCGATGCGGTCAACGTTGTCATGAGTTGCACGTGCGATGAAGAAGCCACCGTCCAGGGCATCAACGACCTGGTACGTCTCTGGACCGATGACTCTCGGCACTCGGACCTGCTGCCCGACAAGCCCGACGTGGCACTGGTAGCCGAACCGACGAATCTTGACATCGTCGTCGCCCACCGCGGTGCCACCCGCTGGCAAGTACGAACCGGGGGCCGTGCCTGCCACAGTTCACAACCCGAACAGGGAATCAACGCCATCTACCGGATGGCGAAGGTGATTGCCGGCCTCGAGGAATACGCCGCGACGCTCGCCGACCGCGTCACGCCTCATCCACTGTGCGGTCCCGCGACACTTTCGATTGGCCGGATCACCGGGGGCGTCAGCGTGAACACGGTACCGGACGAATGCCTGATCGAGGTCGATCGACGGGTGATCCCCGGGGAAAACGGGGCGGAAGTGATGGACGACGTCCTGGCCTTTCTGCAGGAACGCGTCGAGGTTCCGTTCGAGTTTCTTCCCCCGTGGCTGACGGGGCTGCCGCTGCCCGACGATGGCAACCAGGCCTGGGCGGCAAGACTGCTTGAACATGTCAGCTCCGTCGCCGGACCGCACCGGACAGTTGGCGTGCCCTACGGTACCCATGCCTCGCGGTTCGCCAACGCCGGTGTCCCGGGAATCGTCTGCGGTCCCGGCTCGATCGACCAGGCTCACACCAAGGACGAATGGCTCGCCATCGACGAACTCGAGCAGGCGGCCGAAGCGTACTACCGATTCTGCTCGGTCGCAGTTTGATGTCCTGCTGGGCATGTGCCAGACTGGTCGTTCATGATCCCCGGGAGGTGGTTTGGTGCGCGTTTTAACGTTCGGTGAAGTGATGATCCGCCTGGCACCCGCGGAATTCCTCAGGGTCCGACAGGTCCTGCCCGGGCGACTCGAAGCCACCTTCGGTGGCGGGGAACTCAACGTCGCCGTCTCGATCGCCAACCAGGGAGGCGACTCCACTTTTCTCACCAGCGTTCCCGACAACACGCTGACCGACGCCCTCGAGCAGGAGATGCGGAAGCTGGGTGTCGATACCAGCCTCGTCCGCCGCAGCGACCGGGGACGATTTGGAATTTACTTCGTCGAAACCGGGGCCAACCAGCGTGGGGGCACGGTGACCTATGATCGCGACGGCACGTCAATCGCCCTGGAAACGGCTGCAGCATACGACTGGGAGGCGGTCTTCACCGGTGCCGACTGGTTCCATGTCACCGGAATCACTCCGGCCATCAGCGAAACCGCTGCCGGAGCCGCGTTGGCCGCCGTCCAGGCCGCGTCAGCACAAGGCCTGAGCGTCTCCTGCGATCTCAATTTTCGCAAGAAGCTCTGGAACTGGCGACCCGGCACGGCCTCGATCGATCTGGCCCGGGAAACAATGCGGGGCCTGATGCCATTCATCAACGTCGTTGTCGCCAACGAGGAAGACTGTGATCTGTGCCTGGGCATCCTGGCTCCCGAAACCGATGTCGAGGCCGGCGAGTTGAACATCGCGGGTTACGAGGCGGTCGCTCGCCAGATCGTTGACGAGTTTCCCAACGTCACCACGGCCGCGATCACACTTCGCGAGAGCATCTCGGCCAGCCACAACAACTGGGGAGCGATGCTCTACGACACGGCCTCTGATTCGGCACACTTCGCGCCCACCGATGATCAGGGAAACTACCGACCCTACGAAATCCGCAACATCGTCGATCGCGTCGGTGCCGGCGATTCGTTTGCTGGAGGCCTGATCTTCGGCCTCTCGACTCCGGAACTCTGCGACCCCGCCACCGCGTTGCGGTACGCCACTGCGGCAAGTTGCCTGAAACACAGCATCAAGGGCGACTTCAGTTATGCGGAACGGCAGGAAATCGAAGCTTTGATGGGAGGGGCCGCCTCGGGTCGAGTCTCCCGCTAACTTCCGCAACACACCCACTCCTCTTTCGTTCGACCGATTCTCATGCCCCGACGTCGCCGACGCGTGGAGAAGTGGCTGGCCGAAACAAGCACGCCCGTTTTCGTCCTCGACACCGACCGTGTCGTCGGCTGGTTCAACTCGGGTTGCGAACAACTGACGGGCTGGTCGGCTGAAGATGTCGTGGGTTGGCGGTGCGACTACAGCAGCGAATTCGCAGCCGACACTGTCGACGCGTTGGTGGCGAGCCTCTGCCCACCACCGGATCTTGCCCTCTCCGCAAGGCAGCAGGTGCCGGTCGAGGTGGCCTGCAGGGACGGCCACCCGCAGCCCCGGATCATGCATGTCTTCCCTCTCGAAGACGCCGACGGCCAACCCGACGGTTTCCTGGGGGTGCTGCTGCCGGTTCCCCGGAGTGATTCTGCCACGTTGACCGATTCGCCCACGCACAGATTACACGCCGAACTCGCCGCATTGCGGATCGCGCTGCGGCAACGCTACGGAACCGACACGCTGCTGGGAACCGGGCCCGCCATGACCCGTGTTTTGCAGCAGGTCGAGCTCGCCGTCGATTCTCTCAACGGTGTCACCCTCATCGGAGAACCCGGCACCGGCCGCGAACACGCGGCGCGCGCGATCCACTACGCAGGACCCAACGGGGACCATTCGTTCATTCCGCTTCACGCCGTCACTCTCCCGACCGTTGAACAGGCCAGCCTGATCGATCGCATGCTCGGACCCCATCGATCACCACAGACCGGACCCGACGTTCTTCAGCCCGGCACCCTCTTCCTGGCCGAGATCGACCGGCTCCCCCGCGACATCCAGCAACAACTCCTCGATCGGCTCGACGCCGATCCCGAACGGCATCCCACAATGCGGCTGATGGCCTCGTCGACCATCTCACCTGAACTGGCTGTCGACTCCGAGCAATTGCTTCCCGAACTGCATTACCGGCTGACGGCAATCACCATTTCTCTCCCGGCCCTCCGCGATCGTCCGGATGATTTCCGCACCCTCGCACAGCACATTCTCGAACAACACAACAAGTCGGCGGACTTCCAGGTCGGTGGGCTGACCCAGTCGACCTGGACCACACTGGGGCAGTATCTCTGGCCCGGGAACCTCGATGAACTCGATGCCGTCATCCGCGAGGCGGCCCAGGCTGCTGCTGATCGGCAGTCCCCCCGCGTTGATGTCCAGGACCTGCCCTTCCGCTTCCGCACCGGACTGGACGCTCAACGCGTCGGTCCGCCGCTCGCGACACCACTGGAACCACTCGACGTCGTCATCGAACGCGTGGAACGCGAGCACATTCGACGGGCACTCGAACAGGCTCGTGGCAACAAGGCCCGGGCCGCCCGGCTGCTCGGGTTGACCCGACCAAAGCTGTACCGACGCCTCCAGCATCTCGACATGCTCGATGACGAAGTGGGCCAGGCGGCCGGTTAGCGGCGGACGATCGGGGCTTCGAAACGACCGATGCCAACATTGATCACCGCCGGTTGTCCCGATTCAATCGCCCGCTCCAGTGCTGCGGGCAGATCCTCGATCCTCTCGACGTGCTCACCCCAACCGCCCAGGGCACGACAGACCTCGTCGTACCGCGTTGCCGCCAGGTCGCAGCCGATCAACCGGTCTTCACCGTAATCGCGCAGCTGGATCTGGTGCTCGGCATTCCAGCAGGCGTCATTGCCCACGACAATGACCATCGGCAGGTTGTGGCGCACAGCCGTGTCGAGTTCCATCGCGTGGAAGCCAAACGTGCCGTCACCGACGGTCGAAATCACCCTGGCAGCGGGACAGGCCAGGCGGGCGGCCAGGGCGAATGGCACACCGGCACCGATCGACCCCGAGGGCCCGTTGATCATGCGGTGAGTCGATCCGACAATCGCCTGCGTCCACTGACCGAATTCCCCTCCGTCGGAAACGAATACCGATTCCTCGGCGGCGGCCAGCGCATCGTGAACCGCCCGCGCCAGCTGCACCGGGTGCATCGGTTGCCCGTCGGATGCGGTGATCTCGGACCACTCGGCAGGTCGAAATTCGATCGCCTCACGAACCCGGGCCAGCCAGTCCGCCAGGTCGCTGCGAGGTGCCGTGGCCGATTGCACCAGGCGTTCCAGTGCCGGCAGGGAGTCGGCGAGGTCACTGGCGGCCAGGCGACCGGCGGTTTCGAGCGATGTCGCGTGCTGCTGCAACACGTCGGCATCGGGATCGATCAACACCACCTGGCAATCGTCGGCAACGATCGGAGCTTCGAGAAATCGAAGCCCAACATCGGGCTTGCGACCAACCAGGACCAACAGGTCCGACTCGGCCAGGACCTCCGCAAACGCCCCCAGCCCCGGATCGTTGATTCCGCGGGGGCTGCCCATCGCGAGCGAGGGCACACCGGTGGCCCGTTCGACTTCTTCCAGGATACCGGGCCCCGGCCCCCGGACCATCGCCGGACCGGCCAGTACCAGTGGCCGACTCGCCTGACCCAACAAGGTGTGCACCGTTGTGGCCGTTTCCCGATCGAGCAGGCTGACGACCGGATGAGCATCGGTGACGAGCGGGCGTTCGGAATCCGACACCTCGCACTCCCCGGACAACACGTCACCGGGCAACGCCACGTGCACCGGCCCGGGCCGTCCGCTGCGAGCCAACCGCATTGCCCGGGCCAGGTCGTGGCCCAGTCCCGACGGCTCCGACGCCGTCCACGACGCCTTGGCAATCCGGCCGGCGATTTCCGCCTGCGGCATCTCCTGGAAAGCACCCTGCCCGTCACGGGAACGGGGGGAGCAACCGCTGAGGACCACCAGCGGCGACTCGGCCATGGCGGCGACGTACATCGAGGTCAGCGTATTGGTGAACCCCGGACCGGCAGTGACCAGGGCGATTCCCGGTTCGCCGGTCAACCGGCCCCAGGCATCAGCCATGTGGACCGCCGCCGCCTCGTGCCGCACATGGATCAACTCGATCCCGCTCCCGATCGTCGCATCGAAGACCGGCATGATCTGGTTGCCGGAGAGCGAAAACAGGTGACGAACTCCGGCAGTCTCCAGAGCCGCGACCAGCAGGTCAGCTCCGCGGAGCGAGGGGAGTGAAGGGCTGCTCATCGTGGGGCGATCATAGCGTGCAGCGCGATAGGGCAACACCTACAATGACCGTTCCCTTTCTCCAGAGATTGTCACCGATGACCGCCCACTCCCGGAAACTCTCCCGTCGAGATCTGCTGGCGCGCACGGCCGCCTGGACAATCGCTCCCGGACTGTTCGCCGGGAACGGGCTGGCCGGCCCGCAGAAACATCGCCCTCGCGTCGCGGCAATATTCACCGAGTTCCGTTTCCGGTCTCACGCTTACAACATCCTGGAAAACTTCTTCAAGCCCTACCTCTTCCGTGGCCGTCTGGTCGATCCTGGTGTCGATATTGTCTCCTTTTATGCGGACCAGTTCCCCAAGGGAGACATGGCCCGCGACATCGCCGGCCGATTCAAGGTCCCGCTGTTTGATTCAATCGAGGAGGCAATGTGTGTCGGGGGCCAATCACTGGCCGTCGACGCCGTGTTGTCGATCGGCGAGCACGGAGACTACCCGGTCAACAAGCTCGGACAGAAGATGTACCCGCGGAAGCGGTTTTTCGACGAGGCACTCGCGGTGATGAAGCGGGCCGGTCGCCACGTGCCGCTGTTCAACGACAAGCACTTCTCGTACCGGTGGGACTGGGCCCGGGAGATGGTCGATACGGCGCGGGCCAATCGAATGCCATTGATGGGCGGCAGTTCGGTTCCGCTGGCCCAGCGGCGACCGTACCTGGACGTACCGCGTGGAAGCCGGATCACCGAAGCCATTTCGATCCACGGGGGCGCATTGGAGTCATACGGGTTTCATGGACTCGAGGTGCTGCAGTCGATGGTCGAGGCCCGGGGGACCGGGGAAACCGGGATCGCCCGCGTCCAGGTTCTCGAGGGAGACGCCCTGTTCGAAGCCGCCGACAAGGGACGTTGGTCGATGGACCTGGCCGAAGCAGCGATGCTGGCCGAACTCAAGCGTCAACCTCGCTCGATGAGACGTCTCCTGTCAGAGCACGAGAACACTTCTCCTCACGGAATCCTGATCGAGTACCGCGATGGGCTCAGGGCGACCGTGCTCAAGGTCGGCAGCAACTCCAATCGCTGGAACTTCGCCTACCGGGCCGAAGGTGACAAGAAACCCCGCGCCACGGCACTGTTCAACGGTCCCTGGGGAAATCGTTGCCTGTTCAAGGGACTCTCCCACGCCATCCAGTCGATGTTCATCCACCGGCGTGAGGTTTACCCGGCCGAGAGAACCCTGCTGGTCACCGGCGCGCTCGACGCGGCCGTGAGAAGTTACCATGCCGGCGGCCGGCCCCTGGAAACACCTCACCTGGACATCGGCTACACGCCGACGGACTTTTCCGACTTCCGTGAAAACGGTCTCAGCTGGAAACTCATCACCAAGCACACGCCACAGCCTCGCAGTTTTCAGCCCGGCGACCAGAAGTTGCTTTCCGGTTCTTCTCCGCCCGAGAACGACTAGTTCCAGCATTTTTCGCACAGTCTCCGACCACCAGGACACCCACCATGACCATCCGCTTGTTGCTGATTTCGAACCTGCTGCTGTTTGTCGCCCCGTTGTCGGCCCAGGACAACTACAAGCTCGGGCCCGACTCGATGGTCCAGGACAAGGTTCCCCAGGGCAGCGTCACCCAGCACAAGTGGACCAGCAAGAAGGTCTTTCCCGGCACCGTCCGCGATTACTGGATCTACGTACCCAAACAATACAACGGCCGCACGCCGGCGGCGATCATGGTCTTCCAGGACGGTGGCACCTATGTCAACACGAAGCGTCAATTCCGTGTGCCGACGGTCTTCGACAACCTGATCCACAAGGGCGGGATGCCGGTGACGATCGGGATCTTCATCAATCCCGGCGTGATCCCGGCCACGCGGAAGGGTGCCAGGCCGCGTCGCAACCGCAGCTTTGAATACGACACGCTGAGCGGCCAGTACGCCCGGTTCCTGCTCGAGGAAATCCTGCCGGAAGTGAGCCGGTCCTACAAGCTGACCGACGATGCCGAGCTGCGTGCGATCGGTGGAATCAGCTCCGGGGGAATCTGTGCCTGGTCGGTGGCCTGGGAGCGACCCGACAAGTTCCGGAAAGTTCTCAGCCACGTCGGCAGTTTCACGAACATCCGGGGCGGACACCACTATCCGGCGATGATCCGCAAGACCGAACGCAAGCCGATCCGTATCTTCTTGCAGGACGGCACCAACGATCTCGACAATCTGCACGGCAGTTGGCCGCTGGCGAACCGCCAGATGGCCGCGGCACTGAAGTTCACCAAATACGACTACAGGTTCGTGATGGGAACCGGGGGCCACAACGGTCGCCACGGCGGCGCGATCCTGCCCGAATCACTCCAGTGGCTCTGGCGGGGCTGGAACGGAAAATCCGGATCGAAAGACAAAGCGAAATAGTCGCCGTCATCAACCTCACCGGGATCATCGAGGAATCGAACATGATCATCCGACCTGCCAGCGTTTTGCTGCTCGTGCTGACCTGCTCGACCGCTCTTGCCCAGGACATGCCGTTGACCCAGGTCCTGTTGCCCGGCCAGGGCTGGGAACTGGTCGGTTCGGGGTACAAGTTCACCGAGGGACCGGCTGTCGATGACAAGGGCAACGTCTTCTTTACCGACATTCCCAACAACAGGATTCATCGAATCGATGCGGTCACCGGCAAGGTCGGCGTGTTCGCCACGGAAACGGCCCGGACCAACGGGCTGATGTTCGGGAGTGACGGGTTGCTCTACGGTTGCCGCAACGGCGACCGACAGGTGGTGGCTTACGCGGCCGATGCCAGTCACACTGTCATTGCCGACAACCTGCCCTGCAACGACCTGGTGGTGACCTCCGACGGTCGATTGTTTGTCACCGACCCGGCCAACGGCAAGGTCTGGCATATCGATGACAAGCGGAAAAAACGCGTGGTCGCCGAGGGAATTCATCCCAACGGCGTGATTCTCTGGCCCGGCCAGGGAACGCTCGTCGTCACCGAACGCAACGAACCTCACCTGTGGACCTACCGTGTGGAGGCCGACGGAAGCCTGTCGCATCGCGAACGGTACTATCTGCCGCTGCGGATGTTGCCCGGTCGTGAGCGGCCCGGTTCGGATGGAATGACCGTCGATGCGGCCGGTCGGCTGTACGTGACCACGTACGCCGGCGTCCAGATGTTCGACCCCACCGGTCGGATGGGCGGCGTGATCCACAAGCCTCAACGCGGTTCGTTGGCAAATGTCGTTTTCGGTGGCCCGCGGCTGGACCTGATGTACGTCACCGCCGGTGACAAGGTCTTTCGACGAAAGACAAAAGTCCGCGGTGCTCCCTACTTCCTGAAACCCCGCGCCGGGTCGCGCTGAGACAAAGAGCGTGTCATGCCGCTGAGGGTCACCAACATTCGGCTGCCGGTCACGCTGGACGAGGCCCACCTCGGTCCGGAACTCTCGCAACGACTGGGGATCAACCTGCCGGATCTCGTCGGCTGGCGAATCCTGAAAAAAAGCCTCGACGGCCGCTCGAGGCAGAACCTCAAGTTCGTCTATTCTGTCGCCGCCGAAGTCGTGGATGAAGCCGGGCGGCTGGAGTCGCTGCTTGTACGCGAAGGCGTCGATCGTTTCCTGCCCAAGCAATTCGACGATCCTCCCCCGGGAACAACACCCTCACCCCAGCGACCGATCGTGATCGGCTCGGGCCCCGCCGGCCTGCTGGCAGCCTACTATCTGGCGATCCGGGGTTACCGGCCGTTGATCATCGAACGGGGTCCCGCGGTCAAGCAACGAATCGGCAGCATTCAACGCTTCGATGCCGGCGGAGATCATGATCCGGAAGACAATTACCTCTTCGGTGAAGGAGGCGCAGGGACCTTCAGTGACGGCAAACTCACCTGCCGGCTCTCCGGGCCCGACATCGACTGGGTCCTCGAACGGTTCGCCGAAATGAGCCGGATTCCCTCGGTCGTCTACGAGCAACGTCCGCACCTGGGCAGCAATCGTCTGCCGGCCACCGTGAGGCGTTTTCGAGAGGCGATCGAGTCGGCCGGAGGAGAATACCGTTTCGGTTGTCGCCTGGACGGTCTGAACATCGAGGACGGGCAACTGGCGGGGCTGGAAACCAGTGACGGTCCCCTGGCCGGATCGCTGGCGATCCTGGCCATCGGCCACAGTGCACGTGACACCTACCGGATGCTCGTCGAAACCGGTATCCCGGTCCAGCCGCGAGCCTTCCAACTGGGACTGAGAATCGAGCAGTTGCAGGAGCAGATCAACGCCGAAGCCTACGGCCGGCCCGAGTATCCCGACCTGCTTGGTGCGGCCAACTACAGCCTTGTGGCGCATGGAAACCGCAACGTCTACACGTTCTGCATGTGTGCTGGAGGCCAGGTGATTCCCAGTATCTCAGAACCGGGGATGCTCTGTACCAACGGCATGAGCAACTCCCGGCAAGACTCGACGTTTGCCAACAGTGGTCTGATGGTGACCATCGAGCCCGAGGAGTTCGGGGGAACCGATCCCCTGGCCGGCATGCGACTTCAGCAGCAGTTCGAATCGATTGCCTACCGGATCGGCGAGGGAGAATACACCGTTCCCGCCCAGACGGCGGCCGACTTTCTTGCCGAGCGGACACCAGCGATCGGCAGCACGATCGAAACGTCCTACGCTCGTGGCAGCGTGGCGAGTTCGCTGGAGATGCTTCTGCCAGCGACGGTGATCGCGGCCATCAAGCGGGCCCTGCCCCTGCTGGACCGCAAGTACCACGGGGCCTTCCTGCCCGGGGCCGTGCTGGTGGGACCGGAAACGCGGGGCAGTGCCCCGGTGAGGATTCTTCGTGATCGCCAGACATACCAGTCACCGGAGTGCGGGGGACTGTATCCCGTCGGCGAGGGAGCAGGATTTGCCGGCGGCATCATCAGTGCCGGGGTCGACGGGCTGCGGGCGGCACGGGCCATTGTCCGGGAATTCGCACCCGCCTGACACCTATTCCCCCAGCGTGCTCTTGCGACGAAGAATGTGGTGATAGTGCTGTGCAAAGCGATGCGATTCGTCGCGGACGTACTGCAGCAATCGCAACCCGAACCCGTGACGGCTCAACCGCCTTGGTTCCGGCTCACCCGGCACATAGACCTCCTCCTGCTGCTTCGCCAACGAGATCGTGAATGGGGGTTCCACGTCGATCAATCTCATCGCCTCGATCGCGGCATTCAGTTGGCCCCTGCCGCCGTCAATCAGCAGCAAGTCCGGAAACGCCTCGCCCTCCTGCAACAACCGCTTGAATCGTCTCGCGATCACTTCACGGATCGATGCGTAGTCGTCCACGCCGGTGACCGTGCGAATCCGGTACCTCTTGTAACCGTGCTTGAAGGGTAGCCCGTCGATGAACTGGACGAGACTGGCGACGGTCTGACCACCCTGGAGGTGGGCGATATCGACACCCTCGATGCGGCGAGGCAACTCGGGCAGCCCGAAGATCTGTTTCAGACCGGCCAGTCCTTTTTGCGGATCGACATAGAACACCTCCGGTTGGGCGTGTTCCTCGAGATCGCCGCGGAGCTTCAGCGCCTCCAGTGCTTCGATTTCATCTCGAATCCGGCCCGCCTTCTCATAAAGCTGTTCGGCCGAGGCCGCCCGCATCTCATCGGCGAGTTCCTTCAACAGTCGTGCCTTTCCTCCATCGAGAAACGTCTGCAGCCGCCGAATATCTCGACGATAGTCTTCCTTGCTGACCCTCAGGTTGCAGGGGGCGGTGCATTGATCGATGCTCGCCAACAGGCAGGGCCGAAACCACTGCCAACGATCGTCGCCGTCGTTGATGTCCAGCGAGCAGGTCCGGAAGCGGAAGATCCTCTGCAGCACCGCGATCGCACCTCGCAGTTTCTTGGGGCTGGTGAACGGGCCATACAGCCGCGTGCCGCGAGAGCGGGGTGTCCGGGTGAATTCAACGCGAGGAAAATCCTCGCGAACAAAGATCTCCAGGTACGGGAACGTCTTGTCGTCCTTGAGCTCCTGGTTGAAGCGGGGCTGCGCGTCCTTGATCAACCGGGCCTCCAGCAGCAACGCGTCGACCTCGCTGTCGGCCTCGATGTACTCCACGTCCTGGATCTCGCGGACCAGCTCGGCGGTCCGCGTTTCCTGGGCTGCCGCCGCCGTGAAGTAACTGCCGACCCGGCTCCTGAGATTCACGGCCTTGCCGATGTAGATCACGCGTCCCTTCTCGTCCTTCATCAGGTACACGCCGGGAATCGCCGGCAACTGGCGGACTTTTTCCCGCAGCGCGTCAGGGCTCGTGGAATCGACCGTCATCAGGACCGATTCGCCTCGAGCATCCGGCGGACCACCTCGCTGCGGCTCTCGGTCTCCTCGAAAATCGCCAGCTGCTGCTGGCTGCCGGTCGAGCCGGGCAGCTGCGATGCCGATTGCAATTCCTCGGTGCACCCGAGTCGTTCGGCCATGGGTCCCAGCATGTCGATGAGTTGCTCGACCGTCCGTTGCACCGAGTACTGCCGGTAGTCGTCGCTGTTGACCAACTCGGCCTCCGGACCGAAGCGGGTCGCGCGCCACTTGTTCTGCTGGACCATCATCGGGTGGTAGTCCGACTGGTAGGTTCCCTGGTCAATTTCCTCGGACATCGCCTGCACCATGCACTGAACAACCGCCGTCAGGGCCAGTACCTGGTCGAGGTTTGCTGGCATGTCGCACACGCGAATCTCCACCGTTCCAAAGAGGTGATGTGGCCGAATGTCCCACCAGATCTCACGGATCGTGTTGATGAAACCGGTGTCGACCAGGTGCGACACCAGCCAGATGTACTCGCTCCAGTTCCTCATACGGTGAGGCAAACCTGCTGTCGGCAGGCCTTCCATGATATTTGAACGATTCGAATGCAGGCCCGTTTCACGACCTTCCCAGAAGGGAGAATTGCTCGAGAGGGCCAGTAGCAGCGGCAGGTGGCGAAGCATGCGGTCACAGATCATGACGGCCTTGTCGCCGCTGTCGACTCCGACGTGGACGTGCAGACCAAACGTGACCAGCCGCCGGGCCACGTCCTGCATCAACTCGACCAAGCGGAAATATCGGTCGTTGACGGTGATCTCCTGTGACCGCCAACTCGAAAATGGATGCGTCGCGGCCCAGAACAGCTTCAGGCCCAACTCGTTCGTCACCCGCTCGACCGCCTCGATCGTCGTTCTCAGGTCGTCACCGGCCTCGGCCACCGTCCGGCACACGCCAGTGTTGATCTCCAGGTAACACTGCATCAACTCGGGCTTGACCCGCTCTTTCAATTCCGCAGGCAACCTGTCGAGAATCGGTTCGATCGAGTTCGACAGGGCGAACGTCTCGGCATCAACCAACTGCAACTCGATCTCGACCCCGATCGTCGGATTCTCGTTGCGAGTGAATTCGAGCGTCGACATGTCGGTTTTATCCTCCGCCTCCATCATCGTCGCCAATCACCGTTTCCGGAAGCCCTTCCTTCGTGCGATCGGCCATTCCCCAGAGCAGTGCCGCTCGAATCAGGATCCGGGCTCCCGGGACCAGTGAGTCTTCATCGATGTCGAACTCGGGTGTGTGCAGCAGGTTGCCATCGGGCGTCCGCGTTCCCAGTCGAAACATGCTGCCGGGGACCTGCTGCTGATACACCGAAAAATCCTCACCCCCCAGGCTCGGCAACTCGATCCGCTTCACTGCCGCGTCTCCCAGCACCATCCTCGCCGCACGTTCAATCGTCCCGGTGATGTCCGGATCGTTGCGAACAGCCTCCAGGGAACGACGAAACACCACGTCGATCTGTGTCCCCGTCATCGACGCGACGCCTGCAGAAATCTCGAGGATCCGTTCCTTGAGTACCTTGTCATCACCCGGGGCCACAGTTCTCAGCGATCCGAGGATCTCGACCTCGTCGGGAATCACGTTTGTCACGGTGCCGCCGTGGATCCGGCCGATCGAGAAGACCGACGCATGCCGGGAATCAACACCGCGGGGCAGTAGCGCGTAGAGGGCAGCGGCCAGTTCAACCGTGGCGGCAATTGGGTCGCGAGACTGGTGGGGCCTGGCTGCATGACCGCCCTGTCCCCGCACGTGGATAATCACCTCGTTGCAGTGTGCCGTCAGCGCGCCGCTCCGCACGCCGACCTCACCGGCCGGGCGCTCGGGATCGACATGCAGCCCCAGAATCGCATCGACCCCCTCCAGTACTCCCTGCTCGACCAGCCACTTCGCTCCCAGGCAGATTTCCTCGGCCGGCTGGAACAAGTACCTCAGGTGAACACCCGGTCCCTCGCAATCCCCGTGTTCGGCAACAGCCATGGCCACGCCAAGCACGACGGTCGAATGAACGTCGTGACCGCAGCCGTGCATCAGGCCCTCGTGACACGAACGATACTCGACCGTTTTGCCATCCGCGATTTCCAGCGCGTCGATGTCGGCCCGCAGTGCCACCCGCACCGCGTCAGGACCTGGTGTCCCGATCGACGCATCGGCGACCACTCCCAGGCCGTCCCGCAAGACGCGCGATTCGACACCGACTTCAGCCAGTCGCTCGGCAAGATACAGGGATGTCTCCCGTTCCTCGCCACTGGACTCGGGATGCATATGCAGGTGCCGCCGGATTCCAACCAGCACCGAACGGTGGGCAAGCAGCCATTCGTCGATAGGCCGACAGGCCGACTCGACGGTTTCCTGCATTCGCGAGGAGAACGCGGTCGCAGCGGATCGAATCAGTCGCTCTGTCATCGACAGTCCTCCCCGTGTCGCTCCTACCACGCCCAGTCGGTGACATCCTTCATGTTCACGATCCGGTCGGCCGGCCACTCTCCGGCGTGCAGCTTGATGATCGTGTCGGCCACCATTTCGAAGGTGCCCTGGTGGGATTCATTGTCGAGTCCGGCAACGTGCCCACTGAAGAGGACATTTTCAAGCCCGAGCAACGGGCTGTCCTCGGGGAGCGGTTCGACCTCAAACACGTCCAGCCCGGCGGCCCGCATCGGTCCCCGCTGCAGGGCCTCGGCCAACGCCGCTTCGTCAACCAGCGGACCACGAGCCGTGTTGATCAGGACACTGCCTTGCTTCATCGCCGCCAACCGCTCGGCGTTGATCACGTGCCGGGTCTCGGCCATGTTGGGAAGGTGCAGCGAGAGAAAATCGCATCGGGGAATCAGCGCATCGAGGTCGTCAACCAGTTCCACCTGGCAGCTCTCGACGAATTCCATGTCAGGAAACGGCTCGAAGGCCAGGATCTTCATTCCGAGCCCGACCGCCCGGGTGGCCACGGCACGACCGATCCGTCCCAGGCCAACAATTCCCAGCGTGCTGCCCATCACCCGCGGATAGGGACGACGGCTCCAACGAGCCTCCTTGACCCGGGTGTGCAACTCGGGAAAACCACGGGCAACGCCCATCAGCAAGGCAATCGTGTGCTCGGCCACGGCGTGATGATTCACGCCCGGCGTGACCGCCACCACGACGCCCGCCTCATCGCAGGCCGCCAGGTCGACCGCATCAAACCCGACGCCACTGCGGGAAATCACCCTCAGGTCCGGCAACGATTCGACCACGCGACGCGTGTAGGGCTCCGAACCCGCCGAGATCGCCGAGACTCCCTGCATCTGTCCGACCAGGTTGTCCTCGACAAACAGGTCGATGCTGCGATCAACCGGTTCGATCTCGAACCCGGCGTTGCTGAGAATGTCAAAATGCGGACCTCCATCCGCGTTGACCGATGTGCTGACGACCTTGGGCATGGCGACTGGTCTTTCCCTTCCAGGATGGTTGACTCGTGCCCCTCACCCTAGCGAAGACCAAAATCACTCGCCAGCGACGGCCTTCGATGCGATCGCCGTCCGGCGGTGTCGCGGAAGCTAGACGGTCGAGAAGAGGTGCCGCAGCGGTTCGCCGCCTTCCAGGATCAACGTGGGCCGCGACTGGGCATCGGGCAGACGGAGTTCATGGTTGATGCCCAGGGCGTCGTAGATCGTCGCCGCCATGTCCTCGGGGCTGACGGGATTCTCTGCCGGGTAAGCAGCATCGGCATCCGATCGGCCGTACAACTCGCCACCCCGGATCCCCGCCCCAGCCAGCACGCACGGGAAACAATGGCTCCAGTGGCCACGACCCCAGGCCGCCGTGTCGGGCTTGGGCGTCCGTCCCATCTCGCCCACGGCGACGACCAGCGTCTCGTCGAGCAATCCTCGATCCTCGAGATCGGTCAGCAACGCGGCATAGGCCTGGTCAAACCCGGGCAGCAGGTGTTTTTCCAGGTCGGCGCTGGTGCGATGAGAATCCCAGCTGTAGCCATCCGGGGCATCCCAGAGCACGGTCACGAAACGGCACCCCGCCTCGACCATTCGCCGGCCCATCAGGCACGACTGGCCAAAGAGGTGCCGCCCGTAACGGTCGCGGAGCGAGTCGTTCTCGCGACGAATGTCGAGAGCCTGACGGATCTTGTCGGAAGTCACCAGCGAGAGGGCCTGTCGACGGATGCCGTGGTAGTCTTCGAGGACCCTGGCCGTTTCAATCTGCCGGCGTCCCGCGTCGAACTGTTCGAGCAGGCTGCGACGGCCACTGAGCCGATCCAGCCCGATCTCGCTCTCGGGCACGATCCCCTTGATCCGGAAATCCAGTTCCTTGTCGTCACAGCTGCGGAAGAACGGGTTGTCGGTTTTCCCCCGCTTGCGAATGTCGGTGGCCAGCCCATTGTAGGCACGACCCAGCCAGCCAGCGTACTGGCCGGTTCGATCATATCCCTGCAGGTGGCCCAGCCGGTTGGGCAGGTAGACATAATCGGGGAAGTCACGCAGATGTGACCCGGCCGCGTGTTGCTCGAGATATTCGATGACCGAACCCATCGCCGGCCAATCGGTCTCGCGGGCGTTGACATCGTTGCCGTTGGCCGCCTTGCGGGTCCAGGCATGGCCGGTCTGGATGTAATGGCAGGCGTTGTGATCGTTGTGTGGATGGTTCATCGTGCGGATGACGGTGAACTTGTCCGAGACGGCGGCTGTCCTGGCAAGCTTTTCGCTGATCAACAGTCCCGGCGTCCGCGATGCGATCGGTTTGAGCGGCCCCCGCAGCGTGCTGGCTGCCTCGGGCTTCATGTCGAAACTCTCCAGCTGGCTCGGACCACCGAAGAGGAACAGGAACATCACCGACCGGGCCCGGCCACCTGTGATTGTCTTGACATTCTCGGCGGCAAGCAGCTGCGAGAGACTGGTGCCAAACAGTCCCATGCCACCAGCCTGGAGGACGTCACGACGAGTGAGTCCGTTACAGAGAGATCGTTGGCCACCGTTGATCGTCAGCATCAAAACACCGTTCCGAAAGAAACCACGCCGGGCCTATTCTACCCTTCGGCATCCCGCACTGTCATCCTGAAGACTCCCGTTCCCACTCCGACCCCCCGGCGGTGCGTAACAACGTCGGGCGGCAGGCTAGGGAGCCACGGTCACAACCCGGCCGTAGACGGAGAATGTCAGCGGTTTCTCGCGCCCGGCAATCGTCAGCGTGAATGACTCCCGCAACTCGGTCACCCCTTTGGGGGCCGTCACCGTCAACGGAATCACGTGAACACGGCGTTTCGATTTCGACAACTTCGTCCGAAAGGCCCCGCTGTCGCTGTCGGCCTCGATCTTCTCCACCCGGAAGTCCTCGCGACCCTTGATCACGATCGAGAGCCGCCTCGCACGACCCGGGACCAACGTTCCCAGCGGCACGACACCCGCGGTGAACGGGCTGACAGTGAAATCCGACTCGACGTTCGCCTCGACCAGAACCGGGATCCGCGGCGTTTTCTTGTCGTCGGTGATCAGCACGATCGTGCCGCGAAATACCCCCGCCGGTGCGGTTGCCTTCAACCCAATCACGACATCATAAGCGACCTGGTCAAACGTCGCTCCGGGCGACGAGCGACCCCGTTGCGTCTCTTCGACCCGGGCGGTCAGATGTGTCGATTCGATCTCGACCTGCTTGATCGTCCAGTCGGCGCGTCCGGCGTAGGTCAGCTGCAGGGTTCGGGAAGCGGCTTCCCCCTCGGGCACGGCCTGGAAATCTGCCGAGCCGGGGGCCAGTACCACGTCCTGGCGGATGAAGGCCTTGACCGGAATATGAACCTCGGCGAACAGCGGCCGGTCAAAAACAACCGTCAACACCGAACTCTTCCGTTCGCGAAATCGCACGGTGTCCATCGTGACATCGAAAAAAGCCACCTCGCCGCTGGCAAGCGTGGTCTTGCTGGGACGAGCGACCGAGCAGCCACAGGTGGTTCGCACCCGGGCAATGTGAACAACTTCCTGGTAGAGATTGGTGATCTTGAAGCGGTGGGTAACCTTCGCGGCACGCGCAACGACACCAAAGTCGTGGGTCCGCGAATCAAACATCTTTTCAGCCCACGTCGGTTCGGCAGCCGACAGCGATCCCGAACCCAGGACCGCAAGTCCAAGGACCAACGAAAACACGAACCACACGGTCCGACGAATCGCCCAGATTGCTTGCATGACCCATCTCTCCTGGAATCGACCTTAGTTCGCCCAAGTCCGAGCTGTCAACGTCTGCTTCCTGCTGCCGCTGATTGTCCCATGCCTTACCGGCGTGCCCGATGCGATTGCACCGTGTTTGCAGGGTCCCGGGCATATGTTAGGATGACCGCGCAGCACGATGCTGCGGGGCGGGCCCCTTCGAACCTGAAACGACCGGATCTAGGACTTTCGACCGGAGGTCGACTGCTGTGATGATCGAGCCCCCCCCTGCCCGTATTCCCGCGTCGTGGTCACGTCGCGTTCTGGCAAGTGTCACAACCATCGCGTTGCTTGCGGGTGGTTTTCTTGCCCTGACTCACGACGAATCTTTCGAAGACAGCAGCCTGCTGGCCCAGGCCGCCGACAAGGGTTCAGCCAAGAAGAAAAAACAGCCCGTCGAGAATCCATTTCCCGATCGGCCGCAGGCGCCCAGTCTTGACGGCGGGATTGGCTGGTTGAACACCGGGGGCGAAATCAGCCTCAAGGATCTGCGTGGCAAGGTGGTCGTCCTGGACTTCTGGACTTACTGCTGCATCAACTGCATGCACGTGCTGCCCGACCTGGAGTTCCTGGAAAAGAAGTATGCCAAGGAACTGGTCGTCATCGGGGTCCACTCGGCGAAGTTCGACAACGAGAAGGAAAGCGAAGCGATCCGCAACGCGATCGTGAGATACGAGATCGAGCACCCGGTCATCAACGATGCGAACATGACCGTCTGGAGAAAATTTGGAGTCAGCAGTTGGCCGACGCTGGTACTGATTGATCCCGAGGGCCGTTACGTCGGCCAGCAGCCCGGCGAGGGCAACCGTGAGCTCTTCGACAAGGTCATCGGCATGGTGGTCGATTATCACGGGAAAAAAGGCACGCTCGACAGAACACCGGTCCGCTTCGACCTCGAACGAAACCGCCAGAAGTCCCGGCCACTGAAGTTTCCCGGCAAGGTCCTGGCCGATCCTGCCGGCGGTCGGTTGTTCATCTCCGACAGCAAT
>Ga0163108_10000151_pt1 | contig 51649 bp, 39 predicted proteins | sample Fk1155metaG_FD_109644 | JGI IMG/M metagenome (GOLD analysis project Ga0163108, IMG submission 109644) | Marine microbial communities from the Central Pacific Ocean - Fk160115 155m metaG | ecosystem: Environmental > Aquatic > Marine > Oceanic > Photic zone | place: The Central Pacific Ocean...
ATTGGCATCGGTGGGAAAGGAGCCGGTGATGTTGCTGACCTGGCTGCGGCCGGCGCGGATATCGTGGCCCTTTGCGATGTCGACGATAACCGGCGTGGGCGGAAACGCAAGGATGCAAGGGCGACCTACCCGAAGGCTAGTTTCGAACGTGATTTCCGGGTGATGTTGGAGAAGAACGAGAAGCGGTTGGATGCGGTCAGTGTTTCGACCCCGGATCACACGCATTGTCATGCTGCCGTAACGGCGATGCGGATGGGGAAACATGTCTATTGCCAGAAACCGCTGAGCTATTCGATCGGCGAAGCACGCCTGATGACGGAGACTGCGAAGAAATACAAGGTGGCGACCCAGATGGGAAACCAGGCGCATGCCGGCGAGCCGATTCGACGGGCTGTGGAGTGGATTCGGGCGGGCGTCATTGGAAAAGTCCAGGAAGTTCATGCCTGGACCAATCGTCCGATCTGGCCGCAGGGCCTGTCGGCAAAGCCGAAAGCGGAAGAAGTGCCCGCCGGTCTTGATTGGGACCTCTGGCTTGGTCCAGCGGCAGCCACGGCCTACAGCAGCGCTTATTGTCCGTTTTCGTGGCGTGGCTGGTGGGATTTTGGAACCGGGGCGCTCGGGGACATGGGGTGCCATATCATCGACATGCCGTATTGGGCACTGGATCTTGGCTACCCCACCAGGGTGTCGGCCACCTCCAAGGGGAACACGGCCCATTCCGGCCCAACGGCGGCTGTGGTTACTTATGAATTCGCAGCCGGCAAACATAATCATGCCCTGAAATTCAAATGGTACGACGGGGACAACATGCCATCGGCAAAGGTCTTGTCGGGTTCTGGTGTACAGGCCAACCAGGTTGCCAAGAATTTCGATCTCGTCATGATCGGCGATGCAGGCAAGATGTTTTTCAAACGTACCAGCACGGACTGGGTGATTACCCCGGATGAGCGGAGCAAGGAATTCAAGGCGCCGGAGCCGACGATTCCGCGGGTTGCTAATGAAGACGTAGAATGGCTGACTGCCTGCCAGGGCGGTCCTGCGGCCCTTTCGAACTTTTCCCTCTCCGGACCCTTTACCGAGGTGGTACTCCTGGGGAACCTGGCAATTCGTACAGGCAAGCCCCTGGACTGGGACGGAGAAAAGATGAAAGCCACGAACTGCCCTGAAGCGGCCCAGTATGTACATCGAAGCTACCGCAAGGGATGGGAGTTGCAGGCATAGTTCGCAGACAAATAGCGGCGTCGTTGACTTCGTAATCCGATGTAATTGGGGAGCTTGTAGATGATCCAGCTTTTAAAACTCTGGTTTGGTCTGCAGGCGGAGGTTTCCCGACGCACTTACTTGATCAGTGGCTTCGCCCTGATGGGGATTAAATATGCCACGGAGGCCGGCGCTGTCTTTCATTTCACGGGGCGTGTGCTTTGGCCTCACGTTTTCTTTAACCCCATCATGACCATGCGTCAGGAGCTGTTGGGGCCGCCGGCGCCAGCGTGGTTGCAGTGGGCCATCATAGTCTGGACGCTGCCGTTTCTTTGGATCGCCGTAGGGATGAGCGTGCGTCGTGCAGTTAACTCGGGTCAAAGCGCCGTGGCTGGGCTGGGCGTATTAATCCCCTTTTTTAACTACATGGTGATGCTGCGCCTGGCAATGCTACCGGCCAGCGGGGATTGTTCATGGTCAAACGCCTGGTTTGAGCCATCAGCGACAAAACCGCCGCTGGGCCATTTTCTTTCCAGTGCACTCAAGGGGATTGCCGCGGCGGTATTGATTGCCCTGGTCATGGTCAGCCTGGGAGCGTATGTATTCGGCAGTTACGGTATCAGCTTGTTTCTCGGGACGCCCGTGTTGATGGGAGTCACCAGCGCTTTCTTATACAACCGCCCGACTCGTCGTGGGCTCGGCGGCACCCTGGTCGTGGGCCAGGCCTCTGTTGTACTGGGGGCTTTTGCGCTGTTGCTCTTTGCATTCGAGGGAATTATCTGTCTCGTAATGTTGGCATGGATGGCGAGTGGGATGGCGCTGCTGGGCAGTCTCGTCGGTTATTCGATGTGCGTTCTGAGGCCCACGAGTGCGGGGAGCGTCTTGGTTTTGGCGGCGGCCCTGCCGCTGGCACTCGGCGCGGAATCGTTGCACCGGCCAACACCATTGTACGAGGTAGTCAGCACGGTAGAGATCGATGCGCCCCCGGAAGCGGTTTGGCCCCATGTCATCGGGTTCTCTGAATTGCCAGAACCATCGCAGTGGTTTTTCCGACTCGGCATCGCCTATCCGCAGCGCGCGACCATCGTGGGCTCGGGGGTCGGTGCCGTGAGGCGCTGTGAGTTTTCGACAGGCGCGTTCGTCGAACCGATCACCGCCTGGGAACCGGGTAGGCGGCTGGCATTTGACGTCGAGTCGCAGCCAGCTCCCATGCATGAACTAAGCCCCTATCGCCATGTCCATCCACCCCACCTGGATGGTTACCTGCGTAGCAAGCGAGGGGAATTCAGGTTGGTCGCCCTGCCCGGTGGACGGACGCGTCTGGAAGGGAGCACCTGGTATGAGCTGGAACTTTATCCGCAGGATTACTGGACGCTTTGGTCAGATGGTTGCATTCATTTGATTCATCGACGTGTGTTGGATCACGTCAAGCATCTTGCCGAAAAGGATGTGCGGGGGGCGCAGCGAAAACGGCCAGCGTCTCGCTAGAGAGGCCGGCCGTTCGTGTGGGATAACGCGGGATGCGAAGTTACTGGACGAGTTCGTCCAGGCGTTCTTCGTATTCTTCCCTGGGGAAAGCGCCGATCAGTGGTCCGCCCTGGACCTTGCCGTCCTTGAGGAAGATCACGGTAGGAAAGCCCTGCACTCCGTATTTGTCAGCGATTTCCGCTTCGCTATCGACGTCTACTTTGATGACGACCGCCCGGCCGTCGTACTTTCCTGCCAGTTCATCCATGACGGGGGAAAGTGTTTTACAGGGGGGTCACCAGTCGGCATAAAAATCGACGAGGATGGGTGTGGAGCCGGCCAGGTGGGTCGCAAAGGCGGCACTTGTGCCGTCGATGACTTTGCCGCTGGGTGCCTTGGCCTCGGAGCCGGTTCCGGTGGTGTTTCCACCAGGAGCAGGCGTGTTGTTCTGCGAGCAGCCAGCCAGCAGAAGCATCCCGGCCAGTGAAAATGCAATGGAGCTTCTCATCAGGTGAATCCTTTCTGGTAGTAAATCTGTCTGCAATAGTGTAGGAAGTTGGCGGGGGGCATGGCAAGCGTGACTTTGCAGAATTAGGTTGCCAATCGGTCTTTTTTGGGATGATCTGCGAAACCGCTCGACACGAAAGGGGTTTTTAGATAAATCTGTAGCTAGAACGTCGGTCAGGCTAAGACACAAAGAGCCCTGTCAGGAATAAGGAAGAACCTACATGTCGCGGTTTCTATCAGTGAGTACCCTGCTTTTGCTGGTCTTTAGCAGTCCCGATATGATTAGCGCGGAAGAATCGGGAGTCGTGAGAATAGGTAAACCGGTTGCGGATTTTACCCTCCAGGATTTCCGCGGCAAGAAACATTCTCTCGGTGACTACCAGGAAGCCAAGTTAGTCGTGATAGCCTTTTTGGGTACCGAGTGTCCACTGGCAAAACTCTATGGTCCGCGTCTTCAGCGATTGGCGGATCGTTATGATTCAACGCAAGTGGTCATCCTCGGAGTTAACTCGAACTCCCAGGATGCAATCACGGAAATTGCTGCCTATGCCCGGATCCATGATGTTACCTTTCCACTTCTAAAAGATACGGGTAACCGCGTGGCGGATGCCATGGCCGCCGTGCGGACTCCAGAGGTATTTTTGCTTGATCAACAACGGCGGATCGCCTACTGGGGGCGGATCGACGATCAGTACGGGGTCGGCGTGGTACGCACTGAACCGACACGAGAAGATTTGAAGATCGCGATTGATGAGTTGCTGGCTGGCAAGACAGTTTCTCAGTCGATCCGCAAAGCGGAGGGGTGTTTTATTGGGCGTATCCGCAAGCCGGATGAAAACAGTGATGTGACCTATTCAAACCAGGTCTCGCGAATTCTGCAGAAACGGTGTGTTCAGTGTCATCGGAAGGGAGAGATAGCACCGTTTTCACTGGAGAAATACGAGGACGTGGTGGGATGGGCGGAGACGATTTCGGAGGTCGTTAAGGACAATCGGATGCCACCCTGGCACGCCAGCAAGGAGTTCGGTCATTTTGTGAACGACAGGCGGCTAAGTGACGAAGAAAAGAACTTTATTTATCGATGGGTTGAAAGTGGTGCGCCACGAGGTGATGTCACCAAGTTGCCAGTAGCCAAGAATTACACCGCTGGATGGCAACTCCCGAAGAAACCGGATCTTGTGCTGCCGATTTCGAAGCGACCTTACCCTGTGCCGGCCGAGGGGGTGGTGCGTTATCAGTATTTCCGAGTTAATCCGGGCTTCAAGGAAGATAAATGGATCCAGGCGGCCGAACTGTTGCCGGGAAATCGCGCCGTGGTGCACCATATTCTGGCCTTTGCCAGGGTGCCGGGTGAGCGTGGTGGTTCGGGGGGATTGGACGGTTTCCTCGTGGGTTATGTACCAGGCTTGTTGGCCCGACCATTTCCCGAGGGGATGGCCAAACGCATACCTGCGGGTTCGGAACTCATCTTCCAGGTGCACTATTCTCCCATCGGATCAGCTCAAATGGACGCCAGTAAAATTGGCTTCGTGTTTGCAGATCCAGACGATGTAAAATACGAGGTGAAGACGACGAGTGCAGCGCAACGTTCTTTGCGGATTCCTGCAGGGGACGATAATCACCGCGTGACAGCAACCAGTCGGAGTTCACGAGAGGATGCGTTGCTGCTTGGCTTTATGCCTCATATGCACGTGCGCGGTAAATCATTCCGTTATGAGTCGGTGGATCGAGACGGGGAGCGCGTTGTGTTACTGGATGTTCCAAAATTCGATTTTAACTGGCAAACGTCCTATCGACTGGCGGAACCGGTTAAGCTGGCCGCTGGAACGCGGATCTATTGCACCGCCCATTTTGATAACTCCAGGTTTAATCTCAATAATCCGGATCCTACGAAGATGGTTCGTTGGGGAGATCAGACCTGGGAAGAAATGATGATCGGGTATTTCGATGTGGCTGTACCCAAGAGGCATCGGGAGCCTGCGAAATCTTCGGTGACGGGATCAACTTCCGGGAGAGCACCGGCGAGTCTCAGGGATCGGCTGCGCCAAGCGGACCGTAACAAAAATGGCAAGCTGGAAAAATCAGAAGCCTCCGGACGACTTGGGGTGCTGTTTCTCTTCTGGGACCAGAACCGTGACGGCGTGCTGACAGACGAAGAAATCAAGCAAGGCTTGGAAAGGGTTGGCCGCTAGGTGAGTGGCTTGTTATTCGGCAACCTTGTAGAGCGGTAAGTGCCGGAAATAGACTTCGAGGATCAGTACCCGCAAGGAGGTGGCCAGCAAGCGACCACCGGGTCTATCCCACTGGTCTTCCGGCGGCCAGCTACCCGCTTCGTGTCCCTCTTTGACTTGCGTGTTAAGGAGCAGTGGTTTCATTGCCTGGTTCCATGTCTTCCAGTCATCCCCTTGCAGATGGAACATGACTTGGGTGGCGTAATACCAGTAGTAGCTGCTTTCTTTCCTGGGTCGCGGAAGGACGGTCCTTAAATAGCGGGCCCCAGCTTCCAGCGTCGGATCGTGGCGGGGCATATCCAGGTATTGATGGCAAAGTAGGGCCTCGGCTGACATCGTGGGCTTAAGGTCAGACGGGCTCGCGTAGCCGAATTGGCCCAGTTTATTTCCCTTACCAGCAACCCGGTCGAGCCAGTTTCGGACCCCATCGAGCGTCTCGGCGGGAACAGCCAGGTTGGCCATTTGGGCACTTTTGATAGCCATGACCTGCCAGCCGACGACCGAAGTATCGGGGCTGTCACCCGGTTGGTATCGCCAGCCGCCGAGCGTTTTGTGTTGAGATTTGACGATGAAGTCGATTGCCTTCTGTGCGGGCATCTTGAGGGCAGCGTCACCACTCATGGCGTAGGCTTCACAGAGTGCGATGGATGCAACTCCGTGGCTGTACATCCGCGCGTTGGTGGTCCCGGGCCTTTTGAACTCGCCACTTCCCTGTTGAGATTTTAGCAGCCACTGAACCCCGCGTTGGACGTGATCCTTGTAGGGGCCTTTCTGGTGGGTGTTGCCGTTGCCCAGGAGTGGTAGTAATCCGAAAGCGGTGGCTGCCGCTTCGGCATTGGTGCCACCCGCTTGGGTCGGGGCCTTTCCGTCAATTTTTCGAAGCTTATTGAAGGCCCAGTGACCGTCCTCGTGCTGCTGGGAAACAATCCACTGAAGTGACCGATTCACGGTTTCGAGTGTTTCTTCGCTGCCGCCGAAGACCTTGATAAGTTCACGTTTAGCTTCCAGGTCCACGTTACGCAATCGCAGCAGCGCCTGTAGGCCGATGTTATCTTCGGCGTAAAGTATCTCAGGGGCACGTGCGGGTAATCGAAGCAATGCGGTCGCATGCGGACTGACCGTGATTGGAGCATCGACAGTCTGGCGACCGATGCTGCCGAGGACGATTCTCGTGGTGCTGGGTCGTAGTGGACCGCCGCGGTCGACAGCATCGTTCAGAGGAACGTCAATTGGGGGCGTTTCAATCCGGCTGGTGGTTACCGTGGCCGCGGTGGGAACTTCCGATTGGTCGGAGGCGGTTTTTGTTTCCGGCACGGCGGTTGGCACGTCCGAGAGCGTGGCCGGGGCGGGTGAAGCGGCCTTGAGCGCCTCGACTCGGGCCAGGGCTGTTTCAATGACAGGGGCGGGCGGGGCGGCTTTCGGTAAGGCGTCACGGGAGGCCGGGGAAATCAGCTGTGGTGTCGGTTTCGAGGCGTCGCGTTGGGGACGATCGAGTGGCTGAGGTTCGGGTACCGTGGTGGTGTCACGGCGGGATTGCAAAACCTTCTGTGACGGGAGTGGAGCCTGCTGAGGGGCGGGCTGGTTCTGCGGTGGATTTTCAAATAATTGAGCTTGCGAACGTTTTGGTGTGCTGGCGGCTGCGGCTGGTGAGGCTCGTTTCAGTAATTGGACCGTCTCGTAGGCAGCCTGGGTAATAACGGTTTGGGGGCCGTCTTGCTCACGGATCTGGCGTTCGAACTGACGGCTGGCATCGAGGCGGACCATGGCCTGGGTTGCTTGAAGAGGTTTCGCAACTTCGGGCGGGGCCAAGACCAGGACAGGTTCGTTCCGTTCCAGGTTCATCGCCGCGGTGGGTACCGGGCGCTGTCGGGGGATCTCCACCGGTGGAGGCGGTAATTTAAGGCTCGAGACCTGGCTAGCCTGGTTGTCATCGATCGGCCGAGGGCTCTGACGGTCCAACAGTGACGGGTCTGGTTGGTTCCTGGCCGGAGCTGGGTCCGGGTTGGATGGAGGTTCGAGTGGAGTTCTCGATGCGGCTGCGACGGCGTCAGGCGTTGCCAGTGCAACTTGAATGCTGGGAAGTTCAGGTTGCCGCGCCTGCTGCCTGGAAAGGCGCGTGTCGGTCGTGGGGCGACGGAACGTGGCAACCGTTTCGGTGGGTTCGAGGGGCTCGTCGATCTTGACAGTTTCTTCGGCGATGGCCTCTGGGGCAGGTTTTTTACGATCCACAGGAGTTATCTTGCGAATGGGTTCGGTGGGGATAGCCTCGACGCTCGCGCGGGGGACTGCCTGGACGGAAAGCTGTGAGCGGGCCGGTAAGCTGGGGATCGCGGAGTCGGTAGCCACGGCCATGTTAGGCGATTCGATGACCTGACGCGCGATGTCGGAAGTTTGTACTGTCTCCAGCGACTTCAGGTCAGCAACCTTTTCGTACGCCTCCTGGCCAGCCTCGTGCGATTGATGCAATTCGTCACTGGGGAGCTTGGATGCCACCAGGATGCTCTTGAAGGTTTTCTTGACCGTTTCAAGAAGCTCGCTGTCGAAGTAGACGTAGAATGACCCGGCACCCAGGACGAGGTGCAGCGCCAGCGCCCATACAAAGAACACCGGGACGCTAGCCCGCTGAAAAGACATGCGACGTAGGTACCAGGCAAGGGCGGCAATTAAGCTGGTAACCAGGAGTAGCAATCCGATCCACCAGGCATGATTGCGGAACAGCGTCACGAGACGAAGAAGCGAGGTTCTCAAAAAGGCGGTGAAAGACTGCAGACGTTGATCGTCCTTGCTGCGTTGGATCTCGACCTCGACGGCCGTGCTGCTGTAGAGATCATAAGCGGGTATGTTGGCACTCATGCGGACAGAGGATTCACGAGAAAAATAGAGTTGGAAACCTTGCAGGGTCAGTACAGGTTCCAATTCGTGGTCCCGCGTGTTAACCCCTCGGCCCAGGTTCTCCGCGTCGCCGTGACCGGTCTCGCGAATTCGACAGCGATAGAGATCCAGGTTCTTGGGTTCACCGGGGCGGTGCGGTCGGTCAGAGGCAAAATAGAGAAAGGCCCCGGTAGCATCAACGCGGGGAGCACCATCATTGGCGTCGGAGCGGTTGAGGCTGTTCAGGGGACTCGCTTGGCGCCAGGCCGAGTCGACCTGGTCCCGTCTGGCTCGGAATAGGTTGAACCGATTGAAGCCGATTGCAGAACGGAGCGTACTTGTCCATCGCTGCGAGGTTCCAGGGTTGGATTCCCCTGGGTTCTGCTGCGGCATGTTAGCAGAGTAATTACTACTGAAATAAAGGGAGGTGCCCGCAGGAGTCACCGTCGGCTCGCATTCATCGGCGGGTGTGTTGATGGACTTACCCACGTTGACAGGTGTCGCCCAGGAGCCGTTGGCCAGTCTTGACCGGTAGATGTCAAAACCACCGTATCCACCGTCACGGTTCGAATAGAGATAGAGGGTCTCTCCGTCGGTGCTGACCGTGGCCCCGATGTCGTCGGCCTTCGAGTTGAGAATCTTGACGGGAGTTGCAGGCTGCCAGTGGCCGTCGGCGAGATGGCTCTGGTAGATATCCATGGTGTGATCGCTGCCGCGGGCGGAAAAGTAGAGGATGCGGTCCAGGTCGGCGAGGCTGGGTCGGACGAGCGTGCGATCAACAGCGGCGGGAAGTTCTGGTCCCGGCGACAGATTCGCTTTTTCCCAGATAACGTGCCGACGCGGCGGTCCGTCCGCCAGCGACCAGCGTTGTTCGCCATCGAGCGTTGCCATCGTTGCCACGTCGCGGGGGTAAAACCAGTAGCCAAGGAGCGCGATCACGAGGAGGGCCAGCAGCACGTAAATGCGGCGACGTGGTCGGCGACGAGGCGAGGGTTTGTTGGGGTAAATGATGTTCATGACCAAAGTGTCAGGCGACGTGTGGTTAGTTGTTCTTGGGCAGGACGGTACATCGGTACTCAAGGTCTTCCTGCTTGCAGAGTCCCATGACCGTGAGTGGATGCTTGAACTGGACCTCCTGGTCAGCCCGGATCTGGACGTTACGTTTGCCAGGGTTGCTGATTGCCACCCCGTGGAGCACATCGGCGAGGGTAACCTCGGTCAGGGCCTGGTCACCCACAAAATACTTACCTTCCTTGGTGATGTTGATGATCACTTCCTTGCTTCCCACCGCCATCGGTTCGGGCTTGAAGATCTCCGCCAGGTTGATTGAGACGAGCCTTTCCTGCTGATCAAACTTGGTCGCCACAAGAAAGAAGATGAGTAACAGGAAAACGACGTCGATGACCGGTGTAAGATTCGGTCCGTCGCTATCAGGATCAGGGGGTGGTAATCGCATGGTTGATTCCTTGGGAGGTCTCGGAGTCTCGCAGGTTAAACATTTTTGGATATTGCAGACGGGGAACCGTACTGCGAACCCGGGGGAGTGCTGGCTTGAGGGGCGGATGCGGGTGATCGTTTCTCTAGCTTGGTAAAGAATGGGATGAGTGGCATCAGCGCCTGGTCAATTTGTCGGAAAAAGCGTTCCACGCGACCCTGGAACCAGGCGGAAAGCAGGAGAGTAGGAATTGCAATAGTGAGGCCACCGGCGGTGGTTAATAATGCGAGATAGATTCCGCGGGCCAGCTGTTCTGCCTTGCCGAGGCCCAATTGGCTGGAAATCTGAAACGCGAAGATCATTCCGACCACCGTACCCAGTAAGCCCACCAGTGGTGCCGTAGAACCAACGACGTTCAGGGGGCGATGCTTACTTCGCATCTCGGAGATCTCCCGCAGCGCTGCGTCCTCCATGGCCTTCTCTACCTCGGGGAGGGGACGCCCCGCTCGATCCAGCGCAGCGGTGAGAATTCGGGCGATGGGTGAGGGCCATTGCTGGGCAAGGTCGGATAGTTCGGTCTGGGAGGGGGACGATTGGCCGAGGATGTCCTTAAGCCCTTTCTCGAACACGGTGGGTAGAATGCGAGTTCGTCGCAGGTTAACGAGTCGCTCGAGGGTGACGGTGGCTGCGAAAATCGAAAAAATACCGAGCATGGCATAGAAGAATAGAGCAAACCAGTCGCTTGTCGTTTCCGGGGCCTTGAAGATCTGGCTGCCCAGGCTGTCATCGGGTGCCGCGGGAGCGGTCGATTCCTCTGCTTGGGTTTGCTCGGCGGCAGGTTCAGCGGGAGGTTCCTGGGCCAGTCCGGCCAACGTCCCACAGAGAAGAAAGAGTGTGAGACAAAGCAAGGTAATCGATCGTGGGTTCGTGCTCGCTAAAGAATTCATGGGTGTCCTCGTTCGTGATGCGTCTATTTTTTAAGTTCGGCAAGTAGCTTGGCGGCATCGTTCGCTTTGGGGTGCTGAGCGTGATCTTTCGTGATGATTTCAAGGGAAAGAATCGCCTTGGCGTTCTGCTTCAACTGGATGAAACAGCGTGCGGCTTCAAAGTGCCCCAGGGCTTTCCATTCTGGGAAGGGATAGCCAACCGCTACTGCCAGGAAATGTTCAATGGCGGCCTCGTACTTCGCGTCGCCAAAGTCCAGTTCGCCGATCATGAAGCGTGCTTTGGCAGCGGTGATTGTTTCTGTTTCCCGCGTGATCTGTTCGTAAAGCGTACGGGCCTGCGGGAACTGCTTGAGTTGCTGGTGGGCCCAGGCTTGTCCGTAGCGTGCTTCGTGGGACTGTTCAAACTTGGGAAAGGTGGTGAGGAGGGCTGCGAAATGCGTGCGGCTGGGCTCCCATTGTTTGAGATTAGCGGCGCAGGTACCCGCGCGGTACAGGGACTGGGCGTGATAACGCTCAACCTTACGATTTGCCACCATGGTGTACAGAGGCAGTGCTTTTGTGAAATCGTCCTGTTGGAAATAACATTCAGCCGCCAGGAACCGGGCGGGATCAATGAGCTCTCCACTGGGGAACATGGCGATCTGCGTGGTGAGCAACTGTCCGGCGCCCGGATAATTGGTTGCCTGGAAGCGAACGTCGGCCAATCGATAGAGAAGCTTCTCGTGAAGTTCGGGCGTCGGTTTGCTGGCAATCGCGGCGGTGAAAGCCTGGTCGGCGGTGGTGAGGGCTGCGGTTTTCTGACCCGCGTCCTCGGTCGCAGCCGCTAGACTGGCCTGGTGCTGACCGACGTGGAACCAGCTCTCTGCTGCCAAGGGACTTTCTTTATGGGTTTCGGCCAGTTTTCGGAACGTCGTGGTGGCGTCGGCGGGTAGCGTTTTGCCCAGCTGTGCGTGGGCGAGTTCGTATAGGACCTTGTCGGCGAATTTGTATTTTGGCTGAGCTGTCTGTAACTCCTTGAGGGTGGCGATGGCGGGATCCAGTTGCTTCGCTCCAACCTGGCAAAGAGCGAGGGCATATTTTGCGTCCCAGAGGGCGTCTCCCATCGGCTTTGCAGCGATATAAACCTGGAAGTCGGAGATGGCTGGAGGGAAACTTTTGAGGCGCTGATGGGTTAATCCACGGAGGTAGCGGGCCTGGTTGATGAGCGGCGCTGCAGGGGAAGCAGCCAAGAGTGCATTGAGCTGCGTAAGCGCATTAGGAAGATCCTCCTTGGCATAATAGGAAGACCCCAGTCCGTAAAGGGCCAACGGGCCAAATTGCGTTGCCTTATATTTAGCTATCGTTTCATTGAAATGGCCGATGGCGACATCATGCTTGGCGTCCTGTTGCGCTAGTTCGCCGAGCTCGAAAAGTGCCTGGGCCCGATAGGTGCTGTCGGGGTATTTGCTGGCTAATTCCGTGAAGCGTCCGATCGCAGCGGCGGCGTTCTTGAGTCGGCGATAACTTCCGCCACTGGCCAGTAGGACCTCGTCGCGGCGGGCCCACTGCGGATCGGCGGCCAAGGACTGATCAAAGAATCCGATGGCTTCCTGGTCCTTGTTTAGGCCGGTTGAGTTGCGTCCGAGGAGGAAGGTTGCATCGGCTTTTTGAGCCGGTTCGGATAGGGCAGGTAGGATCGTTCTCAGGAGTGCCGCGGACTCGGTGTATTTCTTTCCCTGGTAAAGGCACCAGCTAATTCGCAGATTTGCCGCTGAGACCCTGGGGTGCCCCGGGTATTCCGCAACGACCCGACGATAAAGGGCTTCCGCCTTGACGCGATGAGCGTCCTGGTTTGGCTCGTCCGGGTGAAGCAAGTAACCTTCGCCGGCAATAAAAAGGACGGCGGGAGTCAACTCATGCTTGACATATTCAGGGTTAGCCAGGAAGGTCTCGGCGCGTGTTCGTGCGACCACGTAATCCTTTTCTCCGAGGGTCGCAAAGGCGGACATGTAATGAGCCTGCGGTGTGAGGGCATGCTTGGGGTGTTGTTTCACGAAGGCGTCGTACAGGGCCGGTGTTTCCTTGCGGCGTGCGGGTATTTCATAGATGGCATCAACCCGCGTCAGTTGGAGGTAGGGCAGGTAGGCACTGTCTCCAGAGGTTTTGGCGATTGCGTCGAGCAGCGCGAAGGCCTCGGTGGGTTTCTTTTGTTTGAGCAAGCCGCGTCCAAGCCAATAGGCAGCTTCGGGGGATTCAGCAACCTTTAGTTTGGCCAGGGGTTCGAGGACGCGCCGCGCATCGTCCATCTTGTCGAGTTGGTAGTACGAACGACCCAGGGCGAGAGTTCCGGCCGGCGCGTGCGGACTCTTGGAAAAGTCGGCAAGAAACTTGACGAGCAGCGGTATGGCCTGGTCGTAGTTCCCGAGTTCCACTCGGCATTGCCCTTGCCGTAGGTAGGCCAGGTCGACCAGGGGAAAATCCTTGAGGGTTACCACTACAGCTAATCGTTTGTCTGCCTCGGCAAACTTTTTCTGTGAAAACTGGCAGAGCGCAGCCCGTAGAGTGACCTCGGGGAAAAGTGGGTGCTTGGCAAGTTCGGCCTTGGCTAAAAATTGACTAAACGTTGCCTCGGCCTCGGCATGAAGCGTTAACTCTTGCTGCGTGGTTCCCATGGCGTACAGCGTGTCGGGCAGGAGTGGACTGCTCGGGTAGGTTGTGACAATTTGCCGATAGGCGGCGACAGCTTCCTTGAGCTGTTTGCCGACGTAATGAGATTCGGCCTGGAAATAGAGCGCGCGGGGGGCATAGGTACTCTTGGGATATTTGGTGACCATGGCCTGGAAGGCAACAATCGCTTTCTGGTAGTCGGCTGGGTTCTTGGATGTGACCGCAAATTGGTAGGCGCACATGGCGATGTTGTAATAGGCACCGTCGAGGTCTGGAAACTTGGGGTACTTTGCAATCAATCCCTGGAAGGTTGCGGTGCCCTGGGGGAACTGCTTCGTATGCAGTTGGCAGACACCAAGGTAGTAGGTCGCTCGATCGAGTCGCGTGTCCTTGGGGTGGGCCTTGAGGAAATTGGTCCAGCGTTCAGCGGCGCGAGGATAAAGGCCGGCGTTCTGAAGAGCAGCGGCAACGTTGTAGTCGCGGATCGCCGCGGACTGGTTCTCCTGGGTAAGTCCTGCGAGTGGCATCAGCAGGAGCAGGAACAAGGCAGTAAGTCCAGTTGCGTATCGAGTGACCGGCGGGAGCAGCGGAGTACACATGGTAGTACCTTTGGCGAGACGCGGATCATGTTGGTGACGAAAGAAGTCGCCGGCAAAAGAGAGGGCGGCGTCGACCGCGTGTCCCTGCTGCGGCAAAATCGATTCGCTTGGAAAGTCCATAGTCTAGACGAGCCACAGGGGGATCGCAAATTGTTTCCTCAATCGGCAGAAAAGTTCACCGAAACGCTGCTCGCCTGGAGGATAGGCTGGATGGAAGAGGCAAGAACGGCAAGATCGCGGTCCGGTTCATCGGTGGCCATAACCCGGTTGTGGTGGCCTGCTTGGGGGATCGCGAATTGCTTGAGTTTGCAGGCCGCCTGCGGTACAGTGGCTTCTCGACAGAAATCCTTCTGAGGAGTGTTTGAAATGGAGCAGGAACCAGGCGTATCGTCCGAGGTTGGAACAAAGCTACTGTTTGAGAACGAACGGGTTCGTGTTTGGGATTTGCGTCTACAACCCGGAGAGGGAAGTGGTCTCCACCGGCATGAGCACGATTATCTTTACGTGGTTATCGGGGATGGCAAACTCAAGGGAGTCCAGTCAGATGGAACTGCGGGTGAACCCCGTGATATGCAGGATGGCCAGGTCGTGTTTCATAAGCTCCAGGAGGAAGCGGTTCATGAGGCGGTTAATGCGGGGGAAACTCCGTGGCGAAACATCGTAGTGGAATTCAAGGAGTAATCGGTATGACGGATACAGCAAAGGTAAACTCCGCAGGTGTCCCCGTGCGGGCTCTCGGTAAAACCGGTCTGGAAGTATCCATCCTCGGTCTTGGCGGCGGTCATCTGTCGCGGAAGCATTTGACGGAGCCGGATTCGATTCGCCTGGTTCAGCTGGCCGTTGATGAGGGGATCACCTTCATGGACAACGCCTGGGATTACTGGGACGGCGAATCGGAACGCCGCATGGGGAAAGCCCTGAAGGGTCGCCGGAATGACGTGGTGTTGATGACGAAGGTGTGTGGCAGGGACCGAGAGACCGCGGAGCAGCATCTTCATGACAGCCTGGAGCGACTGCAGACGGATGTGATCGACGTTTGGCAGTTTCACGAGATTAACTATGACAATGATCCAGAATGGGTGTTCCGAGCGGAGGGTGCAATCGAGGCTGCGGTCGATGCCCAAAAAGCCGGCAAGGTACGCTTTATTGGTTTCACAGGACACAAGAGCCCTCACATTCTCAAGGCGATGCTCGACATGGACTTCCCCTGGGACACCTGCCAGATTCCGACGAACGTGGTCGACTACCATTTCCGGAGTTTTACCCGGGAGGTTCTTCCCGTTGCCGTGGAACGTGAGATGGGGATTATCGGAATGAAAAGCCTTGGGGGGGATGCCCAGATAATCAAAGGTGCCGGGCTGACCGCCGAAGAGTGTCGGACTTACGCGCTCTCTTTGCCGATCAGTACCCTGGTATGCGGTATCGAGTCAGAAGAAAATATTCGCCAGGACGTCGCGATTGCCAGGGGATTTGTCCAGGCGTCAGCAGAGCAGTTGGACGATCTGCGTGAGCGGGTTAGGGAACACGCCACCGACGGTCGGTACGAGTGGTTCAAGACAACGCAGTACTATGACTCGAAGGTTCATCGTGTCCAGCATGGGTTCCCTGAAGAGCTTCCGGGGCGTTAGTCCAGTCCGCTAATCGCGTTCGTAGACGAACCTACCATTGACCATGGTTTGAAGTACCCTGATGTTCTTTATCTGGTCGACCGGACAGGCCTGGTAGTCACGATCAATAACGATCAAATCGGCGAGTTTTCCGCTCTCCAGGGAACCCTTGCGATCCTCTTCGAATCCCAGGTAGGCAGCGGTGCTTGTGTAACATCGTAACGCCTGCTGACGGCTGATACGTTGATGTCGGCCGTGCATGTTGCCAGCGTCGTTCAGCCGTGTGATGGCGATTTGCATGAGTAGGAAAGGGTTGTAGGAATTCATCGCACGGTCGGGATCCATACCGATCATATGGTCACTGTTGATGGCGGTAGGTATGTCGCCTCGAATCCAGTCGCCGAGGCCGATAAAGCGATCGGCCCAGCGCGCACCATAAACACTGGCGATGGCCTCGGAATCTCGGTAATAGAGGTAGCTTTGAGTGTCCACGCAAACACCGAGACGACGGGCGAGGATGATGGAATCCCGAGCGGGAAAATACGCATGCGTGAGAGTGAATCGTCGGTCTGCCAGCGGAAATTGCGCATCGGCCAGAGATAAGGCCTCCAGGACGCTGTCTACACCAGCGTCCCCCGTCACGTGGCAGCACATTTGCCAGCCCAGTTTATGTGCCTCGCGGAAAATATCTCGCATCAGGTTTACCGAGTATTTACTGCTACCGGTCCAGGAGGGATCCTGGATACCCTGGAGTGCGTAAAAAGAAATGCGGCGTGGACCGTAGGGTTCACGCAGGTGCGTTGTGCCCCAATGGATACCCCCATCGACCGTGATTTTAAGAGGACCGACACGTACCCAATCGTCTCCCTGGCCCGTGAGTAGGCCGCTGGAGCGGGTAAAACTGGCAACCTGGTCAGCGGAGCGGAATTGTTGCCGGATAGTATGCGTGGATCGAACCGTCAATTGGCCGGAACTTTTAAGTGACTCGTACAGTTGGTAGCCATTCTTGTTGTTGGCACGTTCGAAAATGCTTGTGATGCCAACCTGGTTGTAACGACGATGAACTGCCACGAGCGCGTCCAGTCGCTCTTTATCAGTCGTTTCCAAAGGCGGAAAGAACTTTCGAATGGAAGCGTCGCCACCAGCAATCATGAGGGGCTTTCCAGAAGTGTCACGGATGAGTGGGCCACCATCAACAACTTTCGTCTGAGCAGTAACGCCCAGGAGACGAAATCCGAGACGGTTAAGGACGTTCTTTCGAGCCGCATTGAAAATCACGGGATGCGTTGAGCAAGCGTCGTCGAGTTCAGTCGGGGTAGGGTGGCGACGCTCTTTGAGTCGCGTGATGTCAGCACGTGGGGTACGGATCCATGTTCCGGGCGGGTGGAGCTTGGCCTCTCGCCGCAGCCAGTCCTGTAACTCTGCGATGGACTGCAGTTCGACATAGGGTCTTTGGCGGGCGGCTAACCCAACGCCAAGTGCGTGTACGTGTGTTTCAATTAATCCGGGTAGGATTGTGGCACCATTGAGTTGAATCTGGCGTGTGTCGGGACCCACCAGGCCGCGGATGTCGTCATTGGAACCGACTGCCATGATTGTGCCGCCACGGACAGCCAGGGCAGTTGCGTGCGAAAAGTCCTTGTCGACCGTAAGAATGTTGGCGTTGATAAAGACGACGTCGGCCTTCTGAGCCGCCAGGGTGCTGGGTACGAGAAACAGGACCAATGCCAGGTAACATGGGCGTTTTTTCGTGGCTTGGCCGGTTTCCATCGTGGAGTGCTTTCTAAAATGACGAGAGTTGTTAGCTAGTTGGGTATGTAGCTGCGAAGGAACGGAACAATAGCGTCATACGCGGCACGAACCTGTTTCGGATCTCCACCCCCGAGACCATGCTCCCCCTTGTCAATCGTGTGTAGCTGATGAGCAACGCCTGATTTCTTCAGGGCGGCTGCCATGAGTAGAGATTGGTTATAGGGTACATCGGTATCAGCGGTTCCGTGAATCAGTAGAGTGGGAGGATAGGTTGGGGTTACGTTGGCCAGTGGCATGTAGGGAGCAAACTTCGCTGGCATGGTAAGAGGGTCAAAGCCGGAGACTTCCTGGGGCCAGCGTCCGGTACGTCGACAGAACTGGTAGAAGGCGCCGCCATCTCCCTCGCGGTGGCGAGAATCAGAGACCGCAGGTCCGCTGACCTGGCGGTACGAGTCCTCGGGGGAGAGATTAATGCGGTGATGTCGAGCATGCGAACTGGGGCGACTATACCAGTCCCCTATCAGATCGCCATAGCCCCAGAATGACACGATCGCCTGGGGTGGTGGAGTCGTACGGAAACCAGCGGTTAGTGCCAGGTAACCTCCCGCAGAGCCACCCAGTACGGCGGTTTTGCTAGAATCGATTCTTAGCTTCGCGGAGTTTTCACGTAGCCAACGGAAGGAAGCTTCGACATCTGCGATGATCTCTGGTAGTTGAGTCTCCGGAGCCAGCCGATAATCAATGGAAGCAATCGCATAGCCGGCGTTACCCAAGAGGGTTTTGACCCGATCGGGAACGCTTTCGCGATGCCCCATGATCAATGCGCCGCCGTGGATCCAGACGGCAAGAGGCCGTGTCGCCTGATCATTCGGTTGGTAAAGATCAAGCTTGATCTGGAGTTTGCCAACGGTCTTGTAGACATGGGTGGTTTTCACGAAAGGTGGCCTGGCAAAAACAGTGGAACTGACCTCCGGAATGACGGTGGTGGCAGCGAGACAGGTGATGAAGTGGCGTCGATGCACCGTATTCACGGCAAGACTCCCGGGGTGATGAATTCAACAGGTGGCAGGCCAACATTGTCCCCTGTGACGGGTTGGTGAGCAAGCGTCTGTGCGGGACGGTTGCTCAAAGGAATGGCTTTGCGTTCCGCGATAAAGGGTAGTAATCAAACATTTTAGCGAGCCAAGAGTTTCGCAGATTCTTCGAAATGTCGTTGCCCGTGTCTAGTCCCATCGTCTATATTAACACCAGAAATAAATGTTCCACTCCCAGCCTTATAAGGAAATTGGCATGGTATCCAAACAACAACAAGTAGATCGTGACACCAGCGTGAATCGACGACATTTCCTGGCCCAGTCGGCCGGAGTCGCCGTGGTTGCCTCGAGTAGCAGCTATTTCGCCAGCAACGCTGCAGCACGGAAACCTGCCAAGAAGGCTGACGATGCGGAGATCGCATCGAAGGAGTTATACGCCAGTCTCTCGGATTCACAGAAGAAGGTAATCGCTTTGCCATGGTCGGATCCGCGGCGAACCAAGATTCATCCGAATTGGTCAATCACCGAGATGGAGATCGGGCCGTTCTTGAATAAGGCCCAGGGAGAATTGGTGCGACGCATCGTTAAGGGAATTACGTCAGAAGATGGGCATGGACGTCTGCTGCAGCAGATGGATGACGATGGCGGTGGACTCGATGCTTATTCCATCGCACTGTTTGGCAATCCAGATTCCGGCCCATTCGAATTTGAGTTGACCGGCCGACACCTGACGCTGCGAGCCGATGGGAATTCTACCGCGGGTGCAGCCTTTGGCGGTCCGTTGGTCTACGGCCATAGCGTCAAAGGAAATAGTCCTAAAAATCTCTTCTCTTATCAAACCAAGAAGGCCAACGAGGTTTTCAAGGCACTCGACGGAAAGCAACAGAAAAAAGCCCTGCTGGCCAAGGCTCCCGGCGAAGGCGCCGTTAAGCTTCGGAAAAATCTGAAGGCCCTGCCAGGTATCAAGGTAGGTTCACTGTCAAGTGATCAGCAAGAGCTCGTAAGCAATACCTTGCAGACGATTATCGCACCATACCGCAAGGAAGATGTGGCCGAGGCCATGGAAGTGGTGAAAGCGGGTGGTGGCCTGGGTGAACTGCGCATCGCATTCTACCAGTCCGGTGACATTGATAACGACAAGGAATGGGATGTCTGGCGACTTGAAGGTCCCACGGTTGTATGTCACTTCCGTGGTGCGCCCCATGTCCATGCGTATATTAACATCGCACGGCGAAGCTAGTCGTAACGACGACGGAGATCCAGGAGAAGGCCGCGTGGCAGCACGCGGCCTTTTTTTGGTTCTTAGTAACCTCATTCGGCATTCAGTGATGGCTGATCGCGGAAATCTGAAACTCGCTGGGAGAGGATCTCCTGGTAAAGCCAAAGATCACCGCTGCAGGCAATGCAACGAAAGCCCTTGGCGTAGAGGCTGCGACTTTCTTCGAGGCTCATGGCCATGTATCCCGCCGTTTTTCCGTTGTCTGTGGCGGCGGTCACGATGCGGTCTACGGCGCTGGTGAATTCCGGGGCGTCAAACTGACCCGGAACCCCAAGCGAGTTGCTAAGGTCTGTCTGGCCAATCCAAAGGATGTCGATGCCTTCGACGGCAGCAATTTGCTCGACGCAGGACAGTCCGTTCACGGTTTCGATTTGAGCGATGAGTAGCGTGTTGTCGTTGGCAGTTGAAATCTTTTCGGAGACACTTCCACCCTTGTAGTTGTCGTGGGCAACGCCAAAGGCACCGCCGCGGCGTCCGGCCGGAGGATATTTTGCATAGTTTACGAGGTTCTGAGCCTGTTCGACGCTTTCCACCATGGGCGCCATGATGCCCATGGCACCGAGATCAAGCACGCGGGCTACGAATTGATAGTCAGTGGCAGGTATGCGGACCAGGGGGACGATGTCGGCGGATACGGAGGTAGCCAGGAGTATGCGAATGGTTTCGGTAGACCAGCCGGTATGCTCCATGTCAAAGAGTACGAAATCGCAACCGCTGTTGGCCGCCAGTCGAGCGATCCCGGTGGTGTTGAATTCGAATACCATGGTGCCGACAGCCAGGCCGCCATCGCGGAGGGTGTTCTTCACTGGGTTGCTGCGCATGGGCGGGTTGCTCCTGGGTTGATGCTATGCTTGAAAACCGTCAGTTTCGCCATCAGACAGAATGTGGTCAACTATGGCGAATGAAGTTTGTGACGCTTCGTCGCAGATTCGGTAGAGGGGAAACAGGGAGAGGATGTTACGGTGGATAAAGAACGGAGCCTGGTGGAATTCAATCAGCGGAGACGGGCGCTGGCCGGCAAGATGGAGGCAGGCAGTTGTGCCGTGATTCCGGGAAGAGGGCATACCGGGGCGTTCGACATCTTTCGTCAGAACAACGAGTTGTATTACCTCTGTGGTGTCGCGGTTCCGCAGGCCTACCTGGTGGTGGAAGGGGAAACCGGCAAAACGCGGATTTATCTTCCCGGGCGTGATGAAAAGATGGAGCGAAGTGAGGGGGTGAGCTTGAATTGCGAAAGTGCTACAGAAGTTCAGGAGGCTACCGGTATTTCGGAGGTGCGAAGCTACCACGACTTAGACCGGGATTTGAGGGAACGAAAGGTAATTTATTGTCCCAAGGTACCTGGTGAAGGCCGGCAGGTGTGCCGCGATACCATGCAGCATGGCCGGAAAGTGAACCAGGAGGACCCCTGGGATGGCCACTTGTCTCGAGAGGAACAGTTTCTGGAAAAGGTCGCTGCTGCGGTTCCGCAGGTGGAAGTCAGGGATCTAGTTCCTCTGCTGGACGAGATGCGAGGCTGTAAATCCGATCTGGAAATATCGGCGATGCGGAAAGCGGGTGCGATAACAGCACAGGCGGTTACCGAGGCGATGCGGTCGACTGTCCCCGGTGGCTGGGAATATCAGTTGGCGGCAATTGCGGAATACGTGTTTCGAGTAAATGGTGCGGATGGTGGGGCGTATCGGCCGATCGTTGCCGGGGGAGCCAATATCTGGAATGCGCACTATTATCGAAATCATTGTCAACTGATCGAGGGTGACCTGGTGTTGTTGGATTACGCGCCAGATTACCATTACTATACGAGTGACATTGGGCGGATGTGGCCGGTTAGTGGGATTTATTCCCCTCAGCAACGGGAGCTCTACGGATATATCGTCGAGTACCATAAGACGTTACTGGGGCTCATTCGTCCGGGAGTGATGGCCGAAGAGGTGGAAAACGAAGCGGCCGCCATCATGCGTCCTGTCGTGGAGGAAACCGCCTGGTCGCAAGAGAGTTTCCGCCAGGGCGCGGAAGCAACGTTGGATTTCCATGGCCACCTTTCCCACGGTGTCGGAATGGCGGTGCATGACGTCTGGAACTACCGCAAAGAGCCCCTCAAGCCGGGTGTGGTGCTGGCTCTCGACCCCCAGATGTGGATCAAGGAACAGGAAATTTACATTCGCGTTGAGGATACGGTCGTGGTGACAGCCGATGGTGTGGAGAATTTAACCGCGGACGCCCCGTTGGAACTTGATGAGGTGGAAACGGTCATCCAGGAACAGGGGCTGTTGCATGCCTTTCCGCCGATTCTCTAGCGCGTTGGCAGATTGGGTGATTGGCGAAGTTCGGGACGTTTGATTGAGCGGTTGTTGCGGGGTATCCATTGATTCGCCGGTGCTGGTGTAAAATTGTTCTGTCCCCAGGGTATTACTGCTGGTAAATTAGTGCTGCCTTGCTTGCCTAATACCCAGGAGTACTTTTATGTTCGGACGGGGTGAATATCAACTTGAAGAGGCAACGGAAGTCGACTCTCCGCCGACCGCTCCGCTGACGGCAGGAGCGTTGAATCGGGCTGTCCGGGTAACGTCGTTGGATGCTTATCGTGGCTTGATCATGATCTTGCTGGCGGGTGGAGCCTTCGGTTTGCGTGAGGTTGCCAGGCAACAGGGTGACGATCCGGCCTGGCACAACGTTCTGTTCCATGTCACGCATCCGGATTGGCTAAGCCAGTTTTCCTGGATTGGGGTTTCGGCCTGGGACCTGATTCAGCCTGCGTTCATGTTCATGGTCGGCGTCGCATTGCCGTTTTCCGTGGCCAGGAGAAAGATCCTGGGCCAGGGGACGGCCTGGAGAGGTATTCACTGTGCCTGGCGTTCGCTGCTCCTGGTGGGCCTGGGCGTTTTCCTGGCTTCCCAGTCAGCCACGCAGACGGTTTTTGAGTTTACAAATGTGCTTGCCCAGATCGGTCTCGGATACGGCTTCGTGTATGTCGCATCTGGCTGGAAAACCCGGTTTCACCTGGTGTCGTTCTTTGCCATTCTAGCGGTGACCTGGTCACTGTTTTATTTTGGTGAACCGTCGCGAGGAGAGGAGTTCAAAGACGCCCTGGAGCAGGTCGTGGAGATGGAGCACGAGAGCATCCTTCCATGGGTTAGTTTTGCACCCTGGATCAAGGGTAGCAACGTGGCTGCCAGCCTGGACCTGGAGTTGCTCAATGCCCTTCCGCGGGCAGAAGGTAAACCCTATGTGGGAAACAACGGCGGATATCAAACGCTTAACTTTCTGCCTTCGATTGCCACGATGCTGCTCGGTCTGATGGCGGGTACTGTTTTGCAGAGTAGCTGCGGGAAGTGGAAAAAGTTGTGGATCCTACTGGCCGCTGGAGGACTCTGCATGTTGCTGGCGATTCCCACCGGACTTTTTCTGTGTCCGATCGTCAAGAGGATCTGGACTCCGTCGTGGGTTCTGTTTAGCGGAGCGTGGGTAATTTGGGGGTTGGCTCTCTTTTACTTTCTTTTCGATGTTCTTCCGCTCAAGTGGTTGGCGTTTCCGTTGGTCATCGTGGGGATGAATTCGCTAGTCATGTACATGATGGGACAATTGATTCGCCCCTGGGTCATTAGGACAATGTCAACTCATTTGGACTGGATCGTCCAGGCGACGATCAGTGACAGCACATTTGGGCGGTACGGCCCGATCTATGAATATGCAACGGCATTCCTGGCCATGTGGCTTGTTTGCTTCTGGATGTATCGACGGAAGCTGTTCGTGCGTGTTTAGTGACCGGATGACAAATCGCCACCGGGCGACTTCTCGGGGTAGTGGTCGACGCGGTGGCGACATGCCAAATGAAATGGCGTGACAAAGTGCCGTTTAGAATGCGCTCATATGCCTACCTGGGAAATAGACGAAACGTTGGCTGATCATAGCCCAACGTTCTTGCTTGCGGATCCAGACTGGAAGAACCTTCGGTTGTTCTCGCCGGCGGGTTTCATTCTCTGACCAGTCTTCGCGGATCTCGTTACAGCGGCGAGCGATTTCCTCGGGGGTCGGCATAGCAAAGTTATTTTTCATCAAATCGTCCTTTCTGAGGTGTAAGGTTGCTGTGGGCAGCCAATCGCAATAGGATGCAAACCGAGTGCCAAAAGATTTAAAATTCCCATAGAGGTTCGTAAGTGACCGCTGGGAAACGGCTTATGGCGACAAAAGTAATCTAGGGTAGTACGGGTCTCTGTAGCGAATTAGCCCGCTTGGCTTCAATGCGTTGTAGCGGAACGGTACAACAGTGCTTTCGATCTTCTCTAGCATTTGTCGGGACTCGAAGGGTGCCCAGCGTTCATGGAACCCCATGCTCAATTAGCGATCAGGCTGGAGCTTTCCTTGCCGGTCATCGAACAGATAGCTGAGTCGGCATCGCAGCGTTATCACGTCTATCCGTTGGTGATGGGAACGAAGAAACGGTGGATCGAGGCGCCGGACGCTGAACTCAAACTTATTCAACGAAATTTGTTGGATCGGGTTCTTTACCGCAGCGCACCCACGAAATGGGCTCATGGTTTTGTCCGTGGGCGCTCGATCGTCACCGGCGCGGAGACGCATGTTGGGCGGAAGTGGGTCGTTAATCTGGACATCAAGGATTTCTTCCCTTCGGTGACTCGGCGCCAGGTGGCTGAATGTATCGAGCCGCTCTGCCAAACGCCTGCCGAGAATGAATTGATTACCAGGCTTGTGACGCGAAGGGGTCGGCTGCCCCAGGGTGCGCCGACCAGCCCACACTTGGCGAACCTGGTAGTCCGACGCATGGATGCACGTCTGGCAGGGCTCGCCGAGAGTAATGGCTGGAATTACACACGCTACGCAGATGACATGAGCTTTTCCGGGGACACGGCACCGGAAGCAATCATCAAAACCGCCAAGACAATTGTGAGGCAAAGTGGTTTCGGACTCTCTGCACAAAAAACGCAGATTCGCGGTCAACATCAGCGGCAGTGTGTTACGGGCCTGACTGTCAATGAGCGGGTAGCGATTCCAAAGACACAGCGTCGGTTACTTCGATCCATGCTTCACAGACTGGAGTCGGAATCCCAGACGATTGGTCCAGTTGACTCGAGACTGGATGTGATCGCGGGGTACCTGTCATTTCTGTCGATGGTTTCGAGAGAACAGTATGAGCTGGCCCGGGATCAGCTAAGGACGCTTATTCGCCCGAAAGTAGCGATCGGGACGACCTGAGGCGTGCACCGACAAGTACAACTTTACGTCCCGGAGCGGGTCGGATATCAAGGGCGACCAGCGGCCGCGAGGTGAGTGTCCTGCTCGGGTAGCAGGGAACCCCAAAGCGCAGCGTGGGGTTCCCTGCTGCAGTTCGCTGCCAGCGACCGAGGGGGACAAAACGAGCCGGTTAAGTGGCCGCTGGTCGCCCTTGATATCCGACGGAAGCGAAGGGACCTGAATGGTGAACCAGGGCGAAACGCCCCAGACTGTCCTCCTGACACGCAACGCATGATAGAAAAGACACAAATAGCTAAAGTTGTACTGCCGAAGCAGTGGCCCGTAGTTTAGAGGCTCAGTGGATACTCGTAAAGTAGCGGTGAGTTTCCGGGTTCGATTAGTCGGCGTCGGAGCCTGGGGTGCTGGGGGCGTCGACCAGGTGGCAGCTTACGGTATGGCCATCGATCGTGATTGGCACAGGCACTTGTTGCTTGCAGATGTCTTGGGCAACAGGGCATCGGGGATGGAATCGGCAACCGGAGGGAGGGTTGATGGGGCTGGGTACATCCCCCTCAAGGATGATCCGCTGCGTGCGGTTAGTCGGGTCCATGGTGGGCAACGATGAGAGTAGCGCCTGCGTGTAAGGGTGGAGAGGATTCCGGTAGAGTTCCTCGCTTGTCGCTAGTTCAACGATTTCACCGAGGTACATCACCGCGACACGGTCGGAGATATATTCCACCACGGAAAGGTCGTGAGAGATGAAAAGATACGTGAGGTCGAAATCGTCTTTTAACTCGTTGAGAAGGTTGATGATCTGTGACTGAATAGAAACATCGAGCGCGGAGATTGGTTCGTCGAGGACAATGAACTTGGGGTTCAAGGTGAGCGCCCGGGCGATGCAAATGCGCTGACGCTGTCCGCCGGAAAACTCATGCGGATAGCGGTTGATGTAGCTGGTATCCAGGCCAACGCGGCGGAGGATGTCATGGACGCGTTCAAGCCGTTCCTCGCGCGTGCCGATGCGATAGACGAGTAAGCCCTCTTCGACGATGCCCTTGATGGTCATGCGGGGGTTCAGGGAACTGAAAGGATCCTGGAAAACAATCTGCATGTCTCGTCGCAAATTGCGAAGCGTGGTGGCATCAGCGGCGCAGACGTCTGTTCCATTGAAGGTCACCCGTCCGTCGGTGGGTTCGTAAAGTCTCAAGAGGGTTCGTCCGACGGTGGTCTTGCCGCAACCGCTTTCACCTACCAGGCCCAGGGTCTCGCCAGGTGCAATTCCGAAAGAGACATCGTCCACGGCACGCACGTGGCCGACGGTACGCTGAAGCAACCCGCGGCGGACCGGGAAATATTTCTTCAGGTTGCTGAGTTCCAGTAAGGGTTCACTCATATCGGATCTCATCAATCAATGGACAGGCGGCAAAATGGGCGTCGTTAATTTCCACGAGGGATGGCTCGTCTTGCTCGCAGGAATCCTGGCAGTGGGGGCATCGAGGGTGAAATTTACATCCTGTGGGAAAACGCAAGGGGCTGGGGACCATGCCGTCGATGGCATAGAGCGAGGTGCCCTTGGCTGCACCCGGCTTGGGCTTGGAATGGAACAGGCCATGCGTGTAGGGATGCCTGGGGTTGGAAAAGAGCTCGGCCACCGGGGCGCGTTCCACCACCTTGGAGGCGTACATGACAGCTACTTCGTCGGCCAGTTCAGCGATAACGCCGAGGTCATGGGTGATGATCAGGATCGACATGCCTGTCTCAGCCTGAAGTTCCCGGAGAAGGTCCAGGATTTGAGCCTGGATAGTGACGTCGAGCGCTGTGCTGGGTTCGTCCGCGATGAGCAGGCGAGGGCGGCAGGCAAGGGCCATGGCGATCATGACCCGCTGTCGCATGCCGCCGGAAAACTGGTGCGGATACTCCTTGAGTCGCTTCTCGGGAGCGGGTATGCGGACCTTGTTGAGCATCTCAATCGCCAGTTCCCGTGCTTCCTGCTTGCTCACCTTTTGGTGTAAAAGAATCGCCTCCATGATCTGGGAACCGATGGTGAACACCGGGTTCAACGAGGTCATCGGTTCCTGGAAAATCATGGACATGGCGTTGCCGCGCAGGTCGCGCATCTCGCCCTCACTGAGTTCCGACAGGACCGTGGGCCGGTCCTCATCATCGTAAAGCGTAATGGTTCCGCCAACGATCTTTCCGGGGTTCGAGATGAGCCGAATGATCGAGAGGGCAGTCACCGACTTGCCGCAGCCGGATTCGCCAACAAGACCAAGCGTTTTGCCCTTGGGTATCGAGAGAGACACATCTTCGACGGCCTTGACGACACCGTCATCGGTGAAGAAGTGCGTCTGCAGATTCTTAATTTCAATCAGGGGTGTTGTCATAGGTTGAGGTGAAGTCTAGACACGGAGTCGCGGATCCATGGCGTCGCGTGCGCCACTGCCCACGAGGTTGAAAATAGTGACGGTCATAAAGATGGCTATCGAGGGGGCCACGATCAGCCACCAGTAGTTGTAGTTGGCGTTGCCCAGTTTCAGCAGGGTTCCCCAGCTCGGTGTCGGGGGACGGACGCCAAAGCCGAGAAGGCTGAGGCCGGCCTCGGTGATGATCGCCCCCGCAATTCCAAAGGGAGCAGAAACCAGGGCGGGCGAAATTGCGTTGGGCAGGATATGGCGAAAAATAATGCGGCGATGCGACGCGCCCAGCGCGCGGGCGGCCTGCGTATAGTCAATCGCGCGCTGCTTGAGTACCTCGACCCGTATCAGCCGGGCGATTGTCGGCCAACCGGTCACACCGATGACTACCATGATGATGTAGATGTTGGGGCCAACCAGGGCGACGAGGGTGAGAATCAGGAAAAAGGAAGGGAAAAGCAGGACGATCTCAATCAAGCGGGAAATCGCCAGGTCGGTGAAACCACCGAAATAGCCTGCGAGAGCACCCATGATGACGCCAATGGTGATATAGATTCCCACCGCCACGAATCCGACGGTCATCGAAATCCGCGTCCCATAGATCATTTGGACCAGCACATCACGACCCGTGTCATCCGTGCCTAGGAGGTGGATGAAACCGTCGTTTGATTCGCTCCACGCAGCTCGATCCTTGCGGAAGAGAGGTGGCTTGTAGAACGCGTCGAGATCCTGTTCAGTCGGACCGTAGGGAATCAACGCGTAGATGCCGTGCGAACTACCGTTGGTCTTGAACTGCTCTTCCGGGAACGTGCGGGTTCGATACTTGTTGTTGGGTCGCAGGGAATCGATCGAGAATATGCAGAGCAGTCCCACGAGGATGATCATGAAAAGGAGGGTGACCTGGCGGATGCGCTGGCGACCGGGTACCCGGCGGCGTTTCAGCGAACGGTTCCAGACCAGGGAGATCGCGACCCACGGGAGGAATCCAATCAAGGCCATGTTGAAGACGAAATCAACGGACTCGTCGGTGTTAAACAGCGCCCTAAACCATGGGAAAATGGTGGTCTCGCCGTCAAAGAATACGAGGGGTTGGTTGGATGCCAGCAAGGGGGCCCAGATGGCCAGGAGAAACAAGGGTGCCAGGATCCACAGTGACCAATACGCTGGCTTGTTCTTCTTGAACATCCTCCAGACGATGTCAAAGTAAGATTCGGTTGTGGCAAGCTGGTCTGACATGTGGGCTACTGGTTCTTTTCGAAGCTAATGCGGGGGTCGACAAAAACATAGAGGATGTCTGTCATGAGGATGCTGAGCATGACAACAATCGCCTGGATATAGACCAGGGCCATCAGGGTGGGAAAATCCTTCTGCTCGATTGACGTGAAGCTGAGCCGTCCCATGCCCGGTATGTTGAACAGGTACTCGATCAGCACGCTGCCTCCGAGCATGGCTGGAAGGAAGTTTGCAAAAAGGGTCAGGATCGGCAGGATGCCATTTCGCAGTGCGTGCTTGAGGATGACCTTGGGTCGGGTCACGCCCTTGGCACGCGCGGTACGGATGTAATCTTGCCCCAGGACGTCGAGCATGCTGGTGCGGGCATACATGGCGAGTCCGGCGAGACTGAACAGGGAGAGGCAGGTAACGGGAAGAAAGGCGTGCCAGAAATAGTCTGTCAGGTAACGAAAGTATCCAAAACTTTCAGCGCCAGGGGAGTGCAGTCGCTCCATGGGAAACCACTTGACGTAGCTTCCGTAACAGAAAAACAGAAGGAACAGCATGCCCGCGACGAAGGGCGGAATCGAGAACAGGAAGAAAAGTTTCAGTGAAATCAGTCGATCAATCAGGTTGCCCCGGTTGATGGCACACAATACCCCAAGCGGAACCGCCAGCAGGTAGATCACCAACTGGGCCATGATCATCAAGGGGGCGGAAACCATGACGGCCTTGAAGAGCTTGGATGCCACCGGTTCCTTGGTCTTGAGTGCCGATCGCCCAAAATTAAACGTGACCAGGCGGCCCACCATGTGGGCGTACTGAGTGTCCAGCAGGATGGCCGTGTAACGGCCGAGGCCTGCGGGCCGGTAGGTCTCACGAGCAGAATCGTAGTGGGATAGCCAGTTGGCCGTCACTTCCTCGATCTCTTCCTCGGTAGCATCGTTCGCGACGTTCGTCTGGATGCGGCGACTGATGTAAAGACGCAGGAATTCCGCGGATGGTAGCTTTTCCTCGTAGATTGCCTCACCCAGGAGCACGTTGGCGAAATAGGGGGCATCCTCGGAGAACAAGGCATCACCCTGGAGGAAATCGAACATTTCCTTGCGAGTCGCGGAGGCCATTGTTTTCAAGTGCCCATCAAGGATCGTGGCGCGATCAGGATCCACGGGCGGATATTGGTTCTGCACCGAGGGCCAGAGGCGTTTCCAGGTGGCCAGTACGCGTTTGGTGTTCGCCGCACTTGGTTGCTGGGAAAACGTGTAGGTAAAGGGATTAACGACCATCGAGGAGAGCGACCGGAGGACGCCAATACGGGTCTGGCGATCAGTCGAATCGGCCTTGAGGAGGGCAATCGCCGGCGAGACGGCATGCAGCCCGGTGTCTTCACACCAGACCTGCAGGTGGCCCTTGACCGCCTTGGCGAGGGCTACTCGCTTGTGTTGTTTCTCAGTTTCCCAGGCTTCGCGTGTGAGGCCGGAGGCCTTCAGCTGGTCGTCCGACAACTGCGGCGGTGAGAGCAGTCGATCAAAGTCGTCGATTCCCAGTCCGGCCAGGAACCCAAGTCGTTGGGTACCGGACGACTTGGCAGGTTCCGCCGGCACTTGGCGAAGCTCCTCGGCCAGTTCGTCAACGGTGAGTACCTGGTAATGGGCGGCCTGCAGGATTGCTGATGAGTAGTCCCGGAAATAATTGAAGTTGAAAATCAGCGGCTTGTCCAGCTTCAGGTCACGCTTCTGGATCAGGTAAGCCTCTCGCGTCTGGCTGGATTCGCCGGCTGTTCCGGTGCTGCTGAGCTGGCTCAGTTGCGGGTCACCCGGCGCCATCTGCATGATGCAGAAAGAAATAATCGTGACCCCGAAAAGCGTCGGGATCATGACCAGCAGGCGACGGATAATGTAGGTCCACACAGGTGCAATCCGATTGCGGAAATGTGCTAACGCCGGGCCAGCAATGACTCGATGTCAGGTAAGGCGGTTAGGTTGAAAAAAGTAACAGTAAGCGTAGGACTCCGTTCAGCGCCAGCGAGCTGCTACTGTGACAGGATGCGAGGCTCTGCGGCACTCCATTCCCGCGAGTCAACGCAGGGTCGAATCTTGTAAAAATTAATGTTGTCGAGCCGGGCGTGACGGCCGGCGGTACGTTTCTCCATGAAGAGGAACGTGTACGGCTGATCGTCATAGATGATCTTGTGAATCTGGTGGTACAGAGCCTTTTGCTTGGCCGGGTCCATCGTCGTCCGAAGCGTATCGATTAGCTTGTCCAGTTCGGGGTTGCTGTAACCGATCGCGTTGGAACTTTCCGGCAGATCTGCCTGGCTGCCGTGCCAGATCTGGAAGGGATCACTTTTCCAGTTTAACGCCCATCCGAGGATGGTTGCGTCAAACTCCTTCTTGCGTAGCTTCTGGAGCATCAGCGCCCACTTGGTAGGGGTGATCTTGACTTCGAGCCCAATGCGGCGACAGTTTTCGCGGATGATCTCCGCAATCTGTCGGAACTGGGGGCTGTCCGAGAAAATCATCAGGTCGAACACGGCTTCCACGCGTTGGCCGTCGACCAACTTGTCACGCGTTCCGTTGTCGTTGCTGTCTTTCCAACCAGCCTCGTCCAATAATTGCTTGGCACGGTCCAGGTCGTAGGGTATGGGGGCCAGGGAATCATCGCAGGCAGAGCTTCCCGGTAGAAAAGGCCCGGTGAGCCTGGTGGCTAGTTTGAAATAGATCTTGTCGATGATGTCATCGACCGGGACGGCATGGCTGATCGCAAGGCGGACGTTCTTGTCCTTGAAAAGGGCCCGTTTCTGGTTGTAACCCATGTACCGGTAGCCGGGGTACTCGTATTCCATCAACTTCACACGGCCGGAGGTCACGCTTTCGTGTTCCTTGTGTTGCATGTAGTGATCTTTTTGCGGTATGCCCGCCCAGTCCAGCTCATTCTGAAGCAACTGTTGTAGGGCTGTATTCGGATTTGAAATATTCCGGTACATCACCTGGTTGAAGTAGTAGGGCGATCCCCAGTAATCCGGATTGCGTGAGAGGGTGACCTGTTGCTCTTGCTCCCATTTGTCAAAGATCATGGGCCCAGTTCCGCACATGCGAGTATTCGCCCAGTGATCGTTAAAGAGCTTGGCAAATTCGGGTGAATTACGGTAGTCGAGCGACACGGGCTCACCCTTCTCGTCCACGCCATAGACGTGCCGGGGCATGATAGGCACCGCGAGGGTGAACTCGTTTACCAGCATGTAGGGCTCGCTCCAGGTAAGCTTGAAACGATACTTGTCGAGAACCGTGAGCTTGATCTTGTATTTCTCGGTGCTGTCCTTGGCATTGGGGTTGGTGTAATAGCTGCGCATCGATGCTGCCTCAATGTTTTCATTCAGGATGCAGTCGAACGTGAACTTCACGTCTGCGGCAGTGAATTCGGTGCGCGGTAACTTTACACCGTTGGGAAGGGTCATTGGATGCCAGTAAACACCCTTACGCAGTTTGAAATCGTAAGTGAGGGATTCCTCGTCGAAGGTCCATGATTCGGCGAGGACAGGCTCCCAGGTATCGGGGTCATCGAACGCCTGGTCCGCGAGCCCCTGGTAAACCTGTCGCTGGAAAGCCAAGCTCGTGGTGTCGTTGGACGTGAGGACATTAAGCGTGTCCGGGTCGTCACTGTAATACTGCATTAACATGTCAGTGGCGGCAGGTTTCAGGCCAGCACGGGTAATCGCGCGATTGACCGAACTCGCCGAGGCACCGGATTCCTCGCCGGTTTCCGAGCCGCTGGTTGGTTGGTCGAAGGGCTCGGGGTCGGCAGAATTGCAGCCCACCACACTAGCAAAAGTAATGATCACCAGGGAGTGTAGAAACCATTGACGGAAGTACATGAGCAGGCCTGCCTTTCCGAGATGCCAGCGTGACGTAAGTTGCGTGGGCCACCCAACGATCTAGCTTCATACCAGCCGCCTCGCCAAGGTAACCTGTCTTAAGCAAGCGTATGGTAAGCAATGGGTTGCGTACGGTCAACAAGAATATCCGGCGCCGGATGAATTGACCTAGGGAGCCTCAAATCTGAAGCCGCGGTCCGTGACTTTCTTGTCCCACGGTTGGGGCGGCGTGGGGTCGTAACGGGGACGACCATCCTGCCGGGGGAAGGATTTAAACACTGCAGTCAGCTTGTGAAGAGCGGCCAGGTGAGCAGGCTGTGTGCTATCGATCAGATTCTCTTCTTCGGCGGGGTCCTTCGCTAGATCGTGCAGGCGGGTCACCTTGCCGTTGATCACGAAAATCTTGTGCTTCTTATCCCGGATCACCCGGTCGGTCAGGATTTGTCGTGGACGCACCCCCTTGTCATCCAGGCGGGCCGGTCCGAAGCCCATCGCCATCATCCATTCTCGGTTGCCGTCCGATGCTTTGCCGAGCATGACAGGCGCCAGTGAATGGCCATCAACCACCAGGTCGCTGGGAAGCGTTGCGCCACCCAGTTCGGCAAACGTAGGCAGCAGGTCTGTAAAATCAGTCAGGGCGTCGGTTGTTTTTCCTGCCGGCACCAACCCGGGGCAGTTGACGATGAACGGTTGGCGGGGACCGTTCTCGGTGAGCTTGGCCTTGCCTCCACGTACAGTTCGGCCATTGAGGGTGCCACGCTGGCCACCGCTGGTACCGTTGTCGGTGGTGAAGATGATCACCGTACGTGAACGAAGTTTGAGTTCGTCGATGGCTGCGACAAGTTTTCCGACAAGACCATCCGTGTATCGGACCATAGCCTTGTGCTTGTCAACCTTACTCGTGACCTTGCGTTCGGCAGGTGTGTGGATCAGCGGCCCGTGCGTGAGTACCATGGGGAAATACATCATGAGGGGCTGGTCCCGGTTGTCCCTCATGAATTGAATGAGGTGGTCGGTGTACAGGTCGGGTCCGAATTGATCGTGATAGGTTTTGCTGGGAGTGCTGCTGGTGTAGATGTAAGGGTCCCAGTAACGCTCACCGCTCGGTTTATTTTGGGATTCATAACCCGTCCACATGCACCAGGAATCAAAGCCATGTTGTCTGAGGATATCAGGCTGGACCCGAAAATCGTTGATCTGCCATTTGCCCGCGATGGCCGTCGAATAACCCGCCGTTTTCATGATGCGAGCGAAGGACATGTTGTGCTTGGGATCAAAGTGGCAGCCAGCTCCCCAGCGAGGTACATCCCAGTGGTTACACCAACCATGGCGGAAGGGGTATTGTCCGGTGAGCAGCGTTGCCCGGGTCGGGGTACATTGGGGCATGGAGTAGGCGTTGAGGAACCGCAGCCCACCGGCGGCAAGTGAATCGATGTGGGGTGTCTTGATGGATTCAGAACCGCAGGCACTAATCCATTCCGGACCGAGATCGTCAACCATGATGAACAGAATATTGAGCTTGCGAGGCTCCGCGGTTGCTTTGGATGCGGTTGCAGCCAGTACCAATAGCGTGCCCAGCAGGAGAATTCGTCGAGGTGTTGCCAGCTTGGTTAAACGGATCATCGGTCGCGGCCTTTGTAAAAACGTTGGGGTTAGTGGTGGAAGTCAGGCTACTTCAGTAGCGGACCCGCCAGCGGAACACCATTCGTTGTCAGAATCTGGAAAGTATGAGCGCGATGGGGTCCCGAGTAGCTCCAGGCAATCTTTTTATCACGGGTGACTTCCAGGATCTTGATGCCGGTGCGGGCGTGGTAACTTGTGATCACGGTGTTTCCATTAGGTAACCGCTGACCACCGCATGGGTCATCCAGCGGGTTGCCCGGCAAGTCGGCGTTGGTCAACTTCCAGACAACTTTGCCGTCGGAATCCATTTCGACGACTTTGTTCCCGTTCGTCAGATTGACCAGGGTGTTGCCGTTCGCCAGCCGGATGGCCGTAAAGGGCCAATTCTTGGCTGCCCGTCCCCCCAGGTGGTCGAGGTCGGTTGGGAATTGCTTGACAACCTTGCCGGTGGGCGTGTACTCCTTGACCTTGAATGCGAGCAGGTGGGGCACCAGGTAGTTGCCATTGGCCAATTTTCGGGCCATCCGCGTCTGCATATGGGCATTGTCGGTTTCGGGCTTCAAGGGGACCGTGACGGCAATCTTTCCCTCGGCAGTAACCTCCAGCAAGCGGGGCTTGTTGCCAAGTTCGGTGATCAGGGTGCGGCCGCTGGGAAGACGTTGGACGGTACCGAGTTCCTTGCATGTCGCTGGCTTGGTGTAATGGAAGACAACCTCCTTGTCTCGGGTAAATTCCTTGACCTCGTTGCCCCAGGCGATCAGGACATTACCGTTCGAAAGAACCTGGCCATCACGTGCACCGCCGCGCCCAGAGTTCCAGGTCTCCTTACCATCTTCATCAATGATACCCGTGAAGGTTGGTCCGGCAACGAAGAAGGAATGCTTAATCGGTTCTGCTGCGGATGGGGCACACCAGAGGAGTGTGATGGCTGAGGCAGTGATGACGTAACGCCAGGCGGCTCGGATGAACATACGGAAACTCCTTGACAAGTAACGTGCGTGCAATGGTTTCTCGATTAGAATGGGTCGACAGACGCAAAGGTAGTAGGGTTCGGAAACTTCTTTGCCGGTAACGGGTTTGCGATACCGGACCGCGAAACCGCTTACGAGATGACAGGTTGGCTGCTATCTTGGTGGCCGGTGCGGTGTGGAGAGATCCTCGTTAGTGTTGGTGGCAAGAAGGAGAGTCGAATGGGCCGCTTGCTATGCTCAGCAATGATCGTCATGGTGGCAGGTGTTTCCTCGGGGAACGAGCGTCCCAATATCCTGCTGATTATGGCTGATGACCTGGGCTTTTCTGATATTGGTTGCTACGGGGGTGAAATTGATACGCCAAATCTGGACCGACTGGCGGCCGGCGGAATTCGTTTTACCCAGTTCTATAACACGGGACGCTGTTGGCCCACACGGGCCTCGATGCTGACGGGGTTTTATCCCCACCAGGTCCGTCGAGACAAGGTGCCTGGCGTCCGTAGTGGCGGTGGAGGAAAACGGCCCGCATGGGCACCCCTGTTGTCGGTAAGGTTGGCTGCAGAGGGTTATCGGTGTTACCACTCAGGTAAGTGGCATCTTGATGGAATGCCGTTGGGTAATGGATTTCACAGTTCGTATTACCTCAAGGATCAACATCGTTTTTTTAATCCGCTCATCAGCTACCGGGACGATGTTAAGCTGCCAGCCGTTAAACGTGAATCTGGCTTTTATGCCACCACTGCAATCGCGGACCGGATGCTGGAAATGCTGCGAAAACATCACCAGGAAAATACACGAACTCCTTTCTTTGCGTATCTCGCCTTTACCGCACCGCATTTCCCACTGCATGCGCCCGCCGAGGATGTCGAGCGAAACAGACTGCGATACCGAAAAGGGTGGCAGAAAGTGCGCGAGGATCGCTGGAAACGCATCCAGGAGCTTGGGCTCGTGACGGGTCGCCTGTCCGACGTGGAGCCTGAAATTGGATCACCTTATCCGGAGCGGGCGTTAGCGGCCCAGAAAACTCTCGGACCCAGCGAGGTGATTGTGCCAGTGCCATGGGAGCAGCTCACGGATGAGCAGAAATCGTTCCAGGGTAACAAGATGGCGATCCACGCAGCGATGGTTGATCGAATGGATCAGGAAATCGGTCGCGTCCTTGATCAACTGGCAAAGATGCAGGCGATGGACAACACGTTGATTCTGTTCTTGAGCGACAATGGAGCCAGTGCGGAAATCATGGTTCGAGGCGACGGACATGATTCCTCGGCAGCGATGGGCTCGGCCGCATCACACCTTTGCCTGGGTGCTGGATGGTCCACTACGGCGAACACGCCGTTTCGACGGCACAAGGTTTGGGTCCACGAGGGAGGCATCTCTACGCCGCTGATTGTCCACTGGCCGCTTAGGATCAAGACGCGTGGAGCTTTACGTAGCGACGTGGGGCATGTGATCGATGTGGTGCCAACGCTAATGGATGCAGTGGGAATCAGTAAGCCTGCGATCCAGGATTCCGCCAAGGGGCCTCCGTCGCCAGGCAAGAGCCTGGTTTCAGCCTTCACGAAAAACGGGGCTGTGTCGAGAGAATACCTGTGGTGGCATCACGAGGGGCATCGCGCCATACGGATGGGGGACTGGAAGTTGGTGTCTGCAGCACAGGATAAACAATGGAGCCTATACAACTTGGCTGAAGATCGGACGGAGTCTCGGAATCGAGCGACGGACAAGCCCGCGATCGTGCGAAAACTGCAGAGGGCCTGGGATGACCATTGGGAGAAAACCCAGGAGCTGGTTAAGCAATCCGCCGTCGAGTAGCGTGGTGTTTTCAAGAGAGGCTGATCTGGCCGGGCGATTGAAATCCAGGAGCTTGTTGAGAAGACAATACCTGGGTTAGATTGACGAGGACTTGCCTGTCCTTACGTTTCCTTAAGGAGTGAGTGATGCCTGGTCTAATTGCCCGATTACCTTTGGTGACGATGGTCTTGGCCATCCTGATGCCTTCAAGTGTCCGGGCTGAGCCGGTGACTCCAGGTACACAGCAGGCACGTCAATACGTGACGAGTGTGGGCCGCGGTGATGAGGCGCGGGAAGTGACGCTGCGTTACTGGCTTTTCGTTCCGAAGGAGTATGCGGAAACGAAACAAGTACCGTTGATGCTCTTCCTGCACGGAGCCGGTGAGCGGGGGGATGACCTGGAGCGGGTGAAAAAGTGGGGGCCCCCCAAGCGGGTCGCTAATGATAAAGACTTTCCGTTCCTGCTGATTTCCCCCCAGTGTGAGAAAGATGAGCGCTGGGATGCGGAGGAAATGGTGTTACTCGTAAAACATGTTGTAGGCGATTACCGCGTGGACCAAAACCGGATGTATTGCACGGGGCTGAGCATGGGAGGCTACGGAACCTGGTCCCTGTTGGCCGCCCGTCCCAACATGTTTGCCGCCGGCATACCAATTTGCGGGGGGGGTAATCCGGCGAAGGCCAAGCAATTAGCTGGTGTGCCGCTCTGGGTATTTCATGGAGACAAGGACAGCACGGTCCCGCTCAAGCGTAGCGAGCAAATGGTGCAGGCTGTCAAGGAAGCTGGCGGCAACGTGCGACTCACGGTTTACCCTGGAGTGGGACACAATAGCTGGTCCGCCACGTATGCCAATCCGAAGGCTTACGACTGGTTGTTATCGCACTCACTAAAGGGGCGGGAGTGAGCGTCATGTGGCGACGATAGCCTACATGTTCATGAGGGCCATGATCGACAGTGCTGCGACCGCAATTGGTAAAATGGGTCCCAGGGTGGGGACCAGTAATAACCATTGTTTCCCCCGGGGCTTGGAAAGTAACCCTAGCGATGCTGACATGAAACAGATGAAACTGATGGGGATCAGGATAGTAGCGAAAGCCCAGTCAATGTTCTTTGTAGGTTTCATGATGACGTCCGGGTCCAGGAAAAAAGTGATTCCAACCGCCGCGTAGATCCCCAGCGACGAGAAAAACGACGTTAACAGCCATTCGTTTTCGGCTGCGGCCGTTTGCTGCTGGGCGATGTCATCGTCATCGTCATCGTCATCGTCATCGTCATCGTCATCTTCTTCGACCACGTCCTCGACGGTCGAGGCGGCTGATGTATCCAGGGGGATTTCGGTGCTTTCGCGCGACTCAGATTCGCCGGGCACGCGGAGTTCCTCGCTCTCCCGAGACTCGGATTCGGGAGAAAGGCCATCAAATTCAGCGCTATCAAATTCGGCGCTATCAAATTCCGCGTTATCGGCATCAGCGCTGGCATCGAAGAGTTCGTCGGCCAGCGGGTCGACAGTGGGATCATTGTTATCGAGAGCGTCATCGTTTGACATGGTGAAACCCTTGCTAGTGCGTAAGGAGTGGTTGGTCCCGGCGACACGGGACCAACGATATCGTAGAATCTATTGTGTTTGGGCCGATAGCCTTTTGCAAGTCTGAATCAGCCCCGGGGTGTGGGTGTGACGAGAGTAACGATTAGAACAGCAGTCGGCCGCCATTTCGGGACCCGCAACTTTTTCAATTATAGGACGCTCGCAAGGCGTGGCGTGGACAAAATGAACGACTTTACGACATTTTTTCGTGGCGGCGGAAACCTCATGGCATGTTTTGCGCTCACTGGGGTGCTGGTCGGAACTCCGTCGACAGCGGTTGCGAATCCGCCGAATATCATATTGATCATGGTCGATGACCTGGGATACGAAGGAGTATCCGCTTATGGTTCACCAACGTACAAAACACCGCACCTGGATAAGTTGGCAGCCGGGGGGATGTTATTCAACCACTGTTACTCCACACCAATTTGCACACCATCGCGTGTTCAACTGATGACCGGCAAGTATAATTTTCGTAACTACCGTAGATTTGGTTTCCTCGATCCTTCCCAGGTCACCTTTGCCAACGTGCTGCGAGATGCCGGTTACCAGACGACGATCGCCGGCAAGTGGCAATTGGGGGGCGATGGGGCGACGGTCAAGGAATTTGGTTTTGATTCCTATTGCCTTTGGCACCTGAATGGCCGCGAGTCTCGATATTGGGAACCGCGCATCGAAAAGAATGGGGAATTGTTGGATAACGTTTCTGATCGCTTTGGTCCGGACGTAATGTGCGATTTCGTGGTGGATACGATCGATCAACGAAGTGACAAGCCATTTTTTATCTATTGGCCCATGGTTAGTCCGCATTGGCCGTTTGTGCCAACTCCAGATTCCGCCCATGGTGGTAGTCGAGAGCGGGTTGGGAAATATGACGGCAAGCAGGGGGGCACTGAATATTTTGCGGACATGGTTCATTACCTTGATAAGTTGGTAGGCCGTGTCGTCAGTAAACTGGACGCGGAAGGCGTACGGGAGAACACCCTGATCCTGTTCACCTGCGACAACGGTTGCGCCACGAATATCAAGTCATTGATGAAAGGCCGGGTGATCAAGGGGGGGAAAGCATCCTTGCCAGACGCCGGGACACATGTGTCGTTGGTGGCCAACTGGCCAGACGCCGTAAAAGCGGACCAGGTGGTTGATGCCTTGGTGGATTTTACTGATTTTTTGCCAAGCCTGGCTGAGGTCGCGGGAGCGACTGTTCCTGCTAATGTGGGAGGGGACGGGCACAGTTTTGTTTCCGTGCTGAAGGGAAAATCAGCATCCGCACGAAAATGGATCTTCTGTCACTACATCCGCAATGGCGTCAAACCAAGACCCTCCGGGGCAGGCAAGGTGGCGGCTGAAATAGCGAAGCAAGAGGCCGCCAAGAAGAAGAAAACAATGGGGCGTTTTGCACGTAATCAGCGATACAAGCTTTATGGGGACGGACGATTTTATGACGTGCAACAGGACGTCCTGGAAAAAAAGGCCCTGCTTGCGGACACGGATAGTACTGAGCTCAGAGAAATTCGATCGATGCTGCAGGGTGTACATGATGGAATGCCGCCATGGCAGTCGTTCCAGGAAAAGAACAAGGAGATCCGGTGATGAACTTCAGGTTTCGACCAAACGCGATACGGATGTTGGTCCTGGGACTCGTGATGGTATGCCTCAACGGCGGGCCGGTTGCGGCGAAGGCGCCCCGACCCAATATCGTGGTGATTCTTGTTGACGACATGGGATTCTCGGATATTGGTTGCTATGGAGGCGAAATTGAAACGCCGAATATCGATCGCCTGGCGGCTCGGGGCATGCGGTTTACACAGTTCTATAATGCTGGACGGTGCTGCCCTACCCGGGCCAGCCTTTTGACGGGACGTCATCCGCACCAGGTGGGTATCGGACACATGACGGAGCCGCCACAGCAGCCGCTGGGCTTCGCGGGTCCCTACCAGGGGCACCTTAATGACCAGTGCGTGACCGTTGCTGAAGTGCTCCGTGGTGCTGGCTACCATACGCTGATGGCCGGTAAATGGCACGTCGGCTATCACCAGAAGAAAGATTGGCCATTGCAGAGAGGTTTCGATCGATACTATGGCTGCCTGGCCGGGGCCTGTAATTATTTTAAACCTGGAGGGGATCGGGGTATCACGCTGGGAAACGACCCCGTGGATACGCAGGATGACTTTTATGCGACGGATTCCTTTACCGACCGCGCGTGCCAATTCGTCCGTGAGGCGGCGGCGGAAGATGACCAGCCGTTCTTTCTTTACCTGGCATATAACGCTCCCCATTGGCCGTTGAATTCAAAATGGCAAGAGTTTGAAAAGTATAAGGGGAAATATAAAAAAGGATGGTCAGAGCTGATGGTAACCCGACTGGCGAAACAGCAGTCACTGGGATTATTTGCCAGGGATCTCGTGCCGGCACCACACGTCGGGCCGAAATGGGAGTCGCTCAGTAAGCGGAAGAGGGAAGATCTGGATTCCATTATGGCGGCGTATGCGGGCTGCATCGATTCGATCGATCAGAATGTCGGCAAGCTGACTCGGCAATTGGAGAATCTCGGCAAACTCGATGATACACTCATTCTGTTTTTGTCTGATAACGGTGCCTGCCAGGAAGGTGGGCGACTCGGAAAAGGGTCAGTGGAAATGGTAAAGAACCCACCGCTGGAAACCACGGATGGGGTGAGGTTGGGACTGGCGTGGGCTAATGCCTGCAACACGCCGTTTCGGCTGTATAAACATTTTGTTCACGAGGGGGGCGCGTGTACACCCATGATTGCCTCGTGGCCTAAAGGGATACCGAACGCCGCTGAGGGTTCATTCGTGCGGGAGTTCGCCTATCTGCCCGACTTCATGGCGACTTTTCTGGAGCTCTCGGGTGCTACCTACCCAAAGGAGATTCCCGCGTGTGAGGGTGTGTCGATGGCTAGGGTGTTAGCGGGAAAAGGCGGCCCGATCCATCGCGAGCCGATCTTTTGGGAACACGAAGGAAATGCGGGTGTACGGTCCGGTAAATGGAAGCTCGTTAGGGAATACAAGAACCCCTGGGAACTTTATGACCTGCAGCAGGATCGTACGGAGATGGATAACCTGGCGATTCGAGAGTCTGACCAGCGGGATGCACTCGTCAAGCGCTGGACCGAATGGGCCACGACAAATCAGGTGGCGTTCCCGGACCGTTTCAATATGTACGAGTTTCTTCGAAAAAAGAAAAACAATAAATAGATGCGGTGAAGTCACCTCAAGCCGAAAACTAGAATCCCTTGTTCCAAAGGATGTAGGTTCCACTTTTGCCAGCCACGGCAATGTCTACACGGCCGTCTTGGTTGAGGTCGCCCGTACGTATCTGGAGTCCGGTTCCGACGTGGCCCTGATCGATAACCTGGCGCGTAAATTTGGCGGATGCCGCGTCCCAGGTGTAGTAGAAGATGCACGGTGGCAGCTTGCCGCCGGGATCATTACCATTGTGTGCGAAAACGCGTTTGCCCGTGATCAGTTCCATCTTTTTGTCACCAGTAAGGTCCGCCATGTGGAGAGCGTGTGGTTGCGAAAAAGAATCGTCAATCAGGTGTTTCTTCCACGCCAGTGTTCCGTCTTTCGCCGGTGCTTGCTGCTCCCACCAGTGGAGTCCAAAACCGTGAGCCACGCCCAGTACCAGGTCGTTCCGACCGTCGCCATTGAGATCACGTACGAGAATGGGGTCGCTGGCGTGTATCTTCCAGTCAGGATGGAAAATCCAACGCGTGGCGAAGCGATTCTTAGGCGGGCATTCATACCAGCCCTGGCCAACCAGGATGTCTAGATTTCCATCGCCGTTGAGATCGCCGATGCCCATGCCATGGCCGTTACCTTTATTGCCGATAACGGACTTGAGTAGGGTGGGTACGGTCTTCTTTGTTACTTCCGTGTTCTTGCCAACCTTGGTGGAAACCTGGCGTGCCTCGGTGCCGAGCTGCCAAACATGCATGGGAACATCATTACGCCAGGAGTTAACGATCCATTCGGGTTTCCCGTCGCCGTCGAGGTCCTGGAATAATTGTCCCTCGTTTGTCGTGTCACCAGTGTCGACCAGGAGACGCTGTTCCCAGAGACGCCCCAGCTTTAAACCCTCGGCGCCAGGGTTTCGATACCAGTAAACTTCCGTGGGTTTAAAGGAGCCGGCAATTACGTCAATGAAGCCGTCCTTGTCCACGTCGTAGGCAAAATCTCCATTGCTTTCTACATATCCATTCCAATCTTCGATGTGGCGGACCGGCCGCGACGCGTAATCGGGTGCGGCATACCAGTTACGCCCAGCGATGATGTCGAGCTTCCCGTCACGATTGAAATCAGCGATATCGATACCCTCGTTGGCATCAACAGCTAGTTTCTGGATCTCCCATTTAAGCGGTTCACTGCCAATCACCAGCTGAGTGGCGCCGAGAAGGCAACCTAGCACGATCAGCAGGGTGGCGGTTGTGAAAGCAGGCTTCGTCGGTGTGGTCATGATGTCCTCAGGGATGGGAGGGTCGGAGCAGGAAATGAAAAGAAAGACCTGCGGGCCTATGGCTGTAGCGTAAACGTTGCAGCGTGGGCAGTCAAGTTTCTGACGCGGAGCAAAAAAAGCGGACGCGTGTCGTTGTTGTTGAGTCAAAGTCAACGTAAATTGAATGGCTGTGGGAATCTCGTTGTGTAGGTGTGCCCGACGAATAAGGTTGGCTCGCGATTGTTGTCGCTTAAGATTGCTGTGTTCTTTCAGGTGTTACTTTCAGGCGATTGTGAATGAGTGTTCCGTACGATGCATTGCTACTGGTTTCCTTTGGTGGACCCGAAGCAAAGGAAGATGTGATTCCGTTTCTGGAAAAAGTTCTGCGCGGGCGGAACGTGTCGCAGGAACGAATGCTTGAGGTGGCACAGCATTACTACCAGTTTGACGGCGTGAGTCCCATTAATGATCAGAATCGGGCACTGTTGGCTGTCCTGGAACAGGAGCTTGATCAGTATGGTCCCAAGTTGCCGATTTACTGGGGGAATCGGAATTGGCATCCATTATTGACTGATACAATTCAGCAAATGGCCGATGACGGGGTAAAGCGTGCACTCGGCCTGGTGACGTCGGCCTTTGGTTCGTATTCCGGTTGTCGGCAATACCAGGACGATATCGAACAGAGTTGCGAGGCGGTGGGTGAGCACGCTCCGCAGATAGAAAAAATGCGTGTTTTTTTCAATCACCCCGGCTTTATCGAACCGGTGACTGAGAAGGTTCAGGATGCCCTACGGGACATACCCTCGGCACGCAGGGCGGACGTACCGATTGTCTATACGGCCCACAGTATTCCCACGGCCATGGCAGAGGCCTCACCTTATGTCGAGCAACTACAGGAAGCTGCTCGGCTGGTGAGCAACGCTCTTGGTAATAAAACCTGGGAACTTGTGTACCAGAGTCGCAGTGGTCCGTCGAATCAACCGTGGCTGGAACCGGATATCTGTGATTATCTGCGATTGCTGCGATTGGAAAGCCGGGCCGAGGATGTTGTCGTAGTGCCGCTGGGTTTTCTCTCCGATCACATGGAGGTCCAGTACGACTTGGATGTGGAGGCTGCAGAAGTCTGCGAAGAGATTGGCCTCAGGCTCTGGCGAGCAAAAACGGTCGGTACCCATCCTCGGTTCGTGCGCATGATTCGCGAACTTGTTGAAGAACGAATCTCGAACGACAACCTGAGGCTGGCGGTTGGAAAATTACCTGCTTGCGCCGACCAGTGCAGCGTGGATTGCTGCAGGTGGTCGCGGTCCCGCTAGCGACCTTGGATGGAATCCAGTGCCCGTCGTGCTGTGTTGCGGACCTCGACAGAACGGTCTTCGGCCAAATCGCGAAGGGCGTCGATGGCCTCTTCAGCCTCGTCTCCGAAATCACCTAGAATGTCGGCAGCCCAGCTTCGTACACGCGCATCGTTGTTGTCCAACATCTGGATAAGCAGCGGTATGGTGTCAGGTCCCGTCTTGATCACGAGGTCAGCCATGGCTTGCTCGCGATTACGCTGCTGAAGTTCCGACGCGTCAATCTCAGAACCGACGTCTTCGTTAAGCAGCTCAAGCTGGTCCGTGGTTCGGCCCAGTGAGTCTTCCAGGGTAGCAATCCGTGCCCGGGAAGCAGCCTCGTCGATGTCGGCCTCCAGCAAGAGCTCGTTGAGGCGCTCGATCTCATCTACCAGGTCGTCGCCTGACGAGGTGTCCGTGGAGGGTTGGGTGACGGTTCCTGTCTGTTCCGCTGGACGGCGATCTGAACCGGTGGGGACGTTCGGCCGGGGCGGGATGGAAAGGGCGTTGTTGAGTGTTTGGATTTGCTTACGGTAAACGTCGAGTTCACGGTCCTTCTTCTCCAGCAGTAGCCGGACCTGCTGCAGTTGCGTGACACTGGTCGTGCTTGGCGATCTCGTTGTCGACTTTCCGAAGGTTCGCAATCGACGCTGGTGTTCCCCGGTGCGCGGTTTGTCGTCAACTAGCATGTCCTCGGATAAGCTCTCGAGTGATCCTGCGGGTGTATATGTGAACAAGTCGGAGGTCATCAGTAGGGTGGTGGCGCCAATGACAAAAGCCGTGCCAACCAGTAATGCCGCCAATCGCATCTGTCCGTCCATCGCGTTGCTCCTGTAAAACAAAACGTAGAGCAGGAATCTGTGAGGCAGAGGGCGCCGATAAGTGGGAACAGGCAAGATGGGAAACGGCGACGCTCCAATAGTCTAATGTACGGCGCTGTCGAGCACATCTCAAGTTTTTAGTGGCCGGGGAAAGAGAGAATCGACGGACTGCGAGGGTTTGTAGGGACAGGGTAAGATCTGCGCGGCCGTGATAAGCGGTTCGTGCAGCTTGGGTTAAGGCGAGAACGCCGACTGCCAGTCGGCCTGGATTGCAAGTAACGTTGGTTTCTGATCCACCGGTGCGGTTATCGTGACACGTCGACTGTGCGGCCCGTCGATTTCCATTTCGATGGTAATGCGATCACGTGGCAGGACGGACTCCACCCTATCCGCCCACTCGACCAGGGTCAGGGAATTGGACGCGAACATCTCCTCGACACCTAGTTCAATGAACTCGTCGTCATCAGCGATTCGATAGGCGTCGAGATGGTAGATCGTGCGTTTCGCGTTGTAGACCTGGCAGAGAACGAAAGTTGGACTCGTTGCGGCCGAAGAGGGAACGCCACAAGCGACTGCGATTGCCTGGGCGAGATAGGTTTTACCTGCCCCCAGAGTTCCTACCATCGCAAGGGTGGTTCGTGGCGGTACAGCTGCTGCGATGGCGGACCCTAAGGCGGAAGTGGAGTCAAGCCCCTTGATGTTGAGCATGATGCTAAAAGTTTCCATGTTTCGGTTCCCCTGAGCCGTGTACGTATCCGCGAGGCTCAATCGCTTGCCGCGACCCCTGTGCATCACGTTGGAAAAGGCCGCGTCCAGCGGTAAGGCAGCCAATGCCGCTAATCCCACAACGTATCGGCTGTTCCCTAAGAATGGTCTCAGCGACATCAGGGGACACCGCCAGTAGCAGTTCAAAGTCTTCACCATCTGCGAGGGCGTGCTGGAGCGCTGATTCGCTGTCGTCGATTTGGTCCGATAGCGCTTGTGCAGCCGGGGAAATGGGTATCGATTCGGGGTAGATGGTCGCCGCAAGACCGCTGGCTTCAGCCAGGCGGAACAAGTCGAGAGTGAGGCCATCACTAATATCAATGGCGGCATTGATTTGATAAGCCGAGGTTAATGCGATGATTTCGTTGAGGCGAGGCGTAAACGAATGGTGATGGGAGAGGATGCTCCCGCCCAGCCTGCCCGTGACAAGCAGCTGGTCGCCATCGTGAGCGCCGTCGCGAGTCAATACGCCTCCGGGACCGGGTCGGCCGAGGGCCGTCACCGTGGCCACCAGGGGCCCGTCCCAGATGGAAATATCGCCGCCGCTTATTGACACCTCATAGAGTTTCGCAAGCCCGTGCATGCCCTGAATGACTTTGCGACACGTAGAAAATGGATCGGCGGCGGGCAGAACAAGAGACGCGGTTGCTGAAACCGCGATGGCGCCCATTGCCGCAAGGTCGCTTAAATTAATCGCCAGCGCTTTGCGACCGACTGCGGCTAACGAGGACTGGCCTGTGACGAAATCGAGGCCCTCTACAATCGTGTCTGTGGCAACCAGGCAGTGGTCGCTATCGCTCCAGTCGAGAAGGGCAGCATCATCACCCGGACCAATAAGCGTAGCACTTGTGGTGGGTAGGTATTCGCGTAGCCACTGGAGAATCTTCGTTTCCATGCCGGGCCTGCCGTTGATCGGGGACTGGGCGAAGTCAAACATAGCCGATATGAACCCGGCCGTGGTGAGAAATTGTCGACCCTGTTCTAGCGGTTGTCAACGGTAATGGTGTGGTGATCAATCCACAGGGGCTTTGGACAGATGGCCAAAAAGAATCTGCTGGTTTCGTAACAGGTAGAATTTCAGACCTGGTCCATCGACGAAATCCGGGCTGGTCAGGATGTAAGTCAGGTTGTCGATGCTAACGGTTTCCCACTTATGAATGCCAAGCAGTACGTCACTGACACGAATTCCGTTCTTTGCAGCGAGGCTTCCGCTGCGCACCTCTAGCACGCGAAGTCCGCCGCGGTAACGGTCCTGGTGACTACCAAGTCGACTTCGCGGTGCGGTCGTCAGCTTCAGACCGAGTGTCGTCCAGAGTTCGGTGGCGGACGCCTTTCGCTGCGGTCGGGATGTGAGCGCCAACGAAAGGTGTTGGGCGTCTCTCGCCACGCGGACGGCGATGGGACCGTTGGGCGACGCAGCTAACATGCCTCGCTCGAAATCCAATCCGTTAGTTACCGGCACACCGGCTACTTCGAGGATGATGTCGCCGGCCCGAATTCCCTGGCCGCCAGCGACACTTTCCGGTGGTGCGTGCTTAACCAAATAGAGTGACGATTCGCCGGAGTAGCGCGTGTGGCCAACGAATCCAAGAGTGCGATCGGTGCGTTTGCTCGCAAGCAGGCGGGCGGCGATGGCAAGTGCGTCATTGGAGGGTATTGCGAAACCAATCCCCTGTGCTCCGATACGGACAGCGACGTTGACCCCAATCATGTCACCGTCAATATTGAGCAGGGGCCCACCGGAATTACCGGGATTAATGCTGGCATCAGTTTGAATGAGATTCGCATAACGCTGCGTCTCATTTACCTGCACATTTCGATTGAGCGCGCTGATGATGCCACGTGTGACGGTGTGCTGGTAGCCGTAGGCGTTGCCTACCGCAATGACGGTCTCGCCAGGCATCAAGGTTTCAGAGTTTCCGGTGCGTATGGTGGGCAAGGCTGTCTTCGTTGGTATTTTGATGATAGCCAAGTCGGTTGCCGCATCATGGGCTACGAGCATCGCCACATTCGTCGATTTGTTGTGTTGAGTGACCACGATCGACTCGACACCCTGCACGACATGGAAATTGGTGAGGATGTAGCCTCTTTCGTCAAACAGAATTCCGGTACCCATGCCGTTAACCTGACGCTCGGCCGGTTGCGTGTTGCGTCCAATGCTGCGGTTACGAACGGTTTTTCGCCCATGGATATTCACGACTGCTGGGCTGGCCTTCTCAACGGCCTGCACGATAGCGGAACGCCGCATCTCGGAGGCGGTCGCTTTGGAAACGTGCAGTGCTGCGAAGACTATTAAGATTGCTAGCAGCAGAATGCCGTGACGAGTGCGGTATCGAGTAGTTGGTAAGTGCAATCTGATCATGGCGGGGTTCGGTGCTGCGGCGAGGTGAGGGATTCGTCACAAGATGATATTGTGTCATCGGATCGTGTCCGGCTGTGGCTTCACGCAGGGGAAAGCCGGCCCCTACATTTTCTCTAGGTTGCCAAAGAAAAATCACGTGATCAGTAGAATGGCCGAAAAATACTGGCGTCGAGGGAAACGCGTGAGGCAGCTAGGGCTTTGTGGAATAGTGAGCCTAGCTGTCGTTCGGAGGAGGCGTTTCCGGTGACCGGGCCGTTAACGCTGCAGTGGCGGGTTTGGAAGGCAATATGACAAGTTTTAAGAATTGCAGCATGAGGAAGGCGAGGAACGGGTAGACCGGCCAGAGACGGATCCAGAGGGGCCGGGCGGATCTGACGGGTGCTGCAGTGTCGACGTCAGTGTTTTGGAGTTCGTAACTGTGGCGTTTGGAAGGCAGGCGGAAACCTTCGATCACACTTCCCATCAGCAGTAAAGCAAGGGTTGCTAGCAGCAGGCCGCAGCCGCCCATCGACATAATTCCTTTGAATGCCCCTTCTTCGGTTCGTTTTTCATCGAGGATGTCGATGGTACGTCGGCGTCGGAGTGAGATCGGTACCGTTTCGGCGATTTCAAGATCCTGGCACCAATGCAGCCAGGTGTTGTCCTCTTCAGGCTGGTTTAACCGGTCTGGTAAACTTTCCAGGAAAAGACTGGCCGGATCCGTATTGGGCAGATCCAGTTTGGGTGACTCTGGCCCCTGGAATGTCCAGCAAGAATGATTTAGGGCGAGGGAAAAAGAGGCGGTTTGTTTTTCTCCCATGAGCGTTACGGTACGTCGGTTGGCCGGGGCGGAGCGATCGAGGCTCCAGGTAACTAATGTCGGACTAGCCGTCTTAAGGGTGATACTCAGGTTATCGAATGGTCCCTTGAGCGCAGCGCTGCTCATCGCACTCACTTGGGTGATGGGCCCGACGAGATTTCGGGCGATAGGGACATCGAAGGCGGTGCTACGCAGGATAGACGCGTGCTCGAGGTTTTCCGATCCGGATTGAATCGCCACCTGGGCAATGCGTCCGAGCGGGGATTCCGAGGGGTCGTTGATCCAACTGCGGATGGCGGCGGCGACAGGATGTCCGTCAACAGGTGTGTAGCAGAGAAGGGGTGAGCGAGTATGAGTCTGGATCATGGCCATTTCGAAGGCGGCCAATAGGTTGATGTAAGGCTGCACCGCAATCACAGGTAACCCGGCCTGGATAAGTCGTCGCAGGCGTTCCTCCGCATGCTCAGGATCAAGGGTCGGGGACACGACGGCGATATCGGATTCGCTGTTGTGCAGTACGGATTCCCAGTCGAGTTCGAAGGAAACGCCGGGGTAGCGTCGCTGAACAATCTGGCGGTCGGCGGAATAAATCCAGCTGAGTTCGTGTACCGGGTGGGCCATGATAGCGTCAGCCAGCGGTTGCGAGTTGCCAGTGAGTCCTAGGAAAGAGAATTTCATGCCTTGGTGTCATCTTGGGCGTTAAAAGTAGTTTGCGCGGCCTGGCAGCGGTGGTTGGCGCGGCTTTAAATTAAAGACGGCGGATGTGAAAACCGCCGTCGACGTTCAATCGTTCTCCGGTTGTGAAGGGAAAGTCGCCAGAGGCCAGGCTGCGCACGGCCTGGGCTACGTCGGCCCCTTTCCCCCATCGTCGAATGGGTGTGAGGCCCTCGTGAATGAGGGTGTCGTATTTGTCGCGTACTGGTGCTGTCATGTCGCTCTCGATAATTCCAGGGCAGATTTCGTAGACCCAGATCTTTTCGTCAGCCAAGCGGTCGGCGAGCAGCCATGTCATCATTTGCATCGCTGATTTAGCCATGCAGTAGTCGGCCCGGTTGGATGACGTTGCATAGGCAGAAATGGATGAGATATTGATGATCGTGGCACGCTCGATCTGTTGCCGGTCGATCTGGCTAACCATTTTTCGGGCGGTCGCCTGTGCGAGAAAGAATGGGCCTTTCAGGTTAGTGGCGAAAACACGTTCCCAACTCTCCTCGGTGAGGTCGAGTAGGTCAGCACGGCCAGGTGAAGTGATGCCTGCATTATTAACCAATAAATCCAGGCGGCCAAAGTCGTTGTAGGCCTGGGCGACCAGGAGTTCCCTGTCGGAAGCGCTGCCGATGTCGGCTCTGCAGAGACTAGCGGTGCCGCCGCTGGAGCGAATTCCGGCAGCGACCGTTTCTGCGGCTTCTCGGTTGGCCAGGTAATTGATGACCACTGCATAACCGTGTCGAGAGAGATCTTCCGCGATGGCGCGCCCAATGCCGCGGGAGGATCCAGTGATAATGGCAACCGGCGCCGTGTGCATCCGCTGTTTTCCATGAAAGGAACGGTGGTTATCTTTCTCTTGCTAAGCGTACGGCCGACAGGACGGCCTGTCAACGCTGCGCCCACGTGCAGCGTGGGGAGCTAGGCGGCGGTACGGCGAAACGGCGGCCGATCCTGGATGCCAAGGCGGCGTGCCAGCGTGACGGGCGGCTGCCCAAGCAGGCGTCCGACAGCGTAAGCAGTAAGGCGTGCGACTGCCTCGCCGATCGTACCGGGTGTAACGGCCAGAGAAAAAGCGTCAAACTCCAGGTAGGTCTCGTCAGCACGGCCGTGGGTGGTGGTAATGCGAAGGTCCGCGACGTCGCTGGGTCCAATGCGGAACACGTCGATGTCCGTGTCATCGATGGCCTCGGCCCAGTTGCGGGGTAGGGCCTGGCAGGCCTTCTGTGGTGGCGGGCTGCAAGTATTGAGGCATTCAGCGAAGACAAGTGTCCCGTCAGGCAAAAGCGATTCCAGGATCTGGTGGATTACATGCCGTTCCTGATGCAGCGTCAGGAACGGGTCATCGTGGCCGGTGAGAAGGATATGGGGGCCGGCCAGGAGCAGGCTGGCACTGGCGTGGGCGGTGATCGGTTCTGTTAGCTCGATGATTGCATGGGAATCGGTGTCGGCGAGTAAAAAGTCGGTTGGATGCCAGTGGAGACGGGATACCGATGGGGCCAAGATGGTTTCCAGGTAATGGCGTGTGCGATCCCCATTGGGGCGAGGTGTAATTGCAATAACGGGGAACCGACGTTGATCACGCAGGTAGGCAGCCAGGTGGCGGAGTGCCAGGTGGGTGTTCGAAACACGGAGCGTATAACGTCCCGCCCAGGGTTCCACGTGGCGGTCGTCAAGGAGAAGGCCGGCAGCACCCTGCATGAACGACAGCTCTGGTTGTAGACCGGCGGAGGTGTTGTCCGGTTGAAAAGTGCAGAAGAGGCTGCCGGGTTGCAGGTTGTCGAGGGAAAAATGAATGCGAGTTACGAGTTCCCCGGCGCCCAGCAAGGGAGGTAGGTCGGCCAGGTGAATCCGGGCTGCCGTGATGGTCGCAAGATCGCGGACGGAAAGAGGGTGCATGCAGACGTGGTCAGTTGAGGTGGAAGAGTGATTCTTCGAGCGACCTGTCCTTGGAGGAGTCGTTGCGGTGAGAAGCCTCGTTGTAAAGCCACTCGCAGGCGACTTGTCGATCGTCGAAGGGTAAAATGCGATGTTCGATTTGCTGGTGGGTAACGTGACCCTTGCCCGTGATGATGACCGTATCGTTGGCTGTGGCACGATCAAGTGCCGCATGGATAGCACGGGCGCGATCGGGGCAGACCAGCGGGTGGTCCGGATCCGCACAGC
>Ga0163108_10000152_pt1 | contig 51236 bp, 43 predicted proteins | sample Fk1155metaG_FD_109644 | JGI IMG/M metagenome (GOLD analysis project Ga0163108, IMG submission 109644) | Marine microbial communities from the Central Pacific Ocean - Fk160115 155m metaG | ecosystem: Environmental > Aquatic > Marine > Oceanic > Photic zone | place: The Central Pacific Ocean...
CTTTTGCAAAATATTGCAGATCCAAACCGTGTACTTTTTATTGTTGGGCCAACCGCATCTGGTAAGACCGCGATTTCTTTGGAGTTAGCAAAACAGCAGCCATCAGAAATTATATCTGCTGACTCGCGTCAGATTTATAATTATATGGATATTGGCACAGCCAAAGAGGCTCCACGCCCAAAAACAAACCCACAAGTCTCTACGGCAAAAAACCTCGATCCATTCGCTATAAACGGGGTTAATCATTATTTATTAGATATTGTAGATCCTGGTACTAGGTATACTTTATTCGATTTTCAGGCAGATGCTACACAGATAATTCAACAGATCCAGAAAGACGGAAATAAAGCTATTGTTTGCGGTGGAACAGGTTTATATGTAGATTGCTTAATCAATAATTATCAAGTTGACTCCAGCAAAACGGAAAATTTAGAAATCAAAGATCAACTAGAAAAGCAGTACCAACAATTAACAAAAGAGCTTGGTGAAGAGCAGGCCAAAACAGAACTGTATAATAAACTACAAAGTTTAGACCCAATCCGTGCAAAAGATTTTCACCCGCACAATATATATTCGGTTATTCGCGAAATAGAATTTATTCTAACTAATCAAAATTCCAAATCTAACTTAGCAAAAACAAGCAAGCCAGATTTCGAATATGACATTCTCCTATTATGGCCCGATCGTGACTGGTTATATAACAGAATCAATACAAGAATCGACCAACAATTAGAACAAGGCTTAGAGCAGGAAACACAATTTTTGCTGCAAAATTTTGCAGAAGCTAAAACAGCGCTTAGCTCTATTGGTTATAAGCAAATAGCAAACTATCTTCAGAATCCAGAATCTAAGGAGGAGCAAATAGAGGAATTTAAAAAGCTCACTCGAAACTATGCTAAAAGACAATATACATGGTTTAAAAGATACAAAGACAGTGCTTTTATTATAGAATCTCCCCAAAATTTTATAAGTGAACTTAAACAATATGCTTAAACAACATGATCCAATTAACTCAGCCGAACAACTACTTACAGAAATTCGACCGCAAGTAGATGATTGCGCAGATTATTCAGCTTGTCGAAACATTGTAGAAATATCTCGACAACACATTATTAAGTTATTATCGACGCAAGGATATATAAAAACAGTTAAAAAGCATCGTACTTTTATTCAGAAGACCTTGTTCTTATCTGACTTATTACAGCCAGAAACATCTCAAATTATCCCAGACAAAACACACTACACACTAGATTTATGGAGATTTATCCAAAATGAATACGAGCCAGTCATATTGGATGAGCAAACAGTCGAAAAAATTGACTTAGATATAGACAATACCCTCAATGATCTTTTTACTTATCTAGATGAAAGTTATTCAAATGTAGATTCTATATTTGCTCAAAAATATAAGCCAATGACACAAGAAGTAATCCACTTAGACCAGTTAGTAGTCAGCCAGGTACATCAAATCAGTAGTTTGCCAGAATTAGCTTCGAGCCTTGCATCTATCTTGAATGTGAAGACGGCTAATAGAATGTTTTCTCAGATTTTCGAATTAAACAGAATATTATTTAAATATGACTTGTCTAAAAACAATCTTACTCAATATATAAACCAACAGGATATATTGTTTAACGCTTTTACTGGATTTCAGATGTGTACAGACTTTAGTTTTTTTAATAGTCCTGTGGGCACAATTACACCCGTAAACAAGCATACTCTTAATTTGGCATTAGAGCATTCTGGTTTAGCTCAAATTATTGTAGAAAAAACATGTGAATTAGTAGCTTTAGAATGGCTACATAACTCCCTAGATTTAATTGCAGATAATTTCCCAGAAGACATTGTTAGATCTATATTAGATGTTTCTGGGGTTTATAGCACAATGAATTTTGAATCTAGACAACGATTTGATTATAACTTTCAGCATCCTCAACTGCACAGCTTTATTCAATCTGCAATAGAAATGGGATCAAATGGCAGCATGGAACAGGCAGAGAACGTTCTGGAGTTTGTTTATGACCGTAAATATCAAAATTTAATACTCAAGTCTGCTCAAGATATTAGTCTGGATTCCAATCAGTTAGTTCATAAGTTAGTCACAGATTTAGCAACGCGCGAATACACAACAAATAAATTACTTGCCAAAATCAAATCTGAAAAAGAAAGTTTAACACAGGAGCAATTATTTATTTTTAAACAAGTGATCAATTTATCTCTCACCTCTCCAAAGTTTAGAAAAGTGGTTTTAGAGCTCTTTCCAAACAACATAGCTATTCACTAGTTTTAGAATATTCTATTGCTAATGGTGGACTTAAGGGATAAGATAATGACAGAAAAATTATTTCCTTTTAAATCAATATGTCGGAAACATCTCTACTTGGCTATAAATGGCAGATTTTAAACAACGATCCATCTTCTAGTATCCTGGAAAGACTTTTGTCTAACCGAGGGGTTTTAGCATCAGATTCTGAAGGGGAATATTTAAACCCTAGTTTCAGCAAGCTGCACGACCCATTTTTAATGGATGGAATGATGGATGCTGTTAAAAGAATACAAAAAGCCATCAAAAACGATGAGCGAATTATTATTTTTGGTGATTACGACGTAGATGGTGTTACGGGAACGGCTATTTTAGTACTCGGATTGTTAGAGCTTGGTGCCAATGTGTCCTATAGACTACCGAGTAGAACAGAGGAGGGCTATGGTCTAAACGATAAGGTTATAAGCGAAATTGCTGAAGTAGGTACACAGCTTTTAATCACTGTTGATACTGGTATTAGCTGTGCAGAACAAATCAAATTTGCACGTTCTAAAGGTATCGATGTGATCATTACCGATCACCACACAATTCCAGAACAAATACCAGATGCAAATTTTATTTTACATCCAAAATTAGAAAAGTCAGCATATCCATTTCCAGATTTAACTGGTGCTGGTGTTGCATTTAAACTTATCCAAGGCTTATTCAAAGAGCACTACAGCGTATCAGAATTAGAAACTAAATTATCTCGCTATATAGACTTAGCGACTTTAGGTACTATTGCCGATCTAGGGCCACTAAAGGGTGAAAACAGAGTGATTGTAAAACAAGGCCTAAAAAAAATGCGAAATACAGAATGGGACGGTCTTAGACATTTATTAGAGATATGTAATATCGACCCAGAAATCGAAATAGAGTCAAATCATGTTGGTTTTAGAATTGCACCAAGAATAAACGCTGCAGGTCGACTTGATAGTCCTTACTACGCCCTAAAGTTATTTTTAAGTGAAGGTCAAACATCACGTAAATTTGCTGAAAAACTTGAGAAGATCAATAAAGAAAGACAAAGGCTTACAGAAGAAATTCTACATGAAGCAGATATTATTGCTAAAAAACAAATCAAAAAAGAAAAAATACTCATTGCCTATCATCCAAATTGGAAATCTGGATTAGTTGGTATTATTGCTGGTAGATTATCTTCGAACCACTCTATGCCAGTAATTATTATGGAAGAAAGAAACGAGTTTTACATTGGATCAGCACGTGGGCCAGAATATTTTAATTTAGTAGATGCGCTTAAGCATTGTGGAAAGCACTTAGAAAACTTTGGTGGCCATACTCAAGCTGCAGGTTTCACATTAGCAAAAGCAAACTTACCAAACTTTATTCACTGCATGCAAACTTATGCACGCCACACCCTTAAAGAAACAAATACAGAGCCTGTACTAGAAGTCGATACAGAGTTGTCGCATCAAAATATAAATCAGTCATTAATCGATCAAATAGAGACTCTTAGCCCGTTTGGTCACAAAAACACACGACCACTTTTTGTAATCAAAGGTGCTTACTTAAAAGATTTAAAGCGAGTGGGACAAGATCGTAATCATTTACTTGGAAACATCTTAGTAGACCAATCTGAATTTAATTTTATTGGCTTTAAAATGGCTGAAAAAGTAAAAAATATTCAAGATTTCGAACGCTTTGACATAGTGTTTCATGTAGGAACAAACACTTATAAAGGCGTAACTAAAATCCAATTACAACTGATCGACCTTAAGAGACCTTAAAAACATGCATGAATGTCTTTATTTTTTATTCTTAATCTGATATAATAATTAGATTAGAAATTTTTAAAAAATATTTATGTTAGATTTTCAAAAGGCGATAGCTGCAATAGAGCACAGTAATAACATTTTAATTTTACCATCTAGTCCTGTAGATGGTGATAGTTTAGGATCGGCTTTAGCGCTATATGATATTCTCAAAGCACAAGATAAATCAGCAACAGTTGTGTTAACTTCTGACATTCCAGATATTTATAAATTTTTACCAAATATTTCACATATTCATTCTTCGGCAGAAATGTATTCGGATTTTATGATTACATTGCACCTTAAAGACCAAGAGCTAGAGAACATTCGCCACGAAATTGTTGATGATCACGTTAATATTATTGTGACTCCATCAGCCGGAAGATTTTCTCAGGAACAAGTGTCTTTTCCAGAACCAAAAAAACACTACGACCTTATTATCACGGTAGACTGCGCAGACTTAACGCAACTTGGAGAGTTTTACAAACAACATTTTCAAATTTTTTCAGAAGTTCCATCAATAAATATAGATCACCATATTTCAAATAAAAGCTACGCTTCATTGAATCTAGTAGACGCTAATTACTGTTCTACAACTCACATTCTATACGATATGCTACTTGAAATGTCAGCTGAAATTAATCCAGATGTGGCTACCCTACTACTAGCTGGGATTATTACAGATACTGGTAGTTTTCAAAATACAAATACAAGCCCAGAGGCCTTCGATGTTGCCGCAGAGCTTATTGAACTAGGTGGTAGACAGCAAGAAATCATCCAGCATATATACAAGACCAAACAACTTAATAGTCTTAAGTTATGGGGTAAAATCCTCTCAAAAATCCAAGTTGATACAGAATACAATCTAATGTGGACAACACTAACTCAAAACGATCTCAAAGAAACAGACACAACTAACCAAGATAAAGGTGAAATTATGGATGAGCTTTTATCTAATGCAGAAGATGCAAATATCGTTTTACTTTTAGAAGAACGTGATGGGGACATTTTACATGGTAGTATTAGAGTAAATAACGATGAAATAAACGCAGTAACTATTGCCGAAAACTTTGGCGGTGGCGGTCACAAAAGAGCAGCAGGGTTTAATATTACGGATGCAAATGTAGAAACTCACGAATCAAAAATTTTAAAATACGTACGCCAATACTTAGATAGTATTCAAGCTGGACCAAATACAAAAGTAGCTGAAGAGCTACAAGACCAGCAATCTGAATCATCAGATGCTGACATGACTTTGAAACCAGTGGCAGCACCAATTCCAGAAGATGCAGTACAAATTGCTCCTACACAAGAACAACCACAAGTAACAAGTCCAGAATTAGAACCAATTCAAGCGCCAATCGAACAAGTAGTTGAAGAGTCAATACCTGCACCAATTCAAGAGCCATCACCCGCTCCAATAGATGAGCCAATGCAAGAGCCAATCGAACAAGTAGTTGTAGAACCAATTCAAGAACCAATTCAAGAACCAATTCAACAACCAGTACCTACACCCATTCAAGAACCTATAGAGGATCAGCTTTCAGAAGTAGATCCAGGATTATCAATGGATAATCTTACTCAACAAGAACAAGGAACACTCGAAGAAGACTTCGACGACATGCCACCTTTACCAAATGAAGATCCAGAAATAGAACGTTTAGATTTTTCCGGAGTACAAACTAAGGTTGCAAGTAATTTTAGTGTTGAGCCACCAAAAGAAGAAAGCCAAATACAACTTTCTGAATTAGATGCAGACTTTGATACTCCAGTACCAAACCAAGATTCTATAGAACAAGTGTCAGAATCTATTCAACAGGCCCCAGAACAAGCCGCAGAAATGCCACTAGAAGAACCAGTACAGCCTGATACAGGTGTTGAGCAGATTAACGAGCCTAATATTACAAATGACAATTCAATCGAATCTGAGTTGATCTCTAGCGTTTCAGAAGAGGAAGTAAATCCTCAAAGTATAGAAGCTGAATTAGCACCTATAGCTCAAGAAGAAGTTCCAGCTGCAGTTGAAGATATGCTTGCAGATCAAAGTAATCAAACAGAAGATAGGATTAAAGATTTATCACAAAAATTCTTTACCGAAGAAGATCCAGAAAACACTCCAGAAAATACTTCAGAGCAAGTGAAGCAATTTTCAGAGATGCCAGGCTTTGGAGAAAATCTTGACCTAAGTCAAGTAGCTCCGGCACAACCAACTCAAGATGAAATAGAGTTTCCACCAAATCCTTTTGGAGAAGAAAAAAAACCTGGATCACTGCCAAATCCAGATGTACCAGAAGATCTCTAAAGAAAAACTTTCATATTAATAAAAAAACCAAGCTTGTTGCTTGGTTTTTATTTTACAGTAAGCCCTTCAACCATTTTCCAGTCAAGGAAGCCTCGTGGTTTGCTACATGTTCTGGAGTACCAGTACAAACAATTTTACCACCATGTATTCCACCATATGGACCAATATCTATAACGTGATCAACACATTTTACAACATCTAGATTATGTTCAATTGTAAGCACGGTGTTACCTTTTTCTACTAGTCTCTGAAGAACATCAAGTAGTTTTTTAACATCACCAAAGTGCAGACCAGTTGTGGGTTCATCTAGAATGTACAACGTTTTACCAGTAGATCTTTTTGATAATTCTGTAGCAAGTTTGATTCTTTGCGCCTCACCACCCGAAAGTGTATTAGCTTGCTGACCCAAACTAATATAGTCTAGTCCAACAGAGCACAAAGTTTGCAATTTGTTTTTGATTTGTGGAATTGCGTTAAAGAAACTCAGAGCTTCTTCGACAGTAAAGTTTAGAATTTCAGAAATGTTTTTACCCCGATAGGTAACTTCTAGAGTTTCATTGTTATATCTTTGACCTTTACATACATCGCAAGTCACAAACACATCAGGTAAAAAGTGCATTTCAATTTTTTTAACACCATCACCTTTACATGCTTCGCATCTACCACCTTTAACATTAAAGCTAAAACGACCTGGTTTGTAACCACGCATACGAGACTCTTGAGTTTGTGACATTATCGCACGAATATCAGTAAATACTCCAGTATAGGTTGCTGGGTTAGATCTTGGTGTACGACCAATTGGAGATTGATCAATATTGATTACTTTATCAACGTGTTCAAGACCCTCAATTCTGTCATGAGCCCCTGGCTCAGCTTTAGATCTAGCAAATACTTCGGCACTTACAGCTTTTAGTAAAATCCCATTTACTAAAGTTGATTTACCAGAACCAGAAACACCAGTAACAGCAATAAATTTACCAAGAGGAAACTCTACATCTATATTCTGCAAATTATGTTCATGAGCATTGATAATTTTTATAGCTTTGCCATTACCTTTACGGCGTTTTTTTGGCATTTCAATACTTTTACGACCAGATAAAAAAGCACCAGTTTCACTAGATTCATGAGCCATTATTTCTTCTGGGGTACCACTGAAAATAACTTCGCCACCATGTTTACCAGCTCCCGGACCAATATCTATAATATGATCAGCCGCAAGCATAGTATCGTTATCGTGTTCAACAACAATCACGGTATTACCAAGTTCCTTTAATTCTTGTAAAGTTTGGATTAGCTTATCATTGTCATTTTGGTGTAGTCCAATTGATGGCTCGTCTAATACATACAGTACTCCTGAGAGTTTAGATCCAATTTGAGTAGCCAGTCTGATTCTTTGAGCCTCACCACCAGAAAGAGTGTTTGCACGACGGTTTAGTGATAGGTAGCTTAATCCCACGTCTAGCAAGAATTGCAGACGAGATTTAATTTCGTGTACAACCATTTTAGCAATTTTCGCAGAGCTCTCATCAAGAGTTAAATTTGATACAAAATCAACAGCTTGCTCAATAGTCATTTCTGTGACATCGATAATCGATTTTTTATTTATCAATACAAATAAAATTTCTTTTCTTAGTCTCGAACCATTACAATCTGGGCAGGTTTCGTTTTTCATGTATGCCTCGATTTTCCTGCGAGTAAAATCTGAATCAGATTCGTTGTATCTTCTTTCGAGATTTGGTATGACACCTTCAAATTTTGTGGTTATCATTTGACCTCCCATAGAAGAGTTTCTTGGTGCTTCAATTTCATACAACAAGTCATCTGTTCCATGTAGAATAATTTGCATTGTCTCAGCTGATAGTGTGCTCACTGGAGCATCTACATCAAACCCATGTACTTTAGCAACAGCTTCAAGTAATTTAGAATACCAGCCGCTGCTAGTAGCCGAAGACGCCCATGGAGCAATAGCACCTTCGCTTAAAGAAAGTCTTTTATTCGGAATTAATAAATGTGGTTTAAGAATTTGTTTATAACCAAGTCCATGACAGCTTTGACAGGCACCATGTGGGGAATTAAAAGAAAACATTCGAGGTTCTAATTCTCCAAGGCTAGTCATTCCAGTATCAGAGGCATATTTTTCTGAGAAATCAAGCACTTTACCAGATTCCGCAAATAGAATACGCATTTGGCCTTCACCAAATTTAACTGTAGTTTCGACACTGTCTGACAATCGAGATCTATCTGATTCAGAGTCAGCAGAGCTGTAATCTTTGGTAACTAATCTATCTACTACTATTTCAATTGTATGTGCTTTTTTCTCATCTAATTTAGGTAGTTGCAAGACTGTACAAATTTCTCCATCAACACGAACACGCACAAAACCTTCCTTTTTAATATCTTCAAAAACCTGTTTGTGAGCACCTTTTCTACCATCAACTACTGGGGCAAGTAACATGATTTTTTTACCTGCTTCAAGGGTGGTTAGTTTATCAACCATTTGGCTAGTAGTCTGTCGAGTTAGAGGCAGTCCTGTTTCTGGATCATGTGGTGTTCCAACTCTTGCAAATAGCAACCTTAGGTAGTCATACACTTCTGTAATTGTACCAACTGTAGAACGAGGGTTTTTTGGCGCAGTTTTTTGGTCGATAGAAATAGCAGGTGATAACCCATCTATAGATTCCACCTCCGGTTTTTCTGTTAGTTGTAGAAATTGTCTAGCATAAGTTGATAAACTTTCTACATATCGTCTTTGACCTTCAGCATAAATGGTATCAAAGGCTAAAGAAGATTTACCAGATCCAGACACTCCTGTAACAACAGTTAGTTTATTTTTGGGGATTTTTACATCTATATTTTTAAGGTTGTGCAACTTAGCACCCTTAACTGTAATAAATTCTGGAGGCATAATTAACAATAAATTTACAAACTTCAATCTATCACAAATTTCGCTTATTTCGCAAGGCTTTGTTTTTTTAATTGTCAATATCCAAATAGTATCGAGTGTTTAACAAAAAACACAATTTGCATAATTTGCATAAGTGGTAAAATAATATTATTTCACAAGATTAATGACAACTACAAAAGCAATAGTAATTGAATAATAACTCAAACAATTTACAATCCACATATATTTACAAATTGTAAAACCCTCCTAATGTTAAAAAACTACTTTGTTTTAGACTTGTCAAATGTTTGCCATAAGGCAGCTGAAAGAATTTTTTTCGATCATTTACATTTAGACAATCCAAAAGCTCATTTTGAGGTGTTTACTTCACAAGCAGAGCTACTGACTCCACTTCTCAGAAAGTATAATTTACAAGGGGTGTTAGAGATCACATCTATTTTTGTTGACCAAGATAGCAAATCATTTTATGAACAGTCTTGCGATAAAGCGTTTTTAAGAGGTTTTGATTACATTGCATATTTTAATAACGAATACCAATCCAATGAATTTATAAATACTCAACTAGAAGTTCCAAAACGAGTATATTACTCAAAGATCATCAACCAACAATCTAAGCAAATCAAATCAGTATTTGCGATTCAAAATTCTGAAGTTTGTTTTAGTAAAAGCTTAGGTGTTCACAATGAGTTTGCTGGAACACCTTTTTACGGGACATGCTATCCGGTATCAGAATTCACTGTGATATCAGAGAACATTCAAAGTGCATTTACAAACCTAGAGCACTCGGAATTAGTGGGATTATTCATTTCTCAACTTTTACTCAAACAAAATACCAGGCCAGTTTATATTCCAGAAAACATCACTATGTGCTACAAGCAACAGCCAGAAGGACATTATAAAATTTTGAGTAGTAAAAATAAAATCGAAATTTCAAAAGTGCCGGCATACAAAAGTGCAATTAAAAGTATTTTTAGTAAAAAGTCAGATTCTTCAGAGATTTTAACAAATGTTTACAATTAAATTTTATAATTATCAGTTATGTAATTGATAAGTTATAAAGAAGTACGTAATTGTAACAATATTATTAGCCATTATTTATACGCTTACAAGATATAGCTATAAGCAAGTTGTAGTATTTTTAGATGTTGGACAGGGAAGTAGCGTTTTAGTTCAAAATAACAACTGTCAGGTATTAATAGACTTTGGAAATAGCTATCAAGCCACCTACGCTCTTGGATCAATACTCAAGCCAACAGACAGTGTTATAGAACATGCTTTTATCACCCATATGGATAAAGATCATTCACATGGTTTAATAAATCTAGCGCAACGCTACACTATTGAAAATATATACATATCACAGTTCGCACATTACAATCTGCCAAGATTTAAGCTACCAATTAACACAGTCCTGGCACCAAGTCGCAAAACTCTTTGTGAGGTTAATTTTGATGTTCTCTGGCCAAGAAAAGACCTGCCATCACAAGGATCCAAAAACGAAAATTCTATAGTAGTCTACTTTGAGTTCAATGGTCATAGTTTTTTACTTTCTGCCGACATTGGTTGTGTTTCAGAAAAGCAAATTATAAATTTATACCCAGGGTTAAAAGCCGATGTTTTACAATCAGGTCATCATGGGAGCAAACATTCCAGTTGTGTATCGTATTTAAAGCAGGTAGCTCCTGAGTATGTAGTTACACAGTCAGGTTATCAAAACAGATATAATCATCCACATCCAGATTTCTTAAATCGGCTTGATTACCTAAACTTCAAGCATTTTCGTACAGATATTATGGGTGATATTATTTTCGACGTCTCGAAATCACAGCTCCAAGTAGTCCAGAACCTATTAAAGTTGCCAAAGCAGCTGCAGGTCCGGTTTCGGGAATTAATAGCCTTGTAATTACACCAACAGACTCATTGCCATCTGCATCAACTGCAACAACCTTAATGTTTTTTGCATCGGTTACAGGAGTTCCAAGTTCTAAAACAACTTTCGATAAGTCTTTAGAGATCACATCTACTAAATCAAAAGTTTTACCATCTTTATTTTCAAGCAAAACCTTAAATTCTTTAAGTTTGTTAGTGTTAGGTTTCTCAAAAGTTAGTTTAACCTTTGAGTTATCATCCACAAGCACTTCACCAGATAGTTTAGATACATCTGAAACTTTTTCAGAATTAGTATTTTTAGAAGGTAACTGCACCACATCTAGCATTTCTGATTTTCCTGGTTTAGGCTTGTTTAAAACTTTCACTGTAGAATCACTTGGTGCAATAATCTTACCCATCTCAGATTGAACATCTTGCAAATTTATCGTGTAGTTTTTTTCCTCAACCTCTGTTGTTACTATTAGCACTTTTTTTGGTTCAAGTTCGTTAAACAATACATCGACTACTTTCAACTTTTTATCAGGATTTTGCTCTTCAAATATTTTAACTCGATTTCTCAGGTCTGGATCACGCTTTATTGGATCAGAAAACTCAACTTCAAACGCAGATTGATCAAACGCTATCGCAGAAATTATTTTTAGATCAGGCAGGTTAGTTAGATCTACAAAGGAAGCTAAATCACTAGGAGTGCTAAACTTTAACACTAGTTTTTCTGGATCTAATGGGTTGGCATTAATATCTGTTAAACTTGGTAGAATATGAATGTCATAATCAAAGTTCAAATCTAAATCATCTTTGAGAAATAGTTTAAGATTCCTATCATCAATAATTTCTATTGATTGAAGAAAGTGTTCGTTTCCATCAAAGTTTTTAAACATTCTTAATGCATCCATAGTGTCATCATCAAACTGCATAGATTTTTTAAATGCAATTTGAATATTACGTGAATCCAACACTATCAAATCTTCAATATCTGATGGCAATAAGTCTTGTCCTAAATTCAGTAAATTAATACTGATTTCATCTGACAGATTTTCGGATTGATCATTATCACTATTTGCAAAAACTCTCATAAAATAAGTCGTCTCAGGTTTTAAATTTGAGACTCTGTATTCTAAATTATCCCCCATTATTACTGGCGGAAGATTATAAGAGTCTTCAGGTAGTGAAACACTCTGAGTCCCTATTAAGAGGGTGTAGTTATTCGCATCTCTAACTTGTTCGAAACTTATTTCGACAAAGTCTTTTCCAGTTTGCTTAATTTGCAAGTCTTCGACGTCTTCTAGGAACGCAAAAGCACTTAAATTAAAGGATAACAGGGCGATAAAAACAAGATGTTTGATCATTCAACTAGGGGGTACTTGAGGTTATTTTAACACCTTTTCTATATTTTGGATATTTTTTTTGCTTTAATTTTCAAAATTGCAGATTGATTTTTATCCATCTCTTGAATTTCTAGCTCTAATTCATGCAATACAATAATTTCATTTTTTTCAGGAAATCTTTTCAGAGTATCTAGAATCACAAATGAAATATTTTGAAAGTTGTCATACTCAGGAATTTCGACACCAAGAGCTTTTTCAATATCCCCAATTGTAGCTTTAGGAGAAAGAATAGCTGAGCTTTCACTAATTTTTTTAACCTCTACATCATTTCCAAAGTCAGTTTCATCTGAAATATCTCCAACAATTTCTTCTAAAATATCTTCCATAGTAACAAGTCCTTCAAGTGCACCAAATTCATTGTAAACTAAAGCCATATGAGTTTTCTTTTTCTTGAAATCTAAAAATAGTGAATAAATACTCTTTGTCATTGGAACTCGTATAAATTCGTATGTTGGAACCTGCCCAAGACATTTTTGTAAATTATTTGGATTTGAAACCTCGTTCAAAATGCTTTTGACTGTAAGAAATCCTAAAACATCATCTTTATTATCTTTATAAACAGGGATCCGCGAGAAACCTTCTTGAATTAAGGTTTCTAAGATATCACTTATTTTACTATCGGCATCTAACGAAAAGATTTCGTTTCTAGGAGTCATTACATCAGACACAGACATGTCATTAAACTCCATTACATTTTCAATAAGTTCTTTTTCGTGCTCATCAAGAGTACCATCTTCGGCACCCATTGAAACCATTGCTTTAACTTCTTCTTCACTAACCGTGTAGATATGATCACCCGTTACCTTCATTAAACCTTTTTCAAGTAACCAAACTATTGGAAAGAAAATATATTCAATTGCCAACAAGGGGTATACTACAAATTGTGAAACACGAGCTGCATGTTTTGCGGCAAATGATTTTGGTAAAATCTCACCAAAAATAAGTAGTGCAAATGTCATCACACCTGTTGCCAAGCCCACTCCATAATTTGCAAACTTCAGGGTAAAGTAAATAGTAGCTAGTGAAGAGGCTCCAACATTTACTAAGTTGTTACCTATTAAAATCACAACCAACATTTTATTTGGGTTGTTTTTTAGCTTTTCAATAAGCCGAGCACCTTTATAGTTTTCTAGAACTAAAGCCTGTACCTTGGCTGGACTCAGGGAGTAAAGTGCAGTTTCTGACGAAGAGAACACTGCTGATAGAATGACTAGCACAATTAATGCTAGCAACATCGACGATGGATCCATAATTATATTTAATTCTATCTCAGTATAAAAAAACAATTGCCTAAATGCAACCAATTTGTTATTTTTAAGCCAAATTAATTGGCTTTATGTACAGTATCTTAACAATTCAAAAAAGACTCAAAGAAGTTTTGACAAAATGTCTTAATGAATGCTTTCAAATAAGTGTTCCAGATTTGAAGATAGATATACCAACACATAAACAAAACGGGGATTTAACCTGCAATATTGCAATGCAGTTAGCAAAGCAACTCAATCAAAATCCAAGAGAGGTTGCTAGTAAAATCATTTCTCAGTTAGAGCTACCCAAGTCAATTGCTAAGGTGGAAATGGCTGGTCCTGGGTTTTTAAACTTCTTTTTTGCAAATCAGTATTTACTTGGTTATCTAAACGAATTCTCTGAACATAAGTTTGCCTCTAAAGTATCCAATCAACAATCAACTATAGTCGAATATTCACAACCAAATATTGCGAAGCCCCTGGGGATTCACCATATTATAACAACCGTACTTGGCCAAAGTATTAGTAACATTGGACGTTTTGTAGGTAATAATATTTTAAGTTTTAATTACTTAGGTGACTATGGTACACAGTTTGGAAAGCTTATTGTCGCGATAGAAAAGTACAATGATAAACCAGTAAAAGATTTATCAATTCAAAACCTATTAGATTTATACGTAAGGTTTCACAAAGAAGTAGAAACAAACCCAGAACTAGAAGATTTAGCCCGTAAAAAATCTTTTGCACTCGAAAATAGCGATGCGAGCATAAAAGAAATATGGGAGCTCATTCTAGATATATCGCGAAAGGATATGCAAGCAGTATATGACATGCTAGGAGGCATTAGGTTTGATGTAGTAGACTCCGAAGCTCAAAGAATTCCAATGCTTGCAGAATTACTAGAAGAAGGAAAAAAATCAGGAGTATTTAAGGTTGGGGAAAAAGGAGCGTTTATTGTTGAGTACCCAGAAGAATCAAACCTGCCTCCATTGTTAGTTCAAAGGTCAGATGGGGCAACCGTCTATGCAACTCGAGATATAGCCACTGTTAAAAATAGAATACAAGAGTATCAACCAGCAGAAATTTTGTATGTTGTTGACTCTGCACAATCTCTACACTTTAGACAGTTTTTTACTGCAGCTAAGATGTTTGATTGGTACAATCCAGAAACACAGTTAACTCACCTATCATTTGGTAGAATGTCTTTCAAATCAATGGCAATGAGTACTCGTAAAGGTCAGATAGTCAAGTTATCAGATGTAATTAAAGAATCAGAACAAAAGGTGAGTGATGTAATAAACGAAAAAAATCCAAACCTAGAAAATATTGAATCTGTAGCTAATGCAGTTGGAGTTGGGGCACTTAAATTTGCTATTTTAAATACTTCACCTGGTAAAGACATTATCTTTGATAAAGAACAAATGCTGAGTTTCGAGGGTAATACTGGACCTTATCTACAGTACACATATGCTAGAACATGTTCGATTTTCAGAAAGTTAGACCAATCAGTAATCTTATCGAAAGACACAAATCAAGAATTTTCAGAACAAGAAAAAGAGCTTCTTAAAAAAGTTACATTCTTTAAACTGATTTGCCAACAATCTTGGGATAATAGAAAACCAAATATACTATCAGCTTATCTGTTTGAACTAGCCCAGGAGTTTAATAGCTTCTATGCCAATCACCCAATTTTATCTGCAGATACACCTGAACTGCAATTAATGCGTATCAAACTTACGAAAGTCGTTCAAACAACGCTCAAACAAGGTTTAGAGTTACTAGGCATCCAAACTGTTGCAGAAATGTAATATACACATACTTGAAATCAAAAAAAAGGCTCTTATAGAAGCCTTTTTTATTTATTCATTTTTTTACAAACTGCAGCAAGTAGAGTGTTTAAATGGGCAGTTAAACACATCATTGGAATTGTGATATAACCCCAAATTCTCACCCAGTTTTTTGAGCAACTCACACCCTGACCAGTAGTCGCACAATCAAGTGAGTTTGGAGTAAACTGTAAATACAAGTGGAAAACACCAATTAAAGAACCAATTACCATGAGGGCAATAATATAATCTGGTAGAAATTTTTGATCTTTTTTATACAGACCAATCGCAGATAGTAAAACTACTGGATACAAAGAAATTCTTTGCCACCAGCAAAGTTTACAAGGTACATATCCAAATACTTCCGAATAACCAAGACTACCAATTAGTCCAGCCACACTAAATGCTAATGTCACCCACAGATAGTTGTCGGCAACAAATCCAACCAATGAATCTTTCTTTTTTGTAATTTTTTGAACCATTAAAGAAACTAGCACAAGTACAAACCATATTTGTGCAAGAACCACTAAACTCGCCAAGAAGGTGCTGTATAATTCAGTATTCATAATTCAGACGGATTAGCTACTGGTGCTTGGCAACCTGTTTTAGAAGCAAGCTCTGATAAACTCATGACACCAGTTTGAAAAGTGCCATCGGCAAACATCCAAGTTGGGTAGCTTTGAATAGCTTTCTCAATGCACTCAGCTGTTTGAGAGTTTCCATCTGGAGTAGAACACTCAACGTAAAATGGCATTTGTGAATCTTTTTCAACACCAAGTAAAGTTTTTTGGTCACGGCAGTGTGAACACCAAAATGCTCCATAAAAAGCAGCTTCTGAATTTTGAACACATTCTCGAAATGCAGTGAGTGCCGAATTTTGAGAGGCACTTTCGTCTGAATAACTAGCACTTTTACTAAGACCAAAGATTAGTCCTAAAATTACAACTGATATAATTCCAAATAATACTCCTTTATTCATATTTATAAATCATTAATTAGCTCTGCAAAATCCAAGTCTTTTTCGGTCACTCCATTCTGGCTATGCGTCCATAATTCTAACACAACTTTATTGTAATGTATACAAATATCAGGATGGTGATTATTTTCTTCTGACAATTCAGCAAGGTTATTTACATACTCCATTGCTTCATGAAAGTCAGCAAACTCAACTTCGAGACTTAGCTTATAAATATCATCTTCTTCTATTACGCTAAAGCTTTCAAGTTCTCGCTTTACCAATTGCTTTTCTATTTGTTCTATTTCTACAAACATGTGGAGGATGTTAAATTCATCCTTATTTTAATACCAGGCCTATTCGTAACGCAATGTATTTATTGGATTTTTTCTCGAAGCAGAAATAGCTGGGTACAAACCAAAAATCAAACCAACAATAGTAGATGCAGATACTGCTATAAAAACAGCATCTAAGGGAACTATATATAGCCAGGTGACTTCGAGTGAATTTGATAAGACTATCGAAACGATTTTTGAAATTAAGGATCCAAGCATGACTCCAAGAAAGCCTCCACTAAAAGTTAGAATTACCGCCTCAACCAAGAACTGATTTCGAATATCTTTATTTGTAGCACCAACAGATTTTCGAATACCAATTTCTTTTGTTCTCTCAGTAACACTTACAAGCATTACGTTCATAATCCCTATGCCACCTACAATCAAACTAATAGCAGCTACTGCAATTAACAGAGAACTCAGAATGTTTGTAATAGTAGAAACTCTCTCTACCAAGTCTTGCTGGGTTTGAATATGAAAATTATCATCTTGTGGATCTGTAATTTCGTAAATTTCACGTAAAGTTAGTTTGATATCTTCAACAGTACGATCCAAAAACTCTTCTGTTGTAGATTCACCTAGAATAGAGTTGTAATGAGACTGCTTCTGTACATAGTCTTTAGCAGTTGTGTATGGCATTAAAGCTAACTCATTTACATTGGCAAATGCTACGCGACCCTTGTCTGGAAAAACGCCAATCACTCTAAAGTTAACTCCTTTAATACGAATCTTTTTACCAATCGGATTTTCCTTGTCAAACAAGTCCTCGACTACATCTTTACCAATCACAATAACTTTCGATCTAGTCTTAATATCATTTTCATCAAACATTCTACCTAGCACGGGCTCAATATCAAGAATCTCTGCCATAAAAGTAGAACTCCCAAAAGTAGATGGGCTCGAGATTTCACCATTATAACTTAGATTTCCTGTGACTAAAATATTTGGTGAAACTTTATTTAAATAGGGAACATTTCTTTTATTTAAAATTGCATTTAATTCACGATCTTTAATAGATTCTGTAAAAAGCTGTGCAAAATCAGAAGGTCCTTTGGGTCTTTGGCCAGGTATCAATTCAAATGTTCGGGTTCCCATGCCTTGTACTTCACCTAAAATTAATTCGGTAGCAGAAGTTGTTGTAGCCATGATCACAATAATAGAAGCAATCCCAATTACTATCCCAAGAATAGTTAATAAAGATCTGGATTTGTGAGCCACTAGTGCTTGTTTCGCACTTCTGATTAAAATGTGAAAATTCATTATTTGCTGAAGTTAGAGGCTTTGTTTCGTTTGGTGTTTTTTGTATCAGATACAACCATTCCATCTTTTAGTGAAATGATCCGCTCGGCATGTTTTGCAGTTTCAGTCTCGTGCGTAATCAGAATTACAGTATGTCCAAGTTCTCGATTTAGTTTGTCTAAAATTTTCATTACTTTAGCACCACTAGCAGAATCTAGGTTACCTGTTGGCTCATCGGCAAATACAATTTTTGGGTTATTAACAAGAGCTCTAGCAATTGCCACTCTTTGTTTTTCACCACCTGAAAGACGAGTAATTGGATAATCAATCCGATGAGACAAGCCCACAGACTCAATAGCTTTAACAATTTTATCATGCCATTTCTTTGGATCTGTCTTTGAATAAACCAATGGTAATTTTACATTTTCATATACATTGTCCTTAGCAAGCAGATTGAATGACTGGAAAACAAATCCAACCTCTGAGTTTCGCAGGTGAGCCAGTTGCTCTTCTGTATATTTTGTATTTGATTGACCATTAAATATAAAGTCACCAGAAGTTTGAGTATCTAAAAAACCAAGAATATGCAGTAGGGTAGACTTACCACTCCCAGATGGGCCCATGATAGCCACAAATTCACCTTTTTGAATATTCAGTGATATTTCACGGATAGCTAAAGTCTCTACTTCTTCTGAAATAGTAAAACTACGTTTGATCTTTTTTAGTTCTATTAATTTTTTCATAATTCTTCGATTACACCATCAATCATATTAAAGACTCTGTTTCCATATTTTGTATATTCTCGTTCGTGAGTAACCATCAATATTGTTTGGCCTTTTTTATTTAAATCTTTAAATAATTCTAATATATTTTTCGAGTTAGCGGTATCTAAATTCGCAGTCGGTTCATCGGCAAATAAAATTTTTGGTTTATTACAAATCGCACGTGCAACCGAAACCCGTTGCTGTTCACCACCAGATAATGCATTTGGCAGATTGTTTTCTTTACCTTTAAGTCCAACTTGCTCAAGAGTTTCACAAGCCATCTTTCGGGCAGTTTGTGTTTCGATACCAAGCATTAATAGCGGAACCATAATGTTTTCGACAGCCGTTAAGTCTGGAATTAAAGCATAATCCTGGAAAATATAGCCAAGATTTTCAAGTCTAAACTGAGTTTGTTTTTGATCATCTAGATCAGTCACTAACAGCCCATCAATCTCTACACTTCCAGCATCGGGTCTGTCTAGTAATCCAAGTTGGTACAGTAGAGTCGATTTACCAGCCCCACTCTTACCAGTTAAAGACACAAAATCACCAGTTTTCAAAGCAAAGTCCACACCTTTTAAAACTTCGGTATCGATTGTTCCATCGTGATATGTTTTTATTATATTTTTCGCTTTAATCATTAGTTTCGGTCTAAAATAGTATCTAAAGTGTTTTGTTTTGTAATCAGTTTAGCAGGAAAGTAACCAGCTAAAAATGTTGCACAAATTAAAACTAAAATTCTAATTAAGGTTGATTCAAAACTGACGGCCAGGATTCCATTTGAAAATGGAAAATCGATAGGGTTTCTATCAAAGAATGGAACTAGAAATTTAAAAAGTATAAACGAGCCAATTGCGGTACCACTTACTGAGTAAAACAATGACTGAAAAACATAGCTTATTTCTATTGCTTCTGGATAAACACCAATACCCTTTAAGATACCAATAAATTTTCGGCGGGTAATTGCATTGATATAAATAACAATAAAAATTGTGATAGTTGCAACGGCCAGGCCAATAGATCCAATTACATTACCTAGTATCCCAAAGGTCAGCTGAATATCTTTAAAGAAACTCCCTTGGCTTTCTTCCCAGGTTTGATATTTAGCTAAATTCCCAAAGGCACTCTCTTCCAAATGATCAGTCACTTCTACTGCAGAAGCATCTGGATATAAATTAATTGCAATTTCATTAGCGCCGTAGTCAGATCGGTTAAGAATCTTTCGAAGCTCACTATCGATCATAAAAATTCTGTTACTCACAAGCTCAACTTTACTTTTAACAATTCCCTTTACTTTATACTCTTTAGAAAAGTCATCAATATTGATTCGGACTTTATCTCCAACATTCACATTATCAAGCAAAGTTAAACCAGGTTCTTGCACACGTGAGTATTCAGCAAGTAACCTCGAACCTATTAAAACAGAGTTCACATCGGATCTATCTAAAAACTCGCCAGCTACAAGGTTGTCATCGAGCTGGGTGGCATTGCTCTCTTGTTTTGGATCAATACCTGCGATAGTTGTACTTAAAGAATCACTTTTGTCATAAGGGTTTGATTTAGATCTGTAATTAGCTTCAACCTTTCCGCCAGATAAATATCGAACCGTGTAGTTTTCGACTTCCGGTAAAGAGTCTAAATATTTAGTAATTCTTGGAGTTTGCTGAATATAATTTTTGTTTTCTAGGGGTTTAATAATCATTTCACCAGAGTAACTTGCTTTAATACCCTGAGAAGAACCTTCAACTAAGCCTAAAAGAATACCAGAGACAAAAACCAAATTTAAAAAGGTTAAAACCATTACCGCTATAATCAATATGTTAGTCCATATACTAGCTCTATATATTTGCCTAGCACCTAAGAAAAACCCAACTCTAAGACTATTTTTTATCATCTTCCATAAAGATTACAACTTCTTCCCCAGGATTTACGCCAGACAAAATCTCGAGTAAACCATCTGAAGATCTTAAACCAGTCTCAACACTTCGTAGTTCTACTATACCATTTTCTAAAAGAATTCGAATTTTTCCATCTTCAACAGCACGAATTGGAACACTAATTACTCCAGCAGACTCATCTACTAAAATATCAATATTGGCAGTCATACCTGATTTTACAAAATCATAATCCTTATCAAAACGAAGTGTGATTTCGTAAACTGGCACTCCATCAACAAGCTCCGCAGCCTCGTTTATATTTGTTACAGTGGCATTTAGTACTTCATTGTTGTAAGCATCTAAATCTAAAATTGCCTTGTTACCAATCTTTACTTTCGAAAGATCGGTTTCGGGAATGTCGGCTTTAATTTCATATGCACCTTCACCTAGCAGTTTTGCAACAATGTTATTACTCAAAGCAATCTCACCCAGTTCGACATCGATATTTGTCACCACACCAGAATAAGGAGCTCTTAAGACACGTTTGTTTAGTTCTGCATATACTTCGTTCAATCTTCCTTGCGCAGCCTTTAACGATGCCTTTTGAGCCTGAAGACTTGCTTCAGATTGAGTTACTACTGATTCTTGAGCTTCTATTGCTTTAACAGAAGCAGAGGATCGAGATAGGTTTAGATTTGAGTTACCTTCACTTAAATTATTTGCCGCATTATTTAAAGCAATTTCCTTAGTTAGCACACTAGACTTGTTATTATTGACTTGTGCAACAATAGCATTCTGCAACGTAGTTAAACTTTTAACACTTGAGTTAATTGCAGTCTTTTGTGTAGAGATTGTTGCTGAATGTTTATTAAATTCTGCTGAGTCTAACTCAAGAGAGTTATAAGCATTTAAAAGGTAGTTTAATCCAGTAATTACATCTTGAGCTAAGGAATCCAGAGTGGAGTTATTTTTAATAGTAGTTACTTTAGAAAGAGCTTGTTTTACACCTCCATTACTTTGAGAAATAGCTCTACTACTCCATTTACCAGCATTGTTTGCACCAATAAGTACTTCAGCAGCCTTTGCTTTGTTAATTTCTAGTCCAAAGGTTTCCATCGAACTATTGTAAAATGATTCTAACTGCATATCAGTCAGTTCTAATAAAGAATTATATGCGGTATTAAAGGCTTCTTGAACACCACTTTGCAAATTTATATACGCCAGTTGCAAATCGCTTTCAGCAGTTTCTTTTGCTATTTGGTAATCTAGTTCTGCATTTTCGAGTTTCATTTCTAAATTAGTAACTTGAGTTTCTTTCAAAGAAATCTCCGCAGGTTTTGCACCAGTCTTTAAATCTGCAAGTCGAGCTTTCTCACTTGTTACTTGAGCTTCATATTGCATTACACGGGCTTGTTCAATCTCTACTTGTGCTCTAGAGGTTTGTGCTTGGGCAAAAAAGTTATTTCTATCTAATTCAAATAATACAGCTCCTGCATCTACAAATTGGTTCTCTACCACTTTAACAGCATTTACTTTCCCAGATACTTCAAAAGCTAAATCAGCTTCTTTAATAGGTTTCACGCTACCAGTAACACTTACTTCATCAACCAAATCAGCAACTTCTGCTTGTACTGTTTCTATTCGTGCCTCTTCTGAATTTGGTGCGAAAATAAATCCAACAACCATAACGGCTAATAAGTAACATGCGTTTTTCTTTGTTATATAAGATCGGTAGTTTTCTTTAATGTACATTGTAGCTTTTTTAACTTTTTCAAACAGCATTTGCATAAATTTATATTTAATCTCTAAATTATAACATTTTTCTCTCATTTTTTAAACCAAAGCAAGTATTCCAAAATAATTACTTCTTGACATAAGAAAGGTATGATTTTCAATGCGTGTATATGCAGGTGACAAATTAAATTTATTTTGTTATATTAAAATGAATTAATTAAAAATCATGTTTAGATTATTTCTAAATCTTTACAATTTCTTTTATGCAATCAAAGAAGCTCTAGCTGATAGTGAATTTAGAGTACTTTTATTACTTGCATCTTTTACAATCTCAATTGGAGTATTGTTTTATAGATTTTACGAGGGGTGGACCTGGATTGAATCACTATATTTTTGCGTAGTAACTCTCACAACAGTTGGTTTTGGAGATATGGCTCCAAGTTCTGATATATCTATGTTGTTCACAACAGTTTATATCATTATTGGACTTGGAATTTTCTTACTTTTTGTTAACACACTTTCGGCTCAACTAGTTAAGGCAAATCTAGACACACTCAAGCACATTAAAAAACACAAGTAGATGAATCTTCTAAAGTTAGGCCTATCTTTTACAGGTGCAGGTATCGCATTAATGGTTATTTTATATGTAGTTATTAAATTTCTAACCTCCTAGTTTTCTAATAACATCACGTAAACTTTTTGTTTTCAGGTAGTAGGCAATACGTTTGAAAAAACCATTGCTCGACTTTGTTGAATCAAAAGGCTGTTTTATAAAAGTAATTAACTCCCTAAAATCTAAATAGTCAGGTCTGTAGTTTTGGCAATTTTGAGACCAAATCTTTTGTTGATTAAGCAAGGCAATTTCTATTTTTTCTGCTAAGTCATAAGAATTTCCAGATTCAAAAGTTGTGCCGAGTTTTAAGGTTTTTATTTGTTTTGAGACTTCAGAACCATCAGAACTAATTACAGGCACACCATTTACAATCAGTTCGTTAACTCGATTACGTGCTCCAGTAAGAGTTTCAAGACATTTTATATCACAGTTAACACCTAAATCACTACTCGTAATTAAATTTGGAATGTCTTTTGCAGCAGCCCAATTAAGCAGTGTAAATCTATGTTTATACTCACTTTGTTCAACTTGATTACAGAACCATTTATATTTACTATCGTTCACACCGTAAATAGCCCCGCCAGTTACAATCATTTCCACAAAACTATATTTTTGCATGACGCGAGAAACACCTTGAAAAAGAGTTTTTTCATCTGCCCAATTGTTAAATCCTCCAAGCCAAATAATTGTAAATTTATTCGGATCAGACTGATTTTTGATGTCTTGAAAAGCAATACCTTTATTTGCAATGTGACTAACAACAGTTCTACCAAAGTTAGATTTATTTAAAAGCCCCAAAATAGCTAACTCACCATAAGTGGCAAATTTTTGAGCTGAAGAAACAGTAATCAAAAAGTCACTATGTTTTAAAATTTGTTTCTCAGTGTGAATAGTTTTATCAAGTAGTACATTGCTATCAATATCAAAACTTTTAGCCTGAACTTCCGAAAGAGTCCATCCGTTTAAATCAGAGATTATATATTTATTTTTAATCCCAAAGCCTGTAATTAACTTACATATACTAAAGCCACTTGCTAAGACAAACTGAGCGTCACTTTTGTTAATATGGTTCTTGATTGATTGGCGATCTTTTTGTGAATTTATATTAAAGCACCCATCATGTTTTCCATCGTACACAAGTAATTTTTCGACTTGAATATCATTGATATCTAAGCCATGTTCAAGCATGCTTGTTCTTAAAGAAAAGGCACTTCTAGACGATGATTTGTTTGGATCGGGACCAAACCCGATTAATATTACTTTTTGCATTGTTTTTTTGGTTTTCGAGGCCAAAACATTGGCGTACTCTCTACATATTTAGCATATTTTTGTTTTTCTTGCATCTGTTTTTCTAACATAGGTACCCCAGAGACTTTGAGAATCAAAAAAGTAATTGTGATAGGCCCTACAATAGTCCAAATCAATGATAAGTTATTACAAGTAGCAATGAAAAGCCCATACCATAAAACAACTTCTCCAAAATAGTTAGGGTGTCGACTCCATCCCCAAAGACCAGAGTTACAAACCGAACCTTTTTTACATGACTTTAAAAAACTTGATAGTTGCCAATCACTTATAGTCTCAATTATCAACCCAACTGCAAAAATTAACAAACCGATAGTAAATTGCCATGAGTTTGTTTGCGCTCCACTCATTAAATAAATAGTAACTGGAGTTAATACAACAAAAGCTAATAGTGCTTGCAGAACATAAACTTTGAAAAACTTTGTCATGCTACCTGTATGCTTGAGCAATTTAACATAGCGCGCATCCATAGATTTTTTAGAGCTAAATCTTTTTCCAATATGCCGACTCAAGCGCAGTCCCCATAAAATAATCATGCCAATCACAGTCCAAGACTGAATACTGAGTTTATCAAGAAATAAGCTTGCTGTGGACAATGTAAAACTGATAAACCACAAACTCCACATTACATCTGCCACATCGTGTCTATTTTTACTAAAACCATAGCTACTTCCAAAAACAAGTAGTAAAACAGGTAGATAAAACATTAATAAATCAGGTTATAAATTTTGGCGCTGCAGAGTGCCACAAGTCCAGTTAAAACAAAACCCCAGATAATATCTATAGGAACAATGTTAACTGAAAAATCTTTTAAAGTAGCCAGGTTTGTTAAGTCATAAGTAGCATAGCAAAGCGCTCCAAGTAGTCCACCAGTGACAAATATTTTCATATTACTAGCAGCTAAATTTGGATGAACAGCAAAATACATCACACCAGCTACATATATTAAATAAAATATAAATGCAGCAGGCCAATTAACTGGTCCAAGCAGATGACCTATTTCTTGTTGATAAAGGTTTTTTGCAATATAACCAAGCCATACCATATCAATAGCAAGGAAACTTACAAAACTTAATATGTACCACGAAAACAATTTCAACATTTGATTCAATTAAACTTGCTACAATAATAGCAGAAAAATAAGTTTGACCAAATGTCTAACAAGATATGCAGTGCAAATTATATAGTTTAGTGTTGTAGAGTTTTTAAATCCTGACTTGCTCTTAATATTTTTGAACCGTAACTAAAATAACAATCTTGCATTTGAGACTCGCTAAAAGTAACAGAGAGTTTTTCTCCTGATTGTAATTCATACATTTTGCCAAGAGAAACAACTACAGGGTGTTGAATAAACAGTGATCTGTTATCACACCGAAGCATCAGTGAGGATGCCTGATAGAAGTCAAACAGGGTGAATGGCTGATCAAAAAGATTCATATCCATCATCTCAAGACATGTACTTAAAAAGCTGAATTGCATTTTCCTAAAAAGCTCCTCGCGCCTCTTGTTTGTTTTGAAAGATGAATCAATATCATTAATTTGCAAAAATGCTGCATTGGAAGTTGGGTTGCAAATCATAGTTGAAAATTGATAAATCCAATTTTGTATTATAGACAAAGATATTTTACTTACACCTCTGTTGTATGAAGTTAAAAACATGCGCATGGCTATCCAGTTGTTATCTATATCAAACATTTCGTTATTTGCACTTGCAAGCGACTGTAAAATTTTAAGATTCAGAGTCATTAATTCATTGGCAATCCAGACACTCACCCCATCATGATTATCAAGTATTATGCGAATTTCATCTACTGCTGCATCCCGAGTTTTTATAAGCTGCAAAATCTCTTTTTTTAATGTAACATATCTCATTATGGATTCATTTGACTCACCTCTATCAAGCATGCACATAACAGTTGTCACTAATTTGCAAACACGCTCCTTTGACGTTTCTAAGTCTAAGGCTTGAGAGTCATATAGCAAGTTAAACAAATAGATTTTATTAAATTTAGCTTGCCATTTAGGATGGGTTTTCATTAATTGAAAAATTTCGTCAAAGGACCACCTATTAGTATTTCTTTTAAATTGTTTAGAGTAATCAAATGTAATAACTTGTTTGAGATCAAAAATCAGACACTCCGAAACAAAGTTATCAAAATCAGATTCAACCGATTCTGCCTGCTTAATTAGAGTGTCCAATAGAGTCTCTTGCGTTTCTGGAAACGCAACATAATCCATGAAACTTGAGTGTTTAAATAGCTCTTGAGTTAATTCTGACTCAGCTTCACTCTTTTCATTTGGGCTCTTTAAAACAAGTAATTTTAGCATTTTAGCAATAACAAAGTTTGAACGCATTTGCATCAAGCCTCTAGATTTAATCTCATCGACAAATCCAAATTGAGACAGGTGTTTTACCACATCCTTAATCCGCGCTCTTATACTACCACGACCAGTTTCTAGGACCTGAATAGTCTCCAAAACTCTAAAAATTTTAGGGGACTGTACATTGAGATAATTCAGCCAATGTGAAAGAGATTCACTCGCCTCACATGATAGTTTCTGATCTTTGAAATAATATTCCACTGCTGCACCACATTTATATTGTGGAGTGCTAAATTGCTCTGATACATGCGCGTTAACTTCACCTTGAACGGCATTTACTTCGCTTGAATTTGAGCTATTGAAGTGTTTATACAGGTGACCTTTTATATCTAATATTTGATTAAGCATCGAGTATCTATTTGAATGTTTTTACCAAATGAATTTATCAGGCAAAACAAAAAAAGCAAGCCAATCATGCTTGATAAAAATCTAAAAAATAGCATACGCAAAAGTGGCGGAGAGACAGGGATTCGAACCCTGGAGACGGTTGCCCGCCTAACTCCTTAGCAGGGAGCCCCGTTCGGCCACTCCGGCACCTCTCCACTTTTGACTTTAACAATTTAGTACAAATCAGGGGGAGTTTGCAAGCTTAACTTACAATTATTTTCCTGTTCCATCTTTAATTCTATCTAAGTCAGCTTGGGAGCGTATAAGTTTACCTCCATAAGAGAAAAGGGTATCTCGCATATCTTCTTCTGCAAAAACAATACCAACGGGCTCACCATTTTGCTCTGCATAGATATTATTTAGATCAATTAACAATTGAGATTCTAAAAGCTTTTTAACTCCACCACCTGTTAATATTAATTGCGCTTGCTCTTCTATTCGACTATCTGTCCAAGATGAAGAAAGTTGTCCACGTCGTCTTAATTGAGTTGCTAAACTTTTAATAGTTCTATAAATTTTTATTTTATTCGAGCCCATAGTCTGAGAATTTTTCAGAATATCTATATCTTCTCTTTGAATTAACGCTGGGTTATCAGCAGTGTTACCAATTAATGAGTAGAATTTATAGGTAAAGTTTTCGGCAACGGACATTAAAACATTTCCAAGACCTCTATTGTGACATGTTAAGAGCATTCTAAAGGCAACCCAGTTTGTGTGAGGATCAAAGTTTTGACCATAAATAAAAGCTAAATTTGCCAGTAAATCCACATCACTACGCATGTTTTCAAGGGCAATAAGACTTGATATGTTTGCAGACTCTTCGATAACTGATTGAAAATCATCAAGTTGTTGTTCCTCACGCTGTTCTAATTCAAGGCGCTGCTCTAATAGTCCTGAGTAGGTTGTAATTCTTGATCTTTTTTCATCCAAATTAATCGATTTATCACCAAAAATTCTAATACATTGCATTAATGCATGATGTAAAGTCTCTTTATCCATCGCATAATTAAATTGACCCTCTATGGTTTTTCTGAACTCTTCTGATTGAACCATGTTCAATAAAGGATTATTTTCCAAAGACACTTCCTGCATTTGTAGTATAAATTCTTGCAAGTACTGGTCAAAACTTAGTAAGCGCCATACGCGATCAATTTTACTAGGTATTAATGGTAGGTCTAAAGTTTCTCGAACGGCTGTATCAAAACTTACAAAGCAATCACTATATTCAGGACTATATGAAGGCTTATAGGTATCTTCATGCAATTCTCTAATCAAATTATCTACGCGAGAAAGTTCAGTTAAGTTTTCATCGCGATTTCTTATAACATCCCTAAACACTTGCTGAGATGTAATCTCTTGAATAATCCTTTGTATAGGACGTTGTTTTGAGTCTTTAAATCGATTGTAAAAAGAGACAACTTGCCGAAGATTACCAATAGAGGCCCTGGTTTGCAGTGCTCCAGCCGATCGTACAAGTCCCACTGGTCTAGCTAGTGACTTACCTAGTTTTCTTTGCCAACCTGGTCTTCTGACTTCTAGGATATGACTAGTCATTATAATTGTTCTCATTAAGTGGTCTTTTGTGACTAGTCTAACGGCATCTCTAACCTCTTCAAATGCATCTATTTCTAAAACTTCTCCCTTGTGGTAAATACTAAAATGCGAATGTATATTATTATATTCTTTAGTTTTTTGACGAGTAAATTGGGATATTATTTCTTGCAACTCTTGCATATTGAAAGAAATTCTATAGTTACCACGTTCTATGGCGCTTCTCGAAAAGTTAGGATCTATAGTTTTTAAAATTTGAATTCGTTCAAAATTAAAAAAGTGCTGCGAACTTATAGCTGTTAAATTAAATTGAGCCCTAGACTTATCAATTAAATAATCAAGAATGTCAATAGCCTCAGATCTTGATCTTAAAACCGGAGAAGTTATATTGGTAAAAGGTCTCTCGCGAATGTCACTTATCGCGCTTGTAATAGCACTGACTCTTTGTCTAGAAATTGTAGTTATAGATCCTGCATAAAACCTGCCACGCGACAAATCTATAGCAGAAATGCTCTGGTCTATCATTTGTAATATGATTCTTTTTTCAATACCTTTTAAATTTGGCACTGATTGTTCGACAATATCAAAAATAAATTTAAAATGAGACTCTGGAGTGGAATTGTTTGCTATAACTGATCCAATGAGGTGTGGATGGTCATTCAAAATTAATTTTAATTTAGATTTTCCAATGTTTTTTTTCAGGCTGTCTTGGCCGCCAAATTGCTCTAATACTCTATTGACCTGATCCATTGTTAATTTTGGAATAATAGTTGTAGGGGTGATTTTATTGGCTGGAAGCCCCATTAATTCTAGAGCTAGCAAGTAAGATCTTATTTCTTTTCTGTTTAGACCAAGTCTGTTTTTAAGCATAGCACCTACACTTTTAAATCGTCTGACTCTTTTGCGTCTCAAGTATGCTAACTGTAGGTATCCATCTATCTCGCTTGGTAGTATAGAAGACTGTTCTTCTTGTTCAGTTTCTGGTTGATTTAACTCCAATCTTTCGTTAAATAGATCTCCCCATTTAGAAATTTCAAAAGCACCATCAATACGTTCTGTTGTATCATAATAGTGTAGTATTTGAGGTTCATTATATTGAACATAATCGCCATTTTGGAGGATTGTATCAGCCGTATATTCAATAGGAGATCCGTCTCGAATTACTTGAAGTTCATAAGGGTTTCCATCTTGTATTAGAAATTTAGTTTTATCTCGAAGGTACCTGGATAATTTTCTTCCAGCTGAGACATCAATTATATCGCGCTGCAACTTCATTCCTAGATTATATCCAATGTGAGAGTTAAAAGATTTGTGATCCTCAGAACGAGTTCTATTAGATCTTAACACTTGCCTAAAGTATCTAGTTCTCTTATGGTAAATCAAGATAATTCCAGGGCTGGATAGAACATCTGCCATTTTTTTTCTGTAAGCAGGCCCGTTTGTAACATGCATTTTACCTGCACGTAATTGCATAGTATCTAAACTTGACTCAGCGACTCTAAGCTCTCCAGTCTTAAGACCAACATCTTTAAAATCCCAAGCGTCTAAACTTTTAGTACGATTGAGTTTGATTACATTTTTTGCACCATACTCTCTTAGTATAAACTGATTAACCATTGCAGAACACACAGCCTTGCGTCTAAGCTTAGGGTCTTGAATCAATACAGGCGCAACGCCACTTCTTAAAACTAGCTGTGAATCTCTATATGATTTACTGTAAAGATCAGGTGATTTAGGGGCTTTTTCTGGAGAAAAGCTTTTAAATTCAAAATTAGACCATGGCACCTTGATTTTCTCTGGAGCACTAGATGAAGAAAATCGCTCATTCATTATTTAGTTTTTTAAATTATGTTATTATAACATAGAAATCAAACAATAGCAAGAAGCCTTGGTTGTTAACAATCTGTCAATCTAGAATTTTAGTTCAAATTTTTAGAACCCAATTTGCATAAAAACCCCCCACCTTCAGCATATCATTTAGTGATGAATTTTAAGTGAAAATTACCTGCTCCAAATCGGTCTTGATTTTGCAGATTACACAATATATTGTGTTTTTACATATCCATAAACACAAGATATGCCTATCCACAAAATCCAAAAAAGAACAGGTCAAATCACAGATTTCGACGCGTCACGAATCACTGAAGCTATTTTAAAAGCAGTTGATTCGACACCAGATTTTGAATTAGAAGATTCAAATCTCCCTACATATTTAACCGACAAAATTACAGTCGAGTTAAAAGAACATTTTTTCGATAATGACAAGCTTGCATCTGTAGAAGATGTGCAAAACTTAGTCGAGGAAAAACTAGTCGAAGCGAATTGTTTCGATGTGGCTAAAAGTTTTATTATATATAGAGCTCAACGCACAAAAATTCGTACTCGTAAAAGATTGTATGAACTTGAGCAGCTTGATCAAAATAAAATTAGAGTTAAAAAATCCAATGGAGATGTTCAAGCTTTTAATGAGCAAAAACTCAAAGACACTTGGGCAATAGCAGCAAAAGGTTTAGAAGACAGATGTAAATTTGAAGATTTAATTAATCTGTTTAACATAACTTTAATAGATGGTCTAGATACTGAACAAATCTTAAAAAATCTAAGAAAATCTGCAATTGATTCTATATCAGTTGAAAATGCAGAATGGCAATTAGTTGCAGGTAGACTTTACAGTATGGAGTTTTACAAAAAAGCTATGCGCTCAAGAAATATCACTTTAGATGATATTTACACTCCAGAAGCATGGATAGCTCATTTTGATGACTATTTAGACAAAGGTTATTACTCAACAAAGTTTCTCGAAAACTACAGTCGTGAAGAAATTAGAGATGCAGCCAACTGGATTGATAAAGCAAGAGACTTTGAGTATGGGTACTCAACAACATTAGCTTTCAACAAAAGATATTTACTCAATAGAAATGGAGCTTTTCATGAGCTTCCACAAGAAATGTATTTAGCTGTTGCTTTATTCTTAGCAATTCCAGAAAAACAAGAAGATAGACTAGAGGTAGCAAGAAAAATTTATGATGTTACTTCATCTCAAAAGCTAAGTTTACCGACTCCAACTTTATTAAATGCCAGAACTAACTTTCATCAGTTATCGAGCTGTTTTAAACTCAATGTAGATGACGATCTACGATCGATTTATCACAATGTTGAAAACATGGCTCAAATCTCTAAATTTGGAGGTGGAGTAGGTGTATACCTTGGTCATATTCGATCTAAAGGAGCAAGTATTAGAGGTGTAAACAATGCCTCTGGAGGTGTAATCCCATGGATCCGTGTAATCAACGATACAGCTTGCGCAGTAAACCAACTTGGAGCACGTCTTGGTGCTATCTCGCCTACTATAGATGTGTGGCACAAAGATGTGCACGACTTTCTAGAAATGCAAACTGAAACAGGAGACATTCGTTCAAAAGCCTTCGACGTGTTTCCGGCAATCGCAGTTCCAGATATATTTATGGAGCGTGTAAAAAACAACGAAAACTGGACTCTTTTTGATCCACATGAAGTAGCTACAGTTACAGGACAAAGAATGGAAAATCTTTTCGACACTCAGTTTTCTGCCTTCTATACAGCATGTGAACAAAACGATGCACTTACATTAAAACATGTAGTACCTGCCAAAGAATTAATGAAAGCATTTTTACAAACAGCTGTAGAAACTGGTATGCCATATGTATTTTTCCGAGATACTGTAAACAGACTCAATCCAAACAAACACGCAGGTAATATTTATTCAACTCAACTATGTACAGAAATCTGTCAAAACACAGCTCCATCTGTATATGAAAGTGAAACAAAAGAAGGTGACTCAATCTCAATTAAATATAAAACAGGAGATTCAGTTGTATGTAACTTAGCTTCAATTAATGTAGCTAAAGTGAATACAAAGGAAGAAATTGAAAATGTTTTCCCAGTATCTATGAGAATTCTTGATAACGTAATTACTCTAAATTATTACCCAATCGAAGAATCCAGAATTACCTCAGAAAAATACCGTTCAGTAGGTCTTGGATTCCTTGGTTTAGCTGAATATCTAGCATGTAACCAAATGGCATACGACAGTCAACAAGCTCGGGAGCATGTAGACGAACTATTTGAAATGTACGCATATGCAGGTCTAAAAGCATCAAATGAGCTAGCAAAAGAACGTGGTGCATATGAATTGTTCGAAGGTTCTGAATGGCAAAAAGGTAAACTTTTTGGCCGTGATAAACAATGGTACAAAGAAAATGCCAAAACGGACCTTGACTGGCAAGAGCTTATTACAGATATAAGCCAACATGGTACAAGATTCGCATATCACTTCGCACCAGCGCCAAACACATCAACATCTGGTGTAGTTGGAACAACAGCAGGGTTGCTTCCAATTTACAAAAAATTCTTTGTTGAAACCAATGTAATAGCTCCAACTGTAACCGTAGCACCAAAGCTAAATCAAGAGAACTTCTGGTATTACAAAGAGTACAAAAATATGAAAATGCCCGAAGTCATCAAGATGATTTCGACAATTTACAAGTGGATCGATCAGTCAATTTCATTTGAATGGATGATAGACCCATCTCAAACTTCTCCAGCAGAACTCTTCCAATGGTACTTCCAAGCCTGGGAATCTGGAATCAAAACAGTTTACTACCTTCGGTCCCTATCAGGAGAAATAAAGGAAGATTGCGAGAGCTGCTCAGGCTAAATCAATGTACTAATTAACAAATAACTATGAGTGTTGAAAAAAATAAAATATTTAATCCCCAAGCCGATGATTCTATTTCAAAAAGGACAATAATCAAAGGTGAAACAACTGGACTCTTCAATTTAGGGGAGGTCAAATACCCTTGGACCAAACAAATGTATCAAATTATGATAGGTAATCACTGGGTTCCAGAAAAAGTTTCTGGACTAGGTGATGATGCAATACAATATGGAAAACTTACTGACGACGAACGCCGTGCATATAAAGGTATCATTTCTTTTCTAACATTCTTAGATAGTATTCAAACTGTTAATTTACCAAATCTATCCGGTTTTATTACATCTTCAGATGTGAATTTACTATTATCAATTCAATCTTTTCAAGAGGCGATCCACTCGCAATCATACACAACTGTTCTTGAAACAGTAGTAGACTCAAAAGAAAGAAACGACATCTACTATTACTGGAGAGATGACGAGGTCCTTCTTAAGAGAAATGAATATATAGGAAATATCTACCAAAGATTTTTAGATGAGCCATCAGACGAAAACTTTTTTGCAGCCTTAGTAGGTAACTTCTTGCTAGAAGGTCTGTATTTCTACAATGGCTTCGCTTTCTTCGACACTCTGGCATACAACTCGAAAATGATAGCAACCAGCCGTATGATCAATTATATACGCCGAGACGAGCTAACACACGTAACATTATTTGCAAACATTATTAAAGAAATAAAAAAAGAATTTCCAGAAATGTATTCAGAGCAAATGATACGTGATATGGCCACAAAAGCAGTTGAACAAGAAATCGAATGGTCACATCATATTCTTGGTAATGCAGTAGCTGGAATTACAAAGGATTCCACAGAGCAATACACAAAGTATCTTGCAAACATACGTCTTGGAATGCTTGGATTAACGCCGCTTTATCCAAGTGTAACAAATAATCCATACCGCCATTTACAAGCCATGCAAGACAATAATTCCGAAAAGACTAACTTCTTCGAGTCAACAGTGGTAAACTATACGCAAGCAAGCTCGCTTAAAGGCAGCTGGGACTTCTAAATTAGTCGCTTCTTGCAAAATCAACCCCACAACCCACCTTTTATACGGTGGGTTTTTATTGTCAATTTGACCATTTCCATAAAATACTTATAATTAAAAAAATATAACAAACAAATGCATGATGATCGAAACATTCTACAGGACTTCAGTAAAGGCATTAATAAAAAACAGTGAAGGCAAAATATTGCTATCAAAAGAAGAAAATGGAATGTGGGAGCTACTTGGAGGCGGCTTGGATCATGGAGAAACTCCACAAACAGGTTTAGTCCGGGAAGTGCAAGAAGAAACAGGTTTAAAAGTGCATAGTATAGCTAGCCAACCAAGTTATTATGTAACATTCCCAGTAGTTGAAAGAAGCTATTACGCAGCTAATGTTATTTTTGAGGCAAAAATCGACAGTTTAGATTTTACTCCAAGTGACGAATGCATAGCTCTCGAGTATTTCTCCTCAGAAGAAATTTTAGAAAGAGACGACATCTACCAAAACGTTAAAATGGTAGCAAAGCTTATGCTTGAAAATTAAGATTTGTTAATCAATTATTATGGCTCATAAAAATCACATACCTTGCCGAAAAACCTGGCTAGAAACATTAGCTAAAAGACATTCAGCCTCAGGAGCCTTTATTTTCAACGAAAAAAATCAGTTGTTAATTTTAAAACCCAGTTACAAAGAAGGGTGGAACTTACCTGGTGGAGTGACAGATAAATTTGAATCCCCATACCAAACAGTCATTCGTGAATGTAAAGAAGAGACTAATCTGGATATTCAAATCAAAGAGTTAGTCTTAATCGATTATATTCAAGAGACAATCGATGGTCATAATTTTGATCATGTAGAATTTTACTTCACAGCTATAGCGAAGAGTTTTACAGACATAAAAATAGATAATGAAGAAGTCATCGATTATAAATTTGTTGATACAACCCAAGCCAAAGAATTCTTATCGGAAAATTATTATAATCGTTTACAAGCCGTATTGAGGGCTAAGAGTTATCCGGTATTGTTTGATAATAAAAAGCCACTTAAGTCTTAGTTATACTTGAAGTTAAAAGTTTTATATAGTAATGATACTAATGCAATTCAGTTGTGTTTATATAAATGGTAAAATTCGTCTATGCTTCACTACCACCTAGAAATTCAATATATCTATCGAGACCTGGTAAGTTATCCGCATATAAACTAGCTCCTCCAGAGGTATTATTTCTAATAGGAATATTCCGGCCACCTAGAAATTCAATATATCTATCGAGACCTGGTAAGTTATCCGCATATAAACTAGCTCCTCCAGAGGTATTATTTCTAATAGGAATATTCCGGCCACCTGGCTCATTTGCCTCGTAATGGATATGTAAAGCATTTGCCATACCAGAATTATATTCAATCTTAGCAATAGGCTCACCAATTTGTACTTCATCACCAACTTGAACACTTGGTTGGGCATGTAGGATCGTATGAATATGACCATCCTTATCTTGAATAGAAACACCATCGGCTCTTTGGAATCCTGGCTTATGAATTGAAAAATACTCCTGCATGCTATGGGCACCAGACTGTAAATAGTCTTGAGCAAGTTCCAAAGTGTTATGAGCTACTTGTTCATTAGCAATAAGCATTTTCTCACGAATTTCAGATTCATTAAGGGGATCATTCTTGGTACGACATTCTTCAATATAGTTCATCAATTCTACATTTAAATCATAAGGAGATTCATGAACTTCGCTGACAACACCTTCTACTGGACTGTTGATAGTCTCATTAGCATCTATTAAGAAATCAACTGCAAATTTACTTTTATATAAAACATGTGCAGCCCACCCAGCTGGTTGCGTTGCCTTTATTAAATCTAGAGAGGCATTTGCTACTTTATCAACTGCAAAACCTTTAAATACAGATTCTAATTCTTTCTCTCCTGCATCATTTAATAACCATGGTTTAATTTGTGGACAATTAATATGTTTACCCCAAACACTTACAATCTGCATATAGACTTTAGCATTCTCTTTATTGGGCTCTAGAGTAGCTAAATGCTCAACTATTTTTGTACGTATACCTAAGCCTCTATCTTGATCAATTTGCAGTATATACAAACGATTAGCAAATTCAGCACAAGCCTCCAAATCAGAAAGTGATTCTTGTTTTGGATTCAGATTGTTGAGTTTCTCTGCAATTTTTAAAATATCATAGGAGATATTTTTTTTTGTAGGATTAAATTTATCTATATCAAAATTATCAAGACCTAAAGCTTTTGCCAGAGCACTCTCCTGTTTTTCTTTAGTATTCAGAGCATCACTCGTCTCAGCAGCTTTCAAAACCTCTTTGTTTCTCTCTCTGTGAATATTATCCATTTTGTCCATGTTATAAAAGTTAATCTATTAATTATAACACGAAAAAGAAATTACAGCAAAAAACACAAAGTGGCGGAGAGACAGGGATTCGAACCCTGGAGACGGTTGCCCGCCTAACGGTTTTCAAGACCGTCGCATTCGACCACTCTGCCATCTCTCCATACTTTATGTACAGCCAATATATTAAATACTCGATCAAATGTCCAGTCTTTTTTAAAATAAATTAACAAAATTTTTACATTTCTTTTACATTCGAGTGTCATTATAACTCTGCTACTAACCTTAACACGCATGTCTCAAACCATTTTTATCTCCCCAGTTAAAAATTTAAAAGAGCAACTAAAAATGCCAAATCTGATCCAATATGAGTCGTTGGATAAGTTACCACAATCTATCAAGCTGAATCAGATTAAGTACCTTGTGATCTATGACAAAAACACTACAAGCTATAAAACACTTTCCAAGTTACGAATGTTAAAATATTTAAATCCCCATTTAAAAGTTTTATATATATTAAGTGCAAATAGTCCATCACTCAAAACCCTTTTTAATTTAGGTATAGATTTACCATTGCGTGAAGAGATTGGCTTTGAAAAACTTAGCGAGATTTTAATCGATTTTATAGCAAGTCACGATCTTAATAGTGCACAAAGTCTCATTCCAAAAATAAAAATAGAAGATCTAGAGCTAGATCCAAACACACGAACAGTAACTAGAAATCTACAAAAAATTATATTACGCAAAAAAGAATTTGATTTATTAGAGTTTCTCATGTGTAACAAAGGCAGGGTAGTATCGAAATCCCAAATTCTAGAGCAAGTATGGGATTACCATTTTGATGCAGAGTCAAAAACTGTAGATGTTCACATATCATCTCTTAGATCAAAAATAGACAAAGATTTTAAGCCTAAACTCATCAAAACAATCTATGGAAGCGGGTATACATTAGATGCTAGCAGATAGTTTGTTTCTTAAGGCTTGTTTAGCAGCATCAAGCTGACTATCAAACTCATTAGCAATATCTTTATCGGTTATTTGCACTTCTACATCTGGAACAATACCATTGCCATCTATATCTTGGCCCTTAGCAGTCAACCATTTAGCTATAGTTATACGTAATGTAGAGCCATCACCAAATGGCACCACATCTTGAATAGTACCTTTTCCATAAGATGTTTCACCAATAACAACAGCACGTCCAAAGTCTTGCAAGCTTCCAGCTACAATTTCTGCAGCACTTGCAGAGGCTTGGTTAATCAAGACAGCAACAGGCACATCAGACAATCTAGATGGGCCAGATGTAAAAATAGTTTTAGTATATTCAGGCGTTTTACCCACCATTTGAACAGCTGCAGATTCATTATCTAAAAACTCGCCTAGAATATGCACTGCAGATTCTAAATAGCCACCGCCATTAAATCTTAAATCCAAAACAATTCCTTCAGCACCACTTAAAAGTGCTTCTGTTGTAGCATTTTGAAACTCCTTGAGAGTATCATCTGAAAATTGATTTATGGAAATATAAAATAAATTATCTAATTTTTCATAGGTGACACTATCGAGTGTTATTCTATCTCGAGTAATTTTTATTTCAATTATTCCAGTTGCGCCTTCTCGAATCACTCCGAGACTAACTGGACTACCCTTTTCACCGCGAATTAGTTTGACTACCTCTAGCAGCCCTAGGCCTTGAATGTCTTCGTAGTCTACTTCTACTATAATATCTCCAGTTTGAATGCCAGCGGCTTCTGCAGGTGAGCCTTTTAGTGGTGTTTCTACAATTACGCCTTTATCTGACATACCCAAGACAGCGCCAATCCCCTCGAGTTCACTGTCCAAATCAGACATAAACATTTTAGTTTCTTCTGCATTCATATAGCTACTATAAGGATCATCTAATGCTTGAACCATTCCTTTGATTGAACCATCAATAATAGAATTACTCTGAATTTCATTAACATTCAGGTATCTATCTAAAATCGTGTCCCATACATTTTCGTAATGAGCTAAGTCTAGATCAACATTAGTTTCCAAATCTTCAATATAAATACCGTCAGATGTAGAAGTACCCATGTCATATCCAATACCAAAACTCAATACAAGCATTATAATTAAAAAAGGTGTTTTGATTGTATTCATTTTAATTTATTACTTTAGTGAGAGGTGCAACACTTAGTGCAAGTTTTTTAACACCATATTTTTTATTCTGAAATGCAATTGTAACAACACCACCAGTTACATTCATAACAATTCCACCACCAAATGTTGGGTGCGTAACTTTGTCTCCAGTTTTTAAATCAGAAGCACTCACACGAGCATTAAAAGTCTCTTGTGGAATTGGTTTTTGTAAAATATCTGACTTCGATAAAGATCTATGGTTAACACGTTTTTCACGAGAGTCAAATAATGAAGAGTTTGAACTTACTAAATCTTGTGGAATATCTTGTAAGAATTGTGAGGGGCTATTTGCCTGTACTTCACCAAAAAACAAACGAGATCTAGCGTAAGTTAAGCATAAAGATTTTTCTGCACGAGTTACACCCACATACATTAGTCGCCTTTCTTCTTCTAGTTGTTCAGGGTCTATTAAAGATCGTGAATGTGGAAATATTCCATCTTCAAGCCCAACCATAAATACATGTGGAAATTCCAAGCCTTTAGCTGCATGTAAGGTCATTAGAGTGATTGAATTTTGACTATTTGGCAATTGATCAATATCTGATATAAGAGCCATTTCTTCTAAAAACACAGTAGTAGAAATACCAGGCTCTAAAGAGTCATATTTAGAAGCTACAGAAATTAATTCTGCAATATTTTCAAGTCGACTTTGAGCCTCCGAAGTGCCTTCCTCAACAAGCATTTTCTTGTAACCAGAATCCTCTACAACAAATTTAATCATAGAAGAAGCTTTAGAGCTTGAATATAGTTTTTGGAGCCCATGAATAAGTTTTACAAAACCAAGCAAGTCTCTTTGTTTAGCTGGCGAAACACTTATTTGATTTGCACGGGTCAGGGCAGAGAAGAAACTAAGATTATGCTGTGTAGCAAATTCCTGAACCCTTAGAAGTGTGCTAGCACCAATTTTTCTAGTTGGAGTGTTGATGATTCTTGTTAAACTGACACTATCGTTAGGATTCAGAATCAACTTTAGATAAGCAATAATATCTTTAATTTCTTTACGGTCATAGAATTTCACACCACCAACAATTTTATATGGAAGCCCATTTCTTAGTAAAATTTCTTCCATTATACGTGACTGTGCATTGGTTCTATACAAGACCGCAAAATCATTAAAGTTAGGGTGCTCATATCGAGTTAAAATTTTATTTATGTGAGATATTACATAACTTGCTTCATCTTTTTCATTGTAGGCTTCATACACATCTAACAAGTCTCCTGCTGGGTTGTTGGTCCAGAGAGTTTTATCTTTTCTAAGTGAATTTTTTTGAATAATTTTATCAGCAGCAGCTAAGATGTTTTTTGTAGATCTGTAGTTTTGTTCAAGTAAAACGACTTTGGCTTTTGGAAAATCTTTTTCAAAATCTAATATATTTCGCATGTTTGCTCCACGCCAGCTATAGATACTTTGGTCGGAGTCACCAATTACGCATAGGTTTTCGTATTTAGCAGCTAATTGTCGAATCAGAATATATTGCGCCTGATTTGTATCTTGATACTCATCTACACTTATATATTTAAAACGATTTTGGTAGTATTCTAAAATTTGTGGCTTGTCTTTAAATAGCTCAACAGTCTTCATTATAATGTCATCAAAATCCAAAGCATTGGATCTCTTGAGTTCTTTCTGATATTCAACATATACTTCAGCCACTTTCTGATTAAAATATTCAAAGGCAGATTTTAAATACTCATCGGGCCCAATCAATTGGTTTTTTGCTTGAGAGATCGCATATAAAATAGCTTTAGGATTAAACTTTTTATCGTCAATTTTCAAGTTTTTTAGAATTCTTTTTACTAAAATTTGTTGATCTGTAGAATCATAAATCACAAATGAGTTTTCCATGTCGAGTTCATGTAAGTGTTGTCGCAAAATCTTCACACAGATTGAGTGAAAAGTGCCAAGTAATGGGCGAGTTTTAACATCGCTATCTACCAATAGTCTTTCGATTCTATTCATCATTTCTTTCGCAGCTTTATTGGTAAATGTTACAGCAAGTATATTTTCTGGAAGAGCTTTTTGTTCGTTTATCAGGTGTACAATGCGGTGAGTTAGCGCTTTTGTTTTTCCACTACCAGCCCCTGCCATCACCAGAAGTGGACCTTCTAAAGTTTGAACGGCCTCTAATTGTTTTTCATTAAGTCCTTTGAGTAAGTTTTGCATATCTATATTTATTACCGAGTAATTATACACCCAGGATTCATTTTCTTAAAGCCAAAAAAAACAAATTTTTTAGCAACAATGACTTGACTCAAGCGGGAAATATTATTGTCTTCGTGATAAAATCTTATCAAAATTAACCGTTTATAATGCAGCTTTTTCTAGACACAGCAAATCTAAATGACATTGCTCAAAGAATAGAACTTGGACTGGTTGATGGGGTCACAACAAACCCATCATTAATTGCACGTGAGGGCGTAGAACAAAAAAAACGAATACTTGAAATTTCAAAAGTAGTTGACGGACCAATTAGTGCAGAGGTAACCACAGAGGATTTACAAGAGATGATTACCCAAGGAATGCAATACCACAAGTGGCACAAAAATGTATATGTGAAACTTCCCTGCACAGAAACAGGGCTCAAAGCACTAAAGGCACTCAAAAAAAAGAAGGTTAAGGTGAATATGACTCTTGTGTTTTCAGTATCTCAAGCAGTTTGCTGTGCAAAATTAGGTGCTGATTTTATAAGCCCGTTTATGGGACGTTTAGACGACATTGGAGACTCTGGCATTGAACTAATTGCAGATATTAAGCAAACATTTGATAATTATGGTTTTGAAACAAAGGTTTTAGCAGCAAGTATACGCAGCTTGGATCACGTAACAAAATGCATGCAAGTGGGCTGCGACATTGCAACTATTCCAGTAAAAATATTTGATAAGCTGCTTCCACACCCATTAACACAAAAAGGACAAGAGAAGTTCTTAGAAGACTTTCGAAAATCTCAACAATAAAAATAAAGAATTATGCTACATCCAACCCTTAAATTTTTAGAATTTCAAAGTGACTTTGCAAAGTTACAACACACCAATGTAGATTTTAAAAATATAGTAAAATCTTTTAGCAGTAAGAAGCGTGTGTTTAATGATATTCAAGATAAGTTACCTGAAACTTTGAAGCAAATTCAAGTCTCACATAATTATGTTGATTTCAAAGTGCATAATGTTGTGATAATTGGGATAGGTGGTTCGTCACTTGGTAGTCGGACAATAATAGACTTGCTCGAAGCAAAGGGAATATTAGACGTAAAAATTCATTATGTAGACTCTGTGGACCCAGAAACAATTTCCCATATTGCAGATAAGATAGACTTTTCTTATACATTGTTTTTTGTAATTTCAAATTCTGGTAATACCATAGAAACATTAGCTATAACACACTTCTTCTTGTCTCAAGCAGAGTCAAAAGCTTGTGACATAAGATCACATTTTCAGTTTATTATTGGTAAAAATCTTTCAGAGCTTTATAAGTTAGCTATCAAATATAAGTGTCCAATTTTTTATTGGCCTTCTGGCCTATGCGGCAGATTAAGTTTTTTTTCACTGCCAAGCTTGCTGCCAGCCAGTTATGCTGGGGTCGACATTAAAGATTTTTTACAAGCAGCATCTAAGGTAAATATTAAGTACACTTTAGACTCACCAGAACTAAATTCTGCGCTCAATTTAGCAGCGATTTACAGTGAGTATCTCAAACTTGGATATAAAAACATTGTCCTATTCAATTATTCTGACAGACTCAATAGTTTTGGTAATTGGGCTACTCAGCTTATATCAGAAAGTCTTGGGAAGAATGAACACGCTCCAAACATTCAGGTTTCTAGAGGGGTGACTGATCAGCATTCCGCCTTGCAATTATACAAAGAAGGTCCAAATGACAAATTTTATATATTTATTCACCCTCAAAAATTCCCTGAAAACCTACCTATTACACATTTTTACAACAAGCCTGTTAGTTACTTAGATAAAGAAACCTTTAATAGATTGCATAAGTTTGAAATGCAAGGGACAATGTCGTCATTGGTATCTGCAAATAGGCCAGTTGTCGAGTTGGCAGTTCCAGTAATATCAAATCATAATGCTTGTTCATTGGCTATGTTTTTTATGTTTTTCACCATTTATTTAGCAGAGATTTTGCAAGTTGATGCTTTCAATCAACCCGGTGTAGAGGAATCAAAGCAAATAACGAAACAACTACTAGAAGTTAATAAAATTTATTATGCATAGTCAAAAGATTTTTAAGGCTTTTACAAACTCTGTGCGGCAAACTGCACTGCAAATGGTGACAGCAGCCAAAAGCGGACACCCAGGAGGGTCGTTTTCAAGTATAGATTTTCTATCAGTCCTGTATTTAGAAAAAATCTCCAAAAATAATGCACCAATAATTGTTAGTAACGGACACATCTCACCAGCCATATATGCAATTTTAGCAGAACTTGGTGCGTTTAATAAAAAGCTTGCAATAGATGAGTTTAGAAAAGATGAAAGTATTTTTGAAGGGCATGTCTCAATAGATGTCCCTGGAGTGTATTTTTCCACAGGTCCATTGGGAGTGGGAGTTTCTGCAGCAGCAGGGCTAGCCAAAGCTTTTGATTTACAGTCAGATAAAAGACCAGTATATGCAATTATGGGTGATGGTGAGGCACAAGAAGGACAAGTATATGAAATGGCTCATTTCGCAGCCAAATATAATTTGAACAATTTAGTTTTGTTGGTGGACTATAATCAGGTGCAGTTAACTGACTCTTTGAAAAACACAATGCCAATTGATTTAAAGAAAAACTTCCAAGCATTCTCCTGGAATGTTTATGAATGTGATGGGCATAATCCAAATCAGATTTTAGAGACAGTCAACAAGGCCGAAGCAAACACCAAAAAACCAAGTGTTATACTCTGTCATACGGTAATGGGCAAAGGAGCAGAGTTTATGGAAAAAGAAGGCGTAGCTCATAAGGCTACTTGGCACGGAAAAGCTCCATCACAAGAAATGATGGTTCAGGCTCTCAAAGAGTTACAAAATTCTAAAGAAGATTTGGCCATTTTAAAAAAATTTATCAAGAAATTAAATTTCAAGGCACTTAAATTAAAAATCCCAAAGCCGTTAGCAAAAATACCTGGAATTAAAATTCCAAAGCCTATTGTTTACTCTACAGATACACTTACAGATTGTCGGAGTGCTTATGGAGAGGCACTCAAAGACATTGCTCTACAAAACCCAAGTGTAGTTGCTCTTACAGCAGATTTAGCAGGAAGTGTAAAAACAAATAAACTTCAAAAAGTATTACCATCACATCATATTGAGTGTGGAATCTCAGAACAAAACATGGTTAGTGTATCTGGAGGTTTAAGTCGCGCAGGGTTAATTCCTTTTTGTTCAACTTTTGGAGTCTTTATGTCATCACGAGCAAAAGATCAAGCCCGTGTAAATGACATTAACCAAACTAATGTGAAAATGGTTGCCACACACTGTGGTCTTTCTGTTGGTGAAGATGGCCCTACACACCAAGCTTTAGATGATGTAAATGCATTTTTAGGACATCCAAATACTCATATTATAGAGCCAGCAGATCCAAATCAGTGTGACAAAATAATTCGATATATAGCAAAGCATTATGGAAATTTTTATGTAAGAATGGGGCGCCACAAATTTCCAATTATTGCTGACAAGTACGGCGATCCAGCTTTTGGAAAATCATATAAGTTCCAATTTGGACTTTCCGATAGATTACAAAAAGGAGATAAAGTTACATTAGTTGCCATTGGAGCTTGTGTATATGAATCTCAACAGGCAATTAATAAGCTAAATAGATTTAGTGATGTTGATTTTTTTGCACTTTCAAGCTTAAATCATATAGATAGTAAAATATTAAAATCTATCAAAAAGACTTCTAAATTAATTTTAGTTGCTGACCAGTTTGTTGACACAGGTGTGTTCTCAGTAATGTCCAATGCTTTAATTCATAATAAAGTCTCACCGAAAAAAGTAAGCTATATGGGAGTAAAACGCTACCACAGATCTGCCACTCAAAAGTATCTATATAAACAAGCTCGATTAGATTCTGATTCGATTTATAAACAAATAAAAAAATTCATTTAACTTTCAAACATGTTTGAACTACCCAAATTAAAATATGAATACAATTCTTTAGAACCTTTCGTAGACGCAAAAACTATGGAGATTCATCATTCTAAGCATCATCAAGGCTATATCAATAAATTAAATGCAGCTTTAGACTCTCATGCTGATAAAAAAGATATGAGTCTCAAAGATTTACTTTTACAAAAAGATTCCTTCGATTCACAATTACAAAAAGCAGTACAAAACCATGCTGGTGGACACTATAATCACTCATTATTTTTTGACATTATGTCACCAACTCCAGGAGCAATGTCTACAGAGTTACAGTCACAAATTGAAGCTGATTTTGGTTCAAAAGATAATATGGTTGAAGAATTTTTTAATGCAGCTGCATCAGTATTCGGTAGTGGTTGGGCATGGTTAGTAAAAGATGCAAATGGCAAGTTATCAGTTCAAAAAACTGCAAATCAAGATAATCCATTAACTGCTAGTCAAACTCCAATTATGGGTATTGATGTATGGGAGCATGCATATTACCTTAAATATCAAAATAAAAGACCAGATTACATAAAATCATTTATGTCTGTATTAGATTGGCAAAAAGTTTCTGATAATTTTCAATCCTAATGAGTAATCAATTAATTGGAATTACCGGAATGATGTGTATTTTGATTGGTTTTCTTTTAAATCAAGTACAAAAATGGAAGCATGATTCTATTGAGTACGACACAGTAAACCTAGTTGGATCTGTACTGTTGACCATCTATTCTATCAATTTAGAAAGCATGCCTTTTATCATTTTAAATGTTGTTTGGGCAGCTGTCTCTTTGAAAGATATCTATAAATTTGTTAAATTAAAAAAGTAAATAACCCTCTTTACAATGAATAAAAAATTTTTAATTGCATCAATGGTGCTAATTCTCGGAGGTGAAGAAATCTTCATGAATATTGTAAAACAATTACTACAATTGACACTACAATCACCTTCACCAGAAGCAATGCAAGTCGCTTATATTAGCGTAATGGTATTACAATTACTTGTAATGCTAGCAACTGTAGTATTCGCACTTTTGGCACTCAGAGAAAAATCTTTAAAAACGTTAGCAACAATTGCAGCATGGGCAAGTGGTATTAAACTTGGATATGCAGTTTTGACTGTTGTAATCGGATTTTTTACTAGTAGTTTAGCATTAAGCTAATGCAAAAGTTCTTTATAACTACTTTTATCGGATTAATTTTATTATTTACCTATGGAATGTTTGCCAAGGGTAAATCTGAATTAGTATTTTATTTGAGTACTTATAACGATGGCTCATACACTTCACAAGACAGTTTTATGTCTTGTGAACCTCGAGTCGCTATTCAAAAATCTACACTCAGTTTTAACGACGACTTAGAGTCTGCTCTCAACTGGATGTTTAGCTACAAAACATCAAAGGTGGCTAATCTGACAAATCCTTTTTATGCTTCAAATTTAAAAGCCTCTGTATCACAAAACAATCAAGAGGTGATTGTAGATATTTCTGGATCACCACTTTTAGAGTCGGATTGTTTGTCTGAAGATTTCAAAATATTAATTCAAAAAACAGTAGAGCACTACTACCCTGAAAAAAAACATCTTATTACCCTAAATGGTTCACAAGATGCTTTTAGAAACATTGGAAATCAAAAATAATTATATATTACAGTTCGTATAAACATCTGTAATATCATCATCATCCTCAAGTTTAGAAATTAATTTGAGGATTTTTTCTTGAATCGCTGAATCGCTAATTTCAAGTTCAGTATCAGCTACTTTAGCAACTTCTGCAGAGTTGATAGTTAAGTTTTGGTTCTCAATTGCATTTTTCACATTTAGCATGCTTGATGGATCTGTTGTTACAACAAAAACTTCATCAGATTGATCAATATCTTGAGCGCCCAAATCTAGAATTTCTAAAGATAAATCATCATCTAAAACGCCTTGTCCAACAATAACACCTTTGAGTTTAAACATATACGAAACACTCCCACTTTCGCCAAGTGAACCCCCATTTTTATTGAGGATTGTTCTGACAGAAGTAATAGTTCTGTTTTTATTATCAGTTATAGCATCAATTAAAAATGCTACTCCATTGGGTCCGTAAGCTTCGTATGTCATTTCAAACATTTGTGTATCACCATTAGCACCCGAGGCTTTATCTATTGCTCTTTGAATATTATCATTTGGTACATTGGCAGCTTTGGCATTGTCAATCGCAGCACGCAAAAGTGCATTCAAATCTGGGTCAGCCCCATTTTTCGCCGCTAAAGTAACAAGCCTTGCATGCTTAGTAAATACTTTTCCACGTTTAGCATCGTTAGCGCCCTTCTTGTGTTTGATTGAGTGCCACTTAGAGTGTCCAGCCATAATATAAATTAAATCCTCTCTAATCTTAAACACAGGCCTGTAAAAAATCAAAAAAAATCTATTGACAGTGAGTTCACGCTCACCTAAAATGGTAAGTGTAATATCACCCCTAGAATATGCAAAATCTAACTGCCAAGCAGGCCCAGGTACTCGAATTTATCGAGGCTTATCAACTTGAAAACGGTAAATCGCCAACTCTGCGCGAAATTCGTACTTTTTTGAATGTAAGTTCAGACAACTCAGTGTTAAAACATTTAAAGGCTCTGATCAAAAAAGGATTTATAGAAAAAGATGATACTCCTCGTGGAATTGGCTTGCTCGAAAGTGTTAAACAAAGATTAGCATCTTCTATTATATCAATTCCAATTCTTGGTTTTATTCCAGCCGGTGGCCCAGTTAATGCACAGCAATATACAGATGGATACATGACTGTTGATTCAAATTCTGTATCAAATCAATCTAGCTGCTTTGCCTTGAGGGTAACTGGTCAAAGTATGATAGATGTTGGTATTTTCGAAGGTGATCTATTAGTAGCAGATGCAAATAAACAGGCTAGAGTAGGAGATATAGTAATAGCTTTAGTAGATAATGAAAACACAGTAAAAAGGTTGATTACGCGAGATGGTCGCTTTTATCTCAAAGCAGAAAACAGGGAATATATGGATATAGAGCCAATAGAATCTCTTCAAATTCAAGGAGTAGTAGTCTCTCTTCACCGTAGGTTTGGTTAGATAAAACCAAAACATATTTCTTTTATAAAAAAATTATAACCCAATTGTTATGTTCCTTTTTGTCTTACTCGAATCTTTCCGTTCCGACCGCAAATCACGCCGATATCAATTCACCAAAAAGCCTGGAAGATATTCTTACTATTACTAGCTAATTTTCTTAATTTTATCTCTAATTTCACTTAGCTTTATAAGAGATTCCATTGGGGTCATTTGATTAGTATCCATACCCAAAACCTCTTGTACAACAGTGTCATACTTATCAGTTTCTACCTTTACAATCTTTTCGATTGGCTCTTGATGAGCCGATAAATCAAAAAGGCTTCTTTGTGATCGCTCTGGTTTGTTTGTTTCTAAATACAATTTACTTTTAGTGACAACCTCATGTGGCATACCTGCCATTTCTGCGACTTCGATTCCATAACTTTTTTCGATTGATCCTGGAATTATTTTTCTTAAAAACACCGGTTTATTATTTGAGTCAAATTCTACTGCAACCTTCAAGTTGGCAGTTTTAGGCAGTGATTCTGACTTTTTACAAATTTCAAAAAAATGAGTTGCAAATAGTGTCCGGCAGGCAATTTTTTCAGTGATAAACTCCATAACACTTTTAGCTATAGCAATTCCATCTAGAGATGAGGTCCCGCGTCCAAGCTCATCTATAATTACAAAACTTTTGTGGCTGGCATTATTTAAAATTTCAGCAGTTTCTTGCATTTCAACCATAAAAGTTGATTGGCCTTGGCTTAAGTTATCGCTTGCTCCAACTCTAGAAAAAATACCATCACAAACACCAATTTTAGCACTACTACAAGGTACATAACTGCCAATACTACTTAAAAGCATGATGATTGCGTTTTGTCGTAAAAAAGTCGATTTACCACCCATGTTTGGGCCTGTCAGAACTTTAAAAGATGCCGAATCTAGCTCACAATCATTATTGATAAATTCTCCAAATTTTAAAATGTTTTTAACAACAGGGTGAAAACCATCACTAATACAAAAGTCTGTACCTGATGTTATTTCTGGTCTAGAAAAACCATTCTCCAGAGCACATAAAGCCAAGCCATTACTTAAATCGATTTCAGCAATAAACTCAGAGGTCGCTAAGACCTTATCTAAATAACCTTTAAGTTTTTCTAGTAGTTTTAGAAACATTTCTTGTTCATAGGCTACTAAGTTGACTTCGGCTGCGTTGATTTTTTGTTCAAATTCTTCTAGTTCAGCCGTTGTATAGCGCTCGTAGTTAGTAAGGGTTTGCCTACGAATAAAACTCTCAGGAACTTGGTCTGTTTTAGCCTTTGAAACTTCAATAAAAAATCCAAAAACCTTGTTGTGTTTAATTTTCATATTTGCAATGCCAGTTTCGAGTTTTAGTTTTTCTAGCATGTCATCCATTAGGCCCTGTGAATTTTCTAGTAAATCTCTTTGATTAGACAACTCAAGGTCAGATTCTTTTTTAAAGATATAGCCTTTAGTCAAAATAATTTTTGGCTCTTGATCAATCAGTGATTCAAGCTCGACTACAACTTTCTCAATAGAATCTTTTGCGTCTAAAGTTCCAAACACGTCTTGTATATATTTAAGCCCTGCTATTTCTAAACAAGTTTGCAGGCTGTACTTTAGCGTGACCAGATCGGATGGAGTAGCTCTGTGTGTTTCAATCCTAGCTATTAATCTTGGGAGGTTTTTAATTTCTCTAAGTGTGCTTGCAAGCTGCTCCAATTGATCTTGCTTAATCAGAGATGTGATAATGTTTAAAGATGAATCTATTTTCTCTTGGTCACAAAATGGACTGCATAGTCGGTTGATTAATTTTCTGTTTCCCATCATTGTTCGACACTTATTCAGATGGCTAAAAAGTGAATTTTTAGTACTCCCATCAAAGTTATAAAAAACTTCTAAGTTTTTTAAAGTTTTATGACTCATCAAAAACCTTTCCGAACTTTTATAGTTATTAGATTTGTTAAAATATCGAACAAATTGTCCTAAGTGAATTTGTATATAATGCTTAATTAATCGAAAGTTATTCTTGTGGTTTAAATCAAGCTCAAGTTTATTTAGCTCAGAGTCCAAAACCTTCTCAGTTACAGCAATAGATTCTTTTTTCAACAAGACTGAGTGTAAATTTAAAAGATTATCTAATTCTAAAAAATCTTTATTATCAGTAATGATTTCAGAAACATTAAATTTATGAATAATTTCTTCTAAGTTTTGAAGTTCCAAAACCTCTCCAAAAGTTAAATTGAGCGAATGAATGTTGCAAACCAAAAACCGGATTCCATTTTTATCAAAATCCAAAGCCATGAGTGATTTATCTGAATCATTTTTAACACTCAAGTTAGTTGCAGGTGTAATTATAGAGGTAACTTTTCTTTCGACTATTCCTTTTTGAGATGGTTCCGACACCTGCTCAGCTACAGCTACTTTGTATCCGTGTTCCACAAGTTTATTAATATAGTTTTCGCTGGAATGAAAAGGGATCCCACACATTTTCTGGCTTCCATTTTTATTTTTGCGCCTAGTCAGTACTATCCCAAGTATTTCAGATGCTATTTCTGCATCTTTTTCGAACATTTCATAAAAATCTCCAAGCCTAAAAAACAAAATTGCATCAGCATGCTCTGATTTTATTTTTTCATACTGAATTTGCATTGGTGTTTTAGTTTTTTCAGACATAGAATTTACAAATAATTTAACTTTGCTTATTATTTTTGTAACTTAATTTATCTATAGTATGCAAGTAGAATCTCGAATTTTAAAACTGGATAACCATCTCATAAATCAGATCGCAGCTGGAGAGGTAGTCGAAAACCCCGCCTCAGCCCTCAAAGAAATTATTGAAAACTCAATTGATGCACAGTGCACTCATCTTTCAATCGATTTAGAATCTGGTGGTAAAACACTCATTCGCGTAGCCGACAATGGTAAGGGCCTTATGGAAAACGATTTACCACTTGTTTTTGAAAGGCATGCCACAAGCAAAATCCA
>Ga0163108_10000154_pt1 | contig 50976 bp, 36 predicted proteins | sample Fk1155metaG_FD_109644 | JGI IMG/M metagenome (GOLD analysis project Ga0163108, IMG submission 109644) | Marine microbial communities from the Central Pacific Ocean - Fk160115 155m metaG | ecosystem: Environmental > Aquatic > Marine > Oceanic > Photic zone | place: The Central Pacific Ocean...
ACATCCATTTTGATCAACTAAAACAATATTATATAAAGCAGTATCTAATTGCGTGAAGACTCCCGATCCCTGAAAAATTGCTCCAGAGTCTATGCTATAAGTATAACCTGCTGAACCTCCTGATGCCGTAATTCCTAAACTCCCGTTAATCCCACCACAAGTTGGATTAATACCTATAACCGTATCTATCTGAGGAAAACTAACTTGTACAAATACCGATGCATAACACGTATCAACAGTATCGGTCATCATGACCATAAAAGTAGTGTCTCCAACAGGCCATACTGGATTTGGATTATTTCCAGTATAATTTCCCATTCCATAAGAATAAAGGTCATGGAGCCAGGTAATTGTAAAACTTGGTGCTGCCTGACTTATTGAAATATTATCCAAGCCCCAGTGATCAAATCCAGCATTAGATGTCGCAGTTTGAATCCATCGAAATCTAGTATCTGTAGTTTGTGCAGCAAGTGGTATTTGTTCACAAAAAGCATTCCATACGGTCATGTCTAAAGGGGTTGCTCCGGCTTGACCTCCATTTGTGGGAGGCCAATAGGTGCCAGCTGGATAATTCCCATTTATCATTTGAGTCCAGGTACCACCACCATTAGTAGAATATTGCAAATAAACACCTTCATTGGCTAAATCGGGTCCTTCACATGGTGCAGCTTGACCTTGAATAGCATAACGCATTTCAAAACAAACATCTCCCCCATTTGATACATCCAAATCCACAGTTTCCATTATTCTAGGATGTTGTGAATTACTTCCCATCCACATAAAATCAGAATTATCAAGCGATGGAACTCCACATGTATTGTTTGCTATAGTTACGGTTTGTGAAAAATTCCAACCAACCGGTTGTCCGTTATTAAAAGTTTCTTGAAATGCAATAGACCCAAACCCTGAACCACTGACAGATAAAACAACACTATCATTACACGCAACAACCATCGTATCCTGTATCGGAGTTCCTGATGTTGAAGTTGAAGATCCGTATCCATTTAAAGTACATTGACTAAAAAACTCACCGGTAAAGAAGATAATAGAACAAAAAAAGAAAAGTAGTTTAGTTGATTTCATTTAGCAGAGTTTAGTTAGAAAAGTTTAAATAGTTTATTTCAGTTTTATTGGTGAATTACATGCAATTGGTAATCGGTAAGTACCACTGGAGAGAGATTTGCTGGCATGTGATGATATAATCGCATGCTCTGATCACTTTCCGAACATTTTCCAACTTTCACCTCTCCAGGTGCAAGTGTGTAGGAAAACAAATACTCGTCTTTTCCACAAGTAAGGCAAGTTCCATCATAGAAAAGGTCTTGTTGAATTTTAAAAATTCGAGTATCTTGAGTAAGATTGGTAAGCTTTAACATTACATAAGAATTATTAATTCCGGAAGTGTGGTTATCACATCCAGTAATAGTTCCTTCTATTTTCAAGTACTGGTCTTCAAAAATTATAGTGGTTTCTCCCGTAGTAACATCAATATTTTGTTGTTGGGCACAAATAGCAAAAGGTAAAATAAACAATATACTTGCAATAATTTTTTTAAAGTTAAAAGCTTTCATAATAATAAAATTTGTATAAAAATGGTTTAAAAAATCTAATGTATGTATTAATGACGACAACAATTTTGAGAAGGTTGCATCTTTTTTAAATAGTCTGATTAAATGTACAAATAAATTGTTCAAAATCCTTATTTAAATTAATTGAGGTTTATTAAAAATAACATATAAAATTGTAGCTTTACTTAAAACATTAATTTGAAAACAACAACAACATTTTGCCTCTTATTTCTTCTGTTTTTTGGTAAAATAAACTCCCAAATTATTAATGCCGATCTCTGGAAACTTAGAAATAAATGGGGTTATCTAGATTTTGAACGTGCAAATACAGCAAGATTTTCAATGTATATGTTACGTTCTCAAAAAAGAACAATTCTTTATATGAATCTTGCTAGGCAAAATGGTCCAAAATTTACGGAACTTGTCATCAAACCTTACATAGCTAAATATCCAGAAAAAGAGGATTTTTATATCCAACTAAGAAAAAAAGATATACCCATGCTTTATCCATCATTTAGATTATGGTTAACTGCGGCACCACATGCATTTGTTTCTGGTTTAATTGGCTCATATGGGCATCAAGCCATAGATTTAAGAATGGCTTCTTTTTTAAATTTGGATTTAATTGGAGAAAACTGCAGTTATGGGTATTTTAAAGGGCTTGATGTTACTTTACAATTATTAAAGAGTTCAGGACATCGAAGAAATATCCTTAACAAGAAGTTTTCAAGAACTGCAGTGTGCAAAATGCCACATATAAAAGATGGATGGAATTCGGTAAGCACTTTTAGTGGACCTAAATTTTCAGATATTATTTTTCGAGATCATTGTGAAATAAAACATTTACAATTCAATTTAGGCGTGTTAACAGATTTTCAAAATATTGGCTTTGATTTTCTAATTGGGCAAAGAAAAAACCACAATGTTAGTTCTGCTAGATGGGCAATTGGGTCTGAATTTATTTTATTAGATAAAAATATTCTCTATGCTCCCAAACTACAATGGGCAAGCGCATTTTATTATTTTTCATTAGGATGTAATTTTGTAAATTATATTTATGAAAATAAATGGGGCCCTGTATTAAGACCTGAAATATCCTTTAGACTTCCATTTACCGTATCAAAAAAGGGATTTCAAAACATAGACTTAGATTCATCAAAATCTTCTATTGGAATATCATATGCTTACAATTTAGCATTAAATAAAAATAAAATCCCAATTAAAAATCACGTGATTTCTATTACCTACAGCAAAAATTTTCTTTTCAAAGAAAAGTAAACTAACTTATAGATAGCCCAGGAAGACCTAATTTTAGTTTTTAAGAGATTAAACTGATACTTTAAAATATATATTAGAAAAATCAATTCCTCATACATCTAAAACAAAAAAGTCCCTTTCGGGACTTTCAGTCTTCTAAATGATTAGAATTTATATGGTTATAGCTTGTTCAAATTATTGGTGGCTTACGTGCAATTGATAATCGGTAAGTACCACTGGAGAAAGATTTGCAGGCATGTGATGATATAATCGCATGCTCTGATCACTTTCAGTGCATATTCCAACTTTCACCTCTCCAGGTGCAAGTGTGTAGGAAAACAAATACTCGTCTTTTCCACAAGTAAGGCAAGTGCCATCATAGAAAAGATCTTGTTGAATTTTAAAACTTCGGGTATCTTGGGTAAGATTGGTAAGCTTTAGCATTACATAAGTATTGTTAATTCCGGAGGTGTGGTTATCACATCCAGTAATGGTTCCTTCTATTTTTAAGAACTGGTCTTCAAAAATCACATTACTTTCTCCCGTAGTAACATCAATATTTTGTTGTTGAGAAGAAGCAATAAATCCAAAGGATAAAACAAAAAGTAAAGCTAAAAGTGTGTTTTTAAAATTCATTTTTTAGGTATTTGTTGAACATAAGACGCATCATTTTGCATATGGTTGTGCATTTTAAAAAGTAAAATCAATAATTGCACCTTTTTTGTTCAAAATTAAAAATAAATCTCTAAAAATCATTTCAAAGATTGTTAGCCATAAATTAATTTAAGATTATTATTTTTGGGCGTTTAAACTAAATTATATACGATGACAAGAAGCGAAGAACTTATAGAAATGGAGCACCAGTATGGAGCACACAACTACCATCCACTACCTGTAGTACTTAATCGTGGAGAAGGAGTTTATCTATGGGATTGCGAAGGAAAAAAATATTTTGATTTTCTTTCTGCTTATTCTGCAGTTAATCAAGGACATTGTCATCCTAAAATTATAAAGGCACTAAACGACCAGGCCTCTACCCTAACTCTAACCTCTCGAGCATTTCACAACGACATTCTTGGGGAATATGAAAAATTTGTAACCGATTTATTTGGATACGACAAGGTGCTTCCTATGAATACGGGTGTTGAAGGTGGAGAAACCGCAAACAAGCTTGCCCGAAAATGGGGATACCTGAAAAAAGGAATCGCAGAAAACAAAGCACGAATAATTTTTGCAAAAGGAAATTTTTGGGGTCGTACGCTAGCTGCTATTTCCAGCTCCGACGATCCTGTATCTTACGAAGGATTTGGCCCATACATGCCTGGATATGATTTAATTCCATACAACGATCTTGATGCATTGGAAAAAGAATTACAAGATCCAAATGTTGCGGCTTTTATGGTAGAACCAATACAAGGAGAAGCTGGTGTGGTTGTTCCACATGAAGGCTATCTTAAAGGAGTTCGTGACCTTTGTACAAAATACAATGTATTATATATTGCCGATGAAGTACAAACCGGAATTGCCAGAACCGGTAAAATGATTGCAAACGACTACGAAGACTCAAGACCCGACATCCTTATTCTTGGAAAAGCGCTTTCAGGTGGCGTATTTCCTGTATCTGCAGTTTTTGCCGATAACGAAGTAATGATGTGCATCAAACCAGGCGAACATGGATCTACATTTGGTGGTAATCCACTTGCTTGTGCAGTTGCTAAGAGCGCACTTGAAGTTGTGTTGGATGAAAAACTTGCCGAAAATGCATACGAATTAGGAAACTACTTTAGAGAGCAAATGAATGCATTTATCAAAGAAAGCTCCATGGTAACGCTTGTTCGAGGAAAAGGGCTCTTAAATGCCATTATTATAAACGACAGCCCAGATAGCTCCACCGCATGGGATATTTGTATGAAGCTTAAAGAAAATGGACTTCTTGCAAAACCAACTCACGGAAACATTATTCGATTTGCCCCTCCGCTTTGTATAAACAAAGAAGAATTGGAGGCATGCATTGAAATAATTAAGAACAGCGTACGTTGTTTTGAATAATTAAAAAGAAGACACGACATCCAATAAACAATGTGTATATTTGAAAAATAAGCTCTCGCCATGCAAAAAACCTTTACTAAATTATTTTATAGCTTTTGTTTTATAATGCTTTTTTGTTCTTGCAATGAGAAGATTAATCTAATTGGTGAATTTAAAGAAACAGCTGTCATCTATGGGATTCTTGATCAGGCAGACAGCCTGCACTATATTAAAATAAATCGTGCTTTTATTGGCCCTGGAAATGCTATTGAAATTGCCCAAATTCCCGATTCCTCGTATTTCAATCAAGTAGACGCTACCATTACCGAATTTGTGAATGGGGTCGAAAATAGATCATGGATATTAAGAGATACCATGATTGACGACAAGGAAACCAATGGTGCTTTTTTTGCACCTGACCAGAAGTTATATTACTTCAAAACACTCCCAACAAATTCTGATCAGTCGCAACAAATTTCAGGAAATCCTTTATTGACCTCTTTAAATAAAGATGCTATCTATAAATTAAACATCGTATTAAATGACGGAGAATTTGAAGTAAACGGAGAAACGGCACTTGTAAAAAACATTGCTACCAATTCTAGCTCCCAAAATTTCACATTTAAATTTGTCGATAATCCCGGAGAATACAAATCAACTGCTGTAACTATATCCAATACAGGAGAATCTTTTGTTGTTAACGCCTCATTAAACATTCAATACTATGAATACACCCCTAGTGGAACGGAGCTAAAAAGCTTCAACTGGCAGCTAGGAGAAGGTGAAGTAAGCCCCAATAACAACAAAACTTATAGTGCTGTTGGAGAAACTTTTTATACGCTATTACAATCAAACATTTTGTCCGATAACAATTCTGCTGTTACCAAAAGAACCTTTGGAGGAATCGAAATTACCATTACCGGAGGTGCTGATGATTTGAACAATTATATGCTTGTCAATCAGCCTAGCTCTTCGTTGGCTCAAAACAAACCCACCTATACCAATCTAAATGTAAGCAATGGTAAAAATGTCATCGGTATCTTTTCATCTAGACAAACTCTCAAAACTTACAAACCATTTTATGTTTCGCCGCAGCAGGCCTATCTTCGTGCCATTGATAAAAAAAGCACCCAAGAACTTTGTCAAGGCCCAATTACCGGAACATACCTATTTTGCTCCAATCATCCAGGAGATAATATCGTTGGAATGGAAGAGGCTTATGCATGTCCTTGATAAAACAGATTAATTTTAATTATCTTTCTAAAATATGAGCGAACGCATTACTTTTTTCGCTGATGTTTTGATACCTCTCCCAATTCATGAGGTCTTTACTTATCGTGTGCCTTTCGAAATGAATGATTATGTTTTGTTTGGCCAGCGGGTTATTGTTCCTTTTGGGAAATCTAAATTACTTACTGGAATAATTGTATCTGTTCATGAAAATATTCCCAAAAAATACCAGGCCAAATACATTGAATACTTATTGGATGACCAAGCTATTATTAGTAAGTCACAACTAAAATTATGGAAATGGATATCAGCTTATTATATGGCTCCACTTGGTGATGTGATGAATGCTGCCTTGCCTGCAAATTTCAAACTTTCCAGCGAAACCAGTATAATTCTACATCCCGATTTTGATTATAACAACTCTCTTGACCCCAAAGAAGAAACCATAGTGGATAGTTTGCAAATAAAGGAAAAACTAAACCTAAAAGAAATATCGGAATTACTTGGAATCAAAACAGTTCAACCAATTATTAAAAAATTAATTGAAAACAATGTTGTTATTTCTCACGAGGCATTAAAAGAGCGATATACCCCAAAAACAATTAGCTGCTATCGTTTTTCTGAGATGTTTAAAGACCCCGATTTATTAAGTGATTATTTATCAAGTATAGAAAATAAACCGGCTAAAAAAAAGCAACTCGATAGCCTTTTAATTTTTATCAATGAAGTCAATAAAAATAAAACTCCTATAGCTAAAAAAAGTTTACTTGAAAAAGGAGCAAACAATTCCTCACTTCTCACATTAGAAAAAAACGGAATTATAGAATCTTATCGATTTCAGATAAGTCGATTAAGCTCAAATGAAAACAAAATCTCTAGTCTTCCTTTATTAAGTACAGATCAAAAATCAGCCCTTGAGAATCTTAAAACTCATTTTAAGGATAAAATGACCTGTTTGCTCCATGGTGTAACAGGATCAGGAAAAACAACCGTTTATATTCATTTAATCCAAGAACAACTCAAATTAGGAAAACAGGTGCTTTATTTGATTCCTGAAATTGCATTAACCACACAATTAATAAGCAGATTATCCGCTTATTTTGGCGAACAAATTGGGGTATACCATTCGCGATTTAACCAAAATGAACGTGTAGAAATTTGGAATAACATTCTTAGAAACAACAAAAACAAATATCGAATTATTATTGGTGCTCGGTCGGCAGTTTTTCTACCATACCAAGAACTTGGCCTTATAATTATTGATGAGGAACATGAAAACACATTCAAACAAACAGATCCTTCGCCAAGATATAACGGAAGAGATGTAGCTATGGTGCTTGCTAGTCATCAAAATGCAAATGTGTTAATGGGTACTGCAACCCCATCAATGGAAAGTTATTATAATGCAAAAAATGGAAAATTTGGATTGGTCGAATTAAATCAGCGTTATAAAAATCTTGAAATGCCGCTAATTGAATTTGCAGATATGAAGCAGGAGAAAAAACAAAAAACCTTGCTCTCTCATTTTAGTAGTAAAATCATTGATGCAATAAATATATCGCTAGAAAACAAAGAACAAATTATTCTTTTTCAGAACAGAAGAGGCTATAACCCACTTTGGTCTTGTGAAGTTTGTTCATGGACACCACATTGTACACAATGTGATATTTCTTTGACCTATCACAAACATTCCAATACGCTAAAATGTCATTACTGTGGCTATTCTATCGCTCCTGTTGGAAGTTGCAAAGATTGTGGAAGTAATCGAATAAATATGCTTGGATTTGGAACCGAAAAAATTGAAGATGAATTATCTCTTATTTTTCCAGACATAAATGTAAAAAGGCTTGATTACGATACAACTCAAAAGAAAAATTCATATGAGCAAATACTCAACGATTTTGATCAGGGAAAAATTAATATTCTTATAGGCACACAAATGGTAACCAAAGGGCTTGATTTTAACAATGTGAGTCTTGTGGGAATACTTGATGCAGATATGTTACTTAATCGCCCAGATTTTAGAGCTTTTGAAAGAGCATTTCAGTTAATGGTTCAGGTGGCAGGAAGAGCTGGTAGAAAAGAAAAACAAGGCAAAGTCATAATTCAGAGTAGAAAAATTGATCATTGGGTATTAGATCTTGTTAAAGAGCATGAATACAAAAAATTCTATCATATTGAAATTGTAGAAAGAGAAAATTTCTTTTACCCCCCCTATTACAAGCTTATAAATCTAACGCTTCGACATAAAGACGAAAAAAAACTTTCTCATGCAGCAAAAGAATTTGCAGACAAATTAAAAATATCCTACAAAGAACGTGTTGTGGGTCCTCAAAATCCATTGGTGAAAAGAATTCAAAATTATTATTTGAAAATCATTAAAATTAAATTCGAAAAAAACATTGCCGATCAAAAATTGAAAAATCATTTACAAAATGAAATTAATTCGTTTTATGCAATACCAGGAAATAAAAGTATTCGTATTTCAATTGATATTGACCCTAACTAATCCAAGAAATTATATTAATAATTTGTATCTTTATTCCTTGCAAATAAATAAATTATGATAATTACAAACACTGAAACCATACCAAATAAAGAAGTTGTTGAAATACTTGGGATTTCAAGAGGAAGTACCGTTCGTGCAAGAAGTATAGGAAGAGATATATTTGCCGGATTAAAAAATATTGTAGGAGGTGAAATAGAAGAGTATACAAAACTTCAAGCACAATCAAGAGAACAGGCTATTCAACGAATGATTAAAGATGCAGAAAGATTAAATGCAGATGCTATTATCAATGTTAGATTAACAACTTCTCTTATCATGCAAGGAGCAGCAGAAGTAATGGCTTATGGCACAGCTGTCAAAATATCCTAAAACAAATTAACATGATTCTTTTACCAATTTTAATATGGGGTTCCATCATCGCAATTTTAATCTATTTAATAATTAGAAGAATTAAAATCAAAAATGAAGAAGATTTTGAACAAAGAGATAACTAAGAATATATTGAATTACAGACATATAGTCTATTTACTTTTTTCGGGTTTAGTCTTAAGCTCGTTAAGCTCCTGTGTTGTTTATTATAAAACTGATGATCTAAGAAACACTATAGACAAAACGATTACTCAGGCCAATAATAATTACACTGAGGCAAACAGAGATTATCAAGAGAAAAAAAGAATTTATTTTGGGCTCAAAAATAACATTGTTGATCCAGCTATTTCGCCATTTAACTCCATTACAAAACAAAATTCAGTACTTCAAAATGATATAAATTCGTTAAAAACAATTAATAATGAGCTTGTTAATAACAAAAATTCCTTTGAAACACTAGTTCAAGGAAAAAGCAAAATTAGTTCGAATGAAAAAGAATGGAAAGAATTTAAAATAATTAAATCAAATTTAGAATCTGGAGTTAAAGAATTTCAAGAACAGGGAGAAAAATATTCAGCAAGTTCTAACGAATTTGTTAATCAAATAAACAATAGCAAATTCGCACAAATAAGCCCTAAAGATTTTGATAAACAAATAAAAAGCAACATTACTAGCCTAAATGCATCTCTTTTGGAGGTTACAAACAAGTTAAAAAAAGCCGTTGTGGATATCGAACATATTCACGATATAAATGGAATCTCTGACAGTGTTTATTTATCTAAAAAAGAAATTCTCCTTGAAATGGATAGCAAGACAAAAGATATAAGATCTAAGAGTAAGTTAATGAATAAGTTACACAAAAACTTTAAAAGAAAGACTTTAGGTAAAAAAAAGCTATGGGTAGGAGAAAACACCAAATCAAATGAACTCATAAATAAGATTAAAAAAAATGCTAATGAAATAAGTAGGTTAAGGAACGAATTTATGGCATTATCCAACAAATTAAATGCACCATAAACTATTTATGTCATGAAAACTCTACAAACATGGCTTGATGAATATGGAGATAGTCATCAAAATAGAACTAATAAAACAATTCATTATATATGTGTACCCTTAATTTATTATTCTATAGTTGGTCTTTTAATGTCTATTCCGTTAGGACCATTAAAGAATATTGATCAGGTTTATCATGTTAATTGGGCCATCATTACTCTTATTCCAGTACTTTTTTTCTACTTGAGATTATCTCCTAAAATGGCATTTGCTATTTTAATATATTCCATTACTTGCATCTTTATAAACCATCAAATTTCTTTTATTTCTGAAATTGAATTATGGCTTATTTCTTTGATTATATTTGTTATTGCATGGGTTTTTCAATTCTATGGCCACAAGATAGAAGGAAAGAAGCCATCTTTTTTTAAAGACATTCAATTTCTTCTTATTGGTCCTGCTTGGATTATAAATTCACTAATATTTAATCAAAACAAAACCTCAAACAAATGAAAAAACTTCTTTTTTTACCACTTTTATTTGCAACTTCTGTTTTATACTCACAAAACACCGTTTGCTTAACAATTGAAAGCAACACCAATACAGGACAAGCTTTTACTGGCTTTACAAAATATGTAAATGTATTGGATTGTTTTGATGTATATGCAGAATCAAGCATCTCTGATCAAAAAGTTCTTCATGCTGCAGCCGTTGCAGCAGAGCTTTTAGATAATAACGAAGATGGTATTGTTGATGACCCTCTTCTAAAAGCAGAATTATCTTCTAATCAAGCTTTGATTCCAATATTTTCTCAAGAGCAAAGTGCTGCAGAAAATAGTTTTTTCAATTATTATAATGGAAATGGAGCAGGTGCTGTTCTTTATATGAATGAAATGGATCCCTCTCAACCAGGACATTGGGGAGATGATGCAACTGTCGAAGAAGTGATGCATGTTATTAATGCTATAGGGCATGTAAACATCTATTCTTCTGCATTTTCTTTTAGTCCAAATTCATCTTTATTAACTGCTGCTATGGATGTAGCTAGAGGAGGGCAATTTTTAAGCGTTCCAAATCAATACCCCGCATCTGCATGGTATCATTATGATGACCAAACCTGTGATTACGGATGTATGGCAATAGAATACCTGTATTGGGCACAAGTAACCAACATGAATATTTTGAATGATCCGCAAACTGCTGCTGGTATAGCTAATGAATGGGAACCATACTCCCCTGCTCTATTACAAAGCATGGATGTCCTAATGTATGCGTTAATTACAGACTCACAATACAAACTACCATCTTCTGCCCCAGATGGAAATTATTGTCCAACATCTGGTTTAAATCAATTAAATGATAATTTTAAATTCTATCCAAATCCTGCAGACAATAAAATTATCATTCATTCTGATAAAAATGGCTTAGCTAATATCTATAACCTGCAAGGACAATTAATTTTAGCTGATATTTCCATTAATAATTCCAAAAATGCAATCTCACTCTCTTCTTTAAATTCAGGAAGTTATTACATTGTAGTGAACAATCAGAAGCTTCTTTTAGTTAAAAAATAACAAGTAGAAAGCAATGAAATTTCTTTATTTTTTCATTTCATTTTTTCTTATTTACGCATGTAAAAACGCTAGCTATAAGATTTATAAGTCTGAAATAAAAGAACTAACAGATCAACAATATCCAGACAATAACGATATTGAGGTTAGGTCTAGCTTATGGAACAAATACAGCCATCATAATTTTGAAATAAAACGAAATGATAAATTTGATTTTGATATTACTATTACTCCCAAAAATGAATTTAGTGACACCATCATTTTAAAAGGGATTAATATTCTTTCATGGATTCCAACTGTTCCAAAGCATATTGCAAATAATTCATACTTAAAATCAATTGGAATAATTAATTCCGAATGGAACAGACAACAAGTGAAAATCAAGGATGAACATTTAAGAGTCACGGGGAACAAAGAAGAAAAAAACAAAATAGTCCGAGTAGATTTAGCTAGAAACTGTTTGAATTCCTATGCATGGGAAGTAATTACATTTACTAAAGAAAACAATAAAGTTAAACCTCTTTATCATGGATGGTTTGATTTTCCAAAAGAATTGTATCGTTTGCTTTTTGATGAAGTAAATAAAGATATTTTAACTTTTGAAGAGTATAGAGAACATTTGGAGAACTATAAAGACCCAGAAAAAGAAGTGATTGATTTTAATGTACTTCGAAGTGTAGAAAACACGAAAAATGTCCCTTTTTTAGATTATAGACTAGAATTTTATCCCATGACTGGTGCTCGTAAAACAAAATACAAAAACATTGTATGCCCACAGCAACCTCATAATATTGAAGATATGTTAAATGATTCTACAACATATTCCACATTTCAGTGGCCAGGTTATTATGACACCAAAGATCCAAGGAGCACCACTTTAAGTATGCTAGGCATTCCAAAAAAAGTGCTGATCAAAAACACCATTTCAAATAATATAACCAAAGATTCGTGTTATGAATTTGACATCAGTTATGCCAGAAATACGGATACAAATTACATTACTAGAGTAGTAATTGGCGGAATAAAGAAAAGTCAACTTAAGCAACTAGATATTGTCAATTACAACAAAGGATTAAAAATGCCAATGGGTATTGGGAATCATGGATTTTACGAACCCATTAATTATGCAGAGACTCATTCTAGTTCTGACAGCCCTTATTATGGCTTTGTAATCGACAATGAAGAAAAATGGGTAGACAGCCATTTTTTTGGTATTGATGGTCCATTGCTTCATCTAGATACAGATGACCCAAATATTCTTCATTTTTGGTTATTATCTTTTGAACGTCACGCAATGGTTTGTCATCTAACATTTTCTTTGAATAATCATAAATTAGGTAATACAGATAATTAATATTGTGCCCTCATCCTTTGAACTTATTTCAAAATATCAACCAACAGGAGACCAACCTCAGGCTATTGATCAATTGATAAAGGGAATAAAAGCCGATATTCCTAGACAAACACTTTTAGGGGTCACAGGAAGTGGGAAAACATTTACCGTAGCAAATGTCATCAAAGAACTAAACAAACCCACTTTAATACTATCTCATAATAAAACTCTTGCAGCTCAGCTATATGGAGAATTCAAGCAATATTTCCCAAACAATGCAGTGGAATATTTTGTTTCTTATTATGATTACTATCAACCTGAGGCTTACCTTCCCGTATCAGGAGTTTATATTGAAAAGGATTTACAAATAAATGAAGAAATTGAAAAATTACGCCTCTCGGCAACATCATCACTTTTATCAGGAAGGAAAGATGTAATTGTTGTAGCATCTGTTTCTTGTATTTATGGGATTGGAAATCCAGCAGAATTTGAACAAAGTATTATTTCATTGGAAGTAGGCCAAACAATTTCAAGAAATAAATTCTTATTCAGACTAGTTGAAAATCAATACAAAAGAACTGATAACTATTTTGACAGAGGTACCTTCAGAGTTTTGGGTGACACCATTGATATATATCTTGCATATGCTGATTATGCCTTAAAAATTGAATTCTGGGGTGACGAAATTGAAGGCATCAATAGCTTTGAAGTTGAGAATAACTCAGAAATAGAAAATTTTGAAAAAATAGATATTTATCCTGCAAATATTTTTGTTTCAAGCCCTGATAACACAATGCAAGCTATTGAACAAATTGCAATAGACATGCAGCTTGAAGTAGAGGAATTGAAAAAAGTCGGAAGAGATATAGAAGCAAACAGACTTTATGAAAGAGTTGATTATGATCTTGAAATGATTCGAGAACTCGGTTATTGCTCTGGAATTGAAAATTATTCAAGATATTTTGACCATAGAAGGCCTGGAGATAGGCCGTTTTGTTTATTGGATTATTTTCCAAAAGATTATTTAATGGTAATAGATGAAAGTCATGTCACACTTCCACAGGTAAAGGGAATGTATGGAGGCGATAAATCTAGAAAAGAAAATTTAGTAGAATATGGATTTCGCCTTAAAGCTGCTATGGATAACCGCCCATTAAAATTTGATGAATTTGAATGCATGCAAAAAAGAACAATTTATATTTCAGCAACACCAGCTGATTATGAAATTGAAGCATCTGAAGGGATTATAGTGGAACAGGTTATCAGACCAACAGGATTATTGGATCCTATAATTGAAGTAAGACCAAGTAAAAATCAGATTGACAATCTCATTTCTGAAATTCAAAAAAGAATAGATAGTTCAGAAAGAACTCTAGTAACCACACTCACAAAACGAATGGCAGAAGAGCTTCAAAAGTATTTGGATAAAATTGGCATATTATGCAGATATATTCATAGCGATATAGACACTATTGAGCGAGTTGAAATACTACGACAGCTAAGACTTGGACAATTTGATGTATTGATTGGAGTGAATTTATTAAGAGAAGGATTAGATCTTCCTGAAGTGTCTCTTGTTGCAATTATTGATGCTGATAAAGAAGGGTTTTTAAGAAATGAAAGATCTTTAGTTCAAACAGTTGGAAGAGCTGCAAGAAACATTAATGGTTTTGTCATCATGTATGCTGATAAAACAACTGGCTCCATGCAAAGAACAATAGATGAAACAAATAGAAGAAGAGCTATTCAAATCAATTACAATAAACAACATGGGATAACTCCTACTCCATTAATAAAATCTGAAAAAATGATTATGGAAGCAACAAAAGTAGCTGATGGAGATATCTATTCTAAAGGCAACATGCAAAATGATGAAATAATTGACCTTCCTAATTTTAAGAGCAAAAAAGAAGCGGAACAAAAAATAAAAAAACTTGAAAAAATAATGCGTAAACATGCTAAAGAACTAGATTTTATAGAAGCGGCTAGAATACGTGATTTAATTAATGAAATAAAAAATAAGCTTGAGAAAAACTAATAATTTATTAAGATATGTGGCATGGTCAGAAGGGATATCATTTCTTCTTTTTGGAATTTCAATGCCATTGAAGTACCATTTCAATATTCCAGAGCCTAATTATGTCATTGGAATGGCTCATGGCCTTTTGTTTATAGTTAATGATTTTAGTAAATGCAAAAAGTAAAAAATGGGACATAAAAACTGTTTTTATACTATGTTTTTTATCTTTTATTCCATTTGGAACCTTCTACGGAGATTATAAATATTTAAAAAATCAGTAACCTCCTTTTTCTTTTGGAAAAGCATTAAAAGTTCCTGATGATTTCGCCAAAATAATATCCTCCTCATTATACATATTTGCCTCCATATGTAAAATATTATTTCCTCTTTTTAGACAATTTGATTTAACAATAATTTTCTCACCAGGCTTAACAGCTCTTAAAAAAGAAATTTTCATTTCAAGTGTAGAAACAATCTTAGCAGAAGAACATACAAGAGATAATGCACCAACTCCCATACATGAATCAAATAAAACAGCAATTAAACCACCGTGAGCTGCATGAGGAGTTGCTAAATGTTTTTGCTGAATATCACATACATATAGTGCAACTCCAGGCTTTACAATGGAGAAATTCAAATCTAAATGCTTTCCAAAATTATTATTTTGGATATATTTTTTAATAAGCGGGTGGGTATTTAAAGAATGCAAAATTGTTATTTGTTTAAATATAAGTTGATTTTATTTAATCTATAATCTACAATCGAAGATATTTTTTCGCAAAATTGAATAGGCGTAAGTATTCTCCACTCCGTCTCATCCAATTCTCCTCCAGAAATCAAAAATTGATCAAGGTTAATACTTTGAAACTCTCTAATAACATGATCATGGAAATTTATCAATGAAATCCAGCCATCTTCTAACTGATCATACCATTCTTCGTAATAACATTCATCAGAGTAATGAAAATTCAACACATTTTCACCAATCAAAATAAATTTATTTACACCTAAATCAAGCAAGGGATCAATTATTTCATTTTTTAAATGCATGATGTCATTTTCAATTGCATCATTCCATTCACCCATTAATTCAATAACAACAAGCTGATCGGTATAATCAACAAATAAAATTTTTATAAATAAAGTAGATGATCCAAAATTATCCCATTGAGGATGTAATAAAAAATTATATACTTTGTTGGTAAATTCAAATTCACTGTATTGCCTCCCAAAAAATGGAGAAAAGCTATCTTCATTAGCTATATAATAATCTCTCCAATGATAATGTGGTTCAACAAAATGCATAAAACAAAAATAAAAAATGTGGAGTAAATATTTTGTATAATTTCTTTTAAATTTGAAGTCTTAAAACAGATACTCCAAACCAAATGAAACAATTAAGCTTTATACTATTAATTTTTATTCTTTTTTCATGTTGTAATGACGAAGAAAAAACAATAAAGAATCGGAAAATAGAAAATGTTTCATCTTCAATAATATCAAATCAAAAAAACATTGCCTTATTTGGATCCATTGATTTAAAAATAATATTAGATAAATCAAAATACGCTCAAATTCCTTTATATGGTCCTTTTGCTGAATCTGTACTTAGTGATTATTTATCTCATATTAATTTAAAAAAGCCTGTATATTACGCTTTAGAAGGCCCTTTTGATGAAAACTATTTCTCAATGGATATCAAAAATGAACAAAGCTCCACAAAATTCATTTTTGCTGAAATAAAAAACAATAAGGCCCTTCTTGCTTTCATGCAAAAACAAGGTTTTGAAAAAAGAAGTTTAAAAAAAGAACAAATAAACTACTTCTTTAAAAGTAAATTAATGTTTGCAGTTCAGGGAAATATCTTAATTGCTATTATTGGTTGTAATGAAGATGAAGCAAAAAAGAAAGCTATAAGTGCGTTTAAAAATGCATCCAAAAAAGAAAATTCACAAATCACTAAATGTTTAAATAAAAAAGGAGATTTATTAGTTGCTGTTAACCTAAAAGAGTTATACAATAGCTCAAATACGGAATTAAATAGTTTAGCTGATTCGACGAAAAAATCTATAGAAGAAATGGCAGAAAACTCTTTTCATGTTTCCATAGTTAATTTTCAAAAAGGATCTATGAAAATAGAAGGAACAAATTATTTTTCTCCTGCTCTTACAAAAGAATTGAAATTCATAAATAGTAAAGGTAGGAAATCAATAATAAGTCAACTTGGAAGTGGAAAGCCTAAAGCAGGAATAGACCTTAATATGGACTTTAAAGAATTATCGAAACTATCAAACAAATATTTTAAACAATACAATAACATCTTAAATCAAACAGTTGTTGGAATGTTTTTACCTAACACAGGTTTAAGCGGCATACTAGATGACATATTGAACGGACGAATTTCCGGACTTGTTTACCCTGAAAAAAATGAATTTGGAGGAATCACACCTGAATTCAATTTATATGTAGGGCTTGGTAAAAAAGGAAAAAAAGAATTACAAGGAATTGGTAATTTATTTTTATCTGAAATGGGGGATTTATCCATTAATAACAACTCTATCACCCTATTTACAAGCAACAAATACAAACCAAACAAAGGGGATTTAATTATTCATGATGAATTCGTCAATTTTGGAAATAAACCCATTAGTTGTTTTGTAGATCTCAAAGATGTCGATACTAGAGAGTTTGAAGAAATGACCTATGGAAGTATTAAAAAAATAAAAAGAATTTATTTTGAGTATGACCTTGAAGGAGGTTATCTATTGGTAACAACTAAAGATCCAGATAAAAATTTCCTGGAATCCCTGATTGATGTTGGAATTGAATTCGTTAATAAAGAATTTCTAAACAGTATTTTTTAAGAATATACAAGTTGGGTAAAGATAAATTAAGACGCTGGAAAGAAATCAAGACATTTAACAATGTCATTGAAAACGAATTTGGATCAGATTGCCAATTTAAAGGCAAATGGAACAGCAAATTTTTTAAGAATGACAATCCAATTGTTTTAGAACTTGGTTGTGGAAAGGGAGAATATACGGTTGGTCTTGCAAATCGAAATAAAAACAAAAACTACATAGGAGTTGACATTAAAGGAGCTAGAATCTATATTGGTGCAAAAGAAGCATACACCAAAAAACTAAGCAATGTTGGTTTTTTAAGAACAAGAATTGACTTTATTGATCGGTGTTTTGAACAAAATGAAGTCGATGAGATTTGGTTAACCTTTTCGGATCCACAACCTAAAAAACCAAGAAAAAGACTAACATCTCCCCTATTTATTGAACGATATCGAAACTTTTTAAAACCAAAAGGACTGGTTCATTTAAAAACCGATAATTCTCTTCTTTATGAATATTCTATCGAAGAAATTAAAGAAAAAAACTACCCATTGCTTTATAGTTCGAGCGATATATACAAGGAACTAGAAATTTTAAAAACCAAAGAAGAACAAGAAGTTCTTCAAATCAAGACACACTACGAAAAAATGTTTTCTGATAAAGGACATCTTATTAAGTACTGTTGTTTTTTAATTAATTAAATTACATTATGAATCAACAAAAAGCAAAAGAACGATTATTATTTAGTGGACCAATGTTTATAGGATTAGGACTTGGTTTTGTATTTGGATACGTTGCAGCCGGCGTTTTAATAGGTATTGGTGTTGGTTTTATTTTACAGTTTTTGTATCTCAAAAATAAATAAAATGAAAATTGTATTTGTTCTCTTTTTCGTCTTTAGCTTTAAGCTTTGTTATCTTCAAGAAATTAATGTAGAAAGACCCATTGATTTAGTTGAGAGTAAAATCGATAGTTTTCCCGATAATTTTCAGATTTCAATCGCATTAATCAAAAATGACAAGGTAAGTTATATTGGTTTTCAAAAAATTAATGGAAAACTAAAACAAATTTCAAACCACGACTCCATCTTTGAAATCGGATCGATTACCAAGGTTTTTACAGGAACTCTTTTGGCAAACATGGTAAACAAAGGAAAGATTAAACTCAATGGAAAGGTTCATAAACAGCTTGGATTCAAGCTTTTCAAAAACAAAAAACTAAGATATATTCATTTGGCTAACCATACTGCTGGACTTTATCGCTTACCATCAAACATCTTGGATTTAGCAAACAACAATCCTGAAAAACCATATGACCAATACACCGACTCTCTATTTGAATATCATCTTAGAAATGAATTGCAAATTAAAAACAAACCTGGAACAATTCATGAATACTCCAACCTAGGCACTTCCATTATTGGATATGCAATTTCTAAAATGGAAAATAAAAGCTATTCGGAATTATATCAAGAAGAAATTTTTAAAAAATATCATCTAAACGACACAAAGTGTCACTCTAATAGAGTTGAAATGGTTCGTGGCATTAATCATGACGGAGAGTTTGTTCCAAACTGGGATTTTGGGCCAATGTTTCCATGTGGTGGAATCACCTCCAACACCAAGGATTTAGCCAAATTTTTAATCGCTCATTTTGATTCCACAAACCTAGATTTAAAACTTGCATGTTCTCCAACATTTAAGATAAATGGAAATTTTAAGATTGGGCTATCTTGGCATATTTTTAACATACCTAAATTAGGCAAAATAATTTTTCATAATGGAGCAACTGGAGGATACAGATCTTGTACTGCTTTTATGCCAAAATTTAAAACTGGTGTAGTCGTTTTATCCAACATCTCTGCTTATTCAGCATATGCTGCAGAAATTGATGGAATTTGTACTGGTATTCTTAAGATAATTACTAAACCACTAAAAAATAATTAATTTCACTTAAATAATTTTAAATATGAAAAGAATAATACTGTTTACATTTTTATTGATTCCATTTTTAAACAATGCACAAAATGAAGCTTATTCATTTGTGAAAGATGAAGCTTTCTTTTACATCATTGATACGGCTACATTTACACATACAACAGACACGTTAACTTCTTCTTTAGGAAATGTAAATGGCGTTTTGGGAGCAGACACAGATCCTTGTGGGGATGTTTTTGTTGTATATAACAGTATTCAGGGAAGAAATCTTGGAAAGGTTAATCTTTCTACAGGTGTAATTGATGATATTGGAACACTTAATATAGATGGAGTTGCAAATATCACATTTTCTGAAAACGGAGTTCTTTATGCCGTTACAGGAGATGGATCAACAGTTGGCGAAACATTATTTACCGTTGATACTTCTAATGCTCAAATGACTCAAGTTTTAGCTTTAGGTAATGGGAATGATGGAGAATCAATTGAATATTGTACAGACGATGGAAAAATATACCATTGGAGTGGTTGGGCAACTACTAGCTCGCCTAATAATGTTGTTATGGAAAGCATCGATATAAATACATTAAGCATAAGTAACATTCCTTTACATGGTCCTGGCTACAATTCACTTCACAATGTAGCAGGTTCAAGCTATGCTGGAAATGGAAAATTTCTAGTTTTTGATGTAAACAATAGTTTGCATTTTTATGTAGACACATCAGGATTAATAAGCTTACCTCTTGACTCTACAAATCAAGTAGGTTTTTCAGTAAAAGGAGTTCTATTTTTGGATACTGCTCAATCTCAAATCGCAAACATTTACCAAAATAATTCCATTGGAATGGATTCCATATGTAGTGGAGACACCATTGCTTTAAAATGTTTAACTGCTGGATCAAACTACCAGTGGTATAAAAACAATGTTTCGACTGGAATTACAGATTCTATTATATATGTTGTTTCAGGTGGGAACTACACCTGTACTATATTGATAGCTGGAGGATGTACTATAAACTCCAACTCTATAAACATTACTGAATTAAATACACCCAATGTGAATATAAACCCAAACCCAGCTAGTTATTGCTATGGCGATAGTGTTTTATTAAGCGGTAGTTCTGGTGGTAGTTCACAGTGGTATGTATATAATCAATTTGCACAAAGTTTTGTGTCAATTAGTGGCGCTACAAACAATACTTTTTATGCCACAAATCCTGGAACTTATAATATGCAAAAAACAAATAGCAATGGTTGTTCTGCTTTGGCTAATAACTCTGTAATCGTTACAGAGAATCTAAATCCTACACTTAGCTTATCCACCTCACTTAACTCAGACACTATTTGCATATACAATGGAATTGTTCAAATAACATCTGTTCCTAGTGGCCCAACTTTTAGTGGAAATGGAGTAAGTGGTAATTTTACAGGAGGAGCCGATTTTGATCCGAATACGGCTGGAATAGGAACTCATGTTATTTCTGCAATATATACCGATTCCAATGGTTGTATTGGAGTCGATAGCTTAACTATTTATGTAGATGCATGTGCAACTGTAAATGAAAGCTCACTATCTAATATTCAAATTATTCCAAACCCAAATAATGGCACATTTAAAATTGAGGGAATAAAGGAAAAGCAAAATTATTTAATTAAAGACATTCAAGGTAAGATAATTAAGCGCGGAAAGATTGAAAACAAATTATCAACAGTTAATATAGATTTTATTAAAACTGGCATTTATTTTATTGAAATAAATGAAAATAATAATATAAAATCTATTCGATTCGTTGTCGAAAAATAAATTAGATAACTCGAAAAGAATTTTATTACCTAATAATTTTTATTTCTCCGGCAGATTTTATTTGGTAAATAAACCCCTCTTTTAAATTTTTAAATGTGGTTTTCGAGCCATCAGGCCAAATTGCAGTAAGCTTGTCCAATGTTTTTGAATCTCCAAGTCCAAAGTAAAGGATACGAGTAGATTGCGAAGCTTGTCCGCTTGCCCCATCAACTTCTTTTATCATGCTTTTACCATTATGTTCAAATAATGCTCTACACGAAAAACAATCCTTATTTATTTTCTTCCCTCCTACCATTTCAATTCCAATAAAATTTGTTTTATCACTTTGGTTTTGATATACTTTTAGTTTTTGATCTTTCTTTTCATAAGCACTCCATGTCAATTTTACTACAGAAGAAAATATATCTAGATCGCCATCGTGGTCATAATCAAATATAACTGAGCCTCTATGAGAAAGTAAATCATCTACACCTGATAAAGGAGATGAATCAAAAAAAAATCCATTTTTATTGATAAATAATACGTTTCGATCTTTAATCGCAGTTTCTGGAACAAGTGTTGCTACATTTCCTTTGGATACATATAAATCCAAATCTCCATCAAACTCATAATCAAAAAACAAGCCACTCCAACTAGTTCCCATAACTGTATCATACACATAACTTAGATCAATTTTTTTTTCTTGGGCAACATCAATTAAGTTTCCTTTATTATTAGTGAACAAATAATTTCTACCAATATTTGTGATATAATAATCTATATCTCCATCTTGATCAAAGTCCCCCTTTCCTATTCCCATACCATACATTTCTTTAGAAAAACCTTTTTCTAAGCTAACATCGGTAAAAGATGATTCGGGAAAATTATTTCTGTAATATCTATTTCCTTGATGTGTCCATTCCCCAAAGTCATTTAGCAAAAGTAAATCCTGATCCCCATCATTATCTACATCGGAAAAACTAGCCGCAAGACCACATCCTATATCATTTACTCCAAAATCTATACCGCATTCATAAAAGCTTTTTCCTTTTTTATTAATGAGTAATTTATTTTCATAACCAATCGGATCATAACCTATTTCACTTCCTAAACTATCCATTATTCCTCCCATGGCAGAAACATAATTGCATAAATATAAATCTGAATATCCATCCTTGTTAACATCTCCCCAACATGCAGAGGAATAATTTCCCTTTTCAACAATTCCCTCTAAAGAAATTAATTCAAATTTTTTTCCTTTAATGTTTTTTAAAATTGCTGGATAGTGCTTATCTCCTTGTCCAATACCTACTCCATAATTGGCAATTACAAAATCTTGATATCCGTCGTTATTATAATCTGCACAAAATGCACCCTGAATAAAATACCCTTTTAGTGATTCTAAACCATAAGCTTGTGTGCCATCAAAAAAAGTTCCGTGGTCATTGATCCATAATTTAGATTCAAACACTCCTCCTGATTGGAAAAAATCTTCCCATCCATCGTTATTCACATCAATAACCATTAGGCCTCCTCCAGCCATTTGAAAATCATTTCCAGGATAGATATAATCTATTCCAATACTATCGGAAACTTCTTTAAACAGCTTCTTTTGAGAAAAACAAAAATGAAGAGAAATGGCACATATAACAAAAAGAGATGCTTTCAATTTCATTTATCAAATTTTAAATGATTGATTACATATTTTCCCATTTTTTTTCCATACAAAAGACTTAAATCCAAAGTCTTTTTAAAATGAATACCTCCATAATACCTTGAAATAGAAGCTTCTTTTCCCATTTCATCAAAACCATGAAATTTTCTTGAAGTCCCATCAATATCAAAACGCAAAGAATGCGAATCATCAACAAAATCAATTTCATTACCAAAAACATATTTAAAAACCTCTATTGCTGAACCTGCTTGATAAGAATGGCCTGATGGGAATTCAGGAAATGGAGGAGTATTAATTCGAGTGTTAAAATATGGATCTATATATCGATGAATATAGCTTATTGGGCGTATAAAATTGTATTTATACTTCAATCTCCAGCAAACAATATTTGCTTCATTCATCGAAATACCAAGTAAAACATAAAATCGAAGAGCATTTTGAAGTTTTAAATTATATTTTTCAACTAATTGAGTAGCAATTGAAAAAAAATGTCCGGCAGGTGTTCCTGAATATCCAGGGGAATCATCCCAATATTCTGCGACAGTTTCAAAATGCTTGTCATTGCTTTTTGAATTTTGATAAACTCCCATAGCATCTTTGTACATGGCTGAAGTTGAATCAGTAGAGAACTCAAATACCTCACACCCAATAGAACTTGAATCACTATATTGTAAAAATTGTCTATTCTCTCCCCAATAAGGCAATAAAGAGCTCAAATAACCTGGTGTTGTTTTAGTCCAGCACTCCAAACATTTAGGAGCTTCAAATGAATTCGGATAATTATTTCTAAAAGAAGTATCTGCGCCATCGGTTTTAGAAAAAGAAATAATTTCATTGGCAAGACTATCTGAAAATAAAAGCAATTCATCAAGAGGAAGTGTCATAGAAAGCCCTATAGAAGGTTGGTAATAAACTATCGACAAACACTCTTTATGTATACTATCATAAATTGATTTAATTTCTAATTGAATGGCTCTAGGCATTGCTCTATATAAATAGCAAATTACCTTATAGGAAGTTCTATTGGCAATAATAGCCTTATCTATTGAGTGATGTGATTTTAACGAATTTAACCATACCGTTCGTTTATAAGCATTTAATTGATTGCATAGAGATTCATTTTTAGAATCATCAAAAATATTACTTTCAAACATTGCTAAAGTAAGGTAAGCATAAGCTCTTGCAGATACAGGAGCTGTAAATCCAACTGTATTTTTAGTCAGTTTATCCGCTTCTTTTAACCATAAATTATGAATCTTTAAAGCTAAGCTATTTGCATTTAAGCTAATCTCTTTAACATTAATATCTTCTGGTTTATTTGATTGTGGAAAAACAATCACAAAGCAATTCAAAACAAAAATCAAAGAAATATAATACTTCATCAAATGGTAACTTATTTGAAGTAAAAATAAGCAATAATGAGATTAAGAATAAAAATTTCCGTTCAATAGTCCGTATATTTGAAAATTAAACAATATTTCATGATACGCTATTATATAATCGCTCTATTTATATGTTCTACTCTTGCATTAAAGGCACAGGTTTCCGAAGGTTTTTTTCAATACAATATTGATGTCACTGCAATTGATACAAGCCTAGAAACCAAAAGATCTGTTAGCATGTTAAGAAATAGCAAAATGACTATTTTTTTTGATCAAAACAATTACACTAAAGTGATTTTTAAAATGGGGATGATGTTTACATCAGATATTATCGTCAATCATAAAACCAATGAATCACTAACATTAAGCAACAGCATGATGGGCAAATATGCCATTAAATCAATTGTTGATCCAGAAAGTATGTCAAAACAAGATTCATCGGTTATTGTAGACTTAATTAATGAAGAAAAAACAATTCTTGGATTTAATTGTAAAAAAGCGATATTGAGCAATAAACATAATAATCAAAAATTGATTTATTGGTACACCAATGATTTTGATATAAAATTATACAACACCGCTTTTGTAAACCCTAATATTCCTGGCTTCCCATTGGCTTTTAGCACTATTGACAAAGGCGTTTTCATGCGTTATCAAGTAACAAATCATTCATTTAAACTATCTGATAAAGAAAAGATTTTTTCGTTTGAAATACCCGAAGGCTATACGGTTACTGAAGAATAAAAATACTTATTGTTGTAAACGAATAAAAACAACCCGATTTTTAGCATGATCCTTTTGTGAACAAGTTCTTTTACAATCAACAGGAGGATTTTTTTCACCAGTAGATTTCATGGTAATTTGATTAATAGAAATGTTCATTGACACCAAATAGTCTCGTGTATTTTGCGCTCTTCTCATTCCAAGATCTAAATTATAAGTATCGGAGCCTCTTGAGTCTGTGTGTCCCTCAAGAAATACTTTACTATCTGGATGCTCTGATAAAAATTCAACAAGCTTAGATATTTCCAATTCCGACTTATTGACTTTATCACTATCAAAATCAAAATAAATATCTTTATTTTTCCATTCTGATAAAAAAACATCATCCATTTCCTTTTTAAGGTCTTTCAAATCAAAAATAGAATCATTATCGTTTAATACCAATAAAGTATCTTCTCTACATAGTTTCAAATAATACACATCATCATCACCTGTTCCTTTTCTGTTAGAAGAAAACATTACCGTATCCAAAGAAAGGTAGTTGTAATTAAAATCATCTTTAAAGCTATTAAAAGGATAACCAAGATGAATAGGTTTCTCATAATTCCCCTGATTAAATTTCGACTTATAAATATCTAAACCACCATACCCAAATGGATTGTTACATGAAAATGTAATTAACGAATCTCCACAAAACATTGGATACATTTCATTGTAAGGAGAGTTTAAAACATTTAAAGAAAATGGAATACTCCAATCACTGCTATCATTATTATTAAAAACAGACATGTAAATATCAGAACCATCTGTAGAATCTCCTATTTTTGAAAAAAGGAAGAAACGGCCATTTTTACTTATGGAAACATGTGCACAACTAGTACTATCTTCATATCCAGAATATTTCCATGGCCTTAAAAGAGTAATTGAAGAATAATCTTTAGTAAATACACCTTCATAAATTTGAGAAAGTTTATTCGTCGCTTTTTTTCTCAATGGTTGGCTAAAAGAAACATATACCAAATCATTTAAAGGGGAATAAGCAATCGAATTGATGCTAATGTTTTCAAAATTAGATTCTGGAAGAGAATCTATAACATTAATCTGGGTTAAACTCCCATCAGGACCTGCAAAATATGGACTTAATAAAAACAACTCAGCACTATCAAGTTGACTTGTCTTTACTAAATTCCCCAAGCTATCTTTTCCCTTTTCTTGGTAAATTATTTTTTTGTTTTTTATAAAAGAACCATTGATATCTGCTTTTGTTGTATTTGATTTTATTTGTTCAAATTTTAAATAATCTTGTGGGGTTTTTTGTTTCATTTGTGAGCAAGCAGCAATTTTTAAAGAAACATTATATTCATTTTCAAAATCTTCTGGTATTGGATTTATTTTAAGATAAGATTGTTTTGCCTGTTCAAAATTCATCATTGCATAATTAACTTCTCCATGCATATAATAAAAAAAAGGATCAATACCTGTCCATGTAATAATTGTATCAAGAATTTCCATGGAATTTGTATAATCTCCAATAGCATAATAAGAGTAAGCTAACCTTTTCATGTTTTCATTAGAAAGAACCTTAACCTGATTACAGGCACTATATAATTCGGCAGATTTTGAATATTCGTATTTTTCAAACCAATATCCTGCATCAACCAAAGACTGTGCTTTTAGTGACGAGAATAATAAAAATGAAAAAAAAAGAAAAAAGGGAATCTTCATTATTATTCAGGGGAATAAATTCTATTTCGTTTTAACCAAGGTGTTCTAGCTGCAGATTTTGAAGAATTTAATTGAATCTCTAAAAGAATTTCATGACTTCCATAAGAGTAATCTCCAATATCAGAAAGAGTATAATCGTAAGAATAACCTAATTTAAACATTCCTATTTGGCCACCAAAAATAGCTGCTATGGCATCCTGATGTCTATAGGATGCTCCTAACCATAAAAAATCTTTATAAACACCAATTGCTGTCAAATCAAATTGAATAGCACCTGTTTCTATTCCCTGTAACAAACAAGAGGTGTTTAAATCAAAATCTTTTGATAAATCAAAATTATAGCCTCCAAACATATAATAGGTTCTAATAAGTGGATTAATTAATGGATTTTCAAAATCATAAAGGTCTCTTTTCATTTCTGCAAGATTATAAGCAGATAAACCAACAAACGCTTTGTTTTTATATCTATAAAAAACACCAAAATTTGCATCAGGAACCATTTGATTATTATAGCCTCTTAAAACAGCTGGGTCATCAGGTAAATAAGTTACCAATTGATTTACATCAATCATATGTTGCGTTAAAGATATTCCCAAACCTAAACCTAAAGTGTGTGAATTGGCATGATCTAATTGTAAATGATAAGCAGTATTTAGTTGAATTCCTGTTCTTCGTGATGGGCCGCATACATCGTTAAATAATGTACCACCAAAACCCATTTTTTTAAAAATAGCTGAATTTGCAGAAATAGCCTGAGTTGTTGGAGAGCCAGGAAAAGCAGTCCATTGTTTTCTAAAATTAAACTGTACAGGAATATATTCTTTAATCCCTGTTGCTGCTGGATTCACAAACATTTCATTAAACAAATATTGAGAATTCAAAGATATCTGTTGACCATAAGAAACAACCGATATAAAAAATGAAAGTAAAAAAGTATATTTCTTCATAAACATTATCTTATAATTATAATATTCCCAATGACAGGATCTCTATCTTGGACATTCAAATCTATTTTGTAATAATACATTTCAGAAGGTAAATCATTATTCAAATATTTACCATCCCATGGAATATAATTTCCAGTTTGTTCATGTACTAAAGAACCCCATTTATTATAAATTTTAAGATTCATATTGGGATATAATTCCATGTTATCTATAACCCATGTGTCATTATAAACATCATCATTAGGAGAAAAAGTATTGACGGGTTGAATACAAGAACCAATGTTTTGAGGAATAAATATGGAGTCTGAAACCGTACAACCTAACAAATCAGTAACATTTACAGAGTACCAGTTAGTACTTAAATCGTTATTTAAACTCTCCTGACTACCATTAGACCATAAGTATGTAAATCCACCGGTTCCACCCTCTGCAAGAACTTGAGCAGAACCATCGGTTTTATCAATGCAAGAAACTGGATTAATCTCAAATGAAATATTAATTGTATCCGGATCTGCTAATGTTAGACTAATTGAATCAGAACAGTTTTTTTGATCTGTAACAAGCAATTGATAATCACCAGAAGAAAGATTTGTAATATTTGCTGTTGTATCTCCATTAGACCAGACGTAATTATAAGAAGGATTTCCTCCTGAAACAATAACATCTACAGCACCATCAGCAGCTCCTGCACAAGGAATTTCTGTAACAGAATATGAAATTAATAATGAATCTGGTTCACTTAAATCAACATATAATTCATAAAAACAATTATTAGAATCTATTATTTCTACTTGATATATATCAGCATTGAAATCTATTAAATTTTGAGTTTGAGCAGATAAAGCAAATTGTGAATTAAACCAAGTGTATGTATATGGTGGTGTTCCTCCTGTTGGTGATATTACAATATCACCATCATCAAGACCAATGCAACTAACTGGGGTTATAAGTTCATTCAATGATAAGGGTAATGGTTCATTAACCAGAATAGAGTCCATTACTGTACATGAATTACTATCTATAATAGAAAACAAATAATACCCTGAAGATAAATTATCAATATATGATGCAGTGTCTCCTGTAGACCAATTATAAGTATATGGATAATTACCACCAGAAACAGATAAGTTAATATATCCATTAGTTCCATCATAACATAATACATCAGAAACAGTATGCGAAAAACTTAAACTATCAACAGGTTCGTTAACTTCAAGACTATCTATCAAAGTGCAATTATTAGAATCTGTAATAATCACAATATAATTATTCGGACCTAAAGAAGAAACATCCTGAGTTATTAGTCCATTACTCCATGAATAGGTATAAGGAGAAACACCACCTGAAATTGTCAAATCAATCGAACCATTCATGTCTCCTTTACATAAAATATCAACACCCTGCAGAACACTTAAAAGTTCATTAGGTTGATTAATAGCAAGCGTATCCACATAAACACATCCATTATGATCAATTAATTCAAATCTATATTGATCAGCAGGGAAATTTAATAAATCTTCATTGGAGTAACTCAGTAGATAATTACTATTAGACCATGTAAAAGAATACGGTGATGTACCTCCAGATACAGTTAAATCAATAGCTCCTGTAGAATCTCCAAAACAAATAACAGGGGTAATAACATTGGTGACTGACAAAGCTTGTAAAGGTTCATCTACAATATATGATCCACTATATGAACAATTAAAAAAATCAAGAATGGTATAACCATAAGTTCCTGCCAATAAATTGTTTATATCTTGAGTGTTTTGTCCTGTTGTCCATGAATATATATATGGAGGTGTACCTCCAACAAGACTTAAATCTATAGAACCTGTATTTTGCCCGTTACACAAAACATCAGTAATAGTTGATGTTACAATCACAGGTGACCCTGGTTGTGTTACTTGATGCTGAAAACTAATTGAACAAAGAGAATTATCTGTTACAGTTAAGGTATAAACTCCAGCTTGAATATTATTTAAATCTTCAAGGGTAGAGAATGCAGATCCATTTTGATCGACCCAAGAATAAGTATATGGAAGAGATCCTCCTGAAACAGATGCATCAATAGTTCCATTATTACCACCAAAACAAGTAATATTTGTTCCAGTAGTTGAAATAATTAATTGTGGAGGTTGTGTAATAGTAAAACTATCTACAAATTGACAACCATATGCATCTGTGACTGTTAATTGATAATCATCTGCAATAACATTTGAAAGACTTGGTCCAGTAGCTGAAAACAATGTACTTGAATTCTGCCATGAATAAGAATATGGTGATGTACCACCTGATGGAGTAAATGAAACTGATCCTGTTAATAAGCCATAGCAGGTAACAGAAATAGGAGTTGACACTCCAGATAATGCGGTAGGTTGAACAATATCATAAGACTTATTAATTGAACATCCATTTATATCAGTAATTGAGACGACATAATTTCCAGCTGTAAGACCGGTAATATCAGCTGTGCTTTGTCCAGAAGACCAAGAATATGTATAGGCAGGTGTTCCTCCCCAAACACTTAAATCAATTTCTCCAGTTGCCGAAGAAAAACATGTGGCTTGAATAGTTGAGGCATTAGCTTCTAACGCTTCTGCAGGTTCAGTAATGGTGTATATTTTAGAATATGTACAACCCTCAACATCGGTAATGTTCATTGTATAACTACCAGCAGGAATGTTGCTTATGTCTTCCGAAGAGCTTGAATTAGACCAGGAACTTGTAAAAGGAGCATTACCACCATTAATTGTAACATCAATTGAACCTGTAGATTGTCCAAAACATGAAACATCTGAAATAGTTTCTGAAACTGTTATTGGTAAAGGAGAACCAACAACAAATGCTCCAACAACAGTACATCCCGATACATTGTCTTTTACGTTGACAGTATATGTACCAACTGAAAGGCCAGAAATAGAACTGGAGTTTGCGCCATTTGACCATGAAATGATATAATTTCCACTTCCACTAGAAATTGCAACCTGGGCATTTCCATTTGTATATCCAGAGCAAGTAACATCTGATCCTGACATTACAATAGTTGGACATTGTGAAAAAAAGTAATTCACAAAAAATAAGCTTAAAAGTGAAAAAACAATGTCTATTTTTAATCTATTTCTCATTATCTTATAATCGTTATTGTTCCGGTATATTGATCGTCATTTGGATTCTCAAGTTTAATGATATAATAATAAACAGCTGATGGGAGTTCATTGCCGTTATGTGTACCATTCCAAGGATCATAATTACCAATAGATGAGAAGATCTCTCTACCCCATTTATTAAAAATTTTAACAATGGCATTTGGGTATAAATCCAAATTATCCAAAATCCAGGTATCGTTATAATTATCTCCATTAGGAGTAATTGTATTTGGAATATTAACACACTGTTCTAGATTAACAGGAACATTAAATGTATCAGAAATAACACAAGAATTAAAATCTTGAATTATTAAAGAATAATCTCCTGAATTCAATAAATACAAATCTTTATCATTTGAACCATTGTTCCAAGAATAAGTATACGGGCTTGTTCCTCCATTAACATTAATTTCAATGCCTGCATCAGATTGATCAATGCAAGTCAAAGGAGTAATAAAATAAGATAATTGAAGTGGTTCAGGCTCAGTTATATCGACAACTCCCGAAATAGCACAAGAGTTAAAGTCTGTAGCTAAATATTCATAGGTGCCTGCATCAATATTGATAAGATCTTCCGTTGTTTCTCCATTTGACCAAAGATAAGTAAAAGGAGATGTGCCTCCAGATATTAACAAATCAACAGCACCGGTAGAATCATTAAAACATAAAAGATTGTTTATAGTGGTTGAAGCTATAAGCATTAATGGTTCATTAACCGTTAAAATCTGTTCATTTATACACGAGTTCTTATCTCTAACACGAATAAAGTAATTTCCTTGACCAAGATCATACAATGTTTGCCCTGAATTAGACAATAATATTTCATTTTGATTTCCCCAATTAAAATAATATGGTTGAGTACCTCCAGAAATAGTCAAGCTAATTTCACCATCTAAATAGCCGTAACAAGATGCATCAATTATAGTTGAATTAACTATTAATTCCGATACTGGTTCATTTACAATGGCTCCAGAAAATGAAGAACATAAATTTGCATCGGTAACGGTTAAAGTATATGTTCCAGCTGAAAGATTATATACCGCTGGAGTTATGGGAGAATTTGACCAAACATAAGAATAAGGTGGTGTGCCACCACTAACAAAAGATTCTATATAACCATCTGAACCGTTTTTACAATTAACATCTGTAGGGTTTGTAACAATGGTTAATGGACTTGAAGGCTGATTAACAGAGAAGTTCTGAGTTTGAGTACAAGCATTGCTATCGGTTATAACCACATTGTAACTATTTGCTGAAACATTTGTAATATCCTGAGTTGTATTTGAGTTTGACCATAAATATGAATAAGGCAAAGTTCCACCTAAAACACTTATATCGATTGAACCATCTGATGAACCATAACATTTTGCATCTGAAACAATACCTGTTAAGGATAAAGCTTGTAAAGGCTCATTAACTGTAATAGGAAGGCTTTGTTGACATGAGTTGCTATCGCTCACTGTAACAATATATGTGTCCGCCGTTAAAGATCCAATGTCTTCAGTTGTGTCAACCAAAATTACTGTTAAGCTATTTGACCATAACTGAGTGTAAGGAGTAATACCACCAGAAATACTCAAATCAATACTTCCTGTTGAATCACCAAAACATAAGACATCACTAACAGTTGCAGATAAAGACATTGCTGATGATGGCTGAGTTAAAATAATAGTAGTGTCAAGCTGACAATTATTGGTATCAGTTAATATTAGATTGTAAGAACCTGAAAACAAATTCTGAATAGTTGAAGAATTCATTCCATTACTCCAATTATAATAATAAGCTGGAGTTCCTCCTGAAACATTTGTTATAATAATTCCAGAGCTATCTCCATGACAAAGGATTTCAGTTTTATCTATTGTAACACTTAAAGAAGAAGAGGGTTCTTCTAGAACATAAGAATATGATTTTAAACATGCGTTATTATCTGAAAAGTTTAATAAATAAGTACCTGCTGATAAATTTGAAATAGAAGGGCTTGTAGAAGTATTTGACCAAACATAATTGTATGGGGCTTGTCCTCCTGATATATTTGGGTCTATTGCTCCGGTAGTATCTCCATAACAATTAATTTCTGTTATAATTGAATTGGAAATAATTTCACTAGGCTGATCAACCATTTGAGTTATTTGATCTACACATCCATTATTATCGGTTACTATTATAGTATATGAAGCTGAGGGAAGATTAGAGACATCTTCACTTATATATGGCAATACTGTTCCTATAGAACTTGACCATAAAAAAGTATAGCCAGGACTTCCTCCTGAAACAGTTAAATCGATTGAACCAGATGAATCGGAATAACACAAAACATCTACAGATGAAGCTGATAAAGACATTGCATTTAATGGTTCGTTAACTGTATGAACCTCTACACTCGTACAACCTTTACCATCAGTGACTGTTAAAGTATAATTTCCTGCACTTAATCCATTAATATCGTCTACAATTTGTCCAGAACTCCATGAATATGAATAAGGCAATGTTCCTCCAAAAACATCTATATCAATTTCACCATCTGCATCACCATTACAATTCACATGTGTTATGGCAGCAACCTGTCCCAAAATATTTGGTTCAGTTATATTCACCGTTAAATTTTTCTGACAACCAACATCATCGGTTACGGTTAAATTATAAGTGCCTGCATCAAGGGATGATATGTCTTCTGTAGAAGCTCCGTTACTCCAATTAAAATTATATGGTGGAGTACCTCCTTGCGCCAAAAGATCAATAGATCCATCATTTGAACCAGAATTACAACTTTTGTTTATCTGTGTATGAGAAAGTAGTAACTCTTGTGCTGGCTCTGTAATCGTAGCACCCGTAAATAATGGACATCCATTATTATCATAAACAGTAACCTCATAAGGCCCTGCCGTTAAATTTGATAGGTTTTGTGTTGATGCACCATTGGTCCAAACATAAGTATAAGGCAACGCAGGAGATATCGCTGAAATTGAGGTGTTAATTGACCCTGTATTATCTCCATAACATAAAATATTAGTATAAGAACTTGATATAGATAAAGGACTTGCTCTCATTGTGAAAGCAGGTTTTGTGTATTCATCAAAACCTTCTAAACTCCAAGTGTGAAGGTACAAATCAAATGTCAGTGAGCCTACAGGAATCGATGTTGACCATAAAGGACCAATATTTAAACTGAAACCACTCCAGCCAACTGCAGGAATATGAATCGCTGGGGTACAAATTTCAGTCCAACAAATTTTAAATGGATTAGACCATGTAGGACATGGATATGGAATATCAATGCATATTTCTGGAATATCAATTGCAGGAGTAATTTGAACACCAGGTACGCTAAGACCAAAACCAAAAGCACTCATGTTCAAATTAAATCCAATAGAATCATAAGTATGATTAGTAATTTCTCCATCGATAGAATATGTTGGAATTATTTCAACTTCATCATAGTGACATGGAAAATTGTATTGAATATCATTTCCTAATGCAGCATTAATTATACTACTTGAACCTGTTTCAATAGTTGTGCCTGAAGAATTTTTTATATTATAATTCACAGCATATGGAAATTCAAACCTTCCATAAATGGTGGGTGTAAAATCAAAGCATTGATTAATAAAATTATTTAACTCAAAGGATGCGCTAAAAAAGTTCCATGAAACTGTGGCTACACCACCCAAACTCTGAGATCCACTCAAATTGCCCAATACCAAACCAACTGTTCCAGGAATATTTCCAAGAAGAGTGAAAATATCAAGATTCATTGTACTGTACATGTCATTTCCACATGCACGAAGATTATTCCCAGACATATTATCAGTTGTAGTAACATATGGAAGATCTAATTCTCCGGTCAACCCCCAATTGGCTAGTGAAGATGGAAGAGATAAAGGCAAACCTGTACTATATGAATATGCTGGAGTTCCTCCATTAAAAGAGAAAAAATCAATGCCGTATTGATTAACAGTAAATATGTTTATGTTCTGAACCCCTGTATTAAAGGATGGGATTATAGGAAAAGTGACACAACCAAAAACACATATAGTTGCAGATAAACTTGCACCAAGCTGAAAATTCAAATCAAGTCTAGCTTCACCAACATTTGGAAAATAAGTATCTAAAGAATATCCTGATGAAACAGTGTAATCAGTTTCAATTGTAACCAAATCACCTTGATCATAGGTGTTATCAACTGGCATATCTAATGTGATATCAACAGGATATTCTACTGCGACCTCTCCTGTTGTAAAACCAAGTAATGAAAAATCCATTCCTATAAATCCAGAAAAATGACCTGCAACACCAGCTCCAAAACTAGAGCCTAAAATATTTACAATACCACCATTACCAGTATCAAAACTCTCATTCCATGGCACATTAAAAATCGGGATAACCTGATTGAAACTAAATGCATTAAATGAAGGGCCCCACATATTTTGATTGCCTGAAGAAAAATCTACATGATGATTAACGATTTGTTGGGCTTGTGAAAAGCTAAATAAAAAAAGGAAAAGAACAAATAAAAACTTCTTCACTTTTTAATTTTAGTTAAATCAATAGTTTGCATACAATCAAGAAGCTGAGACTCTATTAAATCTTCCAATTTAAGTGGGTATGTAATATTTAACCATAAAGTTTTATTTAAATCTCCTGCATAAACCATATAACGTCCATAAGCACTTCCTTCAATATTAAAATTGAATTTATACCATATTCCTTTTGTACCATTATCGCTTATGATTTTTTTCTCAGAAATATATTCAAGTTTATTTTTATCATAAAATTCTTGATTCATTCCATCTGTTAATTTACGATAATTTACTTTTTTTATTAGATTAACTATAATGGCAGAACTAGCTTGATAATGAATAAAACCATTAAATGATGGAGAAACTTGAAAACCTTCTGGTGGATGTATTACCTCAAGATTGACTTCAATGATTTCTGGTGTTGTAATTAACGATCTATCTTCTTTACTAGTTCCATCTGTATTACCTTGAGAAAGTACTGAAAAAGAAAGAAAAAGAAAAAGAAAAAATGACTGATTCAAATTAGACAACATAACCAAACTAGATTCAAACAAATCTAAAAAAATTAAACTCCAAAACATAATAAATTAATTTATTTAATTAATATTTGTAAATCTATTATTTAGATTAAGACAATGATAAAAGTTAAATTTTTCATTTTATTTATTTCATTTTTTCTATCTAACACCTTTTTATTTGGTGCAGATTATTATTGGATTGGTGGTTCTGGCAACTGGTCCGACGCTTCACATTGGTCTTCCTCTTCGGGTGGAATATCTGTTGGATCTACACCTACTGGTCTAGATAATGTTTTTTTTGACATTAATTCTTTTTCTATTTCTGGAGAACAAGTTATTATTGACGATTCAACTTGTGTTAACTCTATGGACTGGAGTCAATCAACTAATTCTCCAGAACTTATTTTAGATACAAATCTGTTTATAAATGGCGATGTGACTCTTCAGTCAAATATGAGCATACATAGCAATAACTTAACGTTTAGAATTCAATTCTTATCACAATCTGTTTTTGATCCTGCTGGGGCTCTAGTAGACTGTAATTTATCTGTTTATTTAAACAACAATAACGATATATTGGATTTAAACAGTTCTCTTTTAATGAGTGATTCATCAACCATTTTTTTTATCAAAGGAGAATTTAATACAAATGGAAACAACATAAGTTCTGGAATTATCAACTTGGTTGATATAGATTCTACATCTACAAAATCTCTTGAACTTGGAAACTCTTCAATAGAGCTAGCTATTGGATTTTATGCATACAATATTATTGATGCCAACTTCGCATTTAATTCAGGAACATCAAACATATTAATTGGAGACAGCAGTTATGTAAATTATTTAAATTGTGATGACCTTGTTTTTTACAATGTTACCATTGATTTTGACAGCACAAACAATCAGACTATTAAAGGGAACAACACATACAACAAACTCTCAATTTTAAAAGGAAGTCGGGTGATTATTGATTCATCTAGTGTTCAAACAATTAATGATAGCCTTATCATTGAGGGAACTTGTCATGATTCCATTTATATTTCCTCTTCTAATGTGAATTTTCCTGTTCAAATCAATAAATCAGTTAGTAACGATATAATCTCTGAATGCGTTAATTTTCATGGAGTCACAGCATCTAATTCTGCTATAACTACATATTTTTCTACCGATAAAGGAAATAACAGTAATATCACTTTTAATCCCTCTTCTGCTGTAAATGCTAGTTTTAATGTTTTAGGCCCATATTGTTTTGGGGACACCACTTTTTTCACAAATACCTCAAGTCCATATTCTGGAAACCCAAACGATATGAGTTCAATCTGGTATTTTAATGATGGATCTGGTTATTATCTCCCCCCTCCTCTTGATACTGTATGGATTTCTTATCAAAATGATACAAATGCACATGTTTTTATTCAAAATGGAGATTTTTCTGTTACCTTAATTACAACTTATAAAAACCTTTGTGTAGATACAGCAATCAACACCGTTCATATTAACAACCCATCTATTTATTTATATACTTCTTCGGACACATCTATATGTAACGGCACAAACGTTTCTTTTGAAGCTTCTAGTGGTGTCACTGGAGCAGAATTTGAGTTTTTCCATAATGGAATATCACAAAACACCCCATCGGTTAATGATACCATTTTCACTATTAATACTCTTTCAACAAATGATTCAGTTAGTGTGGTTGCATATGAAAATGGATGTATAAGTACAAACGAGCCTTCTTATGTCTTTGTTGTTAATCCATCTCCTGTATATAGTTGGCAATCTAATGATTTGGACAGCTCTATTTGCTCTCTAGATAGTGTTACGTTTACAGCAAATGCTTTAGACACCAATTATTTATATCAGTTTTTAATTAATAATTCAGGAGTAACTTCGTATCTATCAACCGCTAATTACACAACCAACTCGCTTAACAATAATGACACTATTCAGCTTGTAGTTAAAGACACTTTGTCTTGCACTGATACAAGTTTTATGGTATTCAATGTCAATCCATTACCAACAACTACATTAACTGAATCTTCAGGTTCAAATGTGATTTGTTATGGGGAAACAATTACATTCACAGCAAGTGGCGCTGACCTTTATCAATTCTATGTTAATGGAATCCCTCAAACTAGCCTATCTTCTTCCAATATATTTAACATAAACTCATTAAGTTCTGGTGATTCAGTTAGTGTTCTAGGAGAAACCAATAACGGTTGCATAAAATTTGCAAATGAAATTTACTCCTATACAGTTAACCCACTTCCAAATGTTAACATGACTTTTAACTCTATTGACACCACAATATGCTCTGGAGAAAATGTTATTTTTAATGCTTCTGGCGCAAGTCTTTATGAGTTTTTTATAAATGGAATTTCACAAGGCTCTCCTACTTCATTTTCTACATTAAACACCACTACTTTAAACCATTCAGACACCGTATATGTAATAGGCACATTTAGTGGTTGCTCAAAAAGTTCGGATAGTGCTGTTTTTACTGTTAACATCTCCCCCACAACTTCTTTGGTATGTGATGATATCGATGCTATTATTTGTTCTCAAACAAACGTTAATTTTACTGCTTCAGGTGCAAATCAATATGAATTTTTCATCGATGGAGTTTCTCAAGGAAGCCCCTCGTCTACCAATACATTCAGCACAACATCTATCACAAATAATCAAACCGTATCTGTATCAGGTGAATCAAATACTTGTATTGTTAGTCAGGGAATTATTTTTAGTGTACTACCATCACCTTCAGTTGGTTTCTTTTCTAGCAATCCCAATAATGCCATTTGTGAAGGAGAAAGCATCACTTTTACGTGTGCAAATGCAGATCAATACGAACTTTATGTCAATGGGATTTCACAAGGAGCAGCTCAAAGCACTTCTGTTTTTATTCCTAATTTACCCAATGGGACCGATTCTTTATATGTAGTTGGTACAGCTGTAAATGGATGTACAGATTCAAGTCAAATTATCGTCGTTACTGTTACCCCACTTCCTATAGTAACAATTACAAGTTCTGATATTGATAACATTTTCTGTGATGGAGATAACATCACTTTTACAGGCTCCGGTGCCAATTTATATCAATTTATATTAGATAGCATTCCACAAGGAAGTCTTTCTTCATCAAACACATATACCACTACAGGAATTATAAATGGACAATCTATTTATATAATAGGTTCAACACTTGGATGCACTGGGATTTCACCCACAATTACCAATACTGTTAATCTCAACCCAGTTGTAGCTCTTACCAGTAATGACATTAACAATGTTTTTTGTGAAGATCAAATCGTAACATTCTCAGCTAGTGGAGCTAATAACTATGAGTTTTTTGCTGCAGGAACTTCACAAGGAATTTCATCACCTGTTGACACTTTGAGCTCTGCAAATCTTAATATAGGAAGCTACTCTTTATTGGTTAGCGGTGAGCAAAACAATTGTTTTGGAACTGCTAGTCTTCAAATCAGCATAAACCAACTTCCAGGTGCAACTCTTATTTCATCTGACATCGATAACATAATTTGTCAAGGAGATATGGTGACATATACGTCAAGCGGCGCAAATCTATATGAATTTTTCGTTAACGGAGTTTCTATTTCACCCACATCTCCAATAAATTCATTTACTACATCGTCACTTAATCAAGGAGACATCGTTTCGGTAATCACATCTTCTAGTAATGGATGCACAAATTCTTCTGTTTATGCACCGATAACAGTGAATGTAAACCCAGCTACATCTTTATCAAGCTCATCCACAACAATGCAAATATGTTTAAATGACACTGTTATTTTCAATGCATCTGGCGCAAATTCATATGAATTTTTTGTCAATAATATTTCTCAAGGTGCTTCAAGTTCAAATCCCTCCATTTCAATAAACAATCTTGTAAATGGAGACGTTGTTTTTGTAAATGGCACAACAACAGGGTGCACAACTCCATCCTCTTCATTTTCATTTACAGTTTACGACAATCCTCTTGTTTCACTTATTAATAACGGTGACAGTGCATTATGCGATATTGAAAGCACCAATTTACTAGCAACAGGTGCAAACTCATATCAGTTTTTGATTAATGGAGTAGCTACAGGTGCATTTAGTTCTGTAGACACCCTTTCTACTTTTTTATCAAACGGAGATGTTGTTTCTGTTTATGGAGAAACTAACGGATGTATTTCCCTTTCAATAAATCCGATAACATTTACCGTTTATAACACCCCGATCATCTCATCAATTTGTTCAGATTCAGATACTATAATATGTTTAAATGATAGCGTTCACTTTAGCGTTTCAGGAGCTACACAATATTTATTTGAGTTAAATGGGAATCCATTACAAAATAGCAACCAAAATACTTTTCATTTAAATTATTTAGAAAACAACGATACTATTCAAATTACTGGATTTAATGGCCATTGCATATCAAATATCAACAATTATATTTTCACGGTAAACACCATGAACCTCAATTTAGATTTCAATCCATCAACGCTAATATGTGAAGGTGATGCGGTGACCTTTAATGCTAGTGGCGGAGATTTATTTGAGTTCTTTGTTAATGGCATTTCTTCCTCACCTTTAAGCACACAATCCACGTTTTCAAGCACGATACTTAACAATTTAGATCAAGTTTCTTTTTCTGCTTTTTTAAATTTAACTGGATGCACTCAAAACCATCCTAATGTTATTATAATGAATACCTTGCAAAGTCCATTAATAAATGCATTATCAAACACTACTTTTTGTGAAGGAGACTCTGTTATTTTATTAAGCAATTCTAATTATGGAAACCAATGGCACATAGATGGCTCTCCAATTGCAAATGCTACAGACACTACCTACTCAGCCTTATCAAGTGGTAATTATACATTAGAAGTATCTAAAGGCGGAAATGGAGATATTTTTTCCATTGGTCAAAATTCAAATGGAATTTTTGGAACAGGGAATAATTTAAATAGCTCATCCCCTATCCACTCCATCAACATCACTAATCTTTCTAGTATTTCATCTGGATTTGATTTTATGATTGGGGTTGATTCTCTTGGAAATGCTTATTCATGGGGAGAAAACAGCTCTGGGCAACTTGGAGATGGAACCTATTCAAGTACAAACACCCCATCTCTTATATCTGGTATTTCCAATGTAAAGACAATTGGAACTTGTGAATCAAGTTGTATGGCAATATTAAATAGTGGAGATGTATATGTTTGGGGAAATAACAGCCAAGGACAACTCTCTACTGGAAACAACAATATCATTAATTTTCCTTTTTTAAACACAAGTTTAACAAATATAGATACTGTAGCTGCAGGGAAAAATCATTTTATCATTTTAAAAAATGATAGTTCTGTTTGGGTTGTTGGTAACAATGATTTTGGACAGTTAGGTTTAGGGAATACAAATACCTTCAATAGTGCTCAACAAATAGTATCGCTTAACAATATTGTTCATATTGGAGCAGGAGAATACCATAGCTTTGCTATAGATTCTGCTGGAATTCTTTATGTTTGGGGAAATAATTCCTCAGGGCAACTTGGAGTTGGAGACCTCAACAACAGACTTAGCCCATATGCTTCAACATTAAATAATATTATAGATGTACAAGGAGGTGCAAACCATAGCTTATTTATAGATGCCAATAATAAAGTTTATGCAAGCGGGGGAAATAATTTTGGACAACTAGGATTAGGGAATCAAAACACCTATAATTCACCTCAAGAAATTTCTATACAAGGAGTTCAGTTAATTTCAGTATCTCAAAACTCAAGTTTATTTCTTAGAGATGATTTTTCAGTTTATGGCTGTGGAAACAATCTTGAAAATCAGATTTCTCCCTCCTCTAATACGATAATAAACACTCCAACACATATTCTTGAATTATTTGGAATTGGAAATATTGAAGCTTCTAAATCAAGCTCTCATTTTTTAGCAAGTAATTACAAATCCTGTATCTCACCCTCTACACCTGTCACTGTATTAGCAAATCCTATAGTTAATATTTTCAGCAATGGAGATACGCTTTCATGCACAAGTGGAAGTTCATACCAATGGTATTTTAATGGGTCTATTATTCCTGGAGCAACATCATCCCCGTTCATTGCAAATGGAAGTGGTGACTATAGCGTTATGGTTAGTTTTGCAAATGGATGTACAAACTTATCCCCCAACTTTTATCACTCCATGAGTAGTATTTATGATTATAATGCTATATCCTCAAGGATTCTAATTTATCCTAATCCAACTAAAGAATATTTAAACATTAAGATAAATGGAAATAACAAATTGTTTCACACAATACTTATTACAGACCTCTACGGAAGAATAGTAAACAAAGTAAAACTTGAAGAAATACAAAACAATACCATCTCATTGAAAAATATGGAACGAGGAGTATATAAACTTATATTCATAAACCAAACAAGCCAAATAGTAAAAAAAGTTATTAAGCAATAGTTTAAAACTGAACCGGCCAAACATTTAAGGTTCCTCCTGCAAAAACCCCCATTCCTTCATTAATATTTGAAAAAACCTGAACTGGTTGTGAAAAAGGGTTATCAAGAGCTGTTTCATAAATCTCATAAGATTTTCTATAATTAAAAAATTCTTCACTGGTATTCATTAATCTGATTTCTCCATCTAACTGAACATCTTTAAAATCAGCCCAATTTATCACATAAAACTCAAGTGTGTAGTTTTGACCATCAAATTGATCATCTTTAAGCAATAGATAATTGTAAGCATTTTCAACTCCTAGAAAACTAAAACTATTGACAGTTTCAATATTGGGGTCATTACAACTAATTTCAAGCCTTCCTCTTGAATCTTCATTTTGAATTCCCCATTGAGATCCATCAAAAATATACTGCATTTCAATCATATAATAATTAGAAACTCCTGGTGGGTCAGTAAAATTTAACGAAACAATCATGATTGGATCTCCTTCAGAGTTAACAGATGAAACAGTATCAATATTAATGATTGGAACTTCAGTAGGAATTGCATTGCTTGCAGAAACAGAATTAAAACCTGGCGCATCAACCTCTAACCTATAAGTTTCATTTGAATTAGGTTTCTCAGAACTTGATTGATAAAATCCATTTGAAACATGATTTAAAGTTGTCACAAGGTTATTTGACTGGTCGAATACAGATACTGTTGCGTTACTTAAAAAATTATGTTGCGATGTATCCAAAATACTCCTACTATGACTAATATGAGCATTCCATAATGAATCTTCAGTAAAAAGACTATTAACAACAATTTTTTCCTCTACTTGTTCTGCAGTAAAATCAATTTGCTTGGTGCAAGAAAAAATGATAAATAAAACAGCAATATTGGATATTATAAGTTGGATTTTATGCATAAGATATTAAAATTTAATTTTATAGGAAACACTTGGAATGATTGGAAATAAACTCAACTGATACAAGCCAAGTTGACCGTTGTCATCTTGATCAAAATATAAATAAAATGGATTTTGTCTTGAATATGCATTATACAATCCAAAACTCCACGTTCTTGTAAAATATTTTTTCTTTTTATGAAGGTTCACCCCTACATCTAATCTGTGGTATGATGGCATTCTATAATTATTTCTATTTTCAATATGTTCAACAGTTGTAAACTCAAAATCATTTGAAATGCTGGATGACAAGCCATCTATGCCATTATAGGTTTGTTGGGCCAATGTTGTTGCATAACCACTCCCAAAAACCCATACGATTCCTATATCAACTCTTTCATTAAACTCATGAGTGATTGCAACACCTATATCATGCCTTCTGTCATATTTATGAGGAAAAGGATTGCCAAAATTGATGTTTTCAAATTGCCTGTTACTCCAGTTAAGTGTATATCCAATCCAACCGGTTGTTTTCCCAATCTTTTTTTCTAGTAAAAACTCCATCCCATAACTATTCCCTCTTCCTATTTCAATTTTATCCTGCCAATCAAGACCAGAACCAAAAAAACTTGCCCCATCCTGATAAGCTATTAAATTTTTCATATCCTTATAATATGCCTCTACTGAAAACTGCAAGCCTTTTTTTAATGTTTGAGAATAACCAATAGCATATTGATTTGAATGCTCTGGAGCAACTCGGTCAGTAACTGGAACCCACAAATCTGTTGGCAAACCAATTGATGGATTGGTTAATAAGTGTAGAAACTGACTCATTCTTGAATATGAAACTTTAATGGCCGAATTTTGACTCACTAAAAATCTGCCTGAAAATCTTGGTTGTATACTAGGATACCATGATTGTCTTGCCTGAAAACCAGAAAAATGCAGCCCCACATTAAATTTAATTTTTTTGCTTAATTCCCAATCATCCTCAACATATACCCAATGCTCATGGCCATACTGTCTTGTAGAGCCAAAAGTAGAATCTATAGAAGAAATACCTGATTGGTTAACCTGAAATTGATTAACTCCAGGAATAAAAGTATGGTAAGTATTTCCAAAACCGAATTTAATTGAATGGTTTGCATTTGGATAATAGGTGAAATCCACTTTTCCAGCCCAATCCTGTATTCCAGAATCATATTGTGAGGACAATGAACTTTGCACAGAACTATCAGGGTAAACAATAGTAGATTGGCTATTAAAACCAACACCAAATTGATATTGGCTATAAGTAGCAGAAACATTCATAAATAATTTCGGAGTGATCACTTTATTCCATCTTATTGCCGCGATTGCATTACCCCATTGAAGAGCATTGCTAGACTCTTCTTCAATTTGTGTGTTTCCTTGTGAAGGAAATGAAGTACTTTGATCACCATAAAATCGATCTTTTCCAAAATAAGCACTAACATACAACCTACTCTTTTCCGAAAATTTGTGATTAATTTTTGCGTTTAAATCCCAAAAATAATAGCCTCCAGTATTGGAATTAGATGAACCACCCCCCTCGCCTTTACCTCCACTGCTATTACTAAAAGCATTAATTAGAGGTATTGCCCATAAATCAACATAAGTTCTTCTTCCAGAAACAAGAAATGAGGTTTTATCTTTAATAATTGGCCCTTCAAGTGTTAATTTTGAAGAAATAATTCCAATACTTCCTTCTCCTCTAAATTTTTTCATGTTTCCCTCTTTCATATGAATATCCAAAACAGAAGACAAACGACCTCCATATCTTGCAGGAAATCCTCCTTTAATCATTTGAGCATTGTTTATCGCATCGGAGTTAAAAACAGAGAAAAACCCAAACAAATGTGATGCATTATATATTGGAACTCCATCCAATAAAATAAGGTTTTGATCTGGACCTCCTCCTCTAACATATAAACCACTTGCACCTTCACTTCCTGATTGTACCCCGGGAAACAACTGAATTGTTTTTAAAATATCTGTTTCTCCTAAAAATACAGGTAGTGCCTTTACTTTCTCCATACTAATATCAAAAGAACTCATTTGCGATTCTTCTTCTATTCTTTTTTGAGAAGAAATCTCTACTTCTTCGAGATCGACGATAGGCAACAGACTAATGATTAATTCTTTGTTTTTATTGGCTAAAAAATGATATTCCATTGCACCATAACCAAAATAACTAACCTTCAATCTAACTGAATCTTGTAATAATGTAAGGCTATAAAAGCCATATTCGTTAGCTACCACACCTTTCTTGGATTTATTATCAAATATTTTTGCTCCAATTAAGGGCTCTCCAGATTCTCCATCTTTAACATATCCGCTGATAGTGATGTTTTGTGAAAAAGAAATAAAAAAACTAAATGATAAAAAAAATAATAAAAAAAAATATCGATTCATTAATTAAAAATTATATGTTTTACAATAAGAGGATTATTAAAAATACATTTGGTTGGGTCGATTAATAAAAATAATATATTTTGTTTAAATCAAATAAAATAAAGGATTTTAATAAAAAAATTCATACATCTATGATTAAAAAGCAACCATAAATAACTAACTCACGTCTTTAATGTAAGAGTTGTGATTTATTTCAAAATAAGCCACAAACAAGCTAAACCTAACTTTAACAAAATAAACTACTGATAATGAAAACATTACTTACCACCCTTTTTATATCTATTTTTTCGCTCTCTGCATTATCCACTCATATTATGGGGGGAGAAATAATTGCTGAAAACAACGGAGGAAATAACTACAATATATTATTGACAATTTACAGAGATACTGTTGGAATTCAAACAGACATCAACCAAGATTTTAGTGTTTATGATATAAACGGCAATAATATTATGAATTTTACCAGCACCTTAGATGCAAATGCTAACCATCCAGTTTTTGGATTTCAAAATGGATCTCTTCTTCCTTATTTCCCTTATGGAGTTGAAATTTATTTCTTTTCTAAAACAATCACATTACCTGGGCCTGGTGAATACACTATTGCATGGGATAAATGTTGCAGAAATGCAGCTATTCAAAACCTTGTTGCTCCACTTTCAAATGACATGAGGTTATATACTACTGTTACTGTAGATGCTGCTCAAACAAATTCAACACCCTATTTTATGGTTAAACCAGTTATGTATTTGCCAGTTAATACTCCATGGCAATATAATCCCCTACCATACGATGTAAATGGAGATTCATTAAGCTGGAGTTTAGGAGCACCACATGAGTCAAGCGGCTCACCTACTGGAAATCCAATTACAGGATATACAGCACCTCCTTCTGATCCATCAAATCTTATTTCAATTGATCCAGTTACTGGAACAATTTCATGGACAGCTAGTATGCTTGGGAATTGGGTATATACTGTAATATGTGAAGAGTATCGAAATGGTGTGAAAATTGGTGAAATTAGAAGAGACATGCAATTTATTGTACTTCCTTCAGGAAACCTTCCAAGGTTTATGAATTTCAATAAAATACCAATGATTAATGGATATTATTACTGGGATATTGAACCAGGACAAAACCATGAATTAAGATTAATGGCAAATGATCAAGATCAAAATGATGCTGTTACTTTTGAAGCATTTGGTGAACCTTTCCTATTAGCTAATCCACTTGCTTTTAGCCAACAAAACACAGGTATTGGAAACCAGATTGAAACCATCTTATCTTGGGCTCCTACCACCGCAGAAATTAGAGAAGATCCATATCTTGTAGTTCTTAGGTTAATGGATGGGACTTACATGATGGATGAAGCTTTATTTATCAGAGTAAAAAAATCTACTGCAACAATGGGTATAAATAATAATGAAATTGAACTTGGTAAAGTATTTCCAAACCCATCTAGAGATAGGATTAATATTCCTTTAAATATTAAAGAATCTGGAAATGTAAATATTAAATTTTATAACATCTATGGACAGTTGGTTCTTGAGAAATCTGATTATTTCAACACTGGAAGCCATATGGCAATTATTCCTACTGAATTACCTGCTGGGCAATATACTATCTCTGTAGATCAGCAATCAAAACATTTAGGAGATCAATCTATTATTATAATTAAATAATCATTCATACTTTAAACTAACGCTCATCAATTAAAAAGCCCTTTTAAAAGGGCTTTTTTAATGAAACAAAATTATTTTTTTATAAATGAAATCATTTCTTTGACAAATTTTTTATTTAGTGGAAGATTTTCCATACTGTAAGTTTCATAATTCTTTTGTCTATCTCTAGGCGCATTTTTTAAAATATGACTCATATCCTCAACAATTAATAGTTGAGATTTTTTATTTGCGTTATGTAGAAGCTCTGCTTCTTTTTGAGAAATCTGAATATCATTATCTCCATTTACAATCAACACTGGACATTTTAATTCTTTAATTAATAATGCCGGGTCGTAAGCAAACCATTCTTTCAAGAAATCAACTATATATTCTGGAAATGTTTGTGTTAAAAATGAAGGTGCATCTTTCATATATTTTCCATTTTTAAGAGAATCCAAAAACATTTTTGTGCTATCAGCATACAATGGTAATTGTGCATTAAATTGATCAAGCATGATTCTATCTATTGATCTTCCAGCTCCTGATATTGAAATAAATTTATCTACTTTCTTATCTATTGAAGCAACAAGCCCTACAAGTGCTCCCTGACTGTGTCCAGCAACAATTATATCTGAAAACAAATCATTACTTTTCAAAGTATCAATCCATATTTTAACATCAGATATGAAATCATTAAATTTTATTTCCTTGATAGTTGTACTAGAATAAAAAGTATTAAGACTTTTTCCACTAGTTCTTTTATCTATTCTTAGACTTGCTATTCCTTTTTTATATAGTGCTTCAGACAAATAAATAAAAGAATTTGTGTTAAGTCCCTGATTGTTACAATTTCGATCTGTTCTACCAGACCCAGGAATTAAAAGAACAACTGGAATCTTTTTTTTTGATTTAGGAACCAACATAGAACCAAATAGAGTTCCATCCTCCAATTCAATAGATACTTCTTTATCAAATTTTTCAGCAATTTTTTGAGCATTACTTTGAAATAGTAAGAATAAAGAAAATAAAAGAAAGGAAATTGATTTATAGTTTTTCATTTATATAGAGAATATTTATGTATAAAAAAAAGCTATCCAATGGATAGCTTTTTTTAAAAAGTAATAAAACAAAAAAAATAATTATTTCTTTTGAATTAAATTTCCATCAGAATCTTTAAATTTTCCTGTTGCAATCATAATTAAATCATACAACACCCAAATTCCACAACCACCTGCGGTTAATAGCATTGCGACTCCTGTTCCAGTATGACCCGTATAAAAACGATGCACACCTAATGTTCCTAGCAACCAGCATAATATCAAGGTTACCATCCAATCTTTTGTTTCTTTTTGTTCAGTATTCTCTTCCATATTTTTTAATTTTTAAATGTAACGATATTTAAAAGTAACAAAATTATTTATTTGACCAATAAATTTCCATCAGAATCTTTAAATTTACTTGTTACAATCATAACCAAATCTACTAAAGTCCATATTCCACAACCTCCGAAAGTTAAAAGCTGAATAACTCCTATTCCTATATGACCTGTATAAAAACGATGTATTCCAAAAGTTCCAAGCAGCCAACACAAAATCAAGGTGATTATCCAATCTTTTCCTTCAGCTTTCTCAGACGAAGATTCAATAGGCTTAGGAGATTTCGATTTAAGTGCAACTCCACATTTCAAACATATTTCGGCATTTTCATCTGTTGTTGCACTACAACTATGACAAAACTTTGATCCATTTTTGGGAGGCACACCACATGCCACACACATTATTGCCTGATCTGACACTTCATTTCCACAATTTCTACAATGCATATTTTTTATTTTAAATGTAATTAATTTATTGTAAATAATTAAAATTATTGATTAATAATTATTTCATTTTGTTCTGGAGAAATAGTTCCTCCCGACATTATGATCTTAATTGCTTCTTCAGGAGACAAAGAAGTCATAATTACTTTATCATAAGGAGTGTACAACATATATCCCGTTGTTGGATTTGGAGTGGATGGCAAAAATAGATGATAAAATTCTCTTCCATCCTTATTTTTAGATTCGCCTGTAACCAAGGCTATAGTCCAAATATTTTCTTTAGGATATTCAATTAAAACCACCTTACTAAAAGATTGTTTTTTTGAATTAGAAAAAGAATCCGTTATTCCTTTTATGGTTTGATAAAGGGTGTTAACCATTGGAATTTGTGCAATTCTAGTTTCTATTTTAGAAAAAAACAATCTACCCAAAACGCTAGAAACAAGGTAACCACAAAAAATAACACAGAAAGTAGTAAGCAATAAGCTAACAAGTAAACTAACATATGGTTTTACATGTAAAAAAGAACCTGCATTTGGAAGTAAATAATTTACTACTGGTTGAACCGGACTAGCAAATAACTTTAAAATCCAGTTTATCAACCAAATTGTAACTGCAAAAGGAATAATTGAAAAAATTCCAATAAGAAAATAATATTTGGCTTTATTCATTGATTAAAAAACGAAAACATAATACATTGTAAATATAAGTTTTATAAGCTTTCTTCCTATTATTTAAACCTAATCAAAATAAAAAACTTTAAAAAAAACGTAAAAAAAATACGTTGTTAATTAGTAATTTTATTTTTATGAATGATACGTCTATATATAAAAATAAAAATCTTGATTTTTATAAGTTTGATAATCAATTAAGTTTAAAAATACCCATCACAGAAAACAACATCAGTGCTGGATTTCCCTCACCAGCAAATGATTTTTTAGACAATAAAATCGATTTAAATAAAGAGCTTATTAAAAACCCGCCCTCTACCTTTTATGCTAGAGTAAACGGAGAATCAATGACAGACATGGGTATCAACTCAGGAGATCTCATTGTTGTAGATAAAAGTTTAAATCCAAAAAATGGAGACATTGCAGTTTGTTATATAGATGGTGATTTCACTATGAAATACATTAAAATAGAAAAAGATTGTTGTTGGTTAATTGCTGCCAACAAAAAATATAAGCCATTAAAAATAATTGCAGATAATGACTTCATTGTATGGGGTATTGTAATACATGTAATAAAGTCCTTTTAATGTACGCTCTTATTGATTGTAATAATTTTTACGCATCATGCGAAAGGCTTTTTCAACCGCATTTGAATAAAAAACCGGTAGTCATTCTTTCTAATAATGATGGTTGTGTTATCGCTAGAAGCAATGAAGCAAAATCTTTTATTCCAATGGGAGCACCTGCCTTTAAGTTCAAAAATATTTTTAAAGAAAAAAAGGTTCATGTGTTTTCTTCTAACTTTGCTTTGTATGGAGACATCAGTTCTCGTATCATGCAAATAATATCTACTTATTCACTAGATTTTGAACCCTACAGTATAGATGAAGCTTTTATAAAAGTAAATACTAATAAATATATTGATATAGAGCTAATTATGTCAAAAATAAAAAGAGAT